>MDTD01055999.1_pt1 | contig 46220 bp, 36 predicted proteins | sample 811221 | NCBI WGS metagenome assembly MDTD01 (sample SAMN05326646, study PRJNA326480) | marine metagenome | isolation source: seawater | place: Pacific Ocean: South West | collected 2011 | reverse complement strand
TTCCGGCGCGCGTTCATCCACGGGCATGCCCGCGTTCGTCACGCGCACGGGATTGATTTGTTTATCGATGAAATCTTCGACGACGGCGACGGCGGCCTCCACTTTATCGGCGTCGCCCGACACGCGCACCATGCCCGTCTCTTTGATGATTGTAATCTTCGCCCCGGTTTGCGTCGATAACGCGCGAATGTTTTCTCCGCCCTTACCGATGATTCTTCCCTCTTGACCTTGCGCCGGAATCTCCGTCGTCGTCTGTCCAGACGTCGCCGCGGCGTCCGGAGACGCGTCGAGCACCTCGCGAAGGAGCGTGCGCGCCACCTCGCACCCCGAGGCGTCGCCCGTGATTTGTACGCGACTATTCGCGCGATCCACCTGCATGCGCACGCCGCTCTCCTCTTGTAACCTACGAATCGTGTCACCTCCTCGTCCGATAATCTTTCCGAAGTGTTCGGGGTCAACGGGAACGAAAATCTCCGACCCGCCGCCGCCGCCGCCGCGCGCCGACGCGCGCGCCGCCGCGCCGTCTTGAATCAACGCATACACCAATTGCGACGCGCGCGCGACGCGATCGGGCGATCCAGTGATGGTGATTCGTCGAGGTTGTCCGGGACCGACGTCGCTCTGGTTTTGAATCTTCACCGATGCTCCGCTCTCCGCCTGTATGCTGTTGATTTTATCGCCCCCGTGTCCGATCACCTTGCCGGCTTTCTCCGGCGGACACATGACGTACTCCGTCACCGCCGCGGGATCAGCGCCGATCGGACCCGAAGGTGGACCCCGCATCGGCGGACCGGGAGGCACACCGTGCGGCGCGCCCTGTCCACCGCCGTACGGACCCGAAGGCGCGCCGTACGGCGCGGGCGCCGCGTTCGGCGGCGGCGGCGGCGCGCCTCCGCCTCGCGGAGGTTCGCCGTACGCCGACGGTCCCGTGCCGAACATCCCACCTCCGGGTCCCGGAGGCGGTGGCACCACTTGCGTCGCCGCGCTCCTCGCCGCGCGTCTCGCGCGAGGATCCGCACCCGAGATGACCCGCGTGTGTCCTCCGCCCGCGCCGCCCGCCGCCGCCGGGACCGCCGGGACCGCCGGGACCGCCGCCGCCGCGCTCCCGCTCGCCCCTCCCCCTCCCCTCTGCCCCATCGCCTCGTTCACCTGTCGCAACAGATTCGCCAGATCCGCCGCCGTCTGTTGCGCCGGCTGTCCCCCGCTCGCGGGTCCGCGAGGCGCGTTCCCGTACGGGTGCGCGCGTCCTCCTCGGCCCTCGGCGTCGCCCCGCGCGGGCCCGCCGCTCCGTCCGTACCCTCCCGGTGGCATCGATCGCGGATCCACCGGCGGTCTGCGCGAACGACAAAAACAAAAACGCGCGCGCGTTCGTCGCATCGTCAGTCTCCGCGCTCTCGTCGTCGTCGTCGTCGAGCGCGATCGATCCATCGAGATCGATCGTCATCGAATCTCTGCGATCTTTCGCGCGTCTCGCGCGCGTCTTCGCTCGCGTTCGTCTCTCGTTCGACCGAACAAAGGAACGCGCGCGCGCGCGTCGGTCGTCGCTCGCGTCGCGCGTCGTCGCTCGCGTCGCGCGCGCGTACCGTCCCGACATGACGCGCGGTGATGTGAGGGCGGCGGCGGCGCCGCGGGGTCACACCGCGACGCGCGCGCGCGCGGTGAGCGTCGACGCGGGAAAAAGACGCGCGCGAACGCGCGGTTCGCGGTCGTGGACGCGGGAGTCGTCATGCGGACGGTACGCGCGCTCGGGTCGAGGGCGACGACGCATCATCGATTGGGGACGGCGGGGACGAATCGACGCGCGGGGACGACGACGACGACGACGACGACCAAGGCGTCGTGGCGAATGACGGAGTCGTCGGAGAGCGCGAGTGAGGACGCGGGCGAGGGGTGGAGACGAGAGAGACGAGGGAGGGAGCGGAGGGAAGGACGAGAGAGAGGGGAGGCGAGGTTCGACGGGTTCGGCGAGCCGCCGCGAGGCGAACGCGCGCGACAGGGGAGGGAAGACGCGAGAAGGCGAGGACGCGGGAACGAGGTGAGGTACGATCGAAAGGTGGGAAGACGCGAGCGAGGGGAGGGACCGACGATCGCGGAGAGCGTGATCGGGGAGATTGTGTACGGGACGAATCCGGTGTTGGAGGCGCTTCGGCAGAATAGACGCGCGTTGTTCGCGTTGTACGTGCAAGAGGGCGCGGACGGAAGTGGGAAGACTCGAGGGGACTCGGAGATCGTGCGTTTGGCCGAGGAGCGAAACGTGACGGTGAAGAGCGCGAGTAAACACGATTTGAACATGGCGTGCGATAACAAGCCGCACCAGGGCGTCGTGCTCGACGCCGAAGCGTTGGAGATTCCAATCTTGGAAGATTTACCATCCTGGGACGGCGTTGGACGAGCGCCCGTGTGGTTGGCGTTGGATGAGATCGTGGATCCGCAAAATCTCGGCGCCATGCTTCGCAGCGCGCACTTTTTAGGCGTCGACGGCGTCGTCTGTTGCGCCAAGAATAGCGCCCCGTTCAACGCCACGGTGAGCAAAGCGAGCGCGGGCGCCATGGAGGCGCAGATCGTACATCAAACGGGCGTCATGCACAGATTCCTCGCCAAGGCTCGAGACGAAGGTTGGGACGTCGTCGGTGCCGCCGCCGACGCTCGCGCTGAAAACGTCTCCGATTTCGTCGTCTCCGCGCCGACGCTTCTCGTCATGGGCAACGAAGGTTCCGGTCTGCGCACCAACGTTCGTCGCGCGTGCAACCGACTCGTTGCCATTCCCGCCGGCATCAACAAGGCACAGGGCGTGGATTCTCTCAACGTTTCCGTCGCCGCGGGCATCTTGATCCACCGCTTCGTCTCCGCGAGAGCCGACGCGTGAGCGTCCGTGGGCTGTACTCCTATTTTTAAATATGTACCACTTGTCCGAATAAACGTTCAGTCCCATACATCGATGACGTTGAAATTTGTCATCGCGGTCGTCTCCACTTCGAGGCGTCGACGCGACGCTCGAAGCGCGCGCGAGCGTCCGAAAGCACTCGCGTTCACCGCACGCGCGCGCGAGAGTTCACGCGCTCGATCACCGGTCGACGCGGTCGCCGAGCACCTGCGTACCGACCCGATCGGAATTGGAATTATCAAACACATTCGATATGTTCGCCGCGATCTCGAGGACGGCGGCGCCGACGGCTCGCGCGAGCGCTAAGATCGATCGAACGGTTCGGAAAAGAGTCGCGGATCGATGCGTGCGCGCGAGCGCGAGCGCGGTGGAGGCGCGAATCGTCGGTGGTGGTCTGAGAATGAGAGAGGAGAGGCGAGCTCAAACGCCGTCGCTCGGGAACGAGAGGCGCGGCGACCTCGCGGTCGTGAACGCGTCGAGCGGTGATTCGGATGCGATGACGAAGAGCGATGATGAGGATCAGCGAAGCTCCGACGTCTCCATCGTCGCCGCGTGTGTGGCGGTCTCTTGCCTGTTTGGCGCGGGCATCGGGGTGGTGGAGGGCGCGGACAAGGCGAGCGAATATTTTGCGGGATACCTTTTAGAGCAGAGCTTGAGCGTAGACAACTTGTTCGTCTTCATACTATTGTTTGAGTACTTTCAAGTGCCGCCGGTTCGACAGACGCGAGTGTTAAACTACGGCATCTACGGCGCGCTCTTGATGAGGGCAATCATGGTCATCGCGGGCGTCGAACTCATCGAGAACTTCCAACCCATTCTCTTGGTATTCGCGGGTATTTTGATATTTAGCTCGTACAAGCTCCTCAGCGAGGCGGGCGAGGAAGAGGAGGACATGAGCGAGAACGCCATCGTCAAGTTTTGCTCGAGCTTTATGGACGTGAGCGATGAGTTTGACGGCGACAACTTTTTCACCGTGCAAAACGGTGTGAAGATGGCGACGCCGCTCCTCTTGGTTCTCGCGGTAGTGGAAATTAGCGACGTGGTCTTTGCGGTCGACTCCATCCCGGCCGTGTTCGGCGTGACGCAGGATCCATTCATCGTGTACACGTCCAACCTGTTTGCGATTCTCTCTCTCAGGCAGTTGTACACGTTGATCTCCAAGGCGGTTGGCGAATTAAAGTATTTGCAGACGGCCGTGGCGCTCGTGCTCGGATTCATCGGGGTTAAGATGATCGCCGAGTACGCCGGCGCCGAGATCCCGACGGAAGCGTCCTTGGCTGTGGTCGTCACGATGCTCGGCGGCGGCGTGGGCGCGAGTCTGTTGCTTCCAGACGCGGACGAAAAGGAGGGTGAGTAAATCAAGTCACAAGACCGATCCCACGCGCGGGCGAGGCGAGCGATACAAAGAATAAAACGTGATAGAAGATGAGGCAACGGTCTAAGCGGACACGTTTGTCGGTAGTAGTGTAAATCTATCTAACCACTATTCTCGATTTTCGATTTCGGATATTTATGATGTTACACGTCGCGTCAGCGCGCCCCTCGATTCAGACTCGCCAACATTTTCGCGACGCCTCGACTGAGACTCTCGTATTGCAGCGCCAATCCTTTGTAGTCGTGAAGGAGCTTGGACACGTCCCCCACGGTCAAATCTTCCGCCTTGGCGTATAAAAATCTATAATCGGACAGCGTGAGCTCGCCCGCGACGTCCGACGCCGTGAGCGCGGTGGCGCCCTCAGCCTCGACGTCTTCCGTCGTGCGCCAGGGAATGTACGGCACGGACGTCGTAGACGTCGGCGTTTTGGGCGACGCGTTCCGCGTCTCCGTCAACGGCGTGTGCAACGGCGCCGTCGGCGGCGGTCGCTGCGTGACTGATTCCGGCGTCGCCGGAGGCGCGTCCATCGGCGGAGGAACGCGTTCTTCTTCACCCCCATCGTCGACGTTCACGAGATCGTTCTGTTTGTGATCGTTAGACAGCGCGCTCAGAGCGGCGCTCATCTCTTCCACCGAAATCTGAGGCTTCTGAACGGGCGTCTCTCGCGTCGTGACCTCCTCCTCGTCCTCCTCGTCCTCCTCGTCCTCGTCCAATTCGATCGCCTCCAAGACCCCGGCTCGCTCCAAGGCCGCGTCAAACTCGGTTTCGTCCACGCCCGTGAAATCGCTCGCTCGAGCCCGTCCTAAAAACCGCACCGCGCTCACGAGATTGGTGAAAAAATACGCCGCCTCGGAGACGAGCCTCGACTCGCCGCGAAATCTCTGAATGTACCGTAAATTACTCTCCAATCGGTCCGGATTCGCCCTGAGCGTCACGTACACGAGCACGGGTAAGAAATCATCCGCTCCTCCGTCGCTCCCTTGACGCGTCGTCAGCGTGTTATTGATGATTCGACACGTATTCAATACGCATACCAACTTGTCCCGAGGCGCCTTGAATTGATTCATCTTCCCCAACTCGCTCTCCGCCAACGCCCACGACGCCGCCGCGTGCGCCGTCTCCGCCACGTCCAGATTTTGCGCCGTCACTATCTCTCGCATCGCCCCTATCCGTCGTCCGAGCGCCTCGTCTCGCCCCTCGTCTCGCTTCCCTCTTCCGAAGACGCGCGCGTGCGCCTTGGTCATGACGTACTTTTCCAATCCCTCCCCGCTCGCGTCCAGTTCGGACGCCGACGCCCCTCGCCACGCCGGGTGTCGCGCAAAACTCGCCTCCGTTCGTCGCAGGAACGCCTGCACGCGTCGTCCCACGCGCGCGGCGTCTCGATCGGCGGCGTCATCTTCGAGAGAGGCGATGAACGTCTTGACGTCCCGCACGAGCGCGCTCGCGCTCGGTTGACGCATCTTCTCGAGAAAGGTCTGAAACGTGAGCGGAGGGGGCGTCGGGGTCGTCACCGACATCTCGACGAGGCGAGCGTCTCGTCGCGCGCGACGCGAGGCAGGACGTGCGGACGACGATGGATGAGAATCGATGATTACTACGGCGCGAATTCCGCGCGCGGGACGCGTTTCGTCGAAAGACGCGAGGGTGACCGACGAGGAGACGCGCGCGTGCGCGAACGAGTCGATTGTGTCGTGTGTGAGTAATAACGACGAGATCCATTACAAACGACGCTCGAGAGCGACTCGCGAGCGACGCCGACGAGAGATGCGTCGGCGCGCGAGAGAGTCGACGCGCGACGGCGTCGCGCGTCACCCGACTCGTCAGGTTGGTGGCATCATCATCTCGGGGATTAGTCGAACAAGTCGAAGTCCATGTCGGCCTCTTCTTCTTCTTCTTCTTCAGCCGGAGCCGCCTCCGCCGCGCCCGCGTCGCCGCCGCCGCCGCCGCCGCCGCCGCCGCCGCCGCCGCCGCCAGACGGCACAGAGGCGAGCTTGGCGTTACCTTCGGCGATCAATTCCGCGACGTCCTTGCCCTCGATTTCCTTCATGAAAGCGGCGAGCTTGGAGTCATCGACCTCAGCCGCGGCTGCGCGAAAATAAACACACGATTTTACCGTCAGTCTCGTGGCGAAGAGACGCGTCGAAGAGACGCATCGAAGAGACGCATCGTCGCCCCGCAGCCATCATCCACAATCTCGAGAGCTCTCGCGCGCGCGAACGACACGTACCACCGGCGAGGATGGCCTTGACGTCGGCCTCGGAAGGAGATTCCTTTCCGGCGAGTTGCGCCTGCGTCGAGAACCGATCGTCGTCGTCGTCGTCAGTCATTCATTCGCTCGGGCGCGCGAGCATCCAAAAGCCCTAGTCGCGCCGCGCGCGCGCATCCTCGCGCGAGCGCCCACGCGCGCCTCGCGACGCCGTCGACGCCGTCGACCGAACGACGCGCGCGATGGAAAACGCGCTCGCGAACACCGACGCGCGTCGAGACGCCCGCGCGGTCCCATCGCGCGCCGTGGCGTCGAACGCGCGCCCTCGAGCCCTCTCGCGATCCGCGCTCGGTCGACGCGCGTCCACGCACCAACAAGAAAGCGGCGACGTATTTCATCCGTGCTGTGAGGTGGTACTAAAGTGCGTTCGTGTGTTCGTAGCCGAGGAATTCGATTCCTGCCTTAGCTTGCAAAGAGCAGACGACTCGCGCGCGCACAAGAGGCGGACCGCGCGAGGTCGTCCCGCGAGGTCGTCGCCGCGGGGGGCCCGCCCTGTTCGCGCGTCCGATTATTTATTAAGGGTACACGATGTGTGTGTGCGCACCTAGTTAGTTGTCGTAAAGACCATCTCGAGTACACGTCTCGATGTATGTTCTATATAGGACACTCGATACATGTTAAAGCATCCATTACACCAAGTACTATACCGTACGATGTAGTACACGCGACGCGCGCGCGCTCGGGCGCGGTGGACCCTCGTCGCCGTCGTCGTCAATTCGTCGCGCGTCCGCGACCGCGCGCCGGTCGGTGGCGATGGCGGGTTGGTTTTATCGCGCCATGCACCGCGAACCCGTGGTGATGTGGTCGTGTTTCATCGGCGCCGCGGGCATGGCGATGCCCTTGATCGTCCCGCGCGGGGCGTTCGAGTCCGCGGAGACGCGCGCGACGGGCTTGCCGAACGCGGCGGCGGTCGCGGCGGCGCTGCGACCGGGGACTCGCGCGGAGTGAGCGACGCGACGAGACCCGACGCGACGCGAGCGTCGAGTGTACGAACAGAGGGCGAGGGGAAGGGCGCGCGAGACAGACTTCGGAAGAGGAGGCGTTGTTTTCATTTGTTTTCATACCCACAGTAGAACCACATCACGACCAACCAAAGGCGCGCGCGCGACCGACGACGACGCACTCGACCAACTCGACCAACTCGACGCTCGACCGATCGCGCCCGCTCGACCGACGCGCTCGCCGCGCGCGCGCGCGTGCGTTCCCATCACACACACCCATAACTGTGACGACGCATCGCACGCCCAGCAGCCCCTGTACGAGAATACACGCACATCGTGTCGTACTACGGCGTCTCGAGCGCGTAACTACGGGACCGACCGAAAAAAAGGGCACGCTTTCGTGGCCAAGTGGTAAGGCGTCCCCTTCGTAAGGGGAAGATCGCGGGTTCGAACCCCGTCGAAAGGTCGGTATTTAAGGCGAATTAAGCCCATCAATCGGCGCGATCGAATCGACCTAGCGACCTCGCGACGGACCATTGGAACGAGACCACTGACCGAGTCGCCTCTCTGTTCACGACGTAGCAATCACGAATTCCTCATCGAATTCCATTCTTTTTACCCCGGTGAAATGAATGTATGTGTCAAATGTCCGAATAAATGTCTGATAAAAAATTTATCCTACAGGCCTGACATACTATCCTGTAGGATAGACTATCCTGTGGGATAGTAGTTTTTTCGTTGGAAAACGTAACAAACAACTGATAGCACCTAGGTAAGTCATAATATGCTTTTTTTGGTTTTTTAGATAAAAAACATGTGGTTAGGGTTTAGGCACCGCCTCGTGCCGCGCGCTGGATGAATGACATGAATGGAATGCACGCGCGCGCGGTCGTTCGAGGCGGCACTCTGTCGACCGACTCGAACGCGCGTCGACTCGAACGCGCGCGCGGTTTTCGTTCGTTCGCGCGCGCGTCGTCTCTCCCGGAGGTGACGATCGTTCGACGCGGTCGGCGCGTTCGCGCGACGCGACGCGAAGGAGGTTGGGAGAGAATTGAAAGGGTCGATCGAACGATCGAACGACGAACGACGGCGAGACGACGGCGAGGTGGACCGAAGCCGGAGAGGAGGGAGGAGAGAGAGATTCGATGTCGACGCCGACGAGCCCGAGGATGCGATTTCTGGAACGCATGACGCCGGATGAGGCGTTCGACGCGTCGACGGCGTTGCGTCTGGCGTGGAGCGGGTGGACGCACGTGGTGAAACGACGGCGAGACGTGGATGAACACGCGTTGGCGATGTGGAGAGATCGGTCGAGAAGGGTGAAGGCGCGAGCGCTCGTCGCGTGGGCGAGGATGACGAAATTTCAGAGAAAGAGGAGGAAATTGATGTCGGAACGCGCGGCGGCAAAGCGAGAGACGGCGTTGGCGGGACGGGCCTTGCGAGGGTGGAAAATGGCCACCAAGACGACGAGATCGACTCGAAGAGGAACGATACAGAGATATTTGATGCTCAGAGCGAGTAAGGTGCTCAGGGCGTGGCGAGAGGCGGCTGCGAACGCGGTGGCCGAGCGCGGGGGGCCGAAGAAGCCGAAGACGCGCGCCGAGGGGGACGAGCCGCCGAACGCCGACGCCGAGAGGGCGACACCGGTCGAACCGGTGAAACCATCGCGTAAACCGCGCGAACGGAAGAAGAGGGTGAACGTGAAGGACATGCAGAGTCGTCTGTGGACCAAGTCTGATCCGTCCAAACCCATGCCCGTGTCGAGCGTGGTGCAAGAAATTGAAGAATCCATCGTGGCGAGGATGGAATCGACGACGACGGTCGAATCCGTCGAGGAATCGTCCAAGGCGATGGTGGTCGCGTCGGAAGCGGAAGTGACGGCCGCCGCAAAGTCAGAGACGAGGACGAAGACGCCGGCGTCCGCGCCGGAGACGGAGCAGAAACAACCCGGCAAGCAACGCGTCCTGGTGCAGCGACGCAAAGTCAAGGTTCAAGCTTCGGGAGACGGTGGACCGCTCGTCCAAGAAAACGTGCCCGTTAGGTCGACGAAGGTGTCGCGGACGAAGACGGAACAGCGCGTCGTCGCGCTTCCGCGAGGTACGCTCGTCGACGCGCAGACGTCGACGACGCAAATGAGCGACGACGGAGACTCGCCAAAGACGACGACGCACGACGCCGTGTCGACATCGGCGACATCCTCGGCGTTTTCTACTTTAATCGTCGTCGTCGTTTTACTCGCCGTCTTCGGCGTCGTCGCGCTCGTCGGTTTGCTCTCCGGTTTCTCCGTCGCGCACGGCGGCGACCACTCAAGCGCGGCGTTGCTCGTTCGTCAGCACCTCTCCGAAGCGCAGAGAAACGTCACCATCTTGGCGCGCGCGTCGGCGATGCAGAGACGCGAGTTAGAGGCGTGTCGGACATTCGGCGGCGGCGTGGCTGATGCGAGTCAAAACGCCGCCATCGCCTCGGCGGAGGCCAAGGTGTCCGACTCGGCGGTGCGAGTCGCCGACCTCGAGGTCAAGTTAGCGCACGCCAAGGCGGAGGTCACCGCCGCGCAGCGCGCACAAAAGACGGCGGAGGATAGATTCACCCGTCTCGGCTCGGACGCGATGAAAAAGTCAGCGCTTCAAGAGAATTTGGATAAGATGACGACGCGCGCGACATATTGCGAAAACGCGGCAGCGGCGACGATGAAGATTAAATTAGCCAAGGACGAGGCGGTGAGACGGGCGGATAACTGCGAGCTCGAGGCGTCGAACGCGAAATCAAAGCTCTTACGAACGAAGACGCACCTCATGGCCGCCCAGCGCGCGCTGGTGAAGAGTGTCGACGTGGCGAACGAGTGTCGATATCAAATCGGTTTGCCAACCTACGTACCGACGTACAATCCGGAGAGTTCGCTCCTTCGCGTCGTCGCCGACATGTTTCCGGCGTTTCGATCGTTTTTCAGCACCAACGCGCTGATACTGTACGTCATCGGTGGATACGCGTATTATTTGCGTCGGTTGGTGAAAGGTTTGCGTCGCGAACGGACCACGCTCGTGACGGAACTGGCAAAGATTCGCGCCAGCGACGGCGGCGGCGAGACGACTGCGGGCGACGGCGCGAACGCCGAGGGTCAGGGCGAATCCTACGGGAACGTCGGTAAACTCACCTTGGACAGGAAACGGTCTCGAAGCGTGAGCGATGTCAGTCACACAGACCCTACGCACGCAAAAAAGACGGCGACGGGAAGCAACAACACCGAAGACGAAGACGAGGACGAGGACGAGGACGAAAAACCCGCCGCCGTGACACCGAAAGCCGCCGACGACGAAGACGAAGACGAAGACGAAGACAAAGACGAAGACGACGAAGACGACGCGAGGCAGGAGGATTTCGAAGACGAGTTCGATTTCGATGAATTCGTCGCCGGTGGGCAGACGAACAGCGAATCGCTCATGCGTAGGTTTCAACAGGGGATTTCGGGTGTCGGTGGGGGGTTCTCGAGCGATTTCGCGAGCGAGTTCGCGAGCGACACCGAGGGCGAGGTGGTGGACATGCCTGGCAAGTCGCTCGCCACCACTGACGACGAAGACGACGAGCGAGCGTCGAATCGAGCCACCACGAGCGAAGCGCTCGATGCGGACGCTCGAACGCAGAGCTCGGAAGGAAAGTCGGCGGAGGATGAAATCACCGACGAGATGGCGCGAATCAGAAAACTTCTCGCGATGGAGGATGAACGCGAGAGAAAGGAGGAACAGGCACAACTGAACGCGCTGCGACGTCAAGCGGATTTAGCTCGCGCGATGTGATCAACGTCACCACGACGCACTGTACTCATAGCTTAACGCAGCGGCGCGTATTCTGCGACGCACCGGTAATTAAAACGAACAAACAATCAAACTAATTCAAATAAACAATCGCTAATTTTTGTCTACGAAAATCGTCGGCAGACGCATCGTCTCGTCCTCCATGCGTCGAAGTTTCGTCTCGAGCTCTAAGAATCCATTCACGCGAGCCAACTCACTCGGCGCTTGATTTCTATCGTCTGGTACGATGTATTCCGGTAGCTCGCTCGAATCAATCAATTCTAATAAATAGTCAATGACACTCTCGTGCCCGTAAATGGCGCACTTGTGCAACGCCGAATGGCCGTTGACGTTGACGACGGAATGGTCAACCTTCTTCTCTTCAATCAACCATTTCACCATGCTCAGCGCGTCCTCTTGATCAGACTCCGTCGTACACGCCCATAAGACGGCGTTACAACCCCAGCGATTCGTGGTGCCGCAGTCGAAAGAAGAGGACACTTCGCCAAGCCATTGAGCCACTGTGCGATGGTTTTTCCAAATCGCCAAGTGAAAGGGAAAATCACCGTCGTACGAGGCGGTGGATGGGTCTGCGCCTTTGTTCACCAACCACTGGCACGCTTCAAGCTCACCGTTGCGCGCGGCCCAGTGCAAGGGCACGCGGCCGTCCTTGCGCCCGGTGTGATTCGGATAGACGCCGCACTCGTCGACAAGAAACTCGCACGCCTTGACATGCCCGCCACCGGCGGCCCACATGAGAGCGTTGCTCCCGAAGGCGTCCTTCTCGATCACGGGATTCCAACCTTCCTCGATGGCTTTCTTCATCCCGTCGATGTCCCCGCGCGCGGCTGACGACATGCCGGGCGACAACTCTTTGCGATTACCCGCCGTTCGCCACGCCTTGGGCTTACCCGCTCCGGAACCGCGCCACGCGCTCGACTCAATCTCCGTAGAATCACATGCCATCGCGCGCTGTGCCGAGGCGGCGCAGTCTACGTTTTCTCCACCAGACTGCCAATGTTTACGGAGACCACCACCGTGCACGGCGTAATACTTGAGGCATCCTTCGCATTGTTTCAATCCGAGAGAAGTCAACATCTCGTCGTGCTTCTTCGTGGTGAGCAAAACCTTTCCATCCGCGGTCGGTTTGGCGTGAATGAAGTGGTCGTCGGTGTTGTCGTCATTGTCGTCGCCATCGTTGCCGTCACCATTCACCTCCCGTGCAGCCTTCCGAGCGACGGCGTGTTCGTTGATGACGTCGGCGATTTCTCTCGCGAACCTCGCCTCGCGCGCATCCGCCATGTCGCCGACGACGCCGCGGGAAGCGAGCAGACGAATCGGTGCGAGACTCGCGTAATCGTAGGACGGACGTCTTCCATTCACAGTGCGTCGAAGTTTGCGCACCATATCTCGCTCGGCATCGGTGAGAGGCGGCTGGTCGGCGCGCGCTAAAGCCGTCGCCACGGCATTCGCAACGCTGTCTTGTAGCGTACACGTGGACATCGACGACGCGAAAGACACGAACATCCCATCACTCGCGGACGAATCGCACTCGGACAGAGATTCTATATCAGAGTATTGCTTTTTTACCGCGTACGGTTTCACCGTCTCCGCAGCCTTCAGTTCGTCGATGATAGCCTGCACCGTCGGTTCCAATTCCGCGCACATCGAAGCGTTGACGCCCCGTTCGTTGAGCGTATCGAGCACGAGCTTGATCTTTGTCGGGTCCACGCCGGCGAATTCCGGTATGCGCTCGGTCAAGATGTTCGGACTGTGAAACGTCTCGCACGCGTCTCTGCTGGCGCGAACTTTGACAAAGGCTCGGACGACCATCTCGCGATGGAAACACGCCAACGCGGCTTGCGGCGGCGCCTTGTATAACCACTTTGAAAGCGCCCAGGCGTCGTAGAGAGCCGTGTTGGCGCCTTGACCCTTGAACGGGGACATCGGGTGCGCGGCGTCGCCGATGCAAACGACGCGAGACTTGGAGCTTCGCAACGCCAAGTGAGGCGTCTCCGCCGCCCGCGCCTTGCTCGTTGGCGGTTCCTCTCTGTCGTACAGCGGTCCGGCCCACGCGTCTTCCCAGTTCGTCGTCTCGAGCATGGCCCCGACAGGCTCATGCCACCCCTTCGTGTGCTCCAACACAAAGTCCTTCACCTCGCTTCTCGGCGCGTTGATCAGCGAACGCGCCGTCTCTTCGTCCACGCGCACGCTGAGCTGCCACATGCTTTTCGGAGGCGTCCCTTCCGACACGTTCGCCGCGCGAAACGGCATCGTGAACAGTCTCGATCGTCCGTCGACGGTGTAAAACCCTTGTCCACGAAGAAGTGCGTTGTCTAAATCCGTGAATCCGGTGATGAGAGCGACGCCGAGGTACTCGAGATCTCCGGACTTGAGGTCGTCTCCCGCGCTCGGCGCTCGTCTCGTCCCCGAACGAACGCCATCCGCCGCCACCAAAATCGCCCCCTCCACCGTCTCTCCGGACTCGAGCGTCACTCTGACCCCGTTCTCATCCTCGACGTAATCTCGAAGCTTGGCCCCCCACTTGATCCAGTCCGCCGGGATCCGTTCTAATAAAATTTCCCGCACTTCGTTTCTCGGCACGCGTAAATTCGTCGGCGGTCTCCTCTTCCCATCCGATTTTTCCTCGCGCCTCCCCCCCCCCACCGTCGACACCGAGGACACAAACGTCATCCCATAGTACCCCAACACGCGTCCGCTCGCCCCAAACGTCCAGTGCGCGCTCGATTTACAATTTCTCTCTCGACACCGTTCCGCCACGCCCAGTCCCGCCAACGCCGCGTTCGTCTCGCTCAGCGTCACCCCGTACCCTTGCCTTCGCGCCGCCGCGCTCTCGTCCCGTTCGAGCACCACACACGTCGCCCCATCACCCCCTCGCCGCTCCCTCTCGCGCGCCAGCGCCGCCGCGAGCGCCAATCCCGCGACGCCGCCTCCCGAGACCACCACCACATCGTCCGCGCCCAATCGACGCCCCCCACCGCGCGCGCCCATCGCGCGCGACCCACCTTTTCGCCCACCGTTCGATCGTCCCTCCACCTCGCGCGTCGCCCGCGACAACGTCCCCAGAGACGACCCTCGACGACGCTCGCGCGCGATGACGAGTGGCGAATGCGCGACACCGTCCCGTCGAATCCGCCGCACTCGTCGACGTCCGGTCCATGGTCGCGCGCGCGTCCCACTCGCACTCCTCCGCTCGCGCGCGCGCGGAGATGATGCGAATGATCGCGGACGAATCGTGGCCGACGAGGCTGGTCAGGGGGATCCGCGCGCGCGTGGGAGAGCTCGATCCCGAGGCGAGACGCGCGGACGAGGATGCCGATCCCACGCGACCGGGAGGCGTGTTCGACGCGTGCGCGAGGGGGGACACGGCGCTGGCGAGGGATATTTTGAGCGATGGGAACGCGTGCGTGAGGTGGTTGTTGTTCGGAGAGGCGAGCGAGCGCACGGGGAACACGGCGGTGCACGGTGCGTGAATGAAATGAATGAGTCTTCGCGGGCGAGACGACGAGACGGGGAGACGACGAGACGAGACGAGGAGGAAGAGAGAGGAGAGCGACGCGCGTGGGAGTGTTCTCGCGTGAAAAAAAAAAAGAAAAAAAGAAAAGAAATAGAAACGTAGGAGATGGAGTTGGATGGACGTTGATGGGAGGTGGATGGCGAAGGTGAGAGAGACTGACGAGACGACGCGCGCGCTCTCGAACGCAGCGGCGGCGGCGAAGAACAACGCGGCCATGTTGGACGTGATTCACGATGGATTGAAGTTTTTGGGAAAGATGATCATGTTTTATGATCGACAGACAAAGTTTTTACAGTCATTCAGAGAGCTCGCCGAGGTGCACGGCGCGCCGAAACAGTGGTCGAAGTTGGGGGCCAAGGAAATCGTCGAGGCGTTGCTCTCGGTGCCGAATAGAGATCTTAGCAACTCTCCCTTGCACACCGCGTGCGCGGTGGGAGGGTTGGACGCGATCAAATGGCTACTGAAATACGGTGGTAACAAGCACATGGAGAACGATGAGGGTTTAGATCCGGTGTCGATGTTGTGCGCGTACCACTCCGCCAGGATGGAGAAGGTGCGAGGTCAAAGCTCCCTCGAGGCTCAAATGTTAAAGGATGAGGCGGAGTGTTTCAACGTTTTGATCGATGAGGGTCGATTTAGCATCGATCACATCGATATGACAGGCATGCAGCCGCTGCATTTCGCGGCTAAAAATGGAGCCAAGCAACTCGTGACCATGCTCTTGGATCGCGGCGCCGACCCGTTTCGCACGCCGGCGATGAATCTCGCGACAAACGCCGGGTCGAAGGGCACCATCAAGTCAAAGTACGCCAACATGAAGCCTTCACAGATCGCGAAGAAAGAGCGTCACATGGCGGTGTTCGTTATGTTGGATGAGCTGGAGTCAAAAGTCACCGAGGAGCACCAACGCGAGGTGGATAAAGTGTTTCCTGAGAAGGATTGCGAACCGACCGCCGAAGAAAAGGCGCGACTGGCAGAGATTGAGAAACGAAAGGCGCGAGAGGCGGAAGAGGATAGACGTAAAGCGCAGGAAGCGGAGGAGGAAGAGGCGAAGAGACGAAGCGAAGAGGCGAAGACACAAGCGATCGAAGAGGCCAAGCAAAGAGAGGCTGAGGAGTCCAAGCGTAAACTGAAGCAAGCCTGGGAAGCAGCCGAGAAAATGAGGGCGTCGGATAAGGAAAAATTCAAAAAGGAGGCTGAAGAATTGAAGCGACAAACTAAGGATTCTGAATTAGCGAAACGGAGGGTTAGGGAGGCTGAAGAGGCAAAGCGTAAAGCCAAGGAGGCGGAAGAGGCGAAACGACGAGCCAAGGAAGCCGAGGTGGCGAAACGGCGAGCCAAGGAGGCCGAGGAGGCAAAACGTAAAGCCAAAGAAGTCGAGGAGGCGAAGCGTAAAGCTAAGGAAGCTGAAGAGGCAAAGCGTAAAGCCAAGGAAGCTGAAGCGGCTAAGTTACACAGTGAAAATTCCAGTCAACGTGCCAACGATGGCAGTCCTCCGACAGTGCTTTCAAATGAATCTTCGCGTTCGCAATCCATCTCTGATTTGGATGATATCATCCCTCCACAACTGGTCCAGTACGCCGTCGAGCACGGTCCGTACACACTCACGGAGAATGATACCGACTCATCTCCGTCCGCGAGTGCGGCAAAAATGTTGCGAAGACAACGATATGGTACCGGCGTCAAACTTGTAGATGACGCGGCTGACGACGACGAGGACTCCCCGGAGTGGGTCAAGGAAGCTGTACCCATCAAAATGATGGAGCACCACGAAATGGTGATGCCTGGACAGATGGATCAACAGCAGCAATATCACCAACACCAACACTCGATCGGCGATGGAGCCGCGTCGGCGTGGACGAATATACCCGAGGCGGTACACTCGTCGGTTGGAGTCGCGCCGATTGAGAGACCGATGAGAATAGAGAACAACTCGTCCAAAAGCATCCCGACGTGGGATCGCGAAATCTACCAGAGCGATGTCAATCCGGATTGGAACTCATTAAACTGGGTGTCGCGAGCGACCAGAAGGATGGAGAACGTGCACTTCGAAGCGAGTGCGTCCGGTATCGGATGCGGTCACATTCTCGGCATCGATCTCGAACACTTGAGTTTTGGTCAGCTCGACGCCGTCGAAGAAGTTCACCGTGAATTACTCGCACGAGTGACGGACGCGCGAATCGCGTTAGCGCGGCAACAGGAGCGCGCCGCCCTGATGGAGGAACTCGCCATCTCGAACGCGCATAGAGAATTCAAGAGACTCAGTGAATTTGAGCGCACGCTGGAGTGAGCGCGGTGTCAACTGTTCCATATGTAACATTATCTAGTAGTACTTCTTCTATGCGCTATTCTGGGCATCTATCGGCTCCCGCGCGAACGAACCGACGTCAATCGCGCCGACGCGTTGCCAACGTGTTGCCGTCCACTTGGTTCCTTTCACGACGGGACAGCCGGCGTGCAGTGACGTCTCGTCCATCTCGCCGTTGAGATGCGCGCTGTAAAACAAGAGGGCATCTCCTCTCCTCGGTTTCACCGCCAACACGTCAGGGTCCCCCTTTCTCGCCAGTTCGCACGCATTTTCTTCTTTGAATCTCTTTTTATTCGTAGATTTTCTTCCGAGAGGCGTTCCGAGCGGAAAAACCGTCTCGCCCCCCTCCTCGACGTCGCTCAGATACATCAACACCGTCGCCAGACGCTGACCTCCGTTCACCACGTTCACATCGTCGTGAAAGTAATCGTGATGCGATCGATACTCTTGCCCAGCCTCGTATCGCATCACCTGTATCGTCTCCCCTCTGTTCGGCGGCAGCATCGTCCACGCCGCGACGCGAAGCTCGACGTCAGCCACCGTTTCGCTCTTCTCCCCATCCACCCATCCACCCATCGACGTCCTCTCCTCCGTCTTCTTCGAGTATCCCGTATCATCGTTCACCACCTGCGACCGACGCATCGTTGGATGCGCCAATCGTACGATCTCCTCCGTCTCCGCCTCGCTCAAAAAATTTCTATACACGTACGCGCGCGGCGACGCCGAAATCTGTTCGATCCACTCCCTCGGCCGCTCTCCGCCACCGCTCGCGCCGCCCCCCCCTCCCCGAACGTCACCGAACGTCTTCCGCTCCGTCGCGTACGCCACGCTCTCGCTCGCTCGCAACCGCGCGTCGTCGTCGTCCAACGATTCGTCTCGGTAATCTCTCGGCAGACTCGGTCTCTCCCCTCGCGCGAGCGTCGCGGCGAGCGTCGGCGCGAACAGCGCGGAGAGAGAGACGACGATCGCGCGCCTCGACGCGCGCCTCTCTCCTCGACGAACCCTCATCGCCGTCGTCCGTCGTCCGTCGTCCGTCGTCGCGCGCGCGCGATCCGATGCGACGCGCGCGCGCGCGTGTGCGCCACACATGGGTTTGACACGTGTTTACATACGCGCGCGCGTCCTCGTGAAGAAGCCTTCGTGACTCTTCGCGCATGTGAGCGTACGATAGTGGGGAGACGCGCGCGGGACGCCACCTGGGAAAAACACTAAAAATCGGACATCTGGTTTTCGCCGGTCGTGAATCGTGAAAGAGTCCCTCGTCTTGGAAAGGGGGACGAGCGCGAGACGAAGCGCCGCTCGCGAGGGATGCGCGCGCGCGCGCGTTCGTTCGAGCGCGACGGGAGACTCCGACGCGAGACTCGGGGAAGGAGGGGAGAAAAAGCGAGCGAAGCGATATGGCGTCGACGACGGGGATGATGGCGCCGGCGTTTTTCGTGGGGAGGAACGAATTGATCTCGTGGGTGAACGATTTGCTCGGACTTCGGTTGACGAAGGTGGAGCAGTGCGCGAGCGGGGCGGTGTACTGTCAGATCATGGACGCCGCGCACAGGACGACGGAGGTGGTGCCGATGAGACGGGTGAATTTTGAGGCGAAGAGCGAGTATGAGTACGTGGCGAATTATAAGATTTTGCAAGTGGTGTTCGAGAGGCTGAACATCGCGAAAAACGTCGAGGTGAACAAGCTCATCAAGGGACGACCGCTGGATAATTTGGAATTTTTACAGTGGATGAAGTGCTATTACGACACGACGACCGGCGGAGCGAGCGCGAGGGAGTCGGGTGAGGGTGGGTATTACGACGCGGAGGAGCGACGAGCGCACGCGCGGGGCGGAGCGGCGTTCGGCGGGGCGAAGAAGGCGAGCGTGACGACGAACGGACAAGAACGCGGCGGTGGTGGACAACGCAGGGCGTCGAAACGCGTGACGACAACGCGCGAGGGGTCATCGACGGCGGCGACAGCGGCGAGTGCGCCGACGGGGGCGAGCGCGAAAGCGGCGACGGGCGGCGCCATGAGCGCGAGCTCGGCGCGCACTCGCGAACTCGCTGAATCCAACGCCGCGTTGGCGCTGCAGGTGGAACGCGCGGAACAGGAGCGAGAATTCTATTTTGAAAAGCTTCAGGACGTAGAGTACGTGTGCCAGCGAGCTGAATTCGAGAGGAATCCTCTTACCAAGGTTATCGAACGAATTTTGTATCACACCGACGGAAAGGCTGACGTGGACGCCATCATAGCCGAGTGTTTCGAAACCGAGGCGGCGACGGAGAAGAGTGACGCGACGGCACCCGCTCTGGTGACGACGGAGAAGGAAGACACGGCGCCCGTGGTCAAAGAAAAAGAAACGCCCTCGGTATCGATGATTTCTCCTGCGCCGGAAATCGCGCGTGTGGTGGCGACGTCGATGGAAAATTTAACCCTCGAACGCGTCAACTCGGCAGATAACCGCGTCCTGGGCGCTTCTCCGCTCGGAACCCCTCCGCCCATGTTCGATGATTCTCCGAAACCAGTCGGTAGCCCAAAGACGACGACGCGAGAACCTCTCCAAGACGCCGACGCCAACGCGAGGCCGTTCGAATAAATACAAATAATGCGTGTCAATTCAACAAATTCTATATCATCTACCTACATGCGACTTTGACTAACGCACGCCCCCTCCGCGAAGGCGTTGTCGCAAAAGATCCACCTCTTCGCTCGTCGCGTCGGCGCTCGCATAGACTGCAATCGCATTGGCGTTGTCGAGCACTTCTTTTCCAATCGTCTCTTTGCTCAGCAAATCGGCGTCGAGCAGTAACTCCACAAACAACAGTCCAAGCATGATCCAGCGTTCATTTGTGAACGCTGGCACGGAGCGATCGAACGCAAACGTTCGCAACAGCGTGGTCAAATTTTGTTCTATTCTGCGTCTTTCAGAGCTGATATTCAGCGTCGAACACAACGAAGGAACGACTGTAGAGGCTAAGGTTTCGTTCCACGCTTCGCTCACGGAGACGCTGTATTTATCCCGCGGAGGAAGTTTATCCACGAAACTGCCATCTCCCGCCGCGAGCGCGAATGTCGCCTCGGTGACGAGATTATCGACAGCCATCCAAGTCAAACCGAACTGCGAAATGGTCGGCATCGACGTCGAGACGTCGTCATCATCGGAATGACTCGCCATCGTTCCGCTCTCGTCGTCATCGTCGTCGTCGTCGTCGAAAAAACCGGGTATCGGTTTTGCCGTCAGCGTCGACGCGAGCGCCTTGCGAGTCGACTCGGCCAGATTTTCTTCAACGTCCTTCTCCTTCTCGACGCCTTCATCACCGCCCGTTTGCTCTTCGATCTCGAGCGTTTCCATCGCTTTCAAAACGCTCTCATCGTCCACGGTGGGGCGCGGATCGGTGCGCAACTGTCCCTCGGCGAACCGACCGCCGATGCTCGGCACGTACTCCTTGTCCGGCTTTTTACCTTCACCAAACGTATCAAAGTAAAACACCCCCGTGGCGACGTTCGGATCGGAGGCCGCGGCTTCTTTCTTCTCCTCCTTTTCTCGCTCAATGTTCGCCAACTCTTCTTCGTTCCATGTAATTTTCGTCGTCTTCGTCGTCTTCTTTTCCTCGGCGTCTCTTCGAGCGGCGCGAGGGACGTACCCGTCGACCGCGGACGCGGCGAGACGAGCGTCCGCCGCGCTCAACGGCGCCGCAGGCGGCTTCTCCTCCGCGCTCGTCGTCGTCGTCCTCCTCTCCTTGATCTCCACCACCTCTCGCTCGAGCACCTCGTCCTTCACCGCGCTCCGCGCCAATCGCGCCGACGGTTTCGCCGCCGCTCCCTCCTTCGCGCTCATCGCCCGTCCACTCTTCCCCAATCGCTTCGCCAACGCCTCCGCCGCGAGCACGTGTTCCTTACAACAAAACGCGCGCACGAACGCCCCGTCTCGCACGACTCGCGCGGACCCATCGACGTCGTACCGCGTCCCGCCCGTCGCCGTCCCGCTCGCCTCTCGACACGGCAACCACGCGCACCGCCCGATCCTCCCTCGCTCCGCGCACGCCTCCCTGTACTCCCTCTCCGTGAACGCCAACCTCGACATCTCCTCGTACCCATCGCCCGCCGCCTCGCTCGCGCCGTTTCTCGCGAACGCGCGCTCGACGTACGCCAACTTACGTCCCTCGATTCGAGTCCCCGTCCCAGTCTCGCGTCCCGTCGTCTCCCGTCTCTCTCCCTCGTCGTCCGAGTCCGACGACGACGAGTCCGACGACGACGACCCATCGTCGCCGTACACCAGCGCGCGCGTTCCCGCGGACATGCGTTCGGACGACGACGAGAGACGCGCGCTCGAGAGAGACGGGACGGGACCGACCGATGGGATGGAATGGAATGGGATGGCTCGACGCGCACCCGTAACCTTGCAGCGGTCGTAGGCGTCGATGGGATGGCTCGGAGAAAGTGCGTGGAATGAGCACGTTAGTATTCATCGTCGTACACTATGAATACAGCATCCTGCCTTAGCTCAGATGGAAGAGCAGCTGACTGTAGATTATGCGTCTCGAGGGGTATAATCTGAAAAAGACACGGCTCGACCGTGACGACGAAGCACAGCGTGACCACACTCGGGAGAGTGATGAACATATCGTGGGAGATATCAGCGGGTCACCCGTTCGATTCGGGTAGGCAGGATTCTTTTTTGATGGGTTGTTTACTGTTATAGTACGAACTGGGTGTCCGAATGAGCACCGACGATATTTCATGCCGAAACCCGCGCGCGCGGCTGCGCGCCGACGCTATTCGGAGGGTCAGAGGGCGAGGGACGGACCGCGATGCGGCGTGTGGTGACGTGATAATGAATGATGATCAGGCTAAAAAAATTAAAACAGACGACGACGGCGCGTCGCTCATCTTTTTCATCTACGATTAGTACTTTACTTGCCGCGCTTGCCTTCCTTTTGGATGACTACTTCGTCCTCGTAGCGGATACCCTTACCCTTGTACGGCTCCGGCGGACGCTTGGAGCGGATGATCGCCGCAAAGTTACCGACCTCAACCTTGTCGTAGCCGCTCACCACCACCTCGGTGTTCGACGGGCACTTCACTGTGATGCCCTCCGGCAACTTCATGATGACCGGGTGGGAGTAACCGAGGGAAAGGTTCAAGTCCTTCCCTTGCATCGCCGCCTTGTAACCGACACCGAGGAGCTTCAATTTCTTCTCGAAACCGGTAGAAACCCCGACCATCATGTTGTTGGCGAGCGTGCGGTACAAGCCGTGGCCCTTGCGCGCCTCCGGGGAGTCGTTCGCGCGAGTGATCTTGATCGCGCCATCCTCTTCCGCGAACACCATCGTATCCGGGAAAGACATCTCCAAACTACCCTTCGGACCCTGTTTATTCGAGAATAAATGCGTCGACGCGTCGTCAGTCGGCGGTTCAGCGTAATCACTCGCGAGACGGCAAAAACCCTACAACCTCAAGCCCTCCCCGCGCATCCCGAGGGAGGCGCGCGCGCACCGCTCGCGCGGTTCCCCGACCCCTCCTCGCGATCATCAGACGCGTGAATATCTTCGTCCTCTCGCGCATCGTTCGTCACACGGTCGTCTTCGCACGCACCTTCACCGCGAGATGGTTATCCTTGAGGGTGTACGTCACCCCTTGCGGCACTTGCACCGGCTGCTTACCGATGCGCGACTCCTTCGCCTCGACGACGCGGCGCACGGAGGTCGTGCGTCGCGTGGACGATTGCGAAGAAATCGTCCCATCACCGCGCGCGAACGTGGACACTTGCGAGGCGAGCATCGCGAATCTGTGCGCGCGCGCGTCTCGTAGTGCCGCCGCGCGCGCGGACGCGCCGACTCGAGGCGCTCGTGTCCATCCCGGGGCGAGTCGCGATCGGTCGATTGAATGGGGGACTCACGGTGAGTCGTGACCCATGATGAGCCGAGAGACGGGAATCGACGATTGCGCGCCGCGACGGACGAGAGACGGAGGCGGAGGCGAGGCGACGATGGCGACGACGGCGACGACGGTGAACGACGCGTCGTCGGCGAAGACGCTCGTGATGCGACAGACGCACGAGGCGGTGGAGAAGAGTGCGTGCGCGTGGACCCGAGAAAACGGTTCGAGGGCGCGGACCGAAGGCTCGTTTCGTTCGGTCGAGGGAGCGCGGAGAACGCGCACGCGAGGGACGAGATCGATCGACTGACCGAAGCGACGACCGTGGACGCGCGAGCGTAGGCTTACAGGAGTTGCAGCGAAGGAAACGAGCGACGCTGCGAAGGATCGAGGCCATGGAGCGAGATTCAGACGCTCTGCGAGCGCGCGCAAAGGAACTCGATCGTGGCGTGGAGCGCGACCGAGCGCGGTTGGAGGCGTACGATAAAGTCATCAAGGACGGAGAGTGTTCGCTCGATCGGATTCTTGAGAGTTCGGAATTTCTGTTGAACGCGTTGTCGCGGGAGACACGAGGGTTTGAAGACGACGACGACGAGAAGTAGAACCCGCTCGCGCAGTCGAACTCGACTCCCGATAACGGTGAGATATGGATTTGGATGATGCGCGCGTGCGCGCACTCGCGATTGCGTTCTAAATTAACTTTCTTCATTCAACTACCAGACCCACTACGCTCTACAACTCGCCGCCGCGCTCCGCCTTTGCGTACGCTTGCGAAATGATCTCCAAAACTCGTTTCGATCTGAGTTGCTTGGCAAGCTTGCGTAGATTACGACCCTTCGAGTCTCTTTTCATGACGTCCGCCTCAAACTCCAGTAGCGTCTCCACCGTCTCGACCTTTTGCTTGCGCACCGCCGTGGCGAGCATCGAATCTCCTCGCTTATTTTCAGAGTTTGGATTCGCGCCGAGCTCGAGCAACACGCGGAGCATGACGTTGTTTCGGTGCTCCACCGCCCTATACGCGGCGGTGAAACCCATAGCGTCGAGTTCATCGACGTTCGCACCGCACTCACCGACCAGATACCTCACGACATCCGCGTGGCCCGCGGTCTTACCCCACGCCGCGCGTTGCAACGGCGTGAAACCGTCTCGCGACAACGTCAACACGTTCACTCCGCGTTCGTGGAACAGCCTCATGAGCTCGACGTTTCCCAACGCCGCCACTATATTCACCACCGTGTGTCCATCGTGATCTTCGATCTCTGGATCTCCACCGATGGACAAGATTTTGTCCACCACTGTCGCGTTCCCGCTCGTCGCCGCCGCCGCGAGCGCCGTGTACCCGTGATCCGATTCCTGTCGATTCACCAGCGCTCGCAGCTCGTCTCCCTCGTACGCCAACTGCGCGTCGTCGAACCACGATAAATCTCCTCGCATCGCCGCCGCCACCGGTCCGGGCACTCCCTGCGCCAGCGCGGAAGACGCGAACACCGACACCAGAGACATCGACATCATCGTCAACAGCATCGTCCTCGACGATCTCGACCCACGGCTCGCGCGCGCGCACGCGTCGAGTCCGACATCGCGCGTCGACTTCGACATCATCATCCCCCGCGTCGATCGCGCGCGACGACGACGGCGGCGAGACGAGATGGACGCTCGGCGCGTCGCGCACTCTCGCCGACCGGAGACGAATCAAAAGGAAACGAAATCTCGCGCGCAGAGCGCGACGCGCGCCCGCACGCGCGCGCGGGCGACGCGAGCGAGCGCGATGACTCGAGCGCAGTATTTCGGTGCGCTGTGTCGGCGCGACGAGGGAGAGCGACGCGCGCGCGGGCGCTCGAGAGCGCGAATGCGCGCGCGTGTCGCCAGACGCGCGACTGACCGTTCCGAGCTCGCGCGTCTCTCCTCACGCAGGCACCATCGGCGCGGCGATCGTCGCCGCGTGGTGCGCCGCGTTGACCCACATCGAGCTCTCGCCGAGCGCGCGCGCGCACGCGGTGGCGGTGCGTTCGCGCGTCGACCGAGTCCCGCGACGTTCGCGCGCCTCGCGCGCGCGTCAGACGCCGCGCCGCGACGCCGCGCGCGCGCCGACCGATCGATCGACTGACCTCGCGCGCGTCTCGTCCTCCCAGGCCCCGGCGTACGTCATCGCCGCCTTCGCCCTGTGCTCCCTCGCCGTCATCGCGCGCTCCGTCGTCTTCTTTCCCTCGTGCGCCGCCGAGGCCTCGGCGCTCGCCCGAGACGTCTCGCGCGCGCGCGCCGACCTCCTCGCCGCCGGCGTCCTCACCGCCGAAGACTTCGACCGCGCCGATGATGCGTCGGACTAGTCGTGTAACGGTAGCGATGACGGTCGTTTTCCCACGCTCGCGGCCGATGTGCGCGAGCCCGCGTCGCGCATCGTCGAGCGTCGCGCCGTCATCCATCCCGCCCATCCGTCGAGCGACTCCCGGGTGTGTACGGCACGACCGCGAACCGTCGGCCCCCTCTGTCTGGGCCCCCTCTGTCTGGGCCATTTTGTAAATATCGACGAGTCATGACTCGAGATTACCCACCCCATGGGTCAAAAAAACCGGGTGTATTTATACCCATTTTGGGTTTCTCACCACACAGAGGGGTGACCAATCGAGGGGCCCGCGTCGACGCCGCACACGCGCGCGCGAGGGAGAGGACGACGCGCGATACGGGCGAGGACGGCCCGAGGGACGAGTTGAGTCGAGTCGAGTCGAGTCGAGTCGAGTCGAGTCGAGTCGACGCGCGGAGAGTCTCGCGCGAGACGACGAGAGAGGACGAGGAGCGCGAAGAAAGAAACGAATCTCGACGTCGATTCGGAAACTCACCCGGTGGTGGACAAAGGGTCGTGACCCGTGTGAGGGGGGACGACGGACACCCGCGTGTACGAGAGGGACGCCCCGAAGGATTCGTGCCACCCGGGGGGGAGGGGGCGCGCGGCATGGCGCGCGCTTCACGGCGAACGAAGGAGGCTCGCGGTAAGGCGCGCGCGGACGGTGTCGTGACGTTGGCGGATATCGCGGCGCAATCTGAGAGAAGTTTGAAGAGACTGGAAGAGGAGACGCGAACGCGAGGGCGCGGGGGAGAAGGCGAGGGGAGCGCGTCGGCGGCGTCGAGCTCGGACGATGGGGAACAGCCAGATTTAGTCAAACTCTATCTCCAGCAAAAAGTAGGTAAGCCGAAAGAGAGCGGAGCCTCGAGAGCGCCGAGCGCATCGGCCGACACGCACAGTGAATGGGACGTCAAGTTTCCAGGCCAGCGATTCGGGCAGTGGACGAAACTGGAGATTACCGCGACCCAAGATGCCATCAAGCAGTGGGCCGAAGAGCACGGGCTCGGGGAGGCATACGAGAAAGGAGATTATGAATTCTTGTTCGAACGTCGCCAGAAGCTGGGTGGTAAAGGCGCAAATTTGCCTCGTTCAGAGCGTCGAGCATTCATCGAGATTTCGCGAGGCGTCAGCACGAGAAACGCCAAGCAAATTTACGGTTGGATTCTGAGAAACATGAACAAGAAAGCTTCAAAGGGCAAATGGACCAAAGATGAAACGGAAGAGTTGTTGAAGCAATTCGAGATTCACGGTCCGAAGTGGTCGAAGATTTCAAGCATCATCGGCCGACCAGCTTCAGCCTGTCGAGACAAGTGGCGTCTTGCAAAGTGTCCCGCTGAAAGACGCACGGGACACTGGTCGCCTGAAGAGACCTTGCGCTTGGTTCAACTCGTAAATGGACATTTCCAGAAACGTGGTGCAAGGCCCGGTTGTGGACCGGGTGAGAATCTTGAACACCTAGAACTTCGCGACAACATCCCTTGGAAATCGATATCAAGCGAGCTTCGCACTCGCAACGAACAGGCTTGTTTACAGCGCTGGTACCAGATCGCCCCTGACATGACTCTCGTCGGTTCATGGCGTGAGACTCAGGATTTTGAGCTATTGGAAAACATCATCAAGCAGAATAAGCCGAGGCTTGAACTCTTGGATTGGGCAGCTTTAGTGAACGGTCGTTCTCTTTCCCATATCAAGAGACGATGGAAGTCTCTCGCTTCAAAGATCCCCGGCTACATCGACATGTCTCTACCAGAATTGGTGCTTTGTATGTCTCAAGGTCTTAATGGCTGTCCTGCTGCCTTGGTTGAAAAAGCCAAGGTGTACGCGCAAGTCTAACAAGCAAGCTTTACAATACCATCATACTGCACTGCACTGTATTACACGTCTATTTTAGAAATTATGATAGTACTTAATTTTACTGATTGTTCTGTTCTTTCACATCCCTTCGTATGGACGGAGCTTGTGACACGGCTCTCCATCTGAGTTTGGCGCAGCCGCGGCGCACGACGCGTTACATCCAAACAATAGCGCTTCATCTTTTTCAATCGGCGGTGGTGATAGACCAAAATAGAAGTCGCAACTCTTATCCTCAAAGTTTGGCTTAATCGTGAGGGGTAATCCGAAATCGTCCGTGAACACTTCCTGAGTAGCCGTTTTGCACATGTTTACGCACATCGCGGTGCAGCCGCTCTCTTGAAGCCACCGACACTTCTTAATGTGCACCTTGGAAGCCATCTCGATACCCAGATCATTTTCCACCGTCGATTCCACTTCCATGGGGCCCACCATCCAAGCGAAGACGATTTTGGTGATCGTCGCGTTAAGTTCACAGGAAAACTGATTCAAAGGAAACAGCTTCTTGAAGACCGCGTCGCCGCCCGGAGGCACCAGAGATCGTATGACCCCCGAGGTGACATCACCCATCCCGATCGCGTCTCTTCCTCGCATCTGCAGGAAACAAAGCGCGATGAACTCTTCGTACGAGACCTTACTCGGAGGCTGTGCGTCGATGGCCATGCCAATCTTTCGCATGAACCACGCCATGATGGCCAAGTCGAGCGGCGAGTCTTCATACCTCACCTTCACCCCAGGGTCTCGCCAGTCCGAGGGAAACTCCGCCCGCGCGAGATTCATGAACGAGTACGATTCCGTCGTCGACGCCTCCGCCCTCGCGAACGCCATCCCGCGACGTCGACGACGCATCCACCGCCCGAGACGCGCCGACGATGGCGGACCGTCGAGTCGTCTTCCCACGCCGACCGCGCGCTCGACCGTCGACCGCGCGCTCGTCGTCGCCCCACGAAAGCCTCGAGGCGCCACCACCGACCATCGCCCGCTCGCCTCCATCGCGATCGCCGTCTCCCTCGCGGCCCGCGTCGCCGAGTCGCGTCGTCCGTCCGTCCGTCGTCTCGCGCGCGCATCCACCGTCGTCGGTCGTGCGACGACACATAAATTGTTAGATCGTACATCTATGTACAAAGTATGCCATTTGCTAACCCTAGCCCATCACGACCACGACGACTCGACAGTCTCATTCGACGCGAGCGCCGCACACGGCGACGAGGCGGGGACGCGTCGACCGCGCGCGCGCCCTCGATCGGCGTCGGGGGGTCGAGGGAGGTCATGTTTACCTCGTTCGTGCTCATGGCGGTGAAGAAGGGACCGTTCGCGAGAGGTGGGTGACCCGACGGCGCGCGCTGGACGGACGCCGCGACGACGCTCGCGAGAGACGAGAGAGCGCGACCTCGCCGCGAGAGGAAGCGCCCGAACGGAGAGCGAAGAGGGACGATGACTGACGAAGAAGACGCGGCCGTCGCGCGCGCAGGGGGCATCGTGTGGAAAACGCACGCGTTTGCGAAACCGTCTCCGACGCGCAAGCGCAACGCGCGGGTACGACACCGCGACCGCGAGGACGCGATCGCACCGTGCGTTGGAGCGATAACTGACCGAACTCACATCTTTCTTCGCGTTCGCGTCACCAGAAAACCGCTAGGCTCATTCGAGACGTCGAGAAGGCGCTCAAAAAAGCCGCGGGCGTCGACCCCGCTGCGCGCTCGTCGGCGTCGAACTGAGCCCGAAGCGCACCCGAATCCCCCCACCCCCCCGTAGAGCACCCGAAGACCTTTGGCGCCGACGCGACCGAACTTTAATTTTGATTCATCTCGCGCTCACACCGCGCATTCGACCGTCGAGCTCCTCCTCGTCCCTCGGTCGCTCGCCCGGCGCGCCTCGAGGCGTTCGAGTCGCTTGCCTCAGAGCCACCGAAGTTCGCCGCGCGGCGACAGTCCGCGACGGACGGAACCGATCAAAGACGATCGACGCGCGAGCGTGACGGTGACACATCCGTCGACGTCCACCCCGCGCGCCGTCGTCGCGAATAGTCGTCGCGGAACGTCGTCGAAATCCGAAATCGAATTCAACGCCTTCGCGCGCGCGTTCCTCCGTCGAGCGACACGCGCGCGTCGCGGAGCCGTCTTCGAACGACGGAGAACCGCGCGGGGAAGAGATTGAGGAATCGCGGCGTCCGTTGCCCCGAGTCGCGGTCGAGGGATGACGAACGAGGACGAGGACGAACGTGCCATGGGCGAAATCGAGCGCCAGCCGGTGGAACAGATGCCTCCGGGGACAGGGGCGGAGGAAGAGGCGGCCGCGGAGGCGGTGAATGCGATCAATGCCCCGGAGGAGGTCGTGGAGGGGTCGTTGGATCCATCGGACGCGGGGAGAGGGGAGGAAGAGCGGCGAGACGCGATGGCTCGAGTGAAATTATATAGACTCAACGATAGCGGTCACTGGGACGACAAGGGCACCGGTTTCGCGTCGTGCGAATACATGGAGGTGAGACGACGATTCGGTGAGAGAGAGAGGAGAGACGGAAGACTGACGGTGACTATTTTCTTTTGAAACGCTCGCAGAAATCGAATTCGGTGGGATTAGTCGTCATGTCGGAGCAGAGTCAGGAGCCGTTGTTGGTGCACCCGATTTCTCCAGACGCCGACTTTTATTCTAGGCAAGAGGACGAGACGATTATTACTTGGATGGATAGAGAGTTTGGGACGGATATAGCGCTGAGTTTTCAAGAGGGAATGGGATGTAACTTTATCTGGGAACAGATAAAATCTGTGCAGCGTCAGTACGCGAGCGAAGACGGCGTCGGAGCGCACCCCGAGGACGGTTCCAAGCTGGCAGCCATTGAGGTGGGAACAGAATTCCAAGCGTTTCAGTTTCCACAGGAACACGGGCACTTTGTCGCGATGGGAGAGGGTGGATCTTATGTTGAGATCCGACGCGAAGGAACCCTTGAGCTTCCTCCACCGGAGCTTGCAAATTTAGAACAGATTTTAGCCGTCATCACTGGCAGTTCGATGTTTGCTCGCCAGACGCTTCCAACGCAACTTTTAAAGACGAAGGAATACCTTCCAAAACTCTTTGAATTGTTCAGACAGTGTGAAGATGTGGACGACGTCGAAAATTTGCACATTTTGTACGCTATTTCTAGAGGGATCGTCATGCTAAATGATCCAAATCTGTATGAAGTTTTACTGAGCGAAGAATTCGTTTTTGATTTTGTGGGTACGCTCGAATACGATCCTGAGCAGATCACTCGTGTACCTCATAGAGAATTTCTGAAAGAAAACGTTGCTTTCAAAGAGGTTGTACCGATCAAAGATGAAGCTATTCGGCAGAAAATTCATCAAACATGTCGGCTTGGATACTTGAAAGACGTGATTCTTCCTCGAGTTTTGGATGACTCTGCATTTGGCATGCTCACATCAATGATGATGTGCAATAATGTTGACGTTGTACAAGCGCTGCATCGAGACCCAGAGTTTTTCGTAGAGTTGTTCAACAGACTTAAGAGTTCTAAACCAGGCGATAAAGACTGGAACGACCTCATTGGTTTTCTCCAAGAATTGTGCACCCTTGCGAGGCATCTGCAGAACACCCCAAGACTTCAAGTGTTTGCGACTCTACAGCGGCTTGGACTTTTTGACGTCTTGACGGACATTTTGATTCATGGCGATGAATATTCGCAGCTTAAAGCTGCTGATGTCATCATGTCAAGCCTCCAAAACGACTCGTCAGTCCTGAGGGAGTACATGGTGCAACAGGATGCAAAGATGGAACGAAATATGCTTTCGGAGTTAGTGCGATTATTCCTTGTTGGAAGCGACGGTATACAGGCGACGTATTTAGAGATACTTATTTTTCTGATGGATCCCGACTCGATGGAAGGGACGGCTCCCGACAAGGACAAGCTTCTTGATATCTTTTATGACAAGCACATGCGCACTGTGGTGTCTCGGGTCACCTCAGGCAAGCACAACATACCGGAAGATGAGTCAGGGAATGATGAGGGTGTCCCGCCATGGTCACTCACTAAGATAGTTGATCTGCTCATCTTTTTGGTACAAAATCACCAATTCAGAATCAAATATTACATGTTGAGAAATCACGTGTTGCAGAGTGTCCTTCAACTGATGGACCGCAAGGAAAAGTATGTCGTGGTGTCTGCAGTGAGATTCTTGCGCTCGTGTGTCAACTTGAAAGATGAATTCTATAACCGCTATTTGATCAAGAGCAACGCATTTGAGCCAGTGATGAAAGTTTTCAAAGAGAATGGAGATAGGTACAACTTGCTCAACAGTGCTGTACTTGAACTGGTAGACTTCATTCGCCGCGAGAACATTAAGAACTTGATCCACCACCTGGTAGAACAATACGAAGCATACTTCGATGAAGTTTACTATGTGGACACGTTTAGATTATTGAAGCTCAAATATCAACAAGGTTTGAGCGTACCGACGATTGGGTTACCTCCGGGTGTGATGCTTGCAGGAGTGGCACCCATGGCGTTCGGTCGACAGGAGATCGCCGCGGTGCGGGCATTATCAGAGCAGCGATGTCGTCGAGATAGCTCGATGAGCAAGGATGAGGAGAATTACTTCGAATCCGATGATGATCCAGCTGATGCTGCGACTAGCGATCCCGGACCGGCGCAGCTAACAAACGTACACAGTCCACCAGTCTTGCACTTCCAAGGCTCTCGCTTTGCACCTGCACCGATGGCACACTCCGTCCTCACGGATGAAGTGGACACTGGACCTACACACGGTGAACTTGGAAAGAGAACACGCTCATCTAGTTCACCACCTGAAAGTACCACACATGATAGCACCGACGACCAAGCAAAGAAATCCAAACCTGGGATCCCGTCACCAACGTCTCCCGAAAGTCTGACAGCAGCACAGAGGAATGCGTTCAAATCTCAGACCACCCAATCCAGCAATGAAGAAAAAGCTACTAAGAGTGAAAATGAGGAGGATGTGAAAGAAACGGCTAATCCTACGTCCCAGTGGGTTACCGTGGATGAACCTAGCGATGAATGAATAGATTTTCAATATAGCTCCTAAAATGCTTTCTTGAGTTCATCGGGACGAAGCACGCGATCTTTTTCAAGTGCATAAGCTTTCTTATCCTTAGCATTTGTTTCCGTTTTAAGACTCGGGGGCTTAAACTCACCCGTGAACTTACTCTTCTTTGCCTTTTTGCCTTTCATGAAATCTCTCCATCCACTAACTCGTTCCTCCCGTTTATCCTCTCTCTCCCATTCTTTTTTCTCTTTATACTCTTGTCGGCGCTGAGCCGCTTCCGCTTTTTCCTCTTCAGTGACACGCTTCTCTTCGCCTTTGATTCGAAGCGCTAGCTTACGACGTCGCCATTCCAAGTCAACAATATAGTTGCGCGCCTCGTACTTCCACCTCTCGTGGAACTCATCCGTCTTGCAAAAATCTTCAAACATACCTTCCTTATTACCTTGATACTTGACTCGTAGTACAGCATCTTCACGTGCCTCTTTTTTCCAATTCTTCAACACGGAATCTCTCGCTTGCTGGAGATTGAAGTCGAGAGCACGCTTGAAATCTTCGTCAAGCAGAAGCTTCTGCGCTTGGCCCAAAGCATCAAACGCCGCTTTTGCATCCTTGTGTTTGCACTTATCAGGGTGAACCAAAAGAGACAGTTTACGGTACGCTCGTGGGATTTCTTTCATTTCGCAATCGAAATGAAGTTTCAGAAACTCGTATGGATTTAATTTGAAGCTGGACAAAACACGTTCCACTTCAGCATCTCGTTTCGCATCAGAGACATCCTTGAAAAATTCCTTTAGCAGAGTTTCACTATCTTTTATCTCTTCGATGGGCGGTGCGACCGCGTCAGGATTAGGCACAATCTCTTCCATCGGTTTAGCCATGCTTGACATTTCTGGTGCCTCGTCTTCAGCCGCCGACGTTGTCGCGACGGCGGTGTCGTGCCCTCGTGTGTCTTCTTTCTTCTCTGTTGGTGGTTCCTTCACCTTCTTTTCCTCCTTTGTCTTGACTGCGATCACGTTTTCGGGTTTCAAATACACTTCTTCGCTCTCTTTACCCCCCGTACCCTCGCCCGCATCGATTCGTACGCGGTATCGCATGCGCTCCGGGGCGTAACCCATCACCATTCCTCGTTTTCCATTGAGCTCTGGCTTTGCTTTTATACCGTGGATTTGCACCGCCGTGCGCGGTTCTATGTACTCGAGACCGCTCATGACGGTGAAAACACTTTCGCCGAGACTCGTGGAACTTCGTTCGTCGTTTGCACCCTCGCCCTCGCGCGTGCCCCTCTGCGGGTGCGGGCCTGTTTTTCTTGCTGGGTCGGTGGCGTCAAAACGAGGCACGGGCCACCGATGGCGATGCATCCCGCGCCCTACGCGCTCGGAGTCTTGGGCGCAGTACCTTTCGTCGGTCTCACGCCACAAGCCAGGCGCGCGCTAGGATACGAGAGCGTAGTGACCCCGGAGACCACTGCGCGCTTACAAATTGGATACGGCGCGAGCATCTTAAGCTTCCTGGGCGGGATTCATTGGGGGCTCGGGGCGATCGGACATTCCGTGGTGAGGGATTTACCACCCACGCCCGCTCAGTTGACGACGCGTTACGCGTGGAGCGTGACGCCGAGTCTATTGGCGTGGCAGGCCTCGTTGATGTCTAGCGAAATCATGGCGTGCGGTACGTTGATTGGTGGATTGTTAACGTGCGCTGGGGTGGATACGGCCTACGCGAAGGCGGGAGGTTATCCAAAATGGTTGATACCTTTGCGTTACGGGCTGACGGCTGCGGCGACGATGAGCTTGGCCGCCACCGCTTTTAGAGGAGTCGAACAACATGAAAAGAAATAGCAATAAACACTGTAACAATAAATAATGTAATGACTGCGCGCGACGACTTTCCCACGACACGGATCGACACCAAGTTGCACTCTAATAAATTATTCCACCGTCACCGTGATAGATTTCGCGAACTTCTTCCCAAAAGATCTATGCTTGGCGTCGGCAAACTGCAGCGTCAATGTGTGCTCACCCGAGCTCAAGTTCAAAACACCCTCCTTCTGCCCCTTGCCAAAGTGCAAGTGGGTCTCGTCGAAAGGAATCTCTTGTCCCTTCTCAATGAACGCGGGACCATCAATTATTAAGTGATGGTCCCCCGTCCCTTCCTGAAGTCCCCCCGCCGCTGGGGCGAGCTCGTAACCCTTCACCCCCATCTTCACTTTAAACTCCGAGCTCACGATCGGATTATCCCCCCTCGGTTCGATAAAGTACACCCCATTTTTACCATCCTTTGCCTGCGCCGGAGAAGCGGCCGTGAGCGCGAGTGCACACGCTGAAACGAAAGCTTGCCGACGAGAGAAACCGGTGGAGTCCAGACCGTCATCAACTTCGCTGCACGTCCTTGACGCTCCTCTTGCCGCGAAGGGGACGGTGTTGGATCGTTGTCGACGAGATGAATGTGTTGTCACCGACGACGGAGCGGCGTTTCGCAAAAGACACGGAGAAGCGGCGATCATGAGGATGAACCACGGGTGGACACGTGTGAGGAGGCGTGCCAGTTTATTGACGCAAAATAAATTAAGTCGTAGTCATTACAGTGAAATTCTCTAAGCCGATTTTCTGGCCGTGACGACGTACATGGGATCTGATCTACCGGGACTCGGAGAGATGTCTTCCCCCGCAGGCGGCTCAAATCCTCCAGCGTAGTGGTAATATGCACCGACAATCCAAACATGATCCAAGTCTCCCGTTTGAGTCCAAATCGATACCGCCTTGGTCGGAAAACATCTATTGCTAAAGCTCATAATGGCCAATCCACCCGGTTTTAACACACGTCTCACCTCTTGCATCACTTCCAAAGGTCGGGTGAGGTAGTCCACACTCACAGTGTTGGTGACGACGTCAAACGTGTTGTCTGCATACGGGAACTTTGGGTCCTCATTGAGATCTTGAACGGCATAATCCGTGAGGATCGGATTCCTTTTCAGCTCTTCTTCATTCATTCCCACGCCAGAAATCTTACCCGCTTTGTAACCTTTCGGATAGTGCGAGATCCAGCTACTGCAGACATCCAACACAGACACATTTTCACCGCCTGGTGGGAACTCTCGCTCGTAATACTTTGTCAATGCTCCGATCGCCTTGTCATCGATGTGCGTCACGAATCTAGGCTGAGAGTAAAAAATAAAGTCTGAGCTTTCATCGTATCTCGCCATGTCTTCTTCGCGGAACGGATACTTCGCCGGAAACTTTGGGTCTTTGAGCACGTCGGCGAAAGGATCCGACTTTGCCCGAGCGCCCAACTTCGCGTTCGCCTTCCCACCCGTCACCCCGGGCGCCAATGCGCTCGATCCGAACGTTCTCAAAATCGCGGTCGCTCCCGACGCAACGAATGCGCTTCGTCTCGACGTGCTCCATTCCTTCGGGTCTGCTCCACCGATCGAGGCGGAGCGAATCGTCATCCTCCCGCTGCGGTCCTTCGTCGCCGCGCCCGAAGTCGAGCGAGACGCCCGCAGTCCACTCGCGCGAGCACATGCACCGTATGTTATCATCGCGTTCGATCGGTTTGAACGATACCGAGAGCGTTCCCAGTGTGGCCCGTCACGCGCGCGCAGCGAGGTGACAAGTGTCGAGGCAGTCGACGTCGTCGTCACTTTCGAGCTCAAGTCGAGACCCGTCTTTCCGTTCGCGAGCGCGGTGAGCGACGATCGAACTATCTGCTCAAAGGAGATCAAGTCACGCCTCGCACCGTGTTCAAAGACCTCACTTTTAGCGCGCATCGACGAAGGCGACCAAGGTGACAACGGAGGCAGGAGCCGCATGCTTGGGCTGAATTATTACTCGTCTTCGGACGAGGAGGAGAGAGAAGACCCTGGACGAGAGAGCGAAGCACAAGAGAGAGATAACAGAGCGGTGAGTGGAGCAAGGAGCCCGGTGCAAGAGCGTACAGGGAGGACATTGCCGTCTGCAACGAATATATTCTCCAGAACAGAAAGCGGACCTACAACTTGCATCGGCACAATGCAGCCGCTGGCTGGAACGAAACGTGCCGCGTCAAAACCTATTTTCAATCCCAGACAAACTCAACAAAAAGTTTTCCAGGCCACCAAGAAGGTTAACACGCTATTGCCTCCACAGTTGAGAGGACGTGCGAATGAGCCGACGCAGGACTTGGAGGCACTGGGTATATGTAGAAAGCCAACACGACGAAAGCGAGCCAGTTGAGTGGAGCGACATAGTGATACATAGCGAGAATGTAAATGTAGATTAAACTCAATTCTTCACGAATCCATTAGACATCGTAGCAACTCGTCGTGTGTAGTTTTGTTGCTTGCTAGAATGGGCCGCGTTGTCAAGTCTGTGTGAAAGCATAAATAAATGGGTTCGTCAGTACGCATACTCACTCTAACGACGAAGAAAAGGAGGCATTCCACACGAAAAGAATTCATTGACAAAACGCACCATATTCATCACCAACTAGATTTGTGATCTGCCCACCGGCCTCGCGTATCTGCGCGAAAAATTAATTCGAAAGTGGAAAATTAAATTAATTAATTATGTACCAATAAAGCTCCGGCAGCTGTGTCCCAGCTGTTCAAGTCAGCTTCAAAATACGCTGTAACTCGCCCACAAGCAACCCATGCAAGCATGATCGCCGCACTTCCAAGCATACGAATCGTTCGAACCGGTAAATTGGCCAATGCTGTAGTGCGAAATAATTCATGAGTTAATATTTGTTTTCAACAACGATGATTTTTTCGATTGCGCCGCGAGCACCGATATTTACCTGTCATTCCTCGAAGCATTACTTCTGTTGATGCTGTTGTCGGTGCGTATCCCGTTACAACCACTGCTTCGAGCGCGGTACTTTCTTCTCCAACTTTCATGGTCGAACCATTTAATTTTGCTCCTTGCCCGAGAGCTGCGGTGAAACATTCGTCTCTGAAAGGATCTAGGATCACAGCTGCTTGCAGCTCACTGTCAAGATTTTAATTGTCAGCAAGGTGATAAAATCAGAGACGTGATGCATAGATGGACAACAGAACGCGCTCAAAGAACGAAAAAATATTTTAATTTACTCACCCTTTGAAAGCCACTCCGATGGAAATTGCGGACAATGGCATCCCATGCACAAAATTCGTCGTCCCATCGATCGGGTCAACGATCCAGAGCCAATCAGTGCCTATGCATACGACGCAGCGTCAGTCAATGCGGTGCGACTCATCAAATCTCGCAACGACGTAGCAATTAATTAATTATTTATTTTGTCACCGCTCGCTCGTACCTGCTTGCAGTATATTTCGAAGGGCATCTGCGCTCGCATCTTTGCCTGCTGCGACACTCTCTTCCCCCTGTCGCAATTTTCGATTAGCTTTGTTCGGTTCACATTAGATGAAGTGTGCATACCAGAAAGCCGTGAGTTGGGAAAGCTTGCGCCACTCGGGTTTCGATGATGCTTTGCACCTCGCCGTCAACCTCAGTGAGTAAGTCTCGCGCGTTCACCTTCGTTTTGATTACGTCGGCGCCAACTTTACGAGACATAACATTGCCTCCCTCTTTAGCCGCCTCCACCGCAACCTGTTTCGCGCGTCCGTACGTCAGTCGAGACGAAAAGGAGACTCGAGAGTTGCTCTCACCTTGAGCAAGGCGTCCAAAGAGGTGCCATCGGGCGCAGTCGCCGCGGACACGACGTCCTGGCGAAGTCTCGAGCGAGAATTGAGTCTTTGATGGGCTTTTCTACCGCTGAAATGCGCCTTTACCCTCCTCGACGCGCTCGTGACGGTGGAAGTCGTCGCCATGCGTTCGGTAGTTGTCACGTCGGCCGCCCTCGAGTGAGGGAGCGCTCGTTTGAATTGCGTGCACGTCAGCCCGAGGCGCGCGACGCCTCAACTCACGAGTTGCGCGAGCGTGTCGCCGGATAAATTCGTGCGACGTAAATTCAAGCTCGTACGGTGACGATGTCGAGGCTTAAGCTCGCCGCGCTACCGCTCGATGCGGACGACAAGTCCCCGAGACACGCCGCTGGGTTGAGAGGTGAGCCGGTGATGGATGAAGAGTCAAAGGAAGTGAGAGACGGGAACTTATACGATGGTGGACACGCAGACCCAAACGACCCGACTCTGGTCGCCGTTGTTGAGCACATGGGGGTCCTGCGCACAATCAGGTTGACGAAGAGCGGGAGCAAAGTTAGAAGATTTCGGTTTGAAACCGCCAAGGACGGTGTACCGAGGCCAACGGCCCGACCCTGGTGGCAATTTGCATTCATTCCTGGTCAGGAAGGTGGTATATTGGTTGTCCAAGCAGAGTCAAGAAACTTACTTTTCACAACCCTGCCTCAAAGTGAAGCAAAGCCGAGCTTGGTTTATCTTCTTGGGAAGCACAGCTCTCCGGTGACAACTTTGACGGTAAGCTGTGATGGTAGCGTCACTGCGACCGGCACGGAAGATGGGAGCTTGGCGATTTGGGCACTTGATGATGGTCGTAGAGTTGCGAGTATGAAGGCCGCCCATGACGGTCTGGTACGATGCATCGCCCTGTCAGGGAATGAAACACTTGTTTCTGCAGGGCGCGACGGAGTGGTGAGAGTTTGGGGCATCAGTAATGGTGGGCCGAGGCTTCGAATGATGCACCGATTCGCATCTGAGCAACTAAGAAATGTAGTTTCGTTGACTTTAACGCAAAAGGGCCCTGAGATTGCTGTAGCTGCAGGATCCTCTGATGGGTGTCTTCACGTCTGGCGAGTAAATTTAGAGTCTGCCACTGCCCGCTTGGAGCGAGTCCTTGATCACAACAGCGGTTTAGCCATCACATGTTTATCTTTTCGTGGCGACGGAAAGGTTCTTGCGTTGGGTACCCAGGAAATCGGTGAAACAATCGGGAAGGGGACGGTTCAACTGTTTGACACGAAAAGTTGGTCTACGCTGGCATCACAGACGTTGATTTCCCCTTGCCTGACTTGTGACTATTTACAATCTACAGCCGATAAGCTGTTAGTTTGTACGCCGCAGACCCCTCCACAAGTTTTCGAGGGTGCGCTTGAAGTTTCCGCTCTCAGAAGACATCAATCTACTCCAACTAGGGTACGGGAATTCAAGACAGAGGATATCCCGGCGACGGCACCACAGGTGAACATAAACGAAGCCCAGGAAGAAGAAGTCGTCATAGAACCTTTGAATCCCTCCAGTGAAGATCCTTTTGATGTTGAAGAAGAGCTACGAGATCATATGGCAACCATTGGTATCACTGATCCAACTGAGATAAAGCGACTGGCGGAAGCGCACATTCACGCAATGGCTGCGGCAAAGATGAGCAAAACGATTCCGAGAGACGTGAAAGTGTTTCCCACCGTGAATAGAGCACCTGAGAAGCTGACGATCAAGAAGGATAGAGCACAAATGCGACTTGACCCAAAGTGGCTAAAAATTAGAGACCTTGGTCCGAAGCTAGAAGATGTATGGGTGTTCAACAATCGCGAGGAACAAGTAGTTGACACATTTGGTATGAGAGCTGGGACATTATTGAGGCAGCAAGAGAGAGGCGTGGAGTTTTAATGAGGGCGACTCGGCGTAAAAATAGAGACAGTAGTTAAGTTCTGTAGTTGTACTGTGTAGTAATACATATTATGGTAATGACTTCGTCCGACTAATCTCTTTGCAGAGATCCAGTAGACGCGCAAAGCGAAGAACGCGACGCCTTCATGGCTTCGATAGCGAGACGACTCTCGCGAATTGATCGTTCCATGGCTTCCTCAGATAGCTTCAACTGCCCGAGGGGAGGTTTTCCTTTCCTCGCCGCCAAACGCTCTCGGATACTTCGTGACCTTTCTTCCAGTACTTCCTTCCGAGAAGGCTGCTTGGCTTCTTCATCCAATTGTTGATCACTCTCCTCCACGGTGTCTTCCAATCGGCACATATCGTCCTCTTCGTCTTCCATACCGCCCAGACTTGCCCATGATCCAAGTCGTGTTAAGTTGTTGTCTTGTTGCGTGGCGATACCCGGACTTGAATGTCTTCTTGGGAGTAGCTTTAGCCAGCTTCCCTTGTCGCGTGTCGCTCCCTGTTTGACGTCTCTCGTCGAGAGAGAGGCTTCGAGCTTTCGATTTTGAATTCTCATTTCGTCGAGTTCAAGGAGATTTGTTTGGAATTCCGCATCAAGTTTTTCGCTTCGACGCGTGAGTCTAGTCAATTCTTCTCGCATTTTTGTAGCACCCAACTCGACTTCCGCAACCTTCGAAGCCCAGGCTTCGTTGTTTCTCGTCAGTGCAGCGTCGTAGTCTACTTTGGACACACTGTCGTTTTCAGCCGATAACTTCGCCTGCATGAGTTTACGATTCATTTCACCAAGCTTTTGAACCTCGAGACGAGCGGCTGCCAACAGCGCGTCGCGCACTCCTCGTGGAGTTCCGGGTTGGCTATCCACTGACTCATTATCGTCGTTGCTCGTAAATCCAAGTGCATCGGACCAATCATCTTTCCTCGGAGAATCAGCTTCTGTTCGCATGAGTTGAGATTTGAGATGACTGATTTCTTCCATCAATGCTTCATTCTTAGATCTTTCTGATACGAGAGCATCGTCTTGAGGATATGGGAGACACTTTGTGTCGGTTGGTATCGCAAGGTTTGACCGGGTCTCCAAAGCTTTTCTCGCGGCGCGCTCTTGCTTCACATCGGCACTAAGACGAGCGACTTCGGATTCGAGATGTTCTCGTACTCGACGTAACTCCTGGTCGTAATGTGCTTGTCCATTGCACTTAATCATTTCCTCAAGCTCGTTGACTCGACCATGCAGGAACTCGTTGTGCCTCATGGTTTCATGAAGAGACTCTTTCGTCCGCTGGCATTCGTTCTCCGCCGCTTGACACCGCTCGATTGCAGTATTTGCTATTTCGTTGGATCCCTTTAGCTTAGTAGAATGAGCTTCGGCTTCGTTCACTCGGTTCACGAGAGTGGCGATTTCACGGGCATCGCACCGAATGCGCGTGCGGGCTTGCGCTAGTTCTATCGATAACGTTGCGTTCTCTGCGGTAGATGCCGCAGATAACGCAGCAATCGTATCTTGTAATTTTTTGCAGTCTTCTCGAAGGGCTTGAACTTTATGATCGGACGCAGTCGTCACCTTCGCGGCATACGAGAGTTCAACTGTCGCTTCCTTGAGTAACCGCCCTCGCAATTCATCCAGGCAGTCATCGCGCCGACCTCCCAAAACTAACGCTTCTCCACCCTCCAGTGACCATACACGCGCACGCAAAGTCGCAGCCTCCGCTTCAGCCATTCGTTTCGCCTCTTCCGCCAATTGCAGCCGATTTTGCGTTCTATCTAGGACCTGCTCCGCCGTCCTCAAGGCGGTTCGCAGCTCGCTCAGGCGTTTGTGCAGACTCTCATCCTCCGCGCTCGGGGCCATGGCGCCGAGCATGCGCTCGCGTCCGCGCTCATCTCGTCCCACGCTTTCACTCCACCCATCGTGATCGGCGACGACGTCCGCATCGATCGCCCCCGGGGTCTTCTTCGCAATCTCCTCGAGATCCTCCGCATCACGATCAGCCTCTTCGCTCGTGTCAGAACTCGCGCACGAGCGCGCGTCCAGCACGTTGATCGGCGAGCTCTGGACCCCGCGCTCGCGCTCGCTCGCACCGAGACCTTTTTTCAGGCTCGAGCGGTTCGGTTCCACCGCGCGTTCCATCGTCCGCGCGACGCGATCCCGGCGCGAGTTCCCGCCAAAATCGCCATCGGCGCCGTGGACGACGCCGTCGTCCCATTCCGCAGCCGTCTCCATCTCCGTCGTCTCTCCGCCTCTCTCCGTCGTTCTCGCGCGTCCTCGCGCGTCCTCGGCGTCCGCGTTCGCGTCCTCGCGCGTCCTCGCGTCGCGCTCCGGCGTCGACGCGCGCCCGAGTCCACGCCGGCGCGCGTCCGCGCGTCGCCACTCGTCCGACCGTTTCGCGTCCTCTGCTTTCGGCCGGGAGAGGGACGCGACGCGACGCGACGCGACGCGACGCGACGCGACGCGGCGACCGACCGCGTGTCCGACCGACGTGTGATACTGCTACTTTGTGTTTTTACGAGTATAGTATACGATACTGACGGTCGTGTTGTGTTTTTCCACACCCATCGCGATGGATGGCGGAAAAATTTATATTGCACGACTTCAGAGATCTGAAGCGGTGCAATATAAATTTTTCCATGGATGCCGACGCGACGGTCGCGATCGAAGACGCGCCTCGCGCCTCGTGGATGGATGGATGGATGGATGGATGGATGGATGGATGGGATTGGATGGATGGGACGCGATTGGCGCGGGACCGGGTGCAGCACAGCGCGTCGAGCGATCGAGCGAACGAACGACGGGGGTGAGGAACGATGTACGTCGACGCCGGGATCGTGAGTCGAGCCGGAGTGGCGGTGGGAGGGACGAGCGCGACGATGCGAACGCATCTGCGAGGCGATCGCGCGGGAAGGGGCGACGGTGTTCGTCGGCCGATGACGACGCGGACGACGCGGATGACTGTGGCGAGACGAAAGGGTGAGGAGAAGACTCGCGGGAAGAAGGGCGATAAGCGGGATAAGAGGGGTAGCAATAAAAAGAACGGGGCAAAGAAACTCAAACCACCCATGGATGGCGGGAGAACGCTCAAGATTGGTCCGACGTACGTGGAGGTACCCGAGGCGATACCTCGGATGTTGGAACAAACTCCTCGTCCCGCGCTGTACGCCGGAGGAGCCATCGTGGTTTTGCTCCTGCAAAAGCTCTTATTCGGCAAACGTAGCGGTAGCAGAGGTTCTCTTGGAGACTTGGAGGAGCGCGGGATGTTGGATGAGAACCGCGAAGTGGACGAGGAAAAGTTCTTCAAAGGTATGATGAAATCCGTGCGCACGATCGAGATGCCCGAGCTCACCGAAGAGCAAATCTTGGCGGCTCGAGAGCGCCGTCGACAATCGGCGGGAGGTAACGAAAACTTTGAGAAATCTCTGGCAGAGGCTGAGATTCCGGCGAACCATCCCTGGGCGACGAAGGAGAAGTTGACGCCAAAACAAGAACGCGAGGCCGAACAGCGCGTACTCGAAGCGAATCGTCCGCGAAGACGACGACGCGCGCCGCCACAGTGAGGACTCTTCCGGTGTAGTAACGCTGTTTCAGATACATTAATGCTAAGCTAAGGCTAAGTTTTCAAAGTTCCTCGTGTCTCGACTCGTCAACTAACTTGTAAGGGTCCTCCTCTCCTTCGATTAGTAAAGCGGCATTTTCTTGGATGGACGGCGGAACGTCCACATCGGAGGGGACGATCGGCTCGGAGACATCGATCGTTTCAACAGTCTCGACGACACCGTCGTCTTTGTTCCACCACTTGTAATATAGTGGATGGAAACGAGCGAGGAATGGGGTTCGCTTCCACAAGATGTGAATCACGACCAAGAGAAAAATGCTAAACCCAGACCATAAGATGATTCTGTCCATGAAAGTTTGCCATTCGATTGTCGTCAACAATCTGCGCCCAACCTTCAGCTTTGTGCTTTGATTGCTGTATTCCGTTCCGGTTCGCTCCATCGTTGCCGTAGACTCTGTCAATGCTGCGAGCGTCTTCTCGCCCTTTTCTAATTCCGTCGCCATCATCTGTCGAGCGCGTCTGAGCCCTGCGGTGGCTTCGCTCGATACAGACACCGCACCGCTCGCCTTTATCTCGTCCATCGCGCTCGTGCCGCTCTTTCCCATGAGTAGAGCCTCGCGGTCCTCCGTCTCTCTCGCCCTCTCCTTTGCCGCGGCGTCTAACGCCGCTTCCCTCACGATGGCTCGCGTATTCTCCAGCGCCACCTCTCGCTCCGCCACCGCGCGCTTGATATCCACCGCCTCCTTCTCATTGTCGCAATCCTCTCCAATCTCTCGCAGTTCCTCGATCATCTCTCGCAACCTCAGCACGAGCGCTCGCGCCTTTCGAACCGCTGCGCCCCCATCGTTCGCGCTCGTCTCGCTCCCCGCCTCGTCCAGCGTCTCCAGCGCTCGACGCTCCGCCGCGCGTATCTCCTCGTACGTCCTCCGCGCCTCCTCGTTCGCCAGCGTCGCCTTGGACATCGTTCGCAATGTGACGCGCGCTCGCCTCGTACTGTTACTTACCGCGATTCGCCGGGTGAAACGAACGCGCATCCCGCCATCTCGAGGGGTCGACCGCGCGCCGCGCGAACCCTAGGTATTTATCATCGACATCGTCATTACTCTGAAATTACATACAATATCTCTCAATAATCTATAATGCGTTATAATTCCCAGACATCGGGAGGGGAAGAAGGGCGGGCGCGGCGAGCGTGGGACGCGATGCGAGAACGATGCGCAGGTGCGCGCGGGTGCACGTTTCCGAAGGCACAGTGCGACGGGTGTTGTCGTCGTCGTCGAGGGAGTGAAACGGGGTGAAAGATGTCGAGTGGATTCAGAGTGTTGCACCTCGTGCGCCCGTTCTTAGGGTTCCTACCGGAAGTCAAGGCGGCCGATCGCAAGATTCCGTTTCGTGAAAAGACGCTCTACACGTGCGTGGCGCTCTTCGTCTTCTTGGTGTGCTCGCAGTTGCCTCTGTACGGGATCAACACGTCGAGCGGAGCGGATCCGTTCTATTGGGCTCGAGTCATCATGGCGAGTAACCGCGGCACGTGCATGGAGCTCGGTATCTCTCCAATCGTCACCTCTGGCTTGGTAATCCAGCTCTTGTCGGGGTCGAAGATCATCGAGGTGGACGAGAGCGTGAAGGAGGACAGAGCGCTTTTGAACGGGGCGCAAAAGTTGCTCGGAGTTTTGATCACCATCGGTGAAGCCGTGGCGTACGTCGTCAGCGGCATTTACGGTGACGTGCGAGATCTCGGCGTCGGTAACGCCATGCTCATCATAATCCAGCTCTTCTTCGCGGGCATCATCGTCATCTGCCTCGATGAGTTGCTTCAAAAGGGTTACGGTTTGGGATCTGGTATCTCTCTCTTCATCGCAACGAACCAATGCGAATCCATCATCTGGAAGGCTTTCTCCCCGACCACCGTCAACACGGGCCGCGGCACTGAGTTTGAAGGCGCAATCATCGCGTTTTTCCACCTAATGCTCACGCGCACCGACAAGATTCGCGCGTTGAAGGAAGCCTTCTACCGCACGAACTTGCCGAACATCACGAACTTGTTGTCTACTATCCTGATTTTCCTCATCGTGATCTACTTCCAAGGTTTCCGTGTCGATTTGCCGATCCAATCGAAGCAAAACCGTGGTTACGTGCAAAACTATCCCATCAAGCTCTTCTACACCTCCAACATGCCGATCATCTTGCAATCTGCGTTGGTGTCGAACCTCTATTTCATCTCTCAGCTCTTGTACAAGAGATACGGTGGTAATTTCTTCATTCAACTCTTCGGTCGCTGGCACGAGAGTGAGAGCAACGGACAGCTCATCCCCACCGGCGGTTTGGTTTATTACATCTCGCCGCCGACGTCGTTGGCCGATGTCGCGGCCAACCCGCTCCACGCCATCTTCTACGTCACCTTCATGCTCTCCGCTTGTGCGTTGTTCTCTAAGACTTGGATCGAAGTCGCTGGCTCCTCCGCCAGAGATGTGGCTAAGCAACTTAAGCAGCAGCAAATGATCATCAAGGGCCACCGTGACGTGAAGATAGAGAAGGAGCTTAACAGGTACATCCCCATCGCTGCGGCGTTCGGTGGTATGTGCATCGGCGCGTTGACGATCGTTGCCGACTTCTTCGGTGCAATTGGCTCTGGTACTGGTATTTTGCTCGCGGTTACGATCATCTACCAGTACTTCGAGACATTCGAGAAGGAGCGCGCTTTTGAGATGGGTATGCAAGTTCTCGGTTAAGACGGAACTTTTCACTCCCCACTCAGGGAGCAATACCGTGCTGACTTTAGGCGAGGATATGCAACTTGAGCTAATTTAGATAACAACGGACTCGATGAAACTAGAATGATCATGTCATTAATATATCCTTCATCCTGTGAGCTCGTTGCGTAACAGCAGCCGTGAGCTGTGTCGCAATGCGAAACTTTGAAGTCGCATCATGATTCAACTATTTTTCGAACAGCTTTTCACTC
>MDTD01048470.1_pt1 | contig 46244 bp, 39 predicted proteins | sample 811221 | NCBI WGS metagenome assembly MDTD01 (sample SAMN05326646, study PRJNA326480) | marine metagenome | isolation source: seawater | place: Pacific Ocean: South West | collected 2011 | reverse complement strand
GGGGGAGGGGTACTGGGTGGGGAGGGGGGTCGGGGTCGGTGGGTTGGGGTCGGTGGGTTGGGGTCGGTGGGTTGGGGTCGGTGGGTGGACCGGTGGGTGGATCGGTGGGTGGGTGTGGGACCGAGGGTCGGGCACCCCGCGCTCGCGCGTTCGCACCGCATGCCATCAGATTGCTGCCATCAGATTGCTGCCAGCCGCACCGTCGCTCGTTGCCGTGGGGGTGTAGTAGTGTAGAGTGGAGTCTTCGACCGCCTCTTCCGCCATGGACGATGACGACTTTGTGCCCAGCCCGCTACCGCCCCCCACCGGCGAGCAGGACGTTGCGCTGTGCGACTGGTCACAAGGCAAGAACGTGGTGGTCAGCGCCGCCGCCGGTGCAGGGAAGAGCACGCTGCTGCTCCACTGCGTCCGCCGCGCTCCGCCCGGATCGGACGTGGTGATCCTCTCTTACAACAGACCGCTCGCGGTGAGCATGAACGCGAAGCTCGACGTACTCCGTGAAGCGGGTGTGATCCCAAGCTCGGTGAGCGCGAAGGCGTTCACGTTCCACGGGCTCTGCACGCACCTGTTCGGCTTGACCATAGACGACATCTCGATGGAAGAAATTCTCCAGAGGGTGAAGGCGAAGGAGCTTGCCCCCTCGGTCGAGTTCGCCCCGACGCACGTGGCGGTCGACGAGGTGCAGGACATGCGCCCTCTGCACCACCTGCTGCTTTCCCTCGCGCTTCCGAAAGAGAGGGTGATGATGCTGGTAGGAGACGCGGAGCAGCTCCTGTACGACTTCGAGACGCCGCCGGCCACAACGGCGTATATGACGAATCCAGAGCGCTTCTTTGGGGGCGAGTGGCATCACAGCCGCCTGAGCGTGAGCTTCCGGCTGACCCCTCCGGTCGCCGAGCTATGCAACGTGATGAGCACCCAGCGCCACGCGCCGGTCTTAGAAGCGGGGAACGCCGCCCCGTCGCCGCCGCTCCCACGGGTGATCACCTGCAGCGTTTGGCAGTGGGCCCGCCACGTGCTGCACCACGTGACGACTGCCCTGGGCGCTGGGACGGCACCAGGTGACATCGGGGTCGTCGCGCGGAGCGTGCGCAGCTCGGCCCCGCTTCAGGGCGTCATCAACGCCCTGACGAGGGCGCGCGTGCCCGTGTACGTGCACGGGTGCGACGGCGCGAACCCACTCGTGCGCCAGAACAAGGTCTGCGTGTGCACGTGGCACGCGTCGAAGGGCCTCGAGTGGCCGGTCCTCATCGTGCTCGGTGTAGAGGACTCGTCGGAGCCGCGCCCGCTGCACGTCGCGATGACGAGGACGTCCAAGAGCTGCCTTCTGGTCAACGATGCGCAGAGCCCCTGCCGCCCCCTGCTGCGTGCGCTCGCGTCCGGCGCGCGGGCGAGCATGGACGTCGACACCATCGACCTCATGCACCGCGTCGACGAGCTGCCGCAGCCGGAGGCGTGGCGGCCCGGGTCTACGCCGCGCGACGTGACTGCGTTCGCGCCGCGTGGGGAGCTGGCGCACACGCTGCACTCGCGCATACTCGACGTGGGCGGCGTGCCGCCGGGAGCGTCGCGACTCGACGCGGAGCAGATCGTCGAGGTGTCTGGCGCGTACGAGGACGTCACGCAGCACTACGTCGACGCGGTGCTGATGAGCGTCGAGAGGCAGCGCACGGGCGTCTGCCGACGCGTGAGGGAGATGGTGGCGCCGGTCCGGGTGCGGCGCGAGCAGCGCTGGGCGCGCGTCCTTGCGGAGGATCGTACGCGCATGGTCGACCAGAGGTGCACCGATGCGGATCTCCTCCCCCCGCTCGGTCAGCAAGCGGTGCGAAATCCCAGACTCGACGACGTTCGCGACTGCCATGCATATGCTTGCGCCGCCATTGCAGCAGACGCATACGCGAGCGCGCACCACAAAGTGTCGCGTCTGTGTCACGGCGGGTGGGCCTGCGCACGCATGTTCGATGAGCTCCGGTCGGTGTGCCTCACCAGCCTTCCGCCGGATGCGAAGTTCGACGAGGTCGTCGCCCGCCACGCGCAAGGCGACAGGCGCCCTCTCTTTGCCCGCACCTGCGCGATCGGCGGCAACGCCGCATACATGTTCGTCTTTGCGGACCGCCTGACCGCCGTGGACCGCATCCGCGCGGTGGTTCCCCTTGTGCTGCGTACCGATTTGGAAGCGGCGATTCTGGTGAACCTGCGCACCGGCGAGCGGCAGCGTCTCGTCGTCGACGACCGCGACGCCTTCTGGGAGGAGATGCATCAAGAGTGACAGTGACGCCCCCCCGCCTTGCTTCTCGTCGGCCCAAGATTGGACGCACATGAGCCGCCCCCCTTCAAAAAAATTGTGACGCATATTGTAACCCCCTCCCAACTCCACATGACACTGACGACCGAAAGGTTCGGGTCGCGCACCTCCCTCCCCATCGAGAGGCCTCTGCCTCGCATCGAGCGACCCAAGCACCGCCCGCGCGGGCAGCCCTCCTTCACCAAGCACGGCACCAAGCACGACGCCGACGGCCCGGCCGCGCCACGGCCCGAGTCGCCGCCTCCCGCCTCGCCCCCGGCGCCGGCCGACGACCCACCCGTCGCCTCCGCGCCGGCCATGAGCTGGACGCAGACGATCGCGTGGATCCTCGTGCTCTCGGGCTCGGTCGGCGTGCCACTCCTGAGAACAGTATACTTGCTCAACGATGGGGCTCCGACAACTCTCTCGCTCTTCATTCCGAGTGCCACGTTGAAGGGCTTCACTGATCAGACCATCTGCAATCAAGTGAATGAGAGAATTATATATTCTATCACCGGTTATACCTTATTTGTGACAACTGATGCAGCCTCCAACGAGGATTGTCAGGTAGACAAACGGGATCTCAACGTGACGTACCTTTGGTTTCCTCTGGCCGTTGTCTGCCTCGTCCAAACCCTCCTCGGGCGCAGGTTAAGGTACGGCGGGGTCCTGTACTCGGAGGGGATACTCGCCCGCGTCGGCGACCTCCCGTACGCCATCCTGTGCTTTGTGGGAAGCCTGTACTTCATGTCGCTCTTCCTACCGGAGTATTACGTGGACTTATCTGATACAGATGGGCAGCAGTCGTACCTGCAGTGGACCTTCTTGAAGTACGAGAACGGCGATGGATCCGTCACCATCCCACCGACCGTGTACGGGTGGAGTGTGAGCGCCGCCGCCATCGCCTCGCGCCTGGTGTTTGGCGGCGCCGCGTTCGTGCTCGCACGCGAGAGCTTCTACCGTCCGCGCAACGCGTGCGGCGCCGTGCTCCCGTGCCTGTCGCACGCCACCGACGACGTCCTGTGGCTCAGGGCGCGCGAATGAGCAAAAAAATATGCGCCCGCGCTGAAGAAGAGGATGCCGACAGCTCCCGATCTGCAGCGCCTGGTCGCGGAGTTCCGCAAGATCGACCTCTCCATCCTCGACTGGGACCACCAGAGCGCGAGTCAGATCGCCAAGGTGCAGCGCCGGTTGCGCTACGTGCAGCGCCGCGCCCTCATGCTGAAGCTCAGCTTCCAGGACGACACCTTCTTTCACACAGGGCCGGGCAGCCAGCACAGCGACACACTGGCGCAGGTCAACGACCTGCTTCGCAACATCAAGACCGCGAGCGCGTTCATGAGCAGTGCGCAGCAGGACGCACAGAGCAGGAGCATACAGCACCTCACGAACATGTCGGTCGTGTGCCTGCCACTGGGGATATTGACCGGTTTCTTCGGTATGAATTTCGCTTGGATGGGCGGTCCGCACCGCAAAGGCATGCTGAACTGGAAGTACAGCCATATCATGTTCTGGTTGCTGTTCGTTGGCACGATCGTGGCCGTGCAGGTTCTGTTCATGAAGGGGGCGCTGTGACGGAGAAAAAGAGGCACGGTCCCGGCGCGCTCACTGCGGGGGGCGCTCACTACGGCAGGTCGCGCCGGGCGAGTGCTCGCCAGACGTCGTCGTACGGAGCGATCGTGCAGATCGACGACGGGGGGCCGACGGGCGTGACCGAGATCCATACGCGATCGTCGCGCCGCAGGGTACATGCGGCGCGCATCTGGACTTGGCGCCCGCGGTGACGCTCCGTGAAGCTGACAGAGGACGCCTGCGTGTGAATATGGTTCCAGGGACCCCACTCGCTCTCGCCGAATCGCCGCACGCGGTACACGAAGTAGAAGGCTCTCTTCTCGCGGCCCGACAGGTCGCCGGCCTCGACTTCGAACAAAGGCCGGCGGTGCAGGTGCCAATGGATCCACGCAATAGTGGGTGGACGGGGCTGGCGGGCGCACTCGTCCGGCGGCCGCGCGATCACCTCGTGGGTCTGGCGGTCGTACTCGTCGCGGGCGAAGCTCACCCACGCGTCGTTGGTGGCCTGCTTCCACAGCCGGCAGACGGCACGCGCCTTCGCCACCGCCCGGCCGTCGCCCGCCTGAAGCATGCTGCAGACGATGCTGTACAGCGAGTCGTAGTTGACGAGCGCCCAGTCCTTGGCTCTCCTGGCCCTGGTCATCGAGCGTGTCGTGCGACGAGTCGCGCGCGTGTCCGTGCCAACGCCCGCGTGGGCACTCGCGCGGGCGTCCATCGTGGGGGCTGCTCGACAGAAGCGGCGGGAGTATGTTTGAGCCGGCGCCCCACGTCTTTGCTTGTGCTCAGCGCACCACCCAGTGGCCTCCTCCTGTCGGCCACTTCCAGTTCGCCTTCATCTTGACGAGCCCCCACTCCGCGAAGCGCTCCCTGCGTCGCACGTTTTCCGTCCCGTCTGTGACGACTGGAGGCGGGCAGAGGAAGCACTCGCACCGCGCGGCGCGAAAGACGGCATCCTCCTGCCTCACCGCCTGCTCCTTGATGATCTGGATGTACTTTGGCGACGACGGAAAGGGCCGAGAGCGGTCGGCGTAGAGCTGCTTGCCATGCCTGTGCACCGCCTCCACGGTGTACACGCCCATGTTCATCGATGGATAGTGGGTCAGCGCGCACAAACGCGGCTCAGTGCGAGAGAGCCGGCGCACGAACGTGTCGTCTACGTTCACAGTGTCGTGCAGGTAAAAGAAAGCGTCCCCAACGGCTTCGCGGGCCTTCTCGTGGGCCTTGTACACCGCCATCAGCCCGGTGGAGTCAAAGTTGTTGTACGGGAGGTGCCACGTCGTTGCGCCGACAAACGTCGACGAGTTGGCGGTGGCATTCGCGACGGTGACCAGCACGCGCACCGACCGCGAGGTGAGGAAGCGCACGATCGCCGCCGCGGTCCTGCTCCGCGCGTGCGTCGTTAGGACGACGCCCAGAGGCTCTGGCGACATTACGTCTGGTGTGTACTTGAACTTGCGCCTCTTCTTTTTGAGACACGGTATTTTGTTCCACTTCCCTGCCGCGCTACGCGGTCCCTCCTCCCTGTTGCTGCGACGGCATGGATGCCTGTCGCTGCGACATGTACCGCTGGACATCCTCTTCGGTCACCTTGCGGTCTTCCTGGATGACTCGCGCGGCGTCGCCCTCTCCCCCACCGAAGCCAACCCCCTGCTCGTCCCAGCCCACCTCGACCCGCTCGCCGCCCGTGGCGGCGCCAACAAAGGAGTCGGCCGGGGCGGCGTCCTCGGTTTCACACCCGATCTTGGGCAGATGTGTGGCTTCCGTGGTGCTGTGAACAGCCCGTGCTTTCTGACCACGTGTCGGCCATGCCTTCCCTTGCGCGCGGCGCCGACGAGCATCTGATGGAGCGCGAGGCCGCCGCGACGCCAGCGACAGAAGAGCGCATGGCCGGGAGGATCACGCGGAGCCGGCAGAAGACGCTCAACTGGCAGCTCATCGACGACGACATCCTGCAGACGATCCTGTCGCTCGTCGACCCCGTGCAGGCGGCATCGGGTTGCCGAGAGGTATGCAAGCGCTGGAAGAAGGTCCACACGTGGGCTTGGGTGGACCACATACGGGCCCAGAAGACGCACATGTCCCGCCTGCTCTGCAGCGCCCACGAAACTCCTTTCATGAGCGCCACGGAATGGTTCAAAGTCTACGCGCCACCGCAGATGACATGGACGTACGAGCACGCAGGTGGTGAGGGCGGTGACGGGCCGGTGCGCCTGGTGTTCGAGTCCCCGAATCTCGACCATAAGGCCCTGCTTGCCGACGGCCACGTCACCGCGATGCAAGTGCAGATTCGCGTCAGGCGCGTCATGTACGCGTGGACCGAATGGGCCACCGCCACGCTCACCCTCCTACAGCCGTCGCAGTCCGACATCCTCGTTTCGAGTCGCTTCGTGGGCCACCTCGTGCAGTGTCGCGTCCGGTACCGGGCGGGCGACTGCAAGAGCCCGCACAACGCCGGCGGAGGGAAGAACTTCAGGAGGAAGTGCGCGAAGTGCCACGCGAGCACGTACGGGTGCGTGTGGAGCTCGTTCAGCGAGCCGTCGCTCCTGTGTACGTACGTTCCGTACCGCGACGTGCTCGGCGCCGTCGCCGAGCCGCGGCGAGAGTTTGTATAGTCGTCGAGCCGCGGCGAGAGTTTGAGCCACCTGCTGCCGTGAGAGGGTGGTCGATACGTGTAGAAAGCCGAGCGGCTGTTGAGGCCGTTTCTCTCTCTTTTTTTGCCCACTTGAGGACGCCTCTCTCTCTCTCTCTCTCTCTTTCTCTTTCTCTTTCTCTTTCTCTTTCTCTTTCTCTCTCCACGCCGGGAGCGCTACAGGTCGCGGTGCGCCACGAACGTCTCCCCGCACTTGGCGAACCGCTCCGACGCGGTCGCGTTCTGACTGATCCCGGTCTTGCCGCGGGACGTCACCCGCCCGCGGCGTATCCCCATCGCGTGCAGCAGCTCGGCCTGCGAGCGACGCGGGCCGCGGTGCGGCGGCATGCGCATCAGGCCGGAGGGCGCGTCTGTATTCGGCGTCCCCGGAGCCCTCCACAACGGCATGGACGCCGGCGCGTAGAAGTCGGTGCCGCTCATCCAGAGGTGCGCCGTGACCGTGGCGTCCTCGTCGGCGCCGTTGAGCGAGTCCACGCTCGGCCACGTGTCGAGCAGAGACACCGTTCTCGCGAACAGGAAGTTGGCGCTCGCGCACAGCGAGGGCTGCGGCCGCTTCGGCACGCACGCGTACCCGATCCACCCGAACGTGGCGTTGTGCCGGTCGTCCATGGCGTCCACGGTCAGGAACCCCTCCGGCGCCTCGTGCGACGCGAGGCGCGTCGTCAGCGCGCCGTCCTTGTCGCGCGCCGCCTGCCACTCCCCGATGAGGGTGTCGTCCCAGCCCATCTCGGCCTGGAAGGACGAGTCGAGCATCAGGCAGTACGTCTCGAGTACGTCGGGGAGGAGGCGCGCACGCAGGCGCGCGGCGTCGCCGAAGCGCGCGCGCACGTAGTGGACCCGCGTGCTCACGCGGATCTTGACGTCTTGGATCGCCAGCTGGTCCTCCCCCGGGTCGCACAGCTTCGCCACGTAGAAGCGGACGCACTCGGGCCGCGCGGCGCTGTGCAGCAGCCCCGAGACGATCGGCTCCACGTGCTGCTTGGGGGGCACGACGAGCACCACGCCGATGGTCAAGCCCTGCATCTCCTTGCTGGATATGACGGGGCGCTTTGGTGCAAAGATGTTTTGGAGGACGCCGACGGCCACCAGCAGGATCGCGCACACCAGGAACGGATGCATCCTTATTAGGGGGATGAAAAAAGTGGGTGGCGTGCGTGGCTAACGCGCGGCCGGCCAAAAGGTCGGATTTTGGACGGTGTCTGGAAGGGCGCACCGGCACACGCACACCGGCGAATCGGCCTACCTGTATGGCCTCCTGCTTCGCGGTTTGGTCGTGCATGCTCGACCTGCCGGTCTACTACGTGAGCCGGCCGGCCGACCGCGCACGTCAGGTGCAGATGGAGCGGCAGCTCGTGCTCGGCGCGCGCGCGTTCGAGCGCGTGGAGGCCCCCGATCTCAACTTCACGCGGCTCCGCCTCACGCTGCCGCCCAACGCGACGATCCGCGACGTTGACTCGGCGTGCGATCACGCGCAGTGCATGCGGGCGCGCCATGAGAGCCGCGTCTACTCGCCGAGGGAGGTGCAGTGCACGGCGTCGCACCTCGCCGCGCTGAGCCGCGCGCAGCGGCACCGCGTGGCGCTCATCCTCGAGGACGACGTCGACTTCATGGGCTTCCGCCTGTGGACGCGCCGCCTGGCCGAGCTCGTCCGACGGGCGCCGCGCGATTGGGAGATCCTCCAGCTGCACACGCCGCCGTCGCTGTACCGCCCGTGCAGCCGGCGCGCCTACCGCGCGTGGGATCCGACCTCGTGGTCGACGATGGCGTACGTGATACGGAGGCGGGCGATGCGCCGGCTGCTACGCCTCAGCGGGTACCCGACCGGCCTGCGCCTCGAGGACGAGGTCCTCGCCGACCTCTTCCTGTACTCCCACGCGAAGACCTACCGGCTGACCTCGCCGCTCATGCGCGCCACGCCGTTCCGCTCGACCATCCAGCCGACCGCCGTCGCCGACGCGCTCCAGAAGGAGGAGCGCGCCGCGTCGGAGGCATGGGCGGCGTGCGCGAGTTAGACGGTGCAGCATGCGAAGCTGCTACGGATGGCGCTCGATGCGGACGTCAGCTACTCGCATACACCTTTACGTGACCATGATCTCCATCGTTTCGCACATGGTAACATGAACAGATAATCTATCTCCCAATCTGATGCCGCATGCGGGGGACTCGCGATCGGTTTTGTTCTGCTTCTATCAAGCCCAACGCGTATACTGGAACAAATCGAAATCTCCTTCGTAGAGCCAAGACGTGGAGAAAGCCTCGACACCTTTTTTCGACAGACGATTCGTCGTTTGGTATGAGTTTGTTCCACGTTTATCTAATTCACTCGAGCTGCGTACGATACTCTTATTGAACTGGTTTGCGAGGTTATGAAAGAACGAGCGTTGCGGTGTCGACAGCTCCGATCCAATGAATTTTCCACCTCCTTTAAATGCAAAATGCGTCATGTCCTTCACAACACTCTCGAGTTTGAAAGTCACATTGAGCACAGCCATGCCATTTGCAGCTCTGACGGAAAGTCTACAAGAACTCGGCATCAAGTGTTCATTGACCCATGATCCGACAGATCGTTTCAACTGCAATGAAAGGAGTTCATCCGAAGTATAATTGCGAAGCTCACTGTTCTGATGTTTCGCCTCGTGCACTCCGCTTTGAAATTTGGAAATGGGCTCTCGCACGACCGAAAACCACACCCACCCGGGAAGTTGTGGAATCATGCATGAACGCTGCCTATTCCAACAGCAATGGCCGATATCTTGACGAACACACGGCTTGCATACTCCAAGTGATTTACTTATCAAGTCGTTGCCATAGTTGTTGCATTGCTATGTCACCCATGGCCGATTTCGACGTTGAAAGTAGTCACGGATAGTCGACGACCCTGCCTTTACATTGTCCACGTAAACTACTTGAGCACTGTAGTCTATGAGGACCTCTTCTTGTCATCCGGCGCAAGTTGTATTAAACTTTAAGTTGTACAAAAGATGAGTCACAAAAGCGTGTGTGAGTGTGAGTATCAACATTGATGTCATCAAAGAAGATAATCACCCTTTCCTTGCCGAAACGCTCCTACAATCCACGGGCTGCAAGTGTGGCAACTGTGGCTTTCATTTCGCCCACAGAGTGCTCGTGGGGCAGCTTCACGGACCGGTCCCTTTGGGCGAAACACAATTGTCCTCATCGATTTCGATGTCTCCGAAACTCTTTTCGACGGTCTACTACTTGTAGTGGTGATTGTCACGCGACGCGGTCGAAGGTGTATTCTGGGTGTTTTTTTTTGTTTTCACATGTACAATCATGATCATATACGGTTGCCCGGGCGTTCTGAAAATTGACAGATTTTGGCAGCAGCTCGGATCTGGAATCAACGATCTCGTCGACGCATGTCGATACTCGAGTCACATGGTGATAGAACCGTCCGTAGCAATGATTCCCTCTTGGAGTCCGTTAGGACTGTACCCCGCCAACCGTTCAATACCCTTCAGCATGCTGTTTGAATGGGAAGGCTCCGGCGACTGCCTTTTGAGCAGGCTGCATGCGGATCATTGTTGCCCCGCCTTCACAACGGTGAAGCAGGACAGAAACTTTTCGCTCCACGATCAGGAGAAAACGTTCCCATGCATACAAATCGACAACTACAAAGCGCACAGTTTTCTCAAGACCCAAAAGAGACCCGTGGTGAAACGACGCGTGACCTATGGTGTGCACATTCGACGCATCGTACGCAAAGCCATGGAAAACGATCTTCGCAAAAGTCCTTTCTTTCGTCATAGCTTCAACGGCGTCGCTCTACGAACCGAACGCATGTGCTTGGCATGGCGAAAAGACAAGCATGATGTATGCGATAAGCTGTACAATGGCTTGGAGCGTGCTTACGCCGTGGCATCTGAAAATGGCACAATGCCTTTGCTTGTCGCGAGCGACCTCCGACCCGGTGGAGGGACGGCTGGTTCGGACTGTCAAAAATGTTGGCCACGTATCCAAAGCATTATGAAGAACAGATACCGAATACTCGACGATGCGTGTGATCTGAATAACAGTACGGGTCCCATCTGCGGGCTCACAGAAATGGTCGCAATCAGCATGGCTCAGGAAAAATTTCGCCTCAAACCGTCTACGTTTCATCGATTCTCCACTGGTTTGTGGTCCGAGTTGCAGCCAGCTTGATTTGCGAAAGCTCAAGGCACATGAGAGTGTGCAACTGTGCGAGACGTCGGTAAAACAGATGGTGGTGTCACCATGGTTGTGCAGCTGCAATGGTACGGGTGTCCGAGGCGTTCGTACAAAGCATAGTCTTCGTGATACACCCTGCAGACCTCACTGATGGTCTTGGGTGTACATAGATTGTACTTGAGACTGCTGTCTCTGTTCCTGTGTGTCGCGATGCTTCCTACCATGTAAAGACGCGGATCGCCATTGGTACAATGTTTCCACCCGTGGTTGACGAGTGCACCAAATGCAGGGACAAGTCGGGCGACTTTTGCAAATGATGCAATGTCTTCCAAGTCAATAAGATGGTCAAAGCGAGCACCGGAGTGTCCAGTACACTTGTTGGCTACAATTCCCGTGTGATGCTGCCTTTCGATTGTTGCATATTTTCTCAAAAAATGCAAAAAGGATGAGACATTTCTATGCGAACGTGGAATGTAGCCACGATTCATCTGATCGTTGAAGGAACTGACCGCGCGTGTCCACGGGTCGCGTATGACCGCTATGTTGGTGGTGTTTGCGGTATAAATATTCGTAACGCCGTGTGATTTGAGCTCTTTTGTTTTTTCGTCTGACCACGGGTAGAAGCACTTGTTCTCTTTGAGAGTGCCCGCTCCTCGCGCCACTATCTGACGAATCATACTCGAACCACTTTTTGGCACAGCGCAAAACGAAATATTTAACGCCTGAATAGTCCAGAAACCGAACGGAGGCATGTCTACAGTCTAAAGTCACAATTTAAGATGATGGTAAAGAACGCATCTTTGAGGGGTGTGTGGGTGGTTCAACGAACATTTGGCATGTCTTTTGGTCGCAGATTCTTCGCTACCATCCCGCCTCGCGCCGCGTCCATCCAGGCGCGGTACCGCGGGACAGATCTCAAGAACGCGAGCTGCCGATCGCCCGATGCACGGAACCCCCTGGACCGCTCCACGTCGTAATGCTGTGTCAACGTTCCTTCGTCGGTGTGCCAAATGGGGAAGCCGAACATCCGACAGGGGATGAGCTTCGCACGACCGGCGCGAGAATACTCGGACGCCGCCGCGCACCACATCACGTCTACACCCCAGTCGGACCGCGACGTGCGCATGCGTGCCACCAGCGGCTCGATCTGCTCGAAGTACCACCTCGCGAAGTCGGTTCGAAACAGGGTCACGCCTTGCTCGACAAACGAGACATTCTCCGGGTCCAGCGCTTTCGTCTGCCACCTCGACCATTTGTGACTCCGCTTCGACCCCAACCGCCTCCAGAAGTCGCCGTTGGACACCACAAAATGGCCACGGGCCTCGTCCTTCTGCCAGTCCCGCATCCTATACACGGTGTTCGAGAACTCGCTCTCGCGAGGTATCCCCACGACCTGTGCGGGCGTGGTCAGCGACTCGTGGATCAGCGTGGACCATGGAAACCCGTCGAGTCGCATGTCGTCGTCGACGAAGAAGACAAAGTCGTATGGAGCTGCGCGGTGACGCACGAATCGGTCGAAAAAGATCCATTTCGAAAACCGCCCACTGGCACGTACCCATGGGAGGTAGCGGACAGTCGACGCCGGGCGACCGAGGTGTCTCGCACTGGCGATGACGTACAAATGCACGTTTGGGTGGAGCGACAACCGTTCAAACCTGCTCATGTCGCGGTGAGTCGTGACGGTCACCGCAGCGACGGTGGTCTTGCGCGCGACCTTTGATACGGGGCTATCCGATGCGCAGTGCACAAACGAATCTTCTTCGTCGCCGTTGACGGCGCCGTCCCAGCGCACGGCCTCGAACACGTTGCGGGTGTGCGTGAACGAGACGAATGTCCTGAAGAGCCAATTGTCGAGCACCATGTGCCCCGTAGGAGGCGTCCACGCGATGGCCTCTGCAACTTCTCTCGAGCGAATCACCGTGAAGGCGGTGGAGTAGAATTCCGGGAACCACGGGACGAAAAGCTCGCACATCTTGCACAGCTGCTTCCGCGCCAGTGCATTGTTGACAATGAACTGCAACACTTCCCAGCTCCGGGGCGCGTGGCGGACGTCGTGCGCGAGCACCCTTACCACCTGGCTCGCGTTCGCCCTGACGTCGTCGTCCAACACGACGAACGGTGGCGCCAGGCCACGATCGAGCGCGTGCCGGAGCGCTTTTTTGTACGACATGATGATCGAGACCTCTTGCTTCGAGTAGATGCCGCGCATGTGATCCATCCAGCTGCCCGAGCCGGCGTTCTGATGCCGTTCCGGAAACGAAAGCCGCAAGGTGTCGAGCGGTATGGGCTCGATCCGATGGAGGCGCACCGGTGTGCCGCGGAATTGCTCCTCCATCGCCGCCCTCTTCGCCACGTCGCGCGGTAGATTCAGGTACATGACATCGATCCCATTCATTGACGCGTGCCTCGCACTTTCGGACGCGCGCCACGAACGTGGTCGGACGTCCACTTCCGTATCAGCCATCATCACACCACGACGGCGAGCACTTCGCGTCCTTGCGCCATCGCAGGATGTTCTGACTCATCGTGGAGTGCGGATCACCGACGAACCTCTCCGAGCGGACGGCGAGGACCTGCTGCGTCATGCAGTCCCGATCGCGGTGGACGCTGGCATCGTTCGGGACGCACGTGGCATTCATGCCTATGAGGTGCATGGATCGCACGAGTTTCGATCGGGTGCATCGTTTATGATTGCTTGATATGACATACCACGGATAGGTGTTGTCGATCGCCGTGATGCGAGACAGTATTTTCTTCCGCGTCGCGAACGTGTGGATGCTCGGCGTGTACGGTCGGTCGTACGCGCTGTACAGGCGCAGGTGCAGCATGTTGTACCTCGTGTGCTGGAATGGCGGCGGCGCGGCCTCCAGGATCGGGCGAACCGGATCTACCATGTGCTGTACCTTCTTGGGGAACGCGTACGAGCTCGGCTGCAACCCGAGTTGGAAGGCGACTTTGTGCGGCAGGTACAGGGTCGCGTTCCGCGCGTCACGTTCGTAGCAGTCCTCGCCACTGCAGGATGCGACATCCCTTCCCAGCAACGCAAGGTGCGATGTCCACACAACACCGACGCCGCAGTGGCGTTCCAAGTGGTGGCAGTCGATGAGGCTGCAAAGTCCCGCGCGTTGGAACGGGATCGTATCCGTGAGGTGCGGCAGTATGTGGTCGTGTACGAGCACGCTTCGGTCGGTGAGCTTCGCGAGCCAACATGCGTGACGCAGCGCGATGAGCTGGTTGTTCATCCCGTCGTGTTCGACGTATGCCAGCAGTCGCCGAGGCGGCGCGTGCTCGGCCCCTTGGCGCAAGAGCGCGGCGAGCGCCGCGTCGTGCGTGTCGCATGGGAGACTCGCGTCGATGCGCGAGCAACGGCAACGGTTGCCGTGAATGATGGAGGCCGCTTCCTTGTCCACGTAGTGTGCAAGGACGAGCTTGTGCTCGCTGACGGTTTGTGCGCCTTCACAGGTGTCTTTGGTGTCGAAGATGTCGTGTATCCAGAGGAACGACGCCCGTTTCCCGGGGATCATGATCTTGGTGCGCGGCCATCCCTCTTTGATCGGAGTCGCCTGGCGGTACTGGAAAGTAGCCGTGAACGGCTGCATCGCGTCGCGGTCATGGCACGGGGCGTGCGGAGGCCCGCCGTACGCGACGGTCTGAAGTCGCCACGGATGCGCCTCGTCCAAGGCCGACAAACCTTCCGCACCGCCCGTCAATACCTCGTCGAGGTCGACCGACAGCAGCCACCTGGATCGGAAGCCGTACGTGTGGAGGCAATGATTGAGCCAAAAGATTTGGTCGCCGTACTCGCGATGCAGTTCGACATCCGCGGGGTCGTAGTTCTCCGTGCGGTTGTGCGCACTAACGCCCCGTGGCGTGCGCAACGGCCCGATGTCGTGCAACGTGACAAGCTTGCTGTCGATGTACCATTTGAGCAGCGCCGCGTAGTCCTCCATCAGTTCGCTGCGCACGTACAGCGCAAAATGCGTGACGTGCCGACGCATGTTCAGGGTCAGCCACGTGTGCATGTCAACCCCGCGCGGCGCGGACCAGATCGGCGCCGTGCATGCGGTCACGGCGTGAAGCGGATTACTTGACGTCGTCTCCCACCGGAAGGTGTGATCCGGGAGGGGGCTGACGCGAAGCACCGTGCATCGGGCACATGGACGTGCGCACTCGTGAATCGCAACAAAGCCCCATGGGTGGACGCGACCCGACAGCGGCGTCGTCAATTCGAGGCCGTTGGGATCCGTCCAGAAGCAACGAGCGTCTGAAGGAAACGCTCTCATTCGTTTAGCATATTGCCCTTGCGTTCGCTCCAGACCCACGACGCCGGTCAAGAGGATCGCCTTCTTCCTCGTAATCGTGCCGGCGTACAGGTTGGCGCCGACCTCCTGTGTGTAGGATTGCTTTAGTACATGCGTAGGTTCCGACGTCCATATGCGACACCCCCATGGCTGCATGCGATCACTTTGACCACGGAAGAAAGATTGCTTTTTCGTCCTCGTGAACACGAGGCGCGCAAACTGCAATTGTAATCTGATGTCCAATTCAAGGTCGTGACATGCGGGCGATCGTGGCCGCCATGGGGTCGTCTACCCGGAAGACCTTCGCGCGGTCCAGGGCACAGGACGTTTCACGCTCCATGTGGTCCGGGTGGGCGCTCAGAAAGTATCGCATGCGCGCTCGGAAGCACCGCCAGTCTCCGACTCCGCAGACGTGCACGCCGCACCCGAACGGGTGCGCGCGCTCGAAGGTGCCGTCCCGCGGCGTCGTCAGGACGGGCGTGCCGAGGCCGAGAGCTCGCACGCTCTTGGTCGACACGCCCACCATGTCAGGCAACGCATTGACCAGAACGCGCGCCGAGCCGAGCAGTGCATCGACCTGCTCCTCCCTTGGCAGGAACCCCGCACACATGACCCGCAATGTGAGTGCCCTGCAGCGGTACGATCCGTCGCGAGGATCGGCCACGCGACACCGGCAGAGGCCGGGCAACAGCTTTTGCACGTTGCCGGCGACGACCATGATGCCTTGGCCTTCGTCCACGGAGTGGCGCACCAAGCGCTCGAACCATCGTGCGATCGACGGGGTCCCACTCGAGATGAACACCGCGTGGTGGCCTCTCCGCCTCCGCGTGCCGTCGACCGGCGGCGATGCGCCGTACGGCAGCAGGACGCGGGCTCCCGGCGCAGAAGTCGCCACCTCAAAGCACGGCCGAGTGATGGCGACGTGCAGGTTGGCACGCCTCTGCAGCTCGCGCTCGAGCGTGGCGAGTCGATGGAGGGGGTGCGATGCGTTGGTGAGGACGCCCTCGTGCAAAGACTGCAGCCGCTCGAACGACGCCGTGGGGTGCGAGACGCTCAGTGCGCGTAGGGCGACACCGGGATCTTCCTGGTGGAAGGCGATCTTCGTAGGCAGATGAGTCTCGACAATGAATCGAACGAGCTGAACGGACGTCTCGAGCAGATCCTCCCAATCACTCAGCCACACCCAATTGTAAGAGGAGATCATGCGTCTCAGAGACTGGGTCGTCTGCATCCGGATGGGCCGGCGGATGCGCCGCACGCCGGCCGCGTACAGCCGACTGGCGTGACGGCGGCCAACGATGCGTTCTCGACCAAACAGCGTGTTGTGCGCGGCCAGGAAGTCGACGGTCCACCCCCTTGTTGCGAGCGCGCGCACGATCATGAGCGGGCGCTCGTCGGATCCGCGGAACTCGGGGAGGGGCACGGTCGGCCATGTGAGCAAGAGCGTCGGGCGCCTTGCGACGTGGTAGAGCGTGGTGTTGAAGAAGAGCGCCAACACATTGACTACCAGGAGAAAGCGGAGGCACGGGGATTGCATGGTCGTACCCCGAATGTACCCGTATTCATGTGACGCCACGTTTTTGACCTGTTCGCGCAGGCATTCTGACAGAACCGTGGAGATTCATCGCTTCGCCGCATTTGTACGGGTGATACACTTTGTCGGGAGCGGTCACGTCCATAATGCGACTCGCTCCTGGTGCCCCACCAAGCTCGAAGCGACCTATCAAGTGCGTTGGAAGGCTTCGCATGGTGCAGTTCGCACCCATACTGGAGCAGAATATCGCAACAAGCGCTTCGTGGTGGCCACGCGAGGTGGTGCTACCGTGGGCGAGCAAGTGGGCCGTCAGTCGAGAGAGGTACAGAGTGCTCATGCGCACAATCGGCCAAAAGATGATGCGCAAGAAGCGTCCGTCCACACGGGCTTCCGCGAAGGCGCTGCAAGGCTTGTTGTCAAAGGTGCAGAGCCCTCCATTCGTATCGGATGCGGCACCGTTGCGAGAAAAGTACCACGACTTAGGGCGAACCCGACACGAGTGCGCCAAAATGTCGGCCTCGTCGCGTGTATGCAGTATGCGGCCCCAGGGTCCGCTGAAGAGGACGTCGTCTTCCACGTGCCATACATTCTTGTATCGTGGGGGAAGATTCGCCACCCAAAGGAGGAACGCGGGTTTGGTGTGCGCCGAGCGGGGGCCCGCGAAAGCACGGAGAGACTCTGGAATGGCTGCTCGGTGCGGCAGGAGTCCCACACCAATGCGGTTATTCAGCAGTCGTTCCGACCAAATTACGTGATATTTCGTGGCATTGTTCGACACGAGCGCGAAAACGTCGAGATGCGCTTTGCTGGTTGTTCTCCTAATCGCCAGGGCCCTTTCGGAGGTGCACGCATCCAGGCCTCGGGTCACAAACGCCAGCGCTTCGTACGCGCGTGAACGGCGGTCTCGATTCGATTCGGACAACTTCCGCTCGCTTCTCATGGCACGTGTACTTTTGAGTGCACAATTTGACAGTTCGCCGCCTCGAACGACCCTCCGTCAGAATACACGCCGCCACGCGCGACATCTCACCAGCCGCATGGGGCGAGGTGGTAAGAATCACAAGAAGAAGTCGCCGGCTGACGCCGAGCCCCGCGCGGAGGCACCTCCAGTGCCAGCGGATGCGCCAGCGGATGCGCCAGCGGATGCGCCAGCGGAGGACTCGGCGAGGGTGCGCCGGGACGAGCTCCGTGCAAAGGTCCGGGCCAAGATCCGCTCCAAGCGAGGTGGGTCGTCGGAGCAAGTGCAGGCGGCACAGCAGATGGTCCGGGACCCAAAGACGGCGCTACTGTCCATGGGTCTCGAGGACCCGGCGCTCCTGGATCTTGCGAGCGGTATGGTCAAGGGCATGGCAAAGGGGGGAGGCGTGCCGAAAGCGGCCGATCTCATGACTAAAGGGCTCTCCCAGATCGCACCGTCGGCACCTCCCGCGTCGGATGGCGTCGACGACGACAGCGACGACGAGGAGGCGCCGCCAAATCAATGAGCGGTTCGGGGTGGTCGCGCCGCACCCGCAAGGAATGGGGAGGCGGTGCGTTCATACGGACCGCGTCATTATCACGCGCACTCGAGTGTGCCGGTGGCATTAGCTCAGTCTGGTCAGAGCGCGGGTCTTATGAGCCCGCGGTCGTGGGTTCGAGCCCCACATGCCACACCACGCCCTTGTAGCTCAATGGACAGAGCGCGCGACTTCTAATAATGCGGAAAAAAAGTGATCGCGAGGCTGCGAGTTCGATCCTCGCCAAGGGCTTTTTGGTTCATCGGAGGGGCACCAAGCCCCATCCCGGGGGTATACGCGGCAGGCTCGGCGGCACAGGCGGCACAAGGTCGGCCATCATAGGTGGGGGCGCGCTCGGCAAGGCGGGCGCCGGATAGGCTGGGGGCCATCGGTGGGGATTGGAGACTCTGCTCACGCGGCGCAGGACGACGGCCGCCAGCACGGCGACGCTCAGAACCACCGCCACATAGAACACGCGGTCGTATCGCAGCCACGCCGAGAGGCCATGCTCGCGCGAGTCTCGAATCCCTTCTGAGATCGCGATCTGACAGCTTCGCGGGAGGGCGTGCAGTTGTGGCGACGCGGTGGCGTCCGCAATGTGTCCGAACTTTGCACTCCGATACACTGGACTACTCGGGCGAGAGTCCGCCGAGTCCGCCATTACCCAACGAACGCGAAATTCCTGCACGTCATCTGGCGGCGACCGCCTGCTTGCACGGGGGGAGGCGAGGCGCGCGCGTGCGATTCGGCCGAAAGCCATTTCGGTGGGGTGGGATGATGCTCTCGGAAGACTCAGGCGCATGATGGTCGACTCGAATGCTCGTGCATGACGTTGTGTTTCCATCGCATCCGACATTGGCCGTTGGGAGTGATGTACAATGTTTTCACGCGTTTGGCGACGATGCTATGTTGCACCTGGGCCGTCATGGCGCACTCCGCACTCGAGCATCGAGTGTGCATCGAGTGGCGTGGAAACGGTGGTGTAGCGAGGGCGGATGGGCGAAACACCGTGAAATCGGTCATAATTCTGGGTCCGCAATACCCAGCGAGCACATCGTACTCCGAAGTCATGTATCGGTACGTTTCATCAAAGGAGCAGATTGTGACATCGGGATTCAAGCGAATGACCCAATCGTACGCTTTGAATGCGCTCAAACTGCGGTTGTCCGTCATCGCGGCCATTGCCCCCTTTTGGTAATCGTACGCCACGGATGAGGGAGGGTCGAAAAAGGACGCATTCGGGAATGAACGGCGGAGCTCTTCCCAATTTTTGGATGGGGTGTAAAAGAGAACATCTGCGCTCGCCAACGCGGGATGGGTCATGTTCCAAAAATGGACGAGTCTGCTCTTGTGCAGCGAGCTCATGTGGGTGGTCACGTACAACAACAGGCGGAGTCGGTTCATCTGTATGAAACATCAACGTGAAATTATTTGTTGTGTCTCAAACGATCGCACATTTCATTGCGAGCTTGCATCGCGCGGCCCCTCTCCACCCCTCGGCCTTCACTCCCATCGCCTTCAGTCGCGCCTTCAGTCGCGCGCTCAGGGTCCCCCCCCCCTCTCCCTCTTTCTCGGCGGACGCATTCACCTTGTGCGACCTCAGTACGGCATGAAGCGCCGCTGCCGCCGCTGCCTGTTCTTGCTTTCCTTGAAGCACTCGATGCAAGCGGTCTTCCAGTGCTCCAGCCCTTCAAGGGAGACACCGCACTTGCAAACGCGTGGCCCGGTTGATGCGGACGGTGATTTCCCGGCATAGTAGCATTTTTTGCACTTCCTCATCCACATCGGTGTGCCGTCCATGGAAACCTTGCACCCTTTCCCTTGGCACATCCGGCGGGTCCCTTCATCGTCATCGTCGTCGAAGAACCTTTCCTCGCGGAAGAGGCGCGCGGAGGCCACCAATCCCATGCTTTCTGCCACGCGCGCAAAATGCGCCCTCTCGTCTCGCGCGGCTGCCTTTTCACCGCCGGGCACCTCGGTGATCAGTGGCACGTTGGGATCGTTCTTGACGTTCATGATCACGATCGGGCCGCCGTACATTCCCTCTTCCGGGAGGAGTTGGGACCAGTGTTGCCAGTCGAAGCCGGGCGGGACCTTCTCCATGACCGTCCAGTAGGTACGCATGTTGTAGAAACACGGCTGCCCCGTGTTCTCCGAGCGCGGCTCGACAGCGAGAGGGAAGGCGTTGTCGGCTAAGAAGTCGTCGAATGGCATTCAGGACCTGCGCGTCAGCAGCAGTCACGAGCGGCCACCGGTGAGAATGAAGTGTGAGAGCGGGGTCGCGTACACGTTTCGCATCGCGCCTGCGCGCGTGTGCGGGCTGAGGGAAGATCGAGCGTTGCAACCGCGCGATCCGGACGGCGTGCCACCATGGTTGGCGTGCAGTCCAGCTGTGCGCGCGCGTGGGTCCCCCAAGTGGTACAATGGGACGGGGGCGAGGGCGACCGGCCGAGGCGAAGGGGGAAAGCGTGGGCGACATACCGAGAAGGCGCGCGTGTGGGTCCGGAGACAAGAATTTCTTCTGCCTAAAGCGAGTTTCGTCATCGGAGCCCCCGGTCGACGTTCCCTGTTTTGGGCAGCATTTTTCCGCCGACGGACCATCATCCGTCACTGGTGCGTCTGCCTTCGTCCCCGCCCCCTCCCCCCTCTCTCCGCGCTCGCCCGCTCGTGCGCGCTTTGGATGGATCGTTCCCGGGAGACCCGTCGGCACACATCGCACGTCGCCACGGTCGCCCACACCTCCCGAGCTCGCACCGCACGCCCTCTCTCCTGCCATGCCTGCGCGCGCGCACCGCCGTCCGACTGGCCGTCACGCTCATCGCAGCCTTCGTTCGGAATCTTCGTTCTGAACCCGACGCGACCTGCCCCGCGTCGAGCGACGCCGCGCGTTTGAAGCGCGGCCGCACGGTGCATTACGTCTCATCCGTCGCTCACGCCCGCCCTTGACCGTACCTGTGCTCGCAGCTACTCCCCCTTCACTGCGATACCGGACGAACGACCAGGTTCTACCATGGACTCAGCAAAACGCCCCAAGCCGTCGCTCCCGCCAGTCTGCCGTGCGTACAACGCGGTCCACGATCTCCTCGGACGGTGCGACGTCGGCGGCGTTGACAAAACGCTGAACGACGCCGCGCTGGAGCTCGTCGAGCTCGACCCGTCCCTTCAGACGATCTCGGAGTCGCTCGGGCTCGGAACGGAGAGGGAGAGATACCACCTCGTGGCTGTCAATCAGATGGGCGATACCGAGAGCCTCGAACCGGCGAAGTGGCGCGTCCTCCTCTCGCTCGCCGCGTTGGACGTGTCCACGTCTCGCGTTTCACACACGTTCCGCGTCGTGTCCGTACAGCAGATCAGGGGCATCAAGACGAGCGTGAACAAAGCTGCCATCGACACGGCGGAGCGCGTGCGCGCCGTTTTCGGAGTGGACCCAGATCTGATGAATTCCATCCAACTGGTCGAGACCAAGGAGGACTTTCTTGCGATGTGCCACACCGTCCGTCTCGTCCACAGCCCGCGCTTGTTCAACCGTCACACCCCCATCAAGTACATCGAACGGGAAGCGGTGGTCACGCACGTCGTCGTGGGACTGCTCGGAGAGCCGCGCACCGACCTCACCGGAAGCCTCTACGAGCTCCAGTACGACAAGCGGTTGCCCGAACTGCAGGTGGAGGGCGTCGCCTTGAAGCAAGGCTACCGGGACGACCGCATCATCGCGACCCTCTACGAGGACGGTCTTCGCTCGAGGCATGACATGTTCTTTGCGCGGCTGGCCGATGACGTGTCCAGTGTCTTGTGGGACGACCAGGCGAGCGGTCGCGAGGCAAGGCACAAGAGGCGCGAAGACTTCGTCGCCCAGATCAAGGATGCATTCTGGTCGCCCAAGGTGAGCAAGCAAACACTGAAGCTTCTCCTCGACCCGTCCAGCGATCCATTGGACGTGATCCTGAGCGCGCTCAATAACCCGTCGCACGATCCAATGCCGGTCGCCAAGATCCTCTCGCTCTCGCCCGACCGCGAATACAACCAGGTCAAGCTGGATAGGATCTTGGAGTGCCTCATCGACATCGGACGCCCGAGTGACGAGTACGAGGCGGCAAACAGCGATGGGCTGTCGAAAGGAGAAGAGGTCGAGCGCTACCTGGCGTGCGTCCACATGATCCTCCATCTGAATGCAAAAGCAGAGGAGGAAGATTCTTGCACCTTCTACGATAATTTCCGCCACTACTGCTACTACGAGCCGACTCGGCGTCTCCTCGAGAATGTGTTCGGCTTCTGTCTCGACGATGACGGACCAGGGGGTGACTGGGTCCCAGAGTACGAGCGTCAGCACTACCGAATGAACCACGGCCACGATCCCGACTGGTGAATGATGCGGTGGTTCCGGTGGTTCCGGCATCGACGCCCGGCATCGACGCCGGTGACGTTGGCGGCGCGTGGGAAGCTGGAGAAGGCCAGGGTACGAATGCGTACGAATGCGTACGAATGCGTACGAGCCACCGCGCGTTCCCGCCGACGCAAGAATGTATCGCGGTGTGGAAAAAGGCGTCGATCATGACGACATTCGTGGTCGTCGGTGTGATGCTGCCCCCATGGGCACGGCAGTCCTACCAGCGGCAGCATGCGTGGAAGGAGGGGCGTTTCGCGGAGACGCCCGAGGTTTCGGTGAAGTATCTGGTGGGGAGGCACCGCTCGCAGGGCGTGGCGTTCGCGCCCGCGCCGTACGTCCGCATAGAGGGGCGCGAGGCCCTTCCCCACGTCGGGAAGGTGACGGAGAAGTCCGCGCACTGGCTGCTCGCGGACGGCGCGGAGAGCTTCCGCTGCAAGGCAGACGACGACACGCTCGTCCACTACCCTCGACTGCTGCAAACCCTGAAGCGGCTCGACCCGACCAAACCCGTCTGGGTCGGCTACACCAAGTGGCGGGGGTGGGAGGCGGGTGGGTTCCGTGCGTGCGGAGGCGTGTGGGGGACCGCGGAGAACGTTTGGACGTCCATAAAAAATAAACGGTGCGCCGACGCATCCGGGCCGTACCCCTACCAGGCCGGCGCGTTCTACTGTCTCTCGAAGGCCGCGCTGCACATCCTGCAGGGCGACCGCGAGTTCCGCGCGTTTCTGGCGGAGGCCGAGCGGCGAAACACCCTCGGCAAGCCCTGCAGGCACGCGCCAGAGTGCGCCGAGGCCCCGCGCAGCCAGAGGATGTGGCACCACGAAGATGGCGGACTTGGGTTCAACATATTCCGCGCAGTCGTGCGCGCAAACGCGACCATGGACGTCGTCAACGTGCCAGGGCACTTCAACGACCCGTTTGCCATCGAGCTCTCGGAGAGCCCGGCTGATCACTACTGGAGTACGCGCGGCGTGTACGTGCACGGCGCGAAGCGCCCCCCTCTTTATAAGTACGCCGCGACCCGCTGGCACACGTCGTGGCCGATGGTGCTGCCCGACCTGCAGTGCATGCCCCCGGGCGCCGAGCCGCACAGCCGATGGAGCGCGGCGCGCCTTCCCTGCGACAAGACCCTGGCGTTCGACGACGAGCGCGAGGGCCGCATGTGCCGCGTCGACCCATCGAGGCACTTCCGCATGTGCCGGTGGCCGTGGAGGGTGCCCGACTACACCCGTATGAAGTCCTCGGGGGCGAGCGCGTAGTGGGTGCGCGCCACGGACGCGACGTCGACCGCGCGGGTGTCTCGGAAGTGCCCCGCGAGCCCCTGGACGTCCCGAGGCGCGCGCGCCCGCCGCGCCGCGAAGCGCGAGTACGCGAAGCCCGTCGCGAACGGATGCGCGACCTCGTAGTCCTTCTCGCCCCCCTCGAGCGCGCCCTGGGCCTGCGCCCGTGCAATGCCTATGGATATGTTGTTCGCGAAATGGTCCAGCGCGCCGTCCACCGCGTGGCCATCGCCGTCGTAGCTCTGCCCGAGCAGCCCGTGCGGGCTGACGTGGCCGAGCGTGCTGCGGCCGTACCTCCTGGCCAGTCGCGGGAACGCGTCGAGCGGGCGGATGGACACCTCGAGCCACCCCCGGGGCGACTTGTCGAGAGGCGCGAGGAAGAGGGTCCGCGTGGCGTTGACCTCCCACCCTCGCGACCGCACGCACACCGACCTCATCTTGGACAGGATGCGCGTGCCGTGCGCCTCGTACTGCTTCCAGGAGGTGGCGTACTCGTACCCGTCCCACTTGCCGTTCTTCTGGAGCCGGAACCCCAGACTGTCGCTGTGCATCGCCACGTGTATCCGGTTCATCTTCTTGTCGTGGATGACCACGTACAGGTCCGTCGGTGCGGTCCCGACGACCAGCCGCGGGCGTGGCAGCAGGTACCTCACCCGAGAGAAGCGCGCGTTGACGCTGAGGAACGGCGCGCTCAGCAGCGCGTAGGTCGCGTTCGGCCTGCCCACGAAGTCGGCCTGGCCGCCGTGTGCGAGCACGAACCGAGGAAACATTCCTCTCCGCGCCGTTTTTTTTCGCGCGCACCGACGTACGCGTCGGATTGCGCCGGTCGCGGCCGGCGGCCGTAATGCGGGCCCTGCCGCGCGCGCCGCCGCTCGCGCCGCTCGCGCTGCTCACGCTGCTCGTCGCGGCGTGCCGCGCGGGCGAGTGCGACGATGCACTGGAGAAGTTCGAGGCCATGCGAGCCGAGGACGAGCTGAGCGACGTCGACCTGGCGATCGCGCGACTGAAGCTCGTGCCGTTCTACCTGCGGAAGTGCAAGCGCGCGTCGAGGTGGAGTGCCGTGATGAGAGGCCTGGAGGACGAGGCGAGGCGCCGGCTCCCGGAGGGGGGCAGGTGACGACGGGTCGCGACGGCGCCCTCACAGTGTCTTCCTCACAGCGTCTTCCTCACAGCGTCTTCCTCATAGTGTCTTCCTCACAGCGTCTTCCTCCTCACAGCGTCTCCTTCAGGCGACCGGGCGGAACAATGTAGCGTGATAGCCGCTCGACGGCGTCGGTCACCGGCGCCGGCGCACCGTCCGGTATGCACAGCATGTTGCGGCAGCCGTGCGATCCGCACGGCTCGGGTATGACGTAAGTACGATATCCAATGGATTGCAAGTAGCTTTGAAGAGCGGCGTGCGCGTCGGCCCTGTAGGTGGGGAAGGTCTCCACGGTGAGGACGGGCTTGTCCCGTCCGATCACGCGCGATCCTCCGCGCAGGGCGTCCATCTCCGATCCTTCGACATCCAGGTGCGCCAAGGCGAGCCGCTGCTCGCCCACGAGGTCGTCGATGGTGTGGATCGTGAACGGGACCCTCTCCTCGTCGTGGGCCTCGTTCCGCTTGTAGAAGTCGAGGACGCCGGTCTGGCCGCGCGGCCAGACGCCGGGCTGGTCGGCACTCGCGCCGTAGCTCGACTCGCCCGGTTGCGCGCCGAGGCCGCCGGCGACGACGCGCATGTTCGGAAAGTGCGCGGCGATCGTCTCTATGCGACGCAGGTTCGAACGGAGAGGCTCGACGCTGAGGACGGTCCGGTTCGTGGCGGTGCGCGCCAAGAGCTTCGAGTCGTGGCCGTTGTTCGCCCCGGCGTCGATGACGACGCCGTCGGGTAGCACCGAGAGGAGCGTAAAGATGATTTTTTGCAGCCGAGGTTCCATCGCGCACCGACGCCCGCCGTTTCGGACCACGCAAAGGGCGTGGGCGCTGCCACACAATCTGACGGTCGCGTCACGGTCGCGTCACGCATTCACTGGCCACACTCACCGCACTCACTCACCCGCGCTCGCGTACCACGCACTTGTTGTCCACCGCTATCGCGTTCGCGTTACACGGCACACATCCCGCGCGACGCCCCGCGTTCTTGCACTGCCCGGCCACATCCCCCTCACAACCCACGAGCTCGAAATTCGGCGGACACCCAGAGTTCGCCGAGCTGCCGGTGCGACACGCCGTTTCGGCACACTTCCCCCCGTCGCCCGCGTACCGGAGAGGTCTCCAGTAGTCCGCCGCGTTCTGGACCGGGTCCCCGCGCGAGCGCATGTCGGTGGTGACCGCCCACGTTCCAGGCGTCGGCGCCGCCGCCCCCCGTCCTCCCCCCAGGACCACGATCAGTATGATGATGCAGGACACCACGACGACCGTCGCTGTGGACGCGATGACGAGCGTCCGTCGCTGCATGTTCCACCAGGTCAAAGAAAATCCTCACAGGAAGACCAGCGCCTCGTTCACGCCCTCCGATGGAGCGCGGTACGCGTACGCCTCCGGGAAGCAGACCGCCATGAAGTTGACGGCGCGACGCATCTTCTCCACGATCTGAGTCGCCGAGTCGCCCGACAGGATCAAGCCGACCTGTGGCCCGCGGACGAGCACCTCGAGCTCGACGTGCCCCTTGTCGCGATGGTGCGCGGACCAGACGTTCTGGGTGGCGACCGTCTTGGAGAAGTTGAAGTCCACGTAGCGGACGATGCGCTCGATGCCCGAAAGCTCGTCGTAGGTCTTGAACCCCGCCCCCATGCGGAGCGCCTCGTTCGCGCCGAGCAGCGCCTCGTTGTTCCTCTTGAGGACCTCCACTTGCGACTCGAGCGCCGCGATGAGTGGCTTCGCCGGCGCGTCGCAGACCGATCCCGGCTTGGTGTTGACGGCCTTCTGGGCCTTGAGGAGGGCCGCTTTCTCGGCCTCGGCCTTCTTGAGCACCGTGGCCTTCTCAGCCTCGGCCTTCTTGAGCGCCGCGGCCTTCTCCGCCTCGGCCTTCTTCTTCTCCGCCTCGGCCTTCTTGAGCGCCGCGGCCTTCTCCGCCTCGGCCTTCTTCTTCTCGGCCTCTGCCTTCTTGAGCGCCGCGGCCTTCTCCGCCTCGGCCCTGTCGAGCGCGCGAGCGAGCGACGCGTTCTTGTCCTGCAACTGGCGGAGCTCCGCCGCCGCGCGCGCCGCGCCGTCCTCCAGCGCGGAGACCGTCCGTCCATGGTTGGAGGCTTGCTCGGCGGCGCGCTCGGTGAGCTCGGCGACCTTCAGCTCCGACTCCGAGAGGCGCGCGCGGGCGTCCTCGAGCTCCGCCGTGGCCTCACGGGCCTCGTGCGCCTCGCCCGCGTCACCCGTCCCCTTGCGCTCGGACTCGCGCTTGTAGTGCTCCAAGGCCGACCTCAGGCGCTCGATCTCGTCCGCGTGGTCCTCGATCGTGCGGCTCAGCTGCTTGCTGAGATCCGAGCACTGCTCCGTCTTGCGTTCGATGACGCCGCGCGCGTCGGCGAGCTCGGCCTCCAGGGAGGCCCGCGCGTCGCGGAGCGCGTCGAGCTGCTCGGCCATCTCGGCCATCTCCTCGATCTGGTCGCTCTCGTTCGCGGCGCCCTCCTCCGCCCTCCCGGTGGGCGACGACGGCGCGGTGCGCGGGCTCAGCGGGGTGTCCTTCGCGCGCTGCTTCTTCTTCGCGCGCTTGCCCAGCTTGGCGTCCATGCTGTCGGGCTCTCCGAAGCTGAGCGACGCGATCGCCTGGTTGCGCACCACCTCCTCCTTGAGCTCCTCGATGGTCTCGTGGCACGTCTTGACGCTGTTCTTGAGCTGCTCGCTCACCTCGTACTGGCCGATGAGGGTACGCTGCAGCCTCTCGACGTTCCCGGCGAGGAACTTGATCTCGCTGGCCGCGCTGGCGTGCTGGGCGCACATCGGGCCGTTGAGCGAGCTCGACTTCGCGCACGCCTTGCACAGCAGCGCGCGGCACGACGGCTTGACGCACTGGGAGGCCGAGGTGCACACGGACTCGAAGCTGAGCGCCTCGTGGCAGAGGCCGCACGCATCCACCTCGAGCTTGGCGCCGGAGTCGCTGCCCGGCGAGACCCAGGTCGCGGAGACGCTGATGGCCGCCCACACACTGCCGTCGAATTCGACGAGGCGCTCCGTGGCCTTCTCGAGCATCACGCGGCGCGTGGTGGCCTCGGCGTCCTCGCCGAAGAGGATCCGGAGCATCGGCTCGAGCCACTCGCCGAGCACGTACGTGGCCGCGCCCGAGGCGCCCTGAGCGGCCTTCATGATGCGCGTCTGCAGTTCGGAGGGGAGCGTCATCAGGCGGGCGAAGGACGGCAGGAGCTCGTCTTTGAGGGCCAGATACATGACCTCGACCGGGGGCAGCGTGATGGACGGCCGCGTCGGGGTGCCGCCCTCCGACTGGACGTGCTGCATGTGCGTGTAGAAGAGCACGAGGACGAAGAAGACGTACCAGGCACAGTCGTAGTCGGTGGCCATCAGCGAGTCGGTGCAGAGGAGGTAGGTGAGGAGCTGCGAGCCGCTGCGCAAGGGCTCGTTGATGTCCTTGTCGTCGTCCGCGGCGCCCTGGGACGGGATGACGATGCGCGTCGTCAGGTAGGCCGTCTGCTGGTAGTGGGCCTCGGGGGCGCGCCCCTCGAGCGGCTGCACGCGGTCTTGCGTGATGTACGACGGCGCGCAATGGTGCTGGCACCACTCGGTGAACTTCATCGCCTCCTCGTCGGGGAACATCATCTCGAGGAGCAGCTGTGCCTCCCCCAAGTCGGGGATGTCGAACGGCTTGGCCTTGCTCGGGAACTCCTCCATCAGGTGCTCGAACGTCGACCTCACCTCCGCATCGTTGCCCTCCCCGCCGGCACGATAGTAGAACATGTCGCGGATCATTTTCATCTTCCGCTTCTGCACCGCCGCGTCCACGCGCTTCTGGACGTGGCTCGCCGCGAGCGACGGCTCTTGCGCGACGATGCGCGCCCGCTCCTCTTCGCCGAATCTTTTGAGGGCGTCGATCATCATCTCGGCGTTGTGCTGCACGCGCATCTCGGGGTCGAGTACGCGGGTGATCACGAGGACCGATCCCGACGAGAACTCGGGCGGCTGCATCGCGCACGCCTTGTTGGCATGGAGCTTGGTCTTGATGTCAGCGTGCGGGAGATGCTGCTGGAGCGGCGACTTCGTCGCGCGGCGGACCTGGTCGACCGCGAGGTCCTTGTAGGTCGCGTAGTGGATGAACTGGTACGCATCGTGGAAGGAGATGATGGTCTTGAGGGCGCTGTTCCCCACGAGCATGCGGCCGTCCTTGGTGACGATGACGATGACGAACATCACCTCGTCCTCAGGCGACGCGGGGACCTTCATGCACACCCCGGAGGTCTGCGCGGCGCGATGCGCGATGTGCAACGCGATGTGCGGCGAACGGGGTGAGTCGGAGAGCGGGGTCTGGCGAGCGGGTATCGCGAGCGGGTATCGCGAGCGGGTCTGGCGAGCGGGGGAGGGAGGCGGTGGGGATGCCCTGCGAGGTGCCGGGTGGCGGGCCGTGCGCACCGGGTCCGAGAGTTCTGGGAGAAGCCGCGTCCATTGGTTGCGACGGTTGGTGCACTTGAGATGCTCGTACACCGTCCTACGCGTCGTGATCATGATGCCGTCCTCTGAGGCCGGCGTGTTGAGGCCGGTGCGGGTCACGACTGCGTAGTCCGTGCACTTCTCGCTCGTCTCCTGCGTCGCCAGCGCCAGTGCGCAGAACCACGGGAGCGACGCGATCTGTTCGGCGAGCTCGGGCCATGCTAACGGACTGAGTCCCACGTTGCTGTAGATGTCCTCCGGGTCTTTCACCGCGCCGTAGGCGAGCACGGTGGAGCGTCCCTTCTTGGGCATGGTGCGAAGGATCCTCGTCGATGTGTGTCTCACCGCCGATGCGACATTTCATCTGCCCAAAAAATACTCCCACACCCCTGCCCCCACCCCCCACCCCACCCTTTTCCACTCTCCCTTGAGGCACCCAACTCCCCCCTCGTGTCGGACCGACCGCGCGCCGCAAGGCACGACCTACTTTTTTATCGCTGTGCTCTCAGCAAGTACGGCCTCCAGCACGGCTTGCATCGGCTGCATGAGAGACGACGCTGGTAAGAAGGTGTCCTTCGCCCACGTGGTGCGAGAGCTCGTCCGGAAGAAGCAGCCATTCGTTCTCGAGAACCGCCCCCTGAAGTGGTTATACGGACTGAAAAATTACGGCGACATCCCGGCGTGGATCAATCCGGCGGACGGCGACCCATACGACGTCCTCGTCCCCGGCTACGATCGTCGGCTTCCGTTCAACAAGCCGATGGTCGCGACTTCGATCATCGGCGTGCTCTGGCTGGAGAACTGCAACCACAAGCTGGCCGTCCGCACGGACGCGCCCGGCTTCGACGGCAACCTCGCACTGAAACAGATCTCCGACTACGCGCACAATTACCAGAAGAGGGTGAAGGTGAAGGGAGAGTGGGTGTTCTACGACTGTGCGGTGGGGCTGATAGAGCCCGAGAGCCTTGCCCTGAGAAAGAAGAGGGCGGGCAAGTCGCACGCCCCACCGCCGCGCAACGCGCGAGCGCGCGCGAAACCTTAGCCACCGCCGATGACGGCGTCGACCGTGCCATCGACGAAGGTTAGCCGGATGCGCTTGGCCGCCCTGGCGCCTTCGGCCGACCGGATCGCGCGCTCGTGGGTGTCGGTGGCCAGGCACAGCCCTCTCGCGAGGTAGTTGTGCGGCAGCGAGGCGACCCTCTCCTTCATGCGGGCCTGCACGGTCGCGAGCTGGGCGTGGACGGCGCCGACCGCGCGTTCGCGGCGGGTGGCGAGATGGAAAGCCAGCCCGTGGAGACGGCTCTGGGCGGCGTCCGTCGCGGACGCGCGCCGCACGCGGCGGGGGAGCGCGCCAAGGAGGGTGAAGGCCGCGTCGTGGATGCCGGCGCGCAGGCCCTCGAGCCGGCGGCAGAGAGCGTCGCGCTGCGGGAGCACCATCTGCATCGCGGCCGTCGGCGTTTTCGCGCGATGGTCGGCGACCAAGTCCAGGATGGGGTGGTCGGTCTCGTGGCCGATGGCGCTCACGACGCACACGCCGCTCCCGGCGACGAACTCGGCGAGCTCCTCGGAGTCGAATGCGCCCAGGTCTTCGGCGCTCCCGCCTCCTCGCGCGACGATGATCACCGACGGCTGCAGCGCACACGCCCTCCGGAGCGCGCCCAAGATGCTCGCCGGCGCGCCCTCCCCCTGCACGGCCGCGCCGCACACCGTGACCCGGAAGTCCGGGAAGCGCTTCTGCTGCTCGGCGAGCATGTCCGCGCACGCCGCGCTCTCCGGCGACGTCACGATCGCGATGTGCGAGGGCAGGAACGGCAGCGGTGCGCGCGGTCTGTCGACGAGCCCGCGGTCGGTCAGCCGTTGGATGATCTCGCCCCTGCGCCTGCTGAGCTCCCCCTGCTGGTCGCCCGCCTCCTCGAGGCGCGATGCGATGAGCTGGAAGGCGCCGCGCTGCGTGTACAAGTCCGCCTTCCCCTCGACGACGACCTTGCGCCCCTCGCGCGGCTGCTCCTTGGACGGAAAGCGGAAGTACGCGCAGCGCAGCGTGCTCGCTCCGTCCTTGAGGTCGAAGTAGAGGTGCCCCGACCGGTGGAGGTGCACGCCCGAAAGCTCGCCGGCGACGCGACACTTGGGCTCGCACTTGATCAGGCTGCGGAAGCTCTCCAGGAAGCCGGTGACGCTCAAGGGCGGCGTGGCCTCCGCGGCTGTCAATGGAGGCATGCCCTCGTCCTCCTCCTTTCCCCCGCCCTCCACGGCCGGCGCAATCTGATCCGGCACGAGCCACGCCCGAGGACACATCCCCGGACCTGGGTTCTACGTCAGCGCTCTGTGTGATATGGCCGCAATCGTTGCCTCGTAAGCCAAGCCGACGGGGCGGTACCAGGTGAAGAGCCGGCGCGTCTCGAGCGCGCGCTCGCGCAGTGCGCGGTGCCTGGGAAGCTCGGCTCGCAGCCGGTCGAGCGCCGTCGGGATCTCTCGCTTCTGCATCGACACGGCGAACGCCGTGTAGTTCAGCACGTTCTCGAACGGGCGCGCCATGCGGTCGTTGATGATCAGGGGGACGCAGCCCATCGCCATGTAGTCGACCAGCCGGATCCCGAACCCGTTGCCCTCGGTGTGGAGGCAGAAGCGCGCGCGCGGAACCGCGGCCATGTAGTCGGTCACGCCCGCCGAGACGAGCCGCACGTGCGGGTCGCGCCAGAGCTCGGACCTCCACACCGCCTGACGCACCCCCATCGAGTACGCGCCGCGGCACGTGGCGTTCGGGAGCGCGCACGGGTCCGACCGCACCCTCTGCAGCCACTTGGACCGCAGCTCCTCCGAATCGTTGCCCCCCTTCCTCATGTTGTCCTGCGACGAGCCGAACGAGGTGATCCCGCCGGCGAAGAAGAGGAGGGGCCCGTCCGACGGGGCCGTCCCATCCTTCCACTCGACGCAGCCCCTCTTCGTGGAGGCCACACAGTGGCGGCCGGCGTAGAAGGGGAGAACGTTCCGGGAAAACTCCTCGTAGTCGTGCTGCAGCGGCGAGACGGGCGGCACGACGACCCCTCGGTCCGACATGCAGTCGAGGTCGCCCCAGTGCCCCACCACGATCGCCGCCCGGCGGATCTCGTCGGGGACCGAGCACGTCATGCGCTCCCCGAAGACGAACCATACGTGGTCGCGGCCGTTGGTCCGATTCCAGAACGGGTACGCGTGCTTGATGTGGTGCAGCGCGCGCCTCATGGCCGGCGCGGCGCTCGCGCCCCACGTGAGGCGCTGGTTGAGGAAGAGCGGGACGTAGAAGACCAGGGCGACCTCCGGCGAGGGTGCGCGCAGGCGCCGGTCCCGCATGATCAGCGCGTCGAAATGCGCCTCGGCGGAGTACACGCGACGGGCGTGCACCTCGTCGCACCGCCCCTTGAACGCGCCGGGCTTCCACTGGCGCTGCGACCACAGCTCGGTCGCGCCGGCCCGGTTGACGTCCTCCGGCAGCGTGTACACGTGCAGCTTCCCGAACAGCCGCGAGGCGTGCCGCAGCAGGGCCGGAGGCAGGTCTTCGTACGACGGGGGGGACAGATGCGGCGCGCCGAACTGGGACGTCGACGTCCGAGTCGCGTCGGCGAGGCGCGCGTCCAGCGGCTCCGAGCAGTCGACCCCCGACCACCCCGGGTCGCACACACACCAGCCGTGACGGCACTGGCCGCGCCCACTGCAGTCGTGGAAGCAGTCGTTCTCGCACCTGTGGAGGCAGGTCTTCCCATGAGAACCGTCCAGGCAGGCGCACGACGGCGACTGGCCTTCCCCCGCCTGGATGCACCGCCCGAGGCCGCTGCAGCCGCCGCAGTCCGCCGGCGGGCGCACGCGCGCGGCGGCGGTGTGGCGAGGCTCTCGGCCGGCGCGACGCAGGTCCTCGAGGGGGTGCGCGCCGCCGAACGGCACCAAGGTGGCCGCGGAGGCGGCGTCGGCCAGGTAGCCGCGCTCGGCATACTGCGCGAAGGGCATGAGCCGGGCCGTCCGCGGAGGCGGCAGGATCGACGTCGCCGTGGTATTCGGCGGAAACGCCAGGCACGTGAGCGCGAGGAAGAACCCACGACGAGACGCGACCCCGCTGCGTCGCCAGGGCAACTCGCATCCGAGTGACCCCGCGCCGCACACGGGAAGGCCCGCGTCGAGGCACCGCGCGATGCAGTCGCACGCGACGGGCGACACCTTCCTGAGCGACGCACACGGCGCGGGCGCGCGGCCGTCCTCGAGCACGCACTCTGGAAGGAGCGGCCTGTCGCACCTCCTCCCTCCCCAGCCGTACTCGCACGCGCACCCCGTCGTGCGCGCGATCGGCACGCCGTGGGCGCACGGCGCCGTCATCCCGCCGCCACGCGGGCGCGCGCCGGCAGCGTCGCAATCTGACACGGACGGACAGCCCGTTTCGCACCGACCCCTTTTTTTGACGCGCCGATGTACAACGGGACCGATGATGGAGGTCGCGGCCGCGCTCCTGTCCACACACGCGATGGTGTGGGGGCCCGAGGTCTTGAAGCCGCCGATGGGGATGCCGTTCCTCCTCGCGGCGGCCGCCTGTGCGTGGACGCTCCGACTGCTTCCGGCGGAGACCTACGCGCACGACCTTCCCTCCATGCACGACCTGGTCGCCCTCGCGTTCCTGGTGGACCTGTCGCAGATGGCCGTGCATGCAGCGAGCCATGCCGCGCCGTGGCTGCGGGCCAGCCACGCCCTCCACCACCGGGCCACGCGGCCGTGCCCCAAAGACGCTTTCGCGACGGGATGGATCGATGCGTTTACGCAAATGATATGCCCCTTGTTCACAAGCCTGTGGATCGTCAAGCCGAGCCGCACGACGGCCATGCTCTTCGGACTGTTGTACTCCCACTGGCTGGTCTACCTCCACAGCGATTGGCCCGATCACCCGGTCCGCTTCCTTGTGACGCCGAGTGGCCACAAGTCGCACCACGCGAGGCCCGACACGCATCTGTCGCACATCTTCCGCTGCGCGTAGGCCCACCACGCGGCCGCGACGCCAATCGTTGTGCCAAGAATCTTTTGGCTGGCGTAGATGTAACAGATGTTATGACACTCACCGCCGGGTGTGGCTTCTTTGGCATCCTCGCCCCCGAGCTCACCGAGGCCAGGTTCCGACGGAGCGGCTTCAGCCTCGACGGGGTCTACAAGTCGTGCGGCGTGCTCGGCTTCGGCAAGACGCCCGCGACATTCGATGACGTGCCCGACCGATGGAAGGACTGCGCGCCCATCAACCCACTGCCGGGCGCAAGGTACCGCGTGACGTCGCCCGGGACGTGCACGGTGTCGTTCGCCGAAGCCTGCCCGAAGCACGCCGCGGGTGCCCCGGCGCGCTCCGGCCGCCGGGCGGTGGTGGAGAGGGGCGACACGCGGCGCTGCCCCGCGGGCATGGTCGCGCGCCCCTCCGTGATGGAGTCCGACCCGTTCGACAAGGAATGCCCGCACGGCTACGCCGTCGGGCACAGCGAGGACGAGTGCAGGGAAGCGGCGAGTCTCGCCGGGCGAGTCTACGCCGGTCGCTACCCTCGCGGCGCGCCGCCCGCTCCGGGCGGGTGCCTCGTCCGCCCCGACGGGTCGGTGCAGTTCCACCCGGTACCGCCCATGAACCGCCTGGCGCGCGCCGACGTGGCGATGCTCTGCCGGCGGTGCGGCGCAGAGTGTGCCAAGGTCGGGAGTCCGTGCGGCCCGGTCCACTCCGACCGAGACTACTTCAACTATCGCTGGCAGGGCGACGGCACGTGCGGGAGTGCGTGCGCGCACCCCGGCGCGTCCCTCGGTGGGCTGGAAGAGTACGGCGTGTGCAGGCACGGCGAGCGGTGCGAGGGCGGCCGATGTGCGGCCGTAGCCGGCGCAAAAAAGTGAGCGCCCCCGTGTCAACAGGACGAGCGCGACGACCATGACGACCACGACGAACATGACCCCGGTCGAGAAGCTGCGGGTGCTGGACGCGTTCGTCGACATGTACGCCGCCCGCATCCAGACGGTGAGCGACGTCTACGCGCCGCGCCACGCCCGAGTGGCCGTGGTGGTCACCATGCCAGAAGGAGCGACCAGGATAGTGCCGGACATGCGAATCGAGTACCTGGAGGCCGACGCGCTCCTGGCGAGGCTGGACACGGACAAGCCAGGCGTGCCCGGGGCGATGTCCATGGTGATGAACGCGCGCGACGGGAACGTGCCCTTCGTGGTGGTCTACGCCGACCGCGACGCACTCGCGACGATGGTGCGCGCCCACCTCAGGTCCGAGATCGAAGACTGACGCATGAAGACGACGAACGCGCCGCCTCAGCTCGCGCCGCCTCACCTCGGCCACGGCTTGTCGCGGAACCAGCAGTTCAAGCCGATTTTTTGCCGCCTGTCACAGAGGACCGGTTCGCCGCCGTGGCGCGTCAGCTTATTCCCTCGCCCGTCGGGGGTCAGGTTGTCGAAGTAGACTGCGGCACCCACCTTTGGGTAGACGCGCAGCGGCTTCCCGTCTTGCTTGAGCTCGCTGAACACCGTGGCGCCGCCGCACTCCGTACCCCCGCACTCCTGCAGGTAGGCGAACACCGTCGCGGTGCGCTGGGCGTCCCCCTTCTTGCGGTGCTGGAACCAGTCGTAGTGCGGCTTGTACTGCTGCCCCTTGGCATACTTGGTGACCTGGAGGGGCTCGAGGTTCGCCACGTCCTTGCCGGCGTAGGTCGCGACCTTGCGCTCGATGCACTCGATGACCGGGTCCCCCGCCTTCTTCAGGAAGCAGCTCGTCGACGTGCGCACGTCCGACTCGCGGCTTCCGCCCGGCTTCAGCACCTTCGACCGTTTGCACGAGCCCGAGACGTCCGCCGCTTCGATGAGGTAGCGAGCCTCGCCCGGTGTTAGGAGGTCCTGGGCGTGGTGCACGTTCGCACCCTTGGACCACAGCTGCGACGATTGCACCGGTCGTCCGGGCGCCTCGCCCGGGACGCACGACCGCACCACGCGCTTGTGCAGGGTGAGCCCTTGCATGCTCATCGCGCCCACATGGACGGGCGTGCGATGCTTGCAATGGCGACCCTCGTACTCACGATCCTCGGTCTCGAAGGGGTAGTCCATGCTTTCATACAAGTCCACAGACAAAAAGATCGTCGGAGACATCACATCAAAATCGGGCGAATCATCTGACAGGACAAGCGAAGACGGTCGCGGCGATCACCAGGGCGCAGAGTGGTCCTCGCAGCGTGCGGTGCCAGGGGAAGCGCGTCGGACCCCGGCGTTCGCATTCGGGCACGTCCAAGTGGCACCTGCACGTCTGCACCCCGTCGCTGTACTTGCAGCAGCGCGGACAGACGACCCAGTAGGGCATGGGTCGGAAATCTTCCCCGCACCCGCACTTGTGGAGAAGCTGGCGTCGCCACCAGCTGCTGGTGCGCGCCACGCGCGGTTCGATCCGGAGGGCCTCGAAGAGCAACACAAGTTCTTGCTCGTACGCTTCTTCGAGCACCACCGTGACCCCTCGTCGGAACGCACCGGATACGTTGTACATGTCACGCATCTGCTCCGGCCGCGTCGAGTGCACGGCTCGACACAGCACCTCGACAATGTCATCGGGCAACTGGTCCATGGGAAGTCCACCGAGGCTCCAGATGTTCGGTCTCCACGTTTTCCCACCCGCTGCTCCCCCACACCCCACCCCGATCCCCCCACTCAATTTGACGCGGGCGGTGACTCGGAGAAAAAAAAGAAACCCTCCCCAAAAAAACAACTGCCCAGAATCCTCGCGCCAGAAGTTGCGAAGAACATGACGCTCGCCCCGACCTCCGAGGTGACGAACTCGTTCGCCACGGCGCTGCTCGGGATAGCGACGACTGAGCTGATGGACCGCCCGATCGGGGCGCGTCTTCCGGAGGCGAGGATACCCGAGGGACTCGACCAGGCCATGTTTTCCGCCCCGTCGCACACGCCGCAGGACGATGTCGCACGCATCCGTGCGGCGACGGCGCAGCTGGCGTGCCTCCCTGCAACGATAAAGTACGACATCAAGCTGAGCCGCCGGGTGGACGTGCTCGCCTTTCAGCTCAACACGACCGAAGCTCGTAAGAGGGACCTGAACGCCGTCGTCCGGGGCAAGCCGTACAAGGATCACGCAGTCTCGGCCTGCAACAGATCCAGCGTCCGCCTCGTGCCCCGCAACACCTTTGTCATACCCATCGAGAGGGTGCTCGTGGCATGGGGCGAGACGCTCGACGATCACATCGCCCGACACCTCTCGGTGAGCGACGACCGCTTGCACGCAGAGGCACAGGTGCGCCTTGAAGTGGTGTTCGTGCCCCAAGATGCTGCGAAGGGCGTGCACTTCTCGTTCGACGCCCCCTACCGCCCAACCGCCGCGGGGCGGAAGGCGAGCCAGCAGCTCGACAGCAAGCCCGAGATCTCCGCGGAGGACGAGAAGGATCCGTTCTGCATCATGGTCGTGGGCGCGCGCGGGCGCCCCACGCTGCTCGGCGGCACGCCGTCGAGCCTGGAGGTCTGCAACGCACTCCCCGACACCTTCGACCTGCACAACGCCAAGGCGATGCGGATGCTCGGTGTCTGCACCGTCTGCAAGGCCGAGCACAACGTGCCCCCGACCAGCGTGCCGTTCGAGAAGTTCTCGAACCGGATGCCCCTCGGCCTGGAATGCGCCTTCTGCGAGCCGAGCACCAAGCTGGAGGCGTGCGTGAGCGGCGATCGGATGCGCGAACTTCTCATGATGGTGCACGTCCCCGGGACGCTCGAGGAGGCGGAGAAGAAGCCGAAGCGCAAGCGGGCACGGAGTAACGTCGCCGTGAGCGTGACCTGGGCGCCCGGAGAGCCGGCGGGGGCACCCCCTTCCGAACCGTCGGCGGCAGCGGCCGGAGAGCCGTCGGGGGCACCCCCTCCCGAGCCGTCGGGGGCACCCCCTGGCCAGCCGTCGTCCGGGCGCAGCGCTTCTGCACGGTGCGCGAAGGTGAAGTCCAACCCCACGCTATTCACACAGGCCGGACGGCGCATCTCTCACATGCGCATGACGCAAGATGCCGCCGTGCGTGCGCAGCTGCCGCACTTCACACCGCTTCCCTCACAGAAGATGCGGGTCGATGGGTCGCGTAAGGTCGAGATCGTGGCCCAGATCCTGTTTGGGATTGCCGGTGCCGAACCCTCCGACGGAGACTTCCGCGCTGCGGACGCGTACATCAAGAGCATCGGTACCCGACTGGCCCACGACGAGCGGTATTGTCTCTGCCCGGGCGCGATGCCCTTTCTCGCACGCCGCAAGGTATCGCGTGCGACGTCCACCGCGTGAGGATGGCCGAGGGGTTGACGAGGGTTGACGAGGGTTGGACGAGGGTTGACGAGGTCGCCTCACTTTAGGAGGAGGGGGTTGCCGGCATCGGCGAGAGTCAGGCTGGCATCGAAGGTGCGTGTTAGGATGCCGCTGCGGCTGTCAACCGCCGGGTTGAATGCCTGCGTGAGGAAGTTCAACAATGCCTGGTCCGACGCCTGTGGCCCCACCTGCACTAAATCCCCGCTGAAAGACATCAACTTTTTCGAGTTTTTGTTGACGCTGTTTAAGATGCTTTCTGCAAACTGTTGTACTCTTTCGCTTTGCAAAGATATGAGAAAGATGTTTGGTAACCACTGAGTGAGTTGACCGGTAATACCGTGACGAGGAAGTTGCGGCACCGGAACAAGTTGTATAAGGGCTGGTGGTACGAAGGTAGAGACTAAGCTGAGCACGACCATTTGTGTGCTGGCGCGCTCACTCCAGTCTTGATAACGTCTGAACGCGATTGCGGACGTCATGTAGGACAAGAACAAAGTATCCGTATGCGGGAGAGGACGATTGAAGCCCAGCGCTGCAGCTACGGTATCACCGGTCGCGGCGGCCATCGTGACGCATGAGAACATACACATGAACAAGTGCATTCTGGAGAGAGAACTTGGTCGTTCGGCATTGTTTTGGTGATTCAAGTAATTCGTGAGCCCCCTCCAAATCAACTCTTTATCGCTGAGGTGCACGTTGTCCAATGCCCTCTTCTCCTTGACCAACCCTGCAGTATCCCGTGTGAATGCCTGCCACGCCAAACACAACGCCACGATCGGAGTCAGGGAGGCATAATTTACACCGGAAGCGTCTTCGACTCTGGCGACGTTGCTGCTCAGCGTCTCAGTAATCTTGACTCCCATTAGCCCGACCAGCATCGGATATTTCTTCATAGCCATGAAGATCGCCCCGGGAGCGCTCATCGAATCCATGACGAATCTCGCGAATTTTGCCGCCTTTGAGTTTGGGTCACCTCTCCCGAGAGTCAAACTCAATGCCTTGACTGCGAGCGTAGCCTGAGCGAGCGTGACGGCGGGCGGTATCCAGTTCCACGTGTTTTCTTTTGGTATCTCGCTTTCTGCGGTGGCCCAGGATAGCATTCCGTAGAACCCAATACCCACGATCGTCGCGGTGCCTTTGTAGAGCTGTTGAGGAAGCGGATGCTCGTCGGTTCCGCGGAGGCTCTCCAGGAGGCGGTACTCGTCTACCATGTAAATACTCTTCAGTCGATTCGTGTATCTTATGACTCTGTTCAATGCAGGAGTCCAATTATCGGCCATTCTCAACCATTTCGTCACGCGTTGCAAGCGCTCCCTGGGGGGGGCGGTATCGGAGACCAAAGAGTTACAGAGAGCATTGAACATGATAATGAACCCTAACACAGGCGTCAACGGCGTTCCTTGGAGGTTCCTCATGAGCCTCTCACCCTCCTGATCGTCGACCGGGGCCTCTCGGTTCGCCACCGGAAGGTCGACCCGTCTCACTTCGGATTTTATTCTGTCGTAAACATTGGCCCCACTCTTTTGCCTCAGGCGGGCGTTGAGTGCTTTCTTCGCATCATTCGTGATCGATCTTCTTCGGGTCAGGCGCGTGCGTACGTCGTCGCTCGCATTCATCGCGAACTTCACGACTGCGAGCATGATCTTGTCGGTGTCTGTGGCCTGGGCAGGCTCTCCCAGCGTCTTCACGACGAACGCGAGTTGCGCCAAGTAGTCGCTGAGAGAGCGATCTTCAGCATCAGCACCAGTCCGCGGCGGTGGAGACGTCAACATCGCCCTCAGCTCGCGTCGGTCTCGGTCACTGCGATCTGCATTAGCTGGCTCGTTTTGGTCTGTGCGGTTACCTATGACGAGGGCCGCTACTTCTTCATCTGACAGATCGACTCGATTAAGCCTCGCGACGAGGTCTCTGATTCCTGCTCCATCATCATCGCCCGCCGTCGGTTCATCAACGAAGCTATGCAAGAATTTGCAGACGCGATACCGCAAAGATTTGAGTCGAGATTCCCAGTCCTTAGGATCCGACGGATTCGATGGGTCACCGATCAGAGTCTCAAAGTTGCAGTCGAGGAAGATCACGAGTAGTTCTGCCAAGGGGGTGAGATACAGCCTGGCGCACGTGTAGGCCCATCCACCTTTCAATGACGCCAAGTCGGGGCTCTCACCCTTGAAGACGCTCTTGAAGAGCATCTCCACGATGCCAACCGCGACGACGTTGCGGATCGCGTTGGAGGGCGCGAGGAGCTGTTGGACGATGTCGGTGTGCGCGGCAAAGACGGCAGTCGTAAAGAAGGCAAGATACATGTTCCTCTTGCTATTATTGAACGTCAGGCCGGCCATGACATGTCCGGTTCGGTCCGCCAGCCAGTTGGTGAACTCCAGTGGGTTCAAACGGTCCCTCTGCCTCTGTATCTCACCGCGCGCCTGCGCGAGGACGCTGATGAAGGCACTCCGCACCCTCTCACGGTTGACACGGACGTACGCGCCGATGACCCCTTCGAGGCTGCTGCTTTGGAACGCCTTCCATGTCAAAATCCCCGTCGGCACCACGAGCGCCGCCCAAAGGGCGTTCTTGATCGTGGCGACCTCTTCGAGGAACCAGCGGTCGGATTTGGGAGTCATCGGCACTGGCACCTGCGTCGGCGTCGTGGATAGCGCCGAGGTTGCGGCGAGGCCGCCGGTCCACTTCTTGATGGTCTCCCACATCTCATGCACCTTCTCGAGTCGTCTGAACATCGTATCTTTCAGACGCGCGGTCGTGCTCCCCGACAGCAAGGCGCCCAGAGCATCCAGTATCCCGTTCTGGTACGCCCCAAAGTTGAATACGGCGACGGCGGTCGCAAAGGCCAGGAACGACAGCGCGACCACCCGAACTGGCACCGACTTATTGAGCTTCTCGAGGAAGGTCCGGCACGTCTCGAACGCCTTCCGCCACGAACCCTCAGACGAGCCGTCGATCAAACGCCAGATGGTCTTGCGTTGCGCGACCGTGTACAGCGAGCCGTTGACGTGGCGCATCACGTTGAGGATCCGATTCTCCTCCTCCTGGGGCGTGAGCTTGAGCGTGGAGGACGGTACGCACGTCACGCGATAGCCGCGCGAGGTCTTTGACACGGATACGGCGACATTGCCCGTGTGCCCAGTTCTGCACGCGTCGTCGATCGTCGACGACGTGGGGTCGAATCCGATCACGTTCGCCGCTTCGTGCCCAAGTGCGGCGAGACACCGCTTCCGCAAATCCGCGGTGGCCGACGCGTCGCCCGTTTGGTTGATCGCCTTTGCACACAAAGACACGTCCGCGTCGCTAATCTTCGGGCCTGGCTTGCCCATATGGCTTACTTGTAACCCGATGAAAAAAACAGCAGAGGCAGGGGTCACTTCGACTTGAGTATGCCCGAGACCGTATTGTCGGCTTTCAGAGGCGGCGTGCCCTTCAGAAACCTCACGATTGGCCTGATGTTGAGCAGTATCAGCGCAATGAACGTCGCGACGATAGCGTACTTGACTCCCTCTTGCATGGCGACGCGTATCCGTTTCTCATGGGACGGCAAAAAAAGTGCGCTCAGCGTCGCGCGTGTTCATCGCACGTTCTCGTCATCAGGGGCCCACCTGTATGCGGAAGTTGACGAATCGAGTCCCGAACTGCAGGCACAGGATCACCACGCCCACTCCGGTGCCGACGAGCGCCCAGACCAGCACCGTGCGCCACGTCGATTCCGGCTCCTCTGGCGGCGTCGGAGGAGACAGCGAGGACGGCGACGGCGGCGGCGACGACACCCCACCTGGCGGTGGGCGCGGCGGCGGTGGGGGCATCGGCCCGTCCCAGTTAACGAACGGCGGAGGCGGCGGCTGTGGCGCCGGCGCCGACTCCCAGCGCCGGCAGTCGGTGCAATCAGTGCCCCAGGGGCACTCGGTCATGCAGTTGTAGTAATCGATCTTGGCCACCGGATCGTCTCCTCTGACGATGATCTGGAAGAGCGCATCTCCCGCCGCGCTTATGTTGTAGGTCGTGGCCAGGTAGGCGCTGCACTTGGCTTTGCGCGTGCTTGTCGGGTCGGTGTTGCAAAACCCGTTGCGGACGAGCCGAGGGATGCTGTCTATCCCCGCCTCACTGTGGAACTGCATCATGAAGTCGTCCCATATGTCGGGTGGATTGCACGTGTCCTCACAGCGCACACTGTCGCTCGGCTTCGGGGGAAGGGACGGTAGTGGCGGCGGCGGCGGCGGGCTCGGCGGCGGCGGGGGCGAGGGCACGGGCGAGGGCGGCAACGGTCGAGGGGGTGGGGGCGAGGGGGTGGGTGAGAACAACGGCGGCGCGCACATCTCGCAAAAGCACTCGTAATCGGCACCGAGTACAGCAGTACAGTCGATCACGCCGTTGCTGGTAGACGGCGGACCGTTCCACGTCACGTGGCTGGGATTGTCCTGGTCGACCCCATAGCCTGGCCACAGACTCTGAGGGACCGGGCAGGCCGTGGTCTGCGCGTACGCTTTGGAGAAGCACGCGTCGTTCTCGGCTCTGTCCTTGTCGTACTGCTTGTTGGAGCAGATCGCGGTGTTACCCTCCTTGCACACCTCCAGAGGCGGCGGCGGAGGGGGCGCCGGGTTCGGCGGCGAGAGGACCGCCGGCCTGCGCCAACCACAATCGCGACAGTCCGTTCCGAATGTGCACTGGTTGGCGCTCGTCGTCTGCGGACTCGTCGGCCGCCCGCCGTTTGCAATGGTGCCGCCGTCCTCACAAATGGAGTTGATGGCCGTAGCGCAAGTGTTCGAACACTTGTCGCAGATCGTGTCACCCGTTGCAATGCGGCGCACCATGATCTCATAGTCGATCATGTCCATGTCACCGTCGAAGTTCATGTCACAGCACTCCAACTGGTCCTGTGTGGTCAAGCGCCGTCGCCCTTGCCACGGCCCGCTGACGAACGTATTGATCGTCTGTATCGAGTCGGCGTACCCCGACCTCACGCTGGCCCAGTAGTTGCCGCGGCTCTGTATGGAGACGAACTGGCCGGACGATACGATGCGGCCCTTGTTCCGTTGGAACTCCTGCGTGCTCGTCATCTTGAGCATGAACGGGGTGTACTGCCCGGCGTTCGGGCTCGTACTGGCGTACTTCAAGCGCATGAAGACGCGAGTCTCGAACTGCTGCCCGTCGTAAAACTTGAGCGTGGCCGACGGTGTGTAAAACGTCGGGCTCACGGACTTGTAGAAGGTGTCGGTCTGGATCACGCGCGTGGACCCGCTCCACACCTCGACGTAGGTGGCGACGTCGCTCAGCTCGTACTCCGTCGGGTACGTGCGAGACGCGCCGAGCAGGGGCCAGATGTCGACCGACTCGACGTAGTAGATGCCGTCGAACAGAGAGGGCGGTGGTGAAGGGGGCGACGGAGGCGGGTTGAGGTCGAGCAGCGTGCAGCTGATGTCCAGGCGGGACGTCGCCGGCACAAGCAGAGTCAGAGACGGCTTCAGATATCGCAGGGTGACCGAAAACTCGGTGCCGTCGCACTTTGACGTGTCGAGGGGCCAGTTCAAGTCTCCGAGATCGTCGTCCGGCCCTTCATCCACGTCGACCGCAACGAACTCGATCACTTGGCCCTCGTCTATCGTGCCCAAGGACACGCACTCGTTCGACCAAGATGGAGAGTTCGAGCCGCGCTTGTACACCCTGAGCTTCGTGGAGCCGTCGATTTTCAACTTGACTTCGACGTCGCTGTTCCCGGCGCCGATGGGATCCCTATCGTCAAAGGAGCCGCCCTTGATGCACATGTTTACATTCCGCACTATGGGTGGCGGGGACGGCGGAGGTGGGTTGAGCAGGTTGAGCTCGTACATCCTGAAGTCGAGCCAGTGCGAGCCCGACGACAGACGCCAGTATTCGTTTCCGTCGGTGGTCGTCAGGACGACGCGGCCGCTGATCATCACATCGTCCGGGCTGCCGGAGTCGTGGTCAACCACACGGACATACATCTCGGTGAACCGCGGTACAACGCCGATGAGTTTGCAGTTCAAGTTCCAGTTCGGTGTGTTGTCGTTCTGAATTCGTGGCCACTCGAGAGTCTTCGACGATGTGTTGAAAGTCACGAGGACGTAGGTGTCCGGAGCGCCCCCAAAGGCATCCGCGTCCGGCAGCCTCGCGTCCATGAGGCACATCTTGCCGACCGAGACCATGTGCTGAGGAGCTGAGTTGTACGACAGCGACGCCGTCACATAGCTCGTGAACTGCGCCGGCACAACGAAAGGGTACCGAGGCGGCGTTTCTGACGGTGTGATGCGCGTCGCCGCGTTGTTTATGAGTGTGACCGACCCGAGGTAGTCGTCGTACCGAGCGTCTTCGTCATACACCTTGAACTTGACCTCGGCGCCGTCCTCCACATAATGGAGATACACGCACCCGTCGGTAAAGTAAGGGTTGTTGTTGTTGCGGACCACTGAGGTGGTGTGCACCGTCACCCCGTCCAGCTCGATCTCGACGTAGATGTCCGACGAACCGTCGAAGGGGTTCAGGTTCCCGTCCGAATCGAACGTGTCCACCTGGAACACACATGCATAGAGCAAGGGCGGATTGATCAACGAGTTGTAACACGCCGAGACGTCGGTGTTGGAGATGACGCCGTCGTTGTTCGGATCGCCGACACACGTGCTCTTGCACGTCGCAAAGTCTTGTGCGTGACACAGCGACGCCAAGACCACAACGGCGAGAGAAGGCAGCCGTCTCATGTGTGGTGCTTTGCAACAATGGCTGACAAAAAAAGGGACGGTGGCACCGAAGCAAGACTGACCTTTCGGGAGATGCGCATTGCGACACGTCAAATCGACGGTTCACTCCGCGTAACCCTGCACGGGCGACAGCGACGCCGCTGACCCATGAAACAACGAAAACCGCGACTTTGCGCTGAATGGCGACTCTATGTAATCTGTGTACACGCCATCGATTGCCCCCTCGGCTTGCGCTTTTGTCAACATGTAGCGTGCATTGGAAGTGTAGGAATCGCGCGAGCCATTGCGTGGATTGCGCAAGTTTTGCCCAAGTATGCCATGAGAGGCATCGCTCCCCTCCACTTGGAAATCGATTCGCCGCGGCGTACCGCCGATCGAATTGTAAACACGACGAACGCGCGTCTCGACCTTCCATGATCCGCATCGCACGATCGAGGTCGCATAATTGACCCTGATACTCATGTTCGCGCAAGCATGTTCGCTGTGCGGGTAGCACCATCTCTTCTTACCTTCACACTCTAACCATGCGGCGTGCCAACCGTAGTTGAGCGTGGTCGCGTTCGTTGCGCTGTGTGCAAAGCGAGCATCCCCACACATGATGTACGCCTCGGACATGAACGTACCGTTGACGATCGTGTTGCCGAGTCTAAACAGGGCCTCATCAAATCGAATGTTGAGCTGAAACTGAGGGCTGCTCACCATCGCGAACGTCTTAGAAGGAATGCCTCTGAAGTCCGCCTTTGCATTCTTTGGGAACGACATGTGCGGATCCTGCTGACCTCCCCCACTCGGAGGCGGCGGGGGTGCGTATCCGGATCCTGCACCCCCCGAGGATCCGCTCACGGTGATGTAGTCCCCTGTGGAGCCGGATCCTTCGGATCCCGATCCGGATCCAGTGTCGGTGATGGAGCCGGTGATGGTCGCCGTCGTCGTGATGGTGGCGCTGGCGCTTCCGCCGCCCCCT
>MDTD01183849.1_pt1 | contig 46250 bp, 45 predicted proteins | sample 811221 | NCBI WGS metagenome assembly MDTD01 (sample SAMN05326646, study PRJNA326480) | marine metagenome | isolation source: seawater | place: Pacific Ocean: South West | collected 2011 | reverse complement strand
CCGGTGGCCACGATGGCCATCGGCGCGGCGGGGGCGGCCAATGCGGGGCTGATGGCGGCGGCGATCCTTGCCAATTCCGATCCGGCGCTTGCGCAGCGGCTCGATGAGTGGCGCGCGGCGCTTTCGGCCTCGATCCCGGAGGAGCCGCGCGATGACTGAGCCGCTTGCCCCCGGCGCCACCATCGGCATTCTCGGCGGCGGTCAGCTTGGCCGGATGCTGTCGGTCGCGGCCTCCCGCCTAGGGCTCAGGACCTGCATCTTCGAGCCCGCCGATGATTGCCCCGCGAGCCATGTGAGCAATCATCACGTCAAGGCCGGGTATGAGGACGAGGCGGCGCTTCGCCGCTTTGCCGAAAGCGTCGATGTGATCACCTACGAGTTCGAGAACATTCCCGCCTCCGCGCTTGATCTGCTCGAACGCCTCCGCCCCGTGCGCCCCAGTCGCCGCGCGCTCAAGGCGAGCCAGGATCGCCTGGTGGAAAAGGCATTTCTCAGCGATATCGGCCTCGCCACGGCACCCTTCGCCGCCGTGGACGATCCCGAGGATCTGATAGAGGCGCTGGCAGAGATCGGCACGCCCGGCATCCTCAAGACCCGCCGCTTCGGCTATGATGGCAAGGGGCAGGCGCGGGTTGACGGCCCCGGCGAGGCCGAGGCGGCGTTCGATGCCATGAACGGGCAGGCGGCGATCTACGAGGGGTTCGTGGCGTTTTCGCACGAGGTCTCGGTCATCGCCGCGCGCGGGCTCTCGGGCGAGGTGGCCTGTTACGATCCCGGCGAGAACGTGCATGAGGGCGGCATCCTGCGCCGCACCACCGTGCCCGCCCGGCTGAATGCGGATCAGCGCGCCGATGCGGTGCTGATGGCGGGCAAGATCCTCAACGCGCTGAACTATGTGGGTGTCATGGGGGTGGAGCTTTTCGTCACGCCCGGCGGCCTCATCGTCAACGAGATCGCGCCGCGCGTGCACAATTCCGGCCACTGGACGCAGGCGGGCTGTGCCATCGACCAGTTCGAGCAGCACATCCGCGCCGTCGCGGGCTGGCCGCTTGGCGACGGGGCGCGCCATGCCGATGTGGTGATGGAGAACCTGATCGGCGCGGACATGGACCGGCTGCCCGATCTCCTGCGCGATCCGCGCGCGTCGCTGCACCTCTATGGCAAGGCCGAGGTCCGGGAGGGCCGCAAGATGGGCCATGTCAACCGCGTCATCGCTTCGGGCGGCTGAGCCCATGCAGCCTCGCCTTGCCGTGCGCGCGGTGATCGTCGAAGAGGGGCGGCTTCTTCTGGTCAATGCCTGTGCCGATCCCGACAGCACGCTCTGGTGTGCGCCGGGGGGCGGGGTGGTGGCCCATGTCTCGCTGCCCGGGAACCTGATGCGCGAGGTCCATGAGGAGACCGGGCTGCGCATCCGCGTGGGTGCGCCCTGTCTCGTGAACGAGTTTCACGCGCCCGAAGGCGGGTTTCACCAGGTCGAGATATTCTTTCGCTGCCGTCTGGCCGGAGGGGCTCTGCGAGACGACTGGCGCGATCCCGAAGGCGTGGTGACGCGCCGCCGCTGGGTGCGCGAAGAGGAGCTTGGCACCTTGCGGTTCAAGCCTGCGAGCCTCGGGTCGGTCGCGTTCCGGCGCGGCATGGGCTATGACCCTCTGGAGCCTATCGTCGCCCCCTGAGCGGGACGACCGAGAGCGCGACGCCGCCCAGCACCACGAGGCTTGCCCCGATGAGCGGCAGGCCGAGTGTCTCGCCCAGCAGCAGCACACCGCCCAGCATGGCGATCACCGGCACGGTCAGCTGCGCCACCGCCGCGCTCGAGGAGGGCAGATCCGGCAGGATGCGATACCAGAGCGCATAGCCCAGGCCCGAGGTCACGGCCCCCGACAGAACCGCCAGCGCGATCCCCTCGGCCCCGAGGCGAACACCCTCCGACGGCAGGGCGAGGCCGAGGGCCAGACCTGCGGGGGCCGCCAGCAGGAAATTGGCGGCCGTCCCCTGAAGCGCGTCGGTGCTCCGGCGGCCCGCGAGCGAATAGATCCCCCAGCCAAGCCCCGCCGCCGCCATCATCAGCCCGTGGACCAGGCTCACCTGCGGCCCCGCGCCGGGCCAGAGCAGCCAGACAAGCCCCGCGAAGGCCAGAGCCGCGCCAAGCGCGCGGCGCGGCGGCACGGCCTCGCGGGCGATGAGGCCGCCCGCGAACATGGTGATCTGCACCACGCCGAAAAGGATGAGCGCGCCGAGACCGGCATCGAGCACGGTATAGGCCGTGGAAAAGCCGTAGATGTAGAGCAGGAGCGCGGCCACCCCGGCAATCCGCCCCTTCCCGCCGAGCCGCACCCCGCCGCGCAGGGCGAGCGAGAGCGCCCCGAGCATGACCGCCCCCGCGATCAGGCGGATCGTGCCGAAGCTCATCGCGTCGATGCCGCCCCCCGCGAGCGCCATCCGGTTCAGCACCGAATTGGCCGCGAAGGCGATCATGGTGAGGGCGGTCAGAAGGAACAGGCGCATTCATCCGCCCTGATGCGTGAGGGACGGGCTGTCAACCCCGGTGCCGTCCCTTGGGCGTCACGGATAGGCGGGCGGCAGGCCGAGCAACTCGTCAAGCTGCCGGGCGATCCAGCCGCGCGGGATGAAATGGCCGCGCGCGTGGACATCGAGCAGCACCCGCCCCTCGGCGCAGTCCCAGGCCGTGCGTTCAAAGCGGTCGTGTTCTGTGACCTCCCATTCGCCGACCGTCCGGCCCGCTCCTCCGCAGCCCATCCGGTCGCGCCAGAGCTTGACCGGCCTTGTCGTCTCGCCTTTGGGTCCGAAGGGGAAATCGAGCACCGTGTCGCGCGTCCCGTGGACATGGCGCACCTCTTCGGGGGCTTCGGGACAGGTCTCGGACGGGCCGAGCGTGCCCGAGATGGCCAAGAGCGCCGCCACTTCCGCCCCGTTCTCGCAGGCATAGCGCCAGGCCATGGCAGAACCGTAGGAATAGCCCGAGATGTAGATGCGGCCCCGGTCGATGGGGTAGCGTTCGGCGGCATCCTCGATCACGGCGGCGGCGAAGGCCACGTCATCTGTCTGGCGCGTCCAGAAATCCCGGGTCTTGCCCCGGTCATCGGGCGCAAGCAGCAGCACGCCGCGCCGCCGCGTCGCCCCGGAGATGCGCCCGTGCTTCACCGCCAGGGAACCTTGCCGCAGCCAGCCATGGAAATGCAGAAGCACCGGCAGCGGTGTCACCCCGTCCCGGCCATCGGGCTCCCTGACATGATAGGACCGCTCCCCGAGCGGGCAGGGCACGGCGTCGCGGCACCGCTCGGGCTCGGCGGCGGCGGCGATGGCGGGCAGGACCAGGGCAAGGCAGATCAGTAGAAAGCGCATGGACATCTCGGGACGGTTGCGATCCCAGGCTACAGGGCGCGCCTGCAATGTCATGTCACAAGCCCGTCAGGTCCGCGCAACGAAACCGGCCGCCCGACCGGACGGCCCGGTTGTTTCCCGGTGATGCGCTCAGCCCGCGATGAGGCCCATCTGCTCGAGCTTGAGAATCACCTGGTGGGCGCAGTTGTCCACGTCCACATTCTCGGTCTCGACGCGCAGTTCGGGGTTTTGCGGAACGTCGTAGGGATCTGAAATCCCGGTGAATTCCTTGATCTTGCCCGCGCGCGCCAGCTTGTAGAGCCCCTTGCGGTCGCGGCGCTCGCATTCCTCGATGGAGGTGGCGACATGGACCTCGACGAAGGCGCCGTATTGCTCGATCTCCTCGCGCACGGCGCGACGGGTGGCCGCATAGGGGGCGATCGGCGCGCAGATGGCGATGCCGCCGTTCTTGGTGATCTCGGAGGCCACATAGCCGATGCGGCGGATGTTGAGATCGCGGTGCTCCTTGGAAAAGCCGAGCTCGGAGGAGAGGTTCTTGCGCACGATGTCGCCGTCGAGCAGCGTCACCGGGCGGTCTCCCATCTCCATCAGCTTGACCATGAGCGCGTTGGCGATGGTCGATTTGCCCGAACCGGAAAAGCCGGTGAAGAACACGGTAAAGCCCTGCTTCGAGCGCGGCGGGAAGCGGCGGCGCAGCTGCTCGACCACTTCGGGGAAGGAAAACCACTCGGGGATTTCCAGCCCCTCGCGCAGGCGGCGGCGCAGTTCGGTGCCCGAGATGTTGAGGATGGTCACCTTGTCCTTGTCCGCGATCTCGTCGATGGCCTCGTATTGCGCGCGTTCCTGGACATAGACCATGTGTTTGAAATCGACCATCTCGATGCCGATTTCCTCCTGGTGCGCGCGGAAGAGATCCTGCGCGTCATAGGGGCCGTAGAAATCCTCGCCCGCGCTGTTCTTGCCGGGGCCCGCATGGTCACGGCCCACGATCATGTGGGTGCAGCCATGGTTGCGGCGGATGATCCCGTGCCAGACCGCCTCTCGGGGGCCGGCCATGCGCATGGCAAGGTTGAGCAGGCTCATCGTGGTGGTGGAGGCGGGATACTTGTCGAGCACCGCCTCGTAGCAGCGCACGCGGGTGAAGTGATCGACGTCGCCCGGCTTGGTCATGCCCACGACCGGGTGGATGAGCAGGTTGGCCTGCGCCTCGCGCGCGGCGCGGAAGGTCAGTTCCTGATGCGCGCGGTGCAGCGGGTTGCGCGTCTGGAAGGCGACGACGCGCCGCCAGCCCAGCTTGCGGAAGAGCGCGCGCAGCTCGTTCGGCGTGTCGCGGCGGGCCTTGAAATCGTAATGCACGGGGGGCTGGATGCCGGTCACGGGGCCGCCGAGATAGACCTTTCCCGCCGCGTTGTGCAGGTAGTTCACCGCCGGATGCGCGGTATCGTCGGCCCCGAATACCTTTTGTGCCTCGCGCGCCTTGTCGGGCGTCCAGCGATCGGTGACGGTCATCGTGGCAAGGATCACGCCCTCCTGGTCGCGCAGCGCGATGTCCTGACCGATCTCGATCTTCTCGGCAAAGCCTTCACTCACGTCGAGGGTGATCGGCATGGGCCAGAGCGTCCCGTCGGCAAGGCGCATGTTCTCGACCACGCCTTCGTAATCGGCCTCGCTCAGGAACCCCTTGAGCGGGCTGAACCCCCCGTTCATCAGCAGCTCGAGATCGCAGATCTGGCGCGGTGTGAGATCCCAGCTGGCGAGGTCGGCCGCCTCGACCTTGAGCTTCTGCGCGCTTTCATAGGAGACGTAGAGTTCGGGGACGGGGGCGAGATTGGGGGACTGCATGATGACCTTCTTCTTCTTCCGTAAATGCAGGGTGCCACCGGGGGCGTGTTTTGCGCGCGGATTAGCCCCGCTCGGGTCAGAAGTTCAAGGCATGGCCGGTATGTTTGCGGAAATGAGACAAAAATGACGCTGGCGCGGCTCGGGCGGGGAAACGATCCCGACGCAGGCGCGCGGGCGCAGGACGCTGGTCCGCCCGCGCGCGGTGGTTGAGCCAGATCAAACCCGCCTGCCGGCTATTGTTCTAGAATGATTCCAAGCGCGCGAATCCACAGCATCAAGGAGCAATCTGGTGACATCCCCTCTCAAACTCGCCCTCGGCACGGTGTCGGTCATGGCCCTCGCGCAGGGGGCTGCCGCCCAGGACCTTCGCGACCGTGCACAGGAGATTTTCGCGCCGCTGCCCTCGACCGTCCCCGCACTCAACGACAACGTCATAACCGAGGAGAAGATCGACCTCGGCAAGGCGCTGTTCTTCGATCCGCGCATGTCGGCCTCGGGCGTGTTCTCGTGCAATTCATGCCATAACCTGGCGACGGGGGGCGACGACAACATGGAGACGTCGATTGGCCATGCCTGGCAGAAGGGGCCGCGCAACTCGCCCACCGTGTTGAATGCGGTGTTCAACGAGGCGCAGTTCTGGGACGGGCGCGCCGCAGACCTCGCCGAGCAGGCCAAGGGGCCGGTGCAGGCCGGGGTCGAGATGGCAAACACGCCCGAAAACGTGGTGGCAACGCTCAATTCCATGCCGCAATACGTTGAGTGGTTCCATGCGTCCTTCCCCGAGGAGGAGAACCCTGTGAGCTTCGACAATTTCGCCAAGGCGATCGAAGCCTACGAGGCGACGCTGATCACGCCGGCACCCTTCGATGCGTGGCTCAACGGCGACGATGGTGCGATGACCGAAGAGCAGGTGGCGGGGCTGGAGCTGTTCATGGACAAGGGCTGTGCCGCCTGCCACAACGGCGTCAACCTGGGCGGCAACGGCTACTATCCCTTCGGCCTGATCGAGAAGCCGGGCGCCGACGTGCTGCCGCCGGATGACCGCGGCCGGTTCGCCGTGACCGAGACAGCGGATGATTCCTACGTGTTCCGCGCCTCGCCCCTGCGCAATATCGATCAGACCGCACCCTATTTCCACTCGGGCAAGGTATGGGATCTGAAGGTGGCGGTGCAGATCATGGGCACCTCGCAGCTTGGCACCGAGATCGACGACGCGGAGGCGGATCAGATCGTGGCCTTCCTCGGCGCGCTCACGGGCAAGGTGCCCGAGGTGGTCTATCCGGTGCTGCCGCCCGAGACGCTGAGCACACCGCGTCCGACGGGCGAAGTCCGGTGAACCGGCACTGGTGCGGGTGCGGTCAAGAGCCGCGCCCGCCCGCTACACCCATTTCGCCAGCGGCGGCAGGCTCATCAGGACGGCGTTGGCGTCGTGCCCGGTGGCAAGGCCGAACCTGGTGCCGCGGTCGTAGACGAGGTTGTACTCGGCATAGAGCCCGCGATGGACAAGCTGCGTGTCCTTCTCTTCCGCGGTGAAGGGCTGCACGCGGCGGCGCTCCACCAGCGGCAGGAAGGCGGGGAGGAAGGCGCGCCCGATGTCCTGCGTGAGGGCGAAATCGGCCTCCCAGTCGCCGGTGTTGCGGTCGTCCATGAAGATGCCGCCGACGCCGCGCGCGCGGCCCCGGTGGGGGATGAAGAAATACTCGTCCGCCCAGGCCTTGAGCCTTGGGTAGAGACCGGCCCCGTGGGGGGCGAGCTGCGCCTCCTGCGTCGCGTGGAAATGGGCGGTGTCCTCGGGATACTCGATGCAGGGGTTGAGATCCGAGCCGCCGCCGAACCACCAGGCATGGGGTGTCCAGAACATGCGGGTGTTCATGTGGACGGCGGGGCAATGCGGGTTCTGCATGTGCGCCACGAGGCTGATGCCGGAGGCCCAGAAGCGCGGGTCGCTCTCCATGCCGGGCACGCCGCGCGCGGCCATGGCGCGCTGCGCCGCCTCGCCGAGATGGCCATAGACCTCGGAGACGTTGACGCCCACCTTCTCGAAGACGCGCCCGCCCCGCATCACGCTCATCAGCCCGCCGCCCGCGTCGGAGCCGTCCTCGCTCCTGCGGCGCGTTTCGCTCAGTTCGAAGCGGGCAGGGGGCATGTCCGCGAACGGGCCTGTGGCGTGGCTCTCTTCCAGCGCCTCGAAGGCGGCGACGATCTCGTCGCGCAAGTGGCGGAACCAGGCGCTCGCGCGGGTCTTTTCTTCGGTGAACTCCTCGGACATGGGCGCTCCTTCAATGGGCGGGCGCGGCGCAGGCATCCAGCAGGGAGCGCCCGCCATCCATGGTCATGATCTGGCCGGTCATGAAGCCCGAGCCATCGGAGGCGAGATACTGCACGGCTTCGGCAAGTTCGGTGGCCGAGGCGATCCGCCCCAGCGGCGTGTGGCACTCGATATCCTCGCGGTAATCGCTGTGCTCGCGCAGCGTGTCCTTCAGCGAGGCGCTCATCACCGAGCCGAAGGCCACGGCGTTGACACGGATCCGCTGCGGGGCGAGCGCCACGGCGAGGCTGCGTGTCATCTGGTCGAGCGCCGCCGAGGCGATGGAATAGGCCAGAAGATCGGGATGGGTGCGCCGCGCGGCGATGGAGGAGAGGTTGACGATGGTGCCCGCAGGCCCGTCGCCGTCCCCGTCGTCCTCGGCCTGCCGGATCATGCGCCGCGCGACAAGCTGGCTCATGCGCAGCGCGGTCAGCACGTTCTGCTGCCACAGCGTCTCGACCCCGTCATCATCGGGGTTGAGCGGGTCCGAGGGCAGCACCTGACGGCAGGCATTGACCAGGATATCCACCTGGTCGAACGCATCGAGCGTGGCCGAGAGCAGGTTGGCCTGCGCCAGTTTCTGCCGCATGTCACCCGCGAAATACCGCACGTTGCCGCTCTCGGCGAGCTTGCCAAGCTCTTTCTTGAGCCGTTTCTCGTCCTTGTCGGCGAACATCACGTTCGCGCCCTTGTCGGCAAAGTGCCGCCCGATGGCAAGGCCGATCCCGTTGGCGGCGCCGGTGACGATGGCGGTCTTGCCCGCGATGGAAAAGGACATGGGAAGGGCCTTTCTGGCTGATCCGTCGCGCAATCTAGGCCAAGTCAGGCCCGCTGGCGAGAGGGATGGCTGGCATGGAGGATCTTGAAGCGGTTGTCGCCCGCCGCCTCGGTCACGTGCCGGAACCGTTCGGCAAGCGTGGTTTCGTAGGGCAGGTGGCGGTTGGCCACCAGCCACAAATCGCCCGCGGGCTTGAGCATCCCGGCGGCGGCGGCGATGAAGGCGCGGCCAAGCGCGGGATCGGCGGCGCGCGACGTGTGAAAGGGCGGGTTCATGATCACCGCGTCGGCGGGCGTCTCGGGTTGCCAGGAGGTGGCATCGGCCCAGTGCAGATGCGCGCGCGGATCGCCGAGGTTGCGCCGCGCGCAATCGAGCGCCGCGTGATCGGCCTCGACCAGGTCGAGCCTGTCGATATCCGCCCGTTCCAGCGCCCGCGCCGAGAGATAGCCCCAGCCGCCGCCGAGGTCGATCACATGCGCCCCGAGGCTTGCAGGCAGCGTGTCGCCCAGGAGGCGCGAGCCGGGGTCGATCCCGTCGGCGGAGAAGACCCCCGGCGTGGTGACGAACCCGCCGTCCACCGTCTGCGGCCCCCCGCTCTGCCACTCCGAGAGGTCGGCCCCCGGGGAAAGGGCGAAGATCTTGCCATGCGCCTTCGAGAGCGGCAGCCCGGTCTCCGCGCGCGCCCGGAGCGCGCGCAGCACCGATTCGATCCCGTCGCTCTTGTCACCGTCCACGATCACCGGCCCGTCGCTGGCCCCGGCCGCCCGGGCGATCATCGCCTGGGCAAGGGCGCGCGCGCGCGGCAGGCAGACAAGCGCCGCGGCATAGCGGCCCGTGGCCTCGGTTGCGCAGTCATAGCCTTGTGCGGAAAAATGCGCGTGATCGGGGTAGAAGCCGGAAATGACCCGCACCCGGTCGCGTGGCAGCGCCGAGAGGTCCGTGCCCGCGCGCGGGCCGAACACGGCGATGGCCCCGGTGTCGGGCAGCGCGAGATGCCCGCTTTCAAGCGCGAGCGTCAGGCGATCGGCCAAGCCCACGCTATTCCTTTTCCATCGTGCATTGCAGCGGGTGCTGGTGACGGCGGGCGAAATCCATCACCTGCGCGACCTTGGTTTCGGCGATCTCGTGGCTGAACACGCCGACCACGGCCACGCCCTTCTTGTGGACGGTGAGCATGATCTCGAACGCCTGCGCGTGCGACATGCCGAAGAACCGCTCGAGCACCGCCACGACGAATTCCATCGGCGTGTAATCGTCGTTCAGCATCAGCACCTTGTAGAGCGGCGGTCGCTGCGTCCTTGGCCGTGTCTTGAGCGCGACCGACGTCTCGTTGTCGCCGTCCTCGGGTCCGGTCATGAGATGGCGCGGGGTCTGTGGCATGGCGGGCAGCAGGGTCCGGGCGTGAATCTGAGGGATGGTTTCGGCCCTTCTATATAACTTCTGATGCCCAAGAGAAAAGGGGCAGTGCGCGCCGTGCCCGCGCTCAGGCCGTCGCGCGTTCCGTGCCCTCCTCGATGGCGGCGCGCAGCTTCTTCTCCAGCGCGGCACGTTTGCTCTCGGAGTGGAACTTCAGCCCGAACATGTCCTTGACATAGAAGGTATCGACGACCTGCTCGCCATAGGTGGCGATCACGGCGGAGGCGATATAGACATTTGCCGCCGCCAGTGTCCGGGTGAGATCGTAAAGCAGGCCGGGCCGGTCGCGCGTGTCCACCTCGATGATCGTGTAGATCTCCGAGCCGTCATTGTCGAAGGTGATATGGGTGGGCACGCGAAAGGCGCGCTCGCGCTTCTTGAGCTTGTCGCGCGACTTGATCGCCTCGCGCGGGACGATCTCGCCGCGCAGCGTGCGTGCGATGGTCTGGCGCAGGCGCGGCAGGCGGCTTTCCTCGAAGGGGCTTCCGTCGCCGTCCTGGATCCAGAAGACGGCGGTGGCAAAGCCGTCCTTGGACGTATAGGTGCGCGCATCGACCACGTTCGCGCCGGCAAGCGCCAGCGCCCCGGCAAGCCGAGAGAAGATCCCCGGATGGTCGGCCAGTGCGAAACAGGCGCGGGTGGCGTCCCGGTCGGCGTCGATGGCCAGGTCGATGGCAATCTCGTCATCCTTGAGATCGCGCAGCAGCCGGGCAAAGATCACATGGGCCGTGACGTGCAGCCCCTGCCAGTAGGGCGGGTAATGGCGCGCGGTCTCGTGCTTGAGGTCCTTCGCATCCCAGTCCGAGAGCGCCTCTCGCAGCGCACGCTTGGCGTCCGTGCCGCGCTGTTCGCGGTTGAGCGCCTCGAGCCCGCCCTCCATCGCGCGCCTTGTCTGGCGGTAGAGCGCGCGCAGAAGCGACGCCTTCCAGTTGTTCCAGGTGCCGGGTCCGACGCCGCGGATATCGCAGACCGTGAGCAGCAGAAGCAGGTCGAGCCGTTCGCGCGTCTGAACCGCCTTTGCGAAATCGCGCACCGTGCGCGGGTCGGCGATGTCGCGCTTCTGCGCGGTGTCGGACATCAGCAGGTGATGGCGCACAAGCCATTCCACGGTCTCGGATTCGCGCTTGGTCAGGCCCAGGCGAGGGGCCACCTTGCGCGCGATCTGCGCGCCCAGGATCGAGTGATCCTCGGTCCGTCCCTTGCCGATGTCATGCAGCAGCAGCGCCAGGTAGAGCACCCGTCGGTTGACCCCTTCCCTGAGGATCTCGGAGGAGACCGGCAATTCCTCGATCAGCTCGCGCCGCTCGATCTGTGCCAGATGCGAGATGCACTGGATGATATGTTCGTCCACCGTGTAGTGGTGATACATGTTGAACTGCATCATCGCGCGGACAGGCTCGAACTCGGGCAGGAAGGCCGAGAGCACGCCAAGCTCGTTCATGCGCCGCAGCGCGCGCTCCGGGTTGCCGTGCTTGAGCAGCAGGTCGAGAAAGAGCTTTTGCGCCGCCGGGTCGTTGCGGAAGCTCTCGTCGATGAGGTGCAGGTTGTTCGTGACCATCAGCATCGCGTCGGGATGGATGAGAAGCCCGGTGCGCAGCGCCTCCTCGAAGAGCCGCAGGAGATTGAGCGGGTCGGCCAGAAAGGCCGCCTCGTCGGCGACGGCCAGACGCCCGGTGATCTCGACATAGCCCGCGCGCAGCCGCTTGCGCCGCTTGAGCAGCCGTTGCAGCAGCGGCTCGGCCTTGTGCTGTTCGGCCTCCAGCTTGGTCAGGAAGATGCGCGTGAGATCTCCCACCGCGGTTGCGTGGCGGAAATAGTCCTGCATGAAGATTTCCACGCCCCGCCGTCCGCCGCGATCGGCATAGCCCATGCGCTCGGCCACCTGCACCTGCATGTCGAAGGTGAGCTGGTCATTGGCCCGCCCGGCAATGAGGTGCAGATGACAGCGCACCGCCCAGAGAAAGCTCTCGGCGCGGGTGAAGGTGCCGAATTCTTCATGCGTGAAGGTGCCCTGCGCCACGAGCTCTCCCACGTCGCGCACGTGGTGCAGATATTTCGCGATCCAGAACAGCGATTGCAGGTCGCGCAGCCCGCCCTTGCCCTCCTTGACATTGGGCTCGACCATGTAGCGTTCGCCCTGCTTCTCGTGGCGCGCGTCGCGCTCGGCAAGCTTCGCCTCGGTGAACTCGCGCTCGGTCCCGGCAAAGAGCTTGTTGCGCAGTTCGCTGTCGAGCCGTGCGGCCAGCGCCGCGTCGCCGCCGAGAACGCGGTTTTCCAGAAGGGCTGTGCGAATCGTCATGTCCTCGGCCGCGAGACGCAGGCAATCGCGCACGGTGCGGCTCGCGTGGCCCACCTTGAGGCGCAGATCCCACAGGATGTAGAGCATGGATTCGATCACGCTCTCCGCCCAAGGGGTGATCTTGTAGGGGGTGAGAAAGAGCAGGTCCACATCCGAGAACGGGGCCATCTCGCCGCGCCCGTAGCCGCCGACGGCGCAGACGGCGATGCGTTCGGCCTCTGTGGGCGTGGCCAGGCGGTGCATGTGCCGCGTGGCCAGATCGAGCGCGGCAAGCACCACGCGATCGGTGAGCCAGCACCAGGCGCGGGTGGCCGGGCGCGCGTCGAAGGGCCGCGCGGCGAAGGCCTCGGCGATGGCGGCGCGCCCGCGCTGCATCTCGGCCCCGAGGATCGACACCGCGGCGCGGCGCAGCGCGGCCGCGTCCGTGGCCTCGGCGGCGGCTTCGTCGAGCGCCCGCGCCACCGCGGTCTCGTCAAAAATCGCCTCGGGTGCCAGGATCAGCTCGGTCGGCGGCGCGGATGCGTGCGTCAGGGGGCCTTGCGCCACCGCGGCCTCAGAGCCCGGCACCGCCGAAGCCCTGCGGCGCGGGCGACAGGATCTGCACCCGCTTGTCGATGATGGTGGCCACGGCAAGGCCGCGCTCGTTGGTGCCGTCGGGTCTCAGGCGGAAGACGCCGCTCACCCCCTGAAATCCCGCCGCCTGCGTGAGATCGCCGCGCGTGAGGCCCCGTCCGGCCCGGGTAAGAGCGCCGACAGCGGCGATCCCGTCATAGGCAAGCCCGGCGATCGGGTGGGGGGCGGTGCCGTAGGCGGCCTGGAACCGGCTCTGGAAGGCCGCCGCGCGGCCCGGATCGGGCAGGGCGAACCAGCCGCCCTGCACCCCCGGCAATTCCAGCGTCTGCGGCGGCGTGTCCCAGCGGGCCAGGCCGATATACTGTACCCGGTCGGGGCCAAGCCCCGCCTCGGGCAGCATCTGCGAGAAGAGCGGCAGCGCGCCGGCGCTGTTCGACGTCAGAAAGATCGCGTCGGCGGCATTGGTTTCGGCGGCGGCGCGGATCGCGGGAACCGCGTTCACCACCCCGTCCTGCGAGAAGTCATAGCCGACGCTGCCCGCGAGCGTGGCCCCCTGCGCCTGAACCGCCCGGGTGATCGCCTCGAGACCCAGACGCCCGGCGAGATTTTCGGAATAGACCGCGAGGAACCGGGACTTTCCCTGGCCCACGGCATAGTCCGTCAGCCGGTCGGCGGTGCTGCGGAAGGTCTGGCCCAGGATGAAGAGATTGCCGCCCGCGATGGTCGGGTTGTTGGAAAAGGCCAGGACATTGATGTTGCGCTGCGCCATGGCGACGGCAACCGCGTTGGCCGATTCGGCGTGCAGCGGGCCGATGATGATGCGCGCCCCGTCGACGGCGGCGTTGAGCGCGGCCTGCTGCGCCTGGGCGGGCTGGCCCGCCGTGCCGTAGACCCGCAGATCGATCTCGACCCCCGCGAGATCCGAGACCGCGAGACGCGCGGCATTCTCCAGATCGCGGGCAAGCTGGGCCTCCTGGACGTTGGCGGAGCCCTGCGGCACCAGAAGCGCCACCGGCACCGCACCGCCGCGCGCCACGCTGCTGCCGCCGGTGCCCGGCACTGGCGCGACATCGCAGGCGGCCAGACCGACGAGCGCCAGAAGGGCGGCGAGACGGGCCAGGGGCTTGCGGAGGAGGGCTGAAACGGCAAACATGGTCTACTCCCTGTTATGGGCACCCGGGTCAGGATACACGCTGGCGTGATCATAACCGTCAGGCAACAAGGGTCCAGCGATGAATCCCGAAACGCGGAAACCGGCCGCCGGTCTCTACCTCATCGCCACGCCGATCGGGGCGGCACGCGACATCACGCTTCGGGCGCTCGATCTTCTGGCGGCTGCGGATGTGCTCGTGGCCGAGGACACGCGCAGCCTGCGGCGGCTGATGGAGATCCATGGCATCGCGCTGGGCGAGCGCCCGCTCTGGGCCTATCACGATCACAATGGCGCGCAGATGCGTCCGCGCATCCTCGCGGCGCTGGCCGAGGGCCGCGCGGTCGTCTACGCCTCGGAGGCGGGCACGCCGATGGTGGCCGATCCCGGCTTCGATCTCGGGCGCGCGGTGGTGGCGGCGGGGCACCGGCTCGTCTCGGCACCGGGGCCATCGGCGGCGATCACGGCGCTGACGCTCTCGGGCCTGCCAACCGACCGTTTCCTCTTCGCGGGCTTCCTGCCCACGACGAGCGCCCGGCGCAAGGCGGCCCTGGCCGAGCTTGGCGCGGTGCCGGCAACGCTGGTGCTCTACGAATCGCCCCGGCGCGTGGCGGCCATGCTGGCCGATGCCGCGCAGATGCTGGGCGGCGACAGACCGGCGGCGCTCTGCCGGGAACTGACCAAGAAGTTCGAGGAAACCCGGCGCGGCACGCTCGCGTCCCTCGCCGCGGGCTGCGCGGGGGAGACGCTCAAGGGGGAGATCGTCATCGTGATCGGGCGCGGAGATTCACCGGATGTTAGGGAAATGGATATAGACCGGGCGCTGGAAGAGGCGTTGATGGCAGAGAGCGTGCGTGATGCGGCCGACCGGGTGGCGGCCGCGCTTGGCCTGCCCCGGCGCAAGGTCTATCAGCGCGCGCTGCAACTGTCGGCGCGGAACGGGTGAGACATGGGTGCGATGCGGCAGCTGGCTTTCGATTTCGACGCGCCGACGCCTGCGGAGGGTGTGCCTGGCGGCGTGCCGCGCTGGCGGCAGGACCGGGGGAGGCGGGCCTTTCTCAGCGGGCAGGCCGCCGAGGACATGGTCGCGCGGCTGTACGAGGGGCGTGGCCTGCGCGTGCTGGCACGGCGCTGGCGCGGGATCAGCGGCGAGATCGACCTCGTCCTGCGCGCGCCCGACACTTATGTGTTTTGCGAGGTCAAGCGCGCGGCGACGCATGACCTGGCGCTTGAGCGGCTGAGAGAAGGGCAATTGCAACGCATCTGTCATGCGGCCTCGGAATATATCGGGTCCACGCCCGAGGGACAGCTTGCGCCGGTGCGCTTCGACGTGGCGACCGTCGATGCCATCGGATCGGTCAACATCCTGGAGGCGGCATTCGGACTTTTCTGAATTGCGCGCGCCTGCGCCATGGCCCATGAAAGGGGGTGATGTGACACGGACGAGGCCGCGCATGAAAATCGCCTTTCAGATGGACCCGATCGGGCCGATCGACATCCGGGCCGACAGCACGTTCCGCCTGATGCTCGAGGCGCAGGCGCGCGGCCACGAGCTCTTCTACTACACGCCCGACGCGCTGGCCTATGAGGAGGGGCGGATCACCGCGCGCGGCTGGCCGGTCGAGGTGCAGAGCGTTGTGGGCGACCATTACCGGCCGGGCGCGGCGCAAAGCGTCGATCTGGCCGGGTTCGACGTGGTCTGGCTGCGCCAGGATCCGCCCTTCGACATGCATTACATCACCACCACGCATCTGCTCGAGCGGCTCGGCCCCGGCACGCTGGTGGTCAACGATCCCTTCTGGGTGCGGAACTTTCCCGAGAAACTGCTGATCCTGAACTTCCCCGATCTCATGCCGCCCACTGCGATTGCGCGCGATATCGCCACCATCCGCGCCTTCCGCGCGCGCCATGGCGACGTGATCCTCAAGCCACTTTACGGCAATGGCGGGGCGGGCGTGTTCCATCTGCCCGAGAGCGACCGCAACCTTGCCAGCCTGCACGAGATGTTCACCGGCTTCTCGCGCGAGCCGCTGATCGTGCAGAAATACCTCCCCGACGTGAGCCGGGGCGACAAGCGGGTGATCCTCGTGGACGGCGCGCCCATCGGCGCGATCAACCGCGTGCCCGCCGCAGGAGAGACGCGCTCCAACATGCATGTGGGCGGGCGGCCCGAGAAGATCGGCCTGACCGCGCGCGACCGCGAGATCTGCGCGCGCATCGGGCCGCTTCTGCGCGAGAAGGGGCAGGTCTTCGTCGGCATCGACGTGATCGGCGATTACCTGACCGAGATCAACGTGACCTCGCCCACCGGTCTTCAGGAACTGGAGCGGTTCGACGGCACGAACGGCGCGCGGCTGATCTGGGAGGCGGTCGAGGCGCGGCGGGGATGAGCCTGCGCGCGCGGCTCCTCAACCTCTCGCTGCGTGTCTTCGAGAAATCCCACCTGGCGCGGGCCGAGGATCCGGCCGCGCTGCGCGAGGGGTTCGAACGCAAGGCGCGGTTCTGGTTCCGCCCGCCGCGCGGCAGCCGGTTCATCCGCGACAGGATCGGCGGCGGCCCGGCGCTTCGGGTGCTGGGGCCGGGCGTCGATTTGGGGGACGGTCCGGTGATTCTCTACTTTCACGGCGGCGGCTATGTCTTCGGCTCGCCCGACACCCATCGCGCGATGCTGGCGCGGCTCTCGGCGCTGAGCGGGATGCCCGCCTGCCTGCCCGCCTATCGCCTGGCCCCGGAACATCCCTTCCCGGCGGCGGTGGAGGACGGGCTGGCGGCGCTCTCGGCGCTCGCGGATCACCCGGGCGGCGTGGTGCTGGGCGGCGACAGCGCCGGGGGCGGGCTGGCGCTCGCCGTGCTCGGCGCGGCGCTGGCGCAGTCGGGCCCCGTGCCGCGTGCGCTCTTCGCCTTCTCGCCGCTGACGGACCTGACGTTTTCCGGCGAGAGTTTCCGGCGCAATGCGCGCGCCGATGCCATGCTGCCCGCGTCCCGCGCGCATGAGACGGCCGACATGTATCTGCAAGGGGCCGACGCGCGCGATCCGCGTGCCTCGCCGCTCTTTGCCGATTTCACCGGCGCGCCGCCGGTCTGGCTCACGGCGGGCGATACCGAGATCCTGCTCGACGACACGCGGCGCATGGCGGCGCGGATGCGCGCGCAGGGCGTTGACGTGACCGTGCGCATCGCGCGTGACCTGCCCCATGTCTGGCCCATGTTCGGCGGCTACATCCCGGAGGCGCAGGCAACCCTCACGGATCTGGCGGGCTGGCTCAGGTCTCCTTGATCGCGGCGATGCGAAAGCTCACCGCCTCGGCCACATGGGGCAGGCGGACGGCGTCTGAGCCATCGAGATCGGCGATGGTGCGGGCCACCCGCAGCACCCGGTGATAGCCGCGCGCCGTCAGGCCGAAGCGGTCGGCGACGCGGGTGAGCAGGGCGCGGCCCTCCGCATCGGGCGTGGCGATCTCTTCCAGGGCCTCGCCTTCGGCATCGGCGTTGAGGCGCATGTCGGGCCGGTCCGCGAAGCGCGCGCGTTGCACCGCCCGCGCCGCCGCGACCCGCCCGGCCACCTGGGCCGACCCTTCGCCGCTTGCCGGCAGGTCGAGATCGGTAAAGGCCACAGGCGGCACGTCGAGGCGCAGATCGAACCGGTCCATCAGCGGGCCGGAGATGCGCCCCATGTAATCCTCGCCGCAATTCGGTGCGCGTGCGCAGGCGCGCGCGGGATCGCTCAGATGCCCGCATTTGCACGGGTTGGCGGCGGCCACGAGCAGGAAGCGGCAGGGATATTTCACATGGGCATTGGCGCGCGCGATCATCACCTCGCCGGTCTCGATCGGCTGGCGCAGAGTCTCGAGCACGGGGCGGGGAAATTCGGGAAACTCGTCCATGAAAAGCACGCCGTTATGGGCAAGGCTGATCTCGCCCGGCTTGGCGCTGCGCCCGCCGCCGGTGATCGCGGCCATCGAGGCGGTGTGATGCGGCTCGCGGAAGGGGCGCGTGCGGCTGATCCCGCCCTCGGAGATGAGCCCCGCGACCGAATGGATCATCGAGGTCTCGAGCGCCTCGGCGGGGCTGAGCGGCGGCAGGATCCCCGGCAGGCGCGCGGCGAGCATCGACTTGCCCGAACCGGGCGGGCCCACCATCATCATGTGATGCCGCCCCGCGGCGGCGATCTCGAGCGCGCGCTTGGCGCGTTCCTGTCCCTTCACGTCGCGCAGGTCGCGCCCGGGCGGCGGGCCTGTCACCTCGCCGGGCTGGGCGGGCGCGATGGGGCATTCGCCGGTGAAATGGCGCACCACGTCCCCAAGCGAGGCGGCCGCGATCACCTGCGCCGCGCCGACCCATGCCGCCTCGGCCCCCGAGGCGCGCGGGCAGAGCAGGATGCGGTTCTCCTCGGCCGCCGACATGGCGGCGGGCAGCGCGCCGATCACCGGGATGAGCGTGCCGTCGAGCGACAACTCGCCGAGCGCGGTCGTGCCCTCGACCGCGTCATGGGGCAGGATCTCGAGCGCGGCCAGCAGGGCAAGCGCGATGGGAAGGTCGAAATGGCTGCCCTCCTTGGGCAGGTCGGCGGGCGAGAGATTGACCGCGATGCGCTTGGAGGGAAGCGCGATGGCCAGCGCCGAGAGCGCCGCGCGCACCCGCTCGCGCGCCTCCGACACGGCCTTGTCGGGCAGGCCGACAAGGGCAAAGCCCGGCACGCCGGCGAGAACGGCGCATTGCACCTCCACCGGGCGCGCCTCGACCCCTTCGAAAGCCACCGTGTAGGCGCGTGCGACCATCTTTCCCCCGCGCGGCGATGCGACAGGGTTAACGGCTAGCGCCGGGAGGTTTAGGATTGGTTAACGGCATCAGGGGGCGGCAGGTCCGGCCCGCCGCCCCCGGGGGGATTCAGGCCGCCGAGAAGCCCGCGTCGAGCGCGGCGAGGATCACGTCCACCTCGGCCTCGGAGATCACCAGCGGCGGCGACATGAGCACGTTATGCGCCCCCAGCCGCACCATCGCCCCCGCCTCGTAGGTGGCGTTGTGGATGCGCTGCATGGTGGCGGCGTCCATCGGTGTCCTTGCGGCGCGGTCGCTCACGATCTCGATCCCTGTCATGAGCCCGTGCCCGCCGCGCACATCGCCGATGATGTCGTGTTTCTCGGCCAGCCGCCTGACGCCCTCATAGAGCTGCGTGCCGCGCGCGGCGGCATTGGTCTTGGTGTCGAGCCGGAGTGTCTCGGAAAGGCAGGCCACCACGCCGGCGGCCCCCACGGGATGGGCCGAATAGGTGTAGCCGGTCCAGATCGCGCCGCGCGCGTCCGCGCTCTCGAACACCTCCGCCACCTTGCCGGAGACGAGCACGCCGCCCACCGGGAAATAGCCCGAGGTGATGCCCTTGGCGACGGTCATCATGTCGGGCTGCACGCCCCAGTGCCGCGCGCCGGTCCAGTCGCCGGTGCGCCCGAAGCCGCAGATCACCTCGTCGGAGATGAGCAGGATACCGTAACGGTCGCAGATCGCGCGCATGTGCTTCATGAAGGAGGCATCGGGCACGATCACGCCGCCCGCGCCAAGGATCGGCTCCATGATGAAGGCGGCGATGGTCGAGGCGTCCTGGAACTCGATCTCGTCCACCATGGCCGCCGCGATCTTCTCGGCAAGCTTCGCGGGGTCGCTTTCGTCAAAGGGGTTGCGATAGGTATAGGGGGCGGGGATGTGAAAACAGCCGGGCAGAAGCGGCTCGTAGCCGATGCGGAAGCGGTTGTTGCCGTTGACCGAGGCCCCGCCCCAATGCGTGCCGTGATAGCCCTTCTTGAGGCTGAGGAACTTGGTGCGCGTGGGCTCGCCGCGCAGGCGGTGATACTGACGCGCCAGCCTGAGCGCGGTATCGACGCTGTCCGAGCCGCCCGAGGTGAAGAAGACCCGCTCCATCCCGTCCTCGGCGAAGAATTCGCGCACGGCATAGGCGGCCTCGATCGCGGGGGGATTGGTGGTGCCCGCAAAGCCCGAGTAATAGGGCAGTTGCCAGAGCTGATCGGACATCGCCTGTTTCACGGCGTCGTTGGAATAGCCGAGATTGACGCACCACAGACCCCCCACGGCATCGACGACCGAATGGCCGTCGATATCGGTCAGCCGCACGCCCTCCGCGGTCTTGATGATCCGCGGCGCGTTGCGCTGCGCCTCGCCGGGATGGCCCATCGGCTGCCAGAGGTGGCGGCCGTTCATCTCGCGCAGGAAATTGTCGTCTTTCATGGGGGTACCTCCGGGACGCTTTGCGATTTGATCAAATCCTGCCACCGCGCCGGGAGACTGTCCAGAGGCCGCGTCAGGGCGCGGGCGTGCCGCGCGCCGCTCAGTTCAGCGTGCTTTCCAGCCCCTCGGGCTGGCCCACCACCACGAAGGTCAGCGCCCCGGGGTCGAGCCGCTCGCGCGCCACGCGGTTGATCTCTTCCAGCGTGACCGCGTTCACCATGTCGTTGCGGTTGGCGATGTAGTCGGTGGGCAGCCCGTCCATCTGCATCCCCACGGCGATCGAGGCGATGGTGCCGTTGCCGTCGAAGCGCAGCGGATAGGCCCCGGTCAGATAGGTCTTGGCATTTTCCAGCTCTTCCGCCGTCACGCCCTCGTCGCGCAGCCGCGTCCATTCGGCGCGGATCACGTCGATGGCCTCGGCCACGCGGTCATTGGCCGAGGCGACCGAGCCCGCCCAGATTTCTGCCGCGTCCTTGTCGGCGATGTAGGAATACACGCCATAGGTCAGCCCGCGCTTCTCGCGCACCTCGGCCATCAGCCGGCTCTCGAACCCGCCGCCGCCGAGAATGTGGTTGAGGATGAAGGCGGCGAAGAAATCCGGGTGATGCCGGTCGATCCCCGGCTGCGCGAAAAGGGCCACGGATTGCGGCGTCTCGAACTCCACCACCTTCACGCCGCCCGGCAGCGTCAGATCGGCCCGTTCGGGCAGGGGCGCGCCGGTTTCGGGCAGATCGCCCAGCAGGTGATCGAGCAGCACGCCCAACTCCTCGGCGGTGATGTCGCCGACGGCGCTGATATAGACCCGGTCGCGCGAGAGCGCGGCGCGATGCGCTGCAACAAGGTCGTCGCGCGTCAGCGCGGCCACGCTTTCGGGCGTGCCCTCCTGTTTGGAGCCGTAGGGATGATCGCCGTAGATCAGCCGCGCCGCCTCGCGGCTCGCGATGTCGCGGGGGTCCGTTTCGTCCGAGCGCAGCCCGGCCAGCACCTGCGCGCGCACCCGCTCGATCGCGTCCTCGTCGAAACGCGGCGCGACCAGGCTGTCGCGCAACAGATCCACGGAGGCCGCGCGGCTCTCGGTCAGGAACCGCGCCGAGACGCTCACCGCGTCGTCGCTCGTGCTGTAGCCGAATCGCGCGGCCAGTTCTTCCGTCGCCTGCGCGAAGGCGCGCGCGTCGCGCTCTGCGGCCCCTTCCTCGAGCAGCGCCACCATCAGGTTGGTCGCCCCCCGTGCGTCCGGCGCGTCGAGCGAGGCCCCGCCGCGAAAGCGCAGCTCCAGCGCCACGAAGGGGATCGAGTGATCCTCGACCAGCCAGGCCTTCAGCCCGCCGGGCGTGGTGATCTCCGCGATCTCCACCCCGGCCCGCGCGGGCAGCGCGGCGACCAGAAGGAAGAGCGTCAGAACGAACCGGATCATTGCGTCACCCCCGGGGCCATGAGCCAGCCCGTCACCGATTGCCGGCGGTCGAAGACCGCGCGCGCCGCCGCCATGATGTCCTCTGCCGTGACCGCCTGAAGAATGTCCGGCCAGGCCTGCACATCCGCCACCGTCAGCCCCTGCGCCAGCGCCGCGCCATAGCGTTGCGCCAGCGCGCCCGCATCGTCACGGTCATAGATTTCCTGCGCGCGCAGCTGGCTCTTGATCCGCTCCAGATGCGCGGCGTCGGGGCCGGTTTCGAGGAACTCGGTCAGCACGTCGTCGAGCGCCGCCTCGGCCTCGGCCAGGGTCACGCCGGGCGCGGGGACCACCGCCAGATCGAAGGTCGTGTCGTCGAGCGAGCGCCCGGAATACCACGCCCCCGCCTGCACCGCGATCCGGCTGTCGAATTGCAGCTTCCGGGCCAGCACCGCGGTTTGCCCGCCGCCCAGCAACTCGGCCAGAAGCGTGAGCGCGGCGGCCTCTTCCTGCGCGCCGCTGTCGCGCTCGGGCGCGAGATAGGAGCGGGTCACATAGGGCTGCGAGACGCGCGGATCCTCGAAGGTCATTCGCCGTCCGGCAAGCTGCGGCGGCTCCTGCGGGCGGGCGCGCTCGGGCAGGTCCGGGTTGGCCGGGATCACACCGTAATGCTTTTCGGCCAGCGCGCGCACCTCCTCGGGATCGGCATCGCCCGCCACCACAAGGATCGCGTTGTTGGGGGCATAGTAGCGGCGGTAGAAGGCCAGCGCATCCTCGAGCCCGAGCGCCTCCATCTCGTGCCGCCAGCCGATGATCGGCACGCCGTAACGGTGGTTGAGATACTGCATCGCGTTCTTCTGCTCGCGAAACAGCGCCGCGGGGCTGTTCTCGACCCGCTGGTTGCGCTCCTCGATGATGACATCGCGCTCGGTCAGGATATCGGCCTCGTCAAGCTGGAGATTGACCATGCGATCCGCCTCCATCCCCATCACGAGATCGAGCCTATCGGCGGCGATGCGCTGGAAATAGGCGGTGTAGTCATGGCTGGTGAAAGCGTTGTCCGATCCGCCGTTGCGCGCCACCGTGGCCGAGAATTCGCCCGGTGCCATCGTCTCGGTGCCCTTGAAAAGCAGGTGCTCGAGGAAATGCGCCACGCCAGAGACGCCGGGCTCCTCGTCCGCCGATCCGGCGCGATACCAGACCATGTGCGTCACCGCCGGCGCGCGGTGATCCTCGATGACCACGACTTCCATGCCGTTGTCGAGCGTGAAATGAGTGACATCCTGGGCACTCGCGGCCATCGGCGCGAGGGTCACGAGGCAGGCGGCAAGCAGGCGGCGCATCGGGCTCTCCGGTTCGGGGCGGTGCTGAACAGATACGTGCGCCCCGCCCGGTTTCAAGGCGCGCTCAGTTCTCCGGGTCGGGCGGGCTTGCCGGTGTGCGTACACCCGCCCGGCGCAAGCGGCGTTCCTCTGCATAGGCGTCGAGCCATTGCCGCTCGTAGGCCTGGGTGTAATCGTCGCCCGGCAGGATCCCGCGCAAGAGGTTGACCTGGCCGTAGCGGTTGCGGATCTCGCGGTCCTCGGCGGCAAGGGTCTGGCGGATCTCGGGATCGCGCCCGTAGCGCGTGCTGTGGGCCAGAAGCGCGGAATTGGCGGCCGAGGGGGCCTCGGTCTGCGTCACCGCCAGATTGCCGCCAAGCGCGGCCACGCCATCGGCAACGGGGTTCTGGTCGGTGCGGTTCGGCCCGCCGGGCGTGGGCGCGGGCAGCGCGGCCATGTCCTCGGGCATTTCCAGCGGCTTGCTCGGGATGATCGAGAACTCGTCCGGCCCGTTGCTGCTGGCCCGCAGCCGCGTGAGCGACACATCGCGCTCACGCCCGCCGCAGCCCGCGACGACCGCCACGGACAGAAGGATCAGAACGGTCTTGCGCGGCATCCACATCGCCACTCTCCTGCACATCTCACGCCGATCTATCGCATTCGCGCGCCAAGGTCACGAGGGCTTTTTCTCCGCGGGCAGCAGAACCAGCCCGAAGGCACCGGCAAAGACCGCGATATCGGCCAGGTTGAAGGCATAGGGGTTGCTCATGCCGCAACATGACATGTTGAGGAAATCCGCCACTGCGCCATAGACCAGACGATCCACCACGTTCCCGAGCGCGCCCCCCACCAGAAGCCCCGCCGCGATCCGGTGCCAGCGTCCCGCACCCTCCTGCGCGACCCACCAGAGCACCGCGGCCGAGATCGCCAGGGCCACGGCGACGAGCACCCAGCGGGTGAGCGGGTTGTCGCCCGCCAGCAACCCGAAATTGATGCCGTAGTTCCACGCCATCCTCAGGTTGAGATAGGGCGGCAGAACGTCGATCCGCCCCAGCATCCGCAGATCGAGCAGATGCACCACGACATACTTGCTCGCCTGATCGAGCAGGAAGACCCAGAACGCCGTCCAGAAGACCAGCCGCATCCGCGTCCCGCCTCAGTGCCGGAAATGGCGCAGGCCGGTGAAGACCATGGCCAGCCCCGCCGCATCCGCCGCCGCGATCACCTCCGCGTCGCGCATCGAGCCGCCCGGCTGGATGACTGCCACCGCCCCCGCCTCGGCGGCGGTCAGAAGCCCGTCGGCGAAGGGAAAGAACGCGTCCGAGGCCACCACGCTGCCCTGCGTCAGCGGCGCGGGCAGGCCGAGCGCCTCGGCCATGTCGCGCGCCTTCTGCGCGGCGATGCGGCAGCTGTCCACCCGGCTCATCTGGCCCGCGCCCACGCCCACGGTTGCCCCGTCCCGGACATAGACGATGGCGTTGGATTTCACATGCTTGGCGACGGTCCAGGCAAAGAGCAGATCGGCCAGTTCCGCCTCCGACGGTGCGCGTTTCGTCACCACCTGCAACCCGTCGCGCGTCACATGGCCCGAATCGCGATCCTGCACCAGGTAGCCGCCCGCCACCTGCCGGATCGTCCGCCCCGGTGCGCGCGGATCGGCCAGCCCATCGGTCAGCAACAGCCGCAGGTTCTTCCTGCCCTCGAACACGCGCAGCGCGTCCGCATCCGCCCCCGGGGCGATCACAACCTCGGTGAAGATGCCTGCGATCTCTTCCGCCGTCGCCCCGTCGAGCGGTTGGTTGAGCGCGACGATCCCCCCGAAGGCCGAGGTGCGGTCACAGTCGAAGGCGGCCTTGTATGCGTCCCGCAGCGTTGCCCCGCGCGCCACGCCGCAGGGGTTGGCATGCTTGATGATCGCGCAGGCGGGGCCGTCGCCGGGGGCGAATTCGCTGACCAGCTCGAAGGCCGCATCGGTGTCGTTGATGTTGTTGTAGCTCAGTTCCTTGCCCTGCACCTGCCGGGCCGTGGCCACGCCGGGCCGGGCCGAGCCGTCCAGGTAGAAGGCCGCCCTCTGATGCGGGTTCTCGCCATAGCGCAGCACCTGCGCGAGGCGCCCGGCAAAGGCGCGCCGCCGCGGGGCCTCCTCCCCGAGCGCCCCGGCCATCCAGGTGCTGACGGCGGCATCATAGGCGGCCGTGCGCGCAAAGGCCGTGAGCGCCAGCCGCTGCCGGAAGGCATGGGAGGTCCGCCCGTCCCGCGCGTCCAGTTCCGCCAGGAGCGGCGCGTAATCCTCGACATCCACGACCACGGTGACAAAGCCGTGATTCTTCGCCGCCGCACGGATCATCGCCGGGCCGCCGATGTCGATATTCTCAACGCAGGTCGCGTCATCCGCGCCGCGCGCCACGGTCTCTTCGAACGGGTAGAGGTTGACGACCAGGAGGTCGATCGCCCCGATCCCGTGTGCCGCCATCGCCGCCATGTGATCGGGATTGTCGCGCAGCGCCAGAAGCCCGCCATGCACCTTCGGGTGCAGCGTCTTGACGCGCCCGTCCATCATTTCGGGAAAGCCGGTGATCTCGGCCACGTCGCGCACCGTGAGGCCCGCGGCCCGCAGCGCCTCCGCCGTGCCGCCCGTGGACAGAAGCTCCACACCCCGCGCCGCGAGCGCGCGGCCCAGATCGACAAGGCCGGTCTTGTCGGAGACGGAGAGAAGGGCGCGGGTGACGGGCGCGAGATCGGTCATCGGGGCAGGGTCCTTCGTCGGAACGGTCGGTCATCGGTCCCCGGCCTCCGGCTCGGGCGCGTCCTCGGTGACATCGCGGATGCCGACCGGGGTGTCCTGCGCCTTGGCCAGGGACCAGCGGAGTCGGGTTGCATGGCCCGTCGCGCGTCCCGACAGAACGATCTGCCGGGCCGCGCGCGGCTTGAGGCGCGTTTTTTCAAGATAGACGCTCGGGTGCAAGGCCAAAGCGGCCCCACCATCGGCGCGGAAGATCCAGACCTCGCCGCTGCGCAGCAGAAGCGAGACGGCCGTGCCGCCCATGTCGAGCGAAGCCTCGACATCGGGATGCAGGTGAAACCGGATGTCGAAGGGCACGCCGTGCAGCCGCGTGGCGTCGAGCGCGCGGTGGAACCGTCGCTTGTCCGCCTCTTCCAGCGCCAGCAGCATGTCCTCGCCCACCAGCGCGCGCCCGTCCGCCGAAAGATCGAGCTGGCGCGCATGGGTCAGGCCATGGCTGCGCCGATAGCCGTCATGCCCGCCCTCGAAACGCAGACCGTCCGGCAGGGCCGTGAGTTGCGCGGGCACCTCGCGCGGTGCCTCCGACAGGCGGTCGGGGTGGCGCCGGTCGGAGCTGAGCCGCGCGCTCGACCCGCCCGCCAGCACCAGCGTCGAGTGCGAGGGGGTGGCGCGTCCCGCGCGCCGCCATTCCGGGCCGAAGCTCGCGCCGGAGCCGCAGCTGACGATCACCGGCCGCCGCCCGGAAGTCAGCTCGAAAGCCAGCGTCGAGGCATGCGCCCCCTCCGAGACCGCGCCCGCAGGCGGCGGGCTTGCGTCCACGATCACGCTCGTGCGCCCGCGTGCAAGCCGCGCATATCCCATGGCAAGCCCGGTGGCCACGCGCGGCTTGACCCCGCTCGCCGCCAGCGCCGCGTCGAGCCGCCCGTCAAGGCCGCGCCCGCCGCCGTGGAACCGCGCCAGCCCGCCATCGGCATGGCGCAGCGCGCGCAGGCAGGGCGCGATGCGCCCGATCGCGCGCCAATGCGCTGTCTCGGCGGTCTGCCCTGCCTCGCTCAGCCCGAGCGCGGCCCAGGTCAGCAGGGTGAACACCTCCAGCAGTTCCTCGGGATTGCGCGAGGGGATGCCGCCGCCCGCATCGATGCCCCTTTCGCATTCGCGCGCCAGCGCCGCGCGCGCCTCGGCGGTCAGATGCCCCATGCCCTCCAGCGACACGCCCGCATAGACCAGCCCCGTCAATGCCTCGAAGCGCTTGAGCCCCGGTGCCGCCGCGCGCCAGCGCCAGGACAGGAACCGCGCCTGCCGCCCGAGAGAGCGAAAGAACGCCTCCGATGCCTCGGGCGTCTGCCCGCGCAGCAGAAAGAGCGCGTGATTGATCCAGCGGATGAGCCGGCGCCCCGCCAGATCCGCGCGCCAGCCCGGCCCCTGTCCGCGCCCGTAGCGGGCGATCCACTCCCAGAGCCAGGCCTGCGCCCTGTTGCGCGCCGCCGCGTTCCCCACTGCCGCCAGATCGTCGAGCCAGCCGAAGCCGTGCATCTCGGCGGCGAAGGCCGCATCGGGGGCGGGCACGTCCCAGAGCATCGCACCCGGTGCCTCGACCAGATGCCCGGCAAAAACGAGATTGCCCGCGCAAAGCTGCCGGCCGCGCGCCAGGTAGCCGATGCTGCGCGGCTCGGGCTGCGAGACGAGCGCGGTTGCGGGTCTGCTCAGCGCCGCGCGCCGCGCCGCGAGCCGGTCTCTCAGGCGCGTCCAGCGCGCCGACAGGGGATCGGAATGGGACATGTGCCTCGTCACGCTTCTTGCGGCGCTCGCGCGGACTATAGGGGCGGCGCGCGCCCAAGTCACCGCCGGATTGTGCGGAAGGGGCTCTATCCGCGTCGCAGGCAGGCGATATAGAACCCGTCCATCCCGCCCCGCTCGGCCCAGTGATCGGGCCGGAGCCGCAGCCCGCCCTCCTCGGTCATCCACGCGGGCTCCACCCCCGGCAGCGCCAGCGCATCGCGGTCCGTGACAAGGCCCTCGTGCCGTTCCAGCGCCGCCTCCACCTGGCATTCCCCCTCGTCGGGCAGAAGCGAGCAGGTGCAGAACACCACCCGCCCGCCGGGGCGCACCAGCCGCAGCGCATGATCGAGCAGCGCCGCCTGCAAGCCGATCAGCGCGCCGATCTCGGCCCCGTCCTTCGCGTGGGGCAGGTCCGGGTGGCGCCGGATCGTGCCGGTGGCCGAACAGGGCGCATCGACAAGCACCGCGTCATAGCGGCCCTCGTGGCTCAGCGCGTCGCCCACCACGCAGTCCGCCGCGAGCCCCGTGCGCGCCAGGTTCTCGGCCACCCGCGCCATGCGCCGCTCCGAGAGATCCACCGCCACCACCCGCGCGCCGCGCGCCGCGAGTTGCAGCGTCTTGCCGCCCGGTGCCGCGCAGATGTCGAGCACCGCCTCTCCGGCCTGCGGGGCCAGCACCCGCGCGGGCAGGGCGGCGGCGGCGTCCTGCACCCACCACGCGCCCTCGGCATAGCCCGGCAGGGCCGAGATCTGCCCCGGATCGCGCAGCCGCACCGAGCCGGTGGGCAGCACCGTTCCCCCCAGCCGCGCGGCCCAGTCCTCGGGCGCGTCCTTCACCGTCAGGTCAAGCGGCGCGCCCGCCAGATGCGCCCGCTCCATCGCCGCCACCGCCCCCTTGCCCCAGGCTGATACCAGCGGCGCGCGGAGCCACCCGGGCAGGCGTGGCACCCGCAGGTCGTGCCATGAACGCGGGGCCTCGTCGGCCAGCTTGCGCAGCACCGCGTTGACCAGACCCTTGAGCTTGGCGTGGCGCGGGCTTGCGCCCACGATCCCCACCGCGGCACTCACCACGCCATGCGCCTCGCCGCCCTGCGCCAGTTCCGCCACCGCCACGCGCAGCACGTTGCGCACGGAAAGCGGCGGTGCCTTGCGCAGATGACGCGAGAGCAGCCGGTCGGCGCGCTCCAGACCGCGCAGGGCCGCCACGGCCAGACGCTGCGCCCGCGCGCGCTCGGCGGGCGGCAGAGGGTCCAGCGTGCCGAGGCTCTCGGACAGAAGCCGCCGCTCGCCCAGCACCTGGTCGAGCAGGCGCGCGGCGGCGACGCGGGCGGGGTCGGGCGCGGTCATGGGCTTTTCCTTGGCCTTCGGACAGGCGCGCGATATATCAACGCTCACAGCCGGAGGAAAGCCGCATGACCGATGACACGCCCCGCGATCTGCCCGCCGCCGCGCAGCGCGCCCTTGCTGAGGCCGAGGAGCGCCGGCGCAAGGCAGCGTTCCTCGACCTGCCGAAGGAACTCGGCGGCCGCCGCGATGGGTTGGAACCCGTGCGTTACGGCGACTGGGAGAAGAAGGGCCTCGCGGTCGATTTCTGAGCGCGGCGGTCAGCGCAGATAGAGATCCGCGAACTGACCCGTACCCTGATCGGATATGAAGCGCAGCGTATCGCCCTTCATCCGCACGGCCTGGCAGTTCGGGCCCAGATCCATGCTGCCCCAGTAGAGATCGCGGCAGAAATAGCCGCCCTTCCAGCGCCAGGCCCCGGTCACGTCGCGCCCGAAGGCCCGCCCCCGGATCTGCCCGTCCGGCGTCACCGTCAGGCGGATGCCGAGCCGCGTCAGATCCTTGCCGCTGATCAGCGAGACAAAGCGATCACGGTCCGTCACCTGCGCGAAATCCGCGAGCGCCGGCAGCGGCATCCCGAGAAAGACAAGCAGAACAAGCGCGTATCGCATGGCACAGTCCCCGTGAGGATACGAAATACACGTATGGTACGCGGGCGGGGCCTTTTCGGATCACTCCTGCGGGAGTCCGAGCACGTCGATCATGTCGTATTCGCCGGGCTTCCGGCCCTGCCCCCAGAGCGCCGCGCGCAGCGCGCCACGGGCAAAGATCGCGCGGTCGGTGGCGATATGGCGCAGCACCACCCGCTCGCCCGCCCCGGCAAAGATCACGTCATGCTCGCCCACCACGTCGCCGCCGCGAATGGCGGCAAAGCCGATATGGCCCCGCTCGCGCCGCCCCGTGATGCCGTCACGGCCCCGGTCGGCCACGGTCTCGAGCACCACGCCCCGCCCCTCCGCCGCCGCCTCGCCCAGCATGAGCGCGGTGCCCGAGGGGGCATCGAGTTTCTGGTTGTGATGGGCCTCGACGATCTCGATGTCGAAACTCTCGTCAAGCGCGGCGGCCACCCGTTTCGTCAGTTGCACCAGCAGGTTGACGCCAAGGCTCATGTTGCCCGCGCGCACGATCACCGCATGGCGCGCGGCGGCCGAAAGGCGCCGCAGCGCGTCCTCGTCGAACCCGGTCGTGCCGATGACGTGCACCACCCGCGCCTGCGCGGTGAGCGTGGCCATCTCGACGCTCGCGGCGGGGGTGGTGAAATCGATCACCGCATGGGCGGCGGCCACCGCCTCGAGCGCATCGTCGCTCACCACCACGCCAAGATCCGCCCCGCCCATGGCGCGGCCCAGATCCTGCCCGATCCAGGGATGCCCGGGCCGCTCCAGCGCGCCCGTGAGCCGTGCCTGCGAACTCTCGCCCACCACGCGCGCCAGCATCTGCCCCATGCGCCCCGAGACGCCGTTGATCACGATACCCGGCAGTTCGCCCATGTCCCGCGCTCCCTTGTCCTTGCGCCGCCTGCTTAGCCCGCGCCCGCGCCCCCGGCAAGGCGGCGGCATTGATCTTGCCCGCGATTCGCGCGCATATCGTCACCAGCCCGGCCAAGGAGAGTGTCATGGACCTGCGCAAGATCACCGAGGAATTATCGGTCTCCCCGCAGATCGCGCCCGAGGATCTGCCTGCCATCGCCGAGGCGGGGTTTCGCGCGATCCTGTGCAACCGACCCGATGGCGAGGAATTGGGCCAGCCCGCCTATGACGCCGTGGCCGATGCCGCCCGCGCCGCCGGGCTCGAGGTGCAGTTCCTACCCATCGTTTCGGGCCGGATCACCGAGGCCGATAAAGAGGCGTTCCGCGCCGCGCTCGACACCCTGCCCCGGCCGATCCTCGCCTATTGCCGCACCGGCACGCGCTGCACCGTGATGTGGAGCCTCACCCAGTTCGAGACGCTCGGGGCCGAGGAGGTGCTGCGGCGATCCTCGGCGGCGGGCTATGACATGTCGGGGCTCGTGGCGCAGCTGCAATCGGGGCGATGAGCCGCTGGCGGCTCTGCGGTCATGACGGGCAGGGCGGTCGCGCCCTCGCGCTCGACGGTTTGCAGGTCGCGGCCGAGGCGCGCGGGGCCACGCTCGACGCGGCGCTCGCCGCGCTTGCCGAGACCTCCGGCCCGGTGCTGCGCGTGGGCGAAGGAGCGGCCGCGCCCCTGCCCGCGCCGCTTCTGCCCGAGCGCGGCCTTGCCTTGCCGGATCTCGTCCAGAAGACGCCCCCCGACAGGATCGACGGCTGGACGCGCCTCCTGCTTCTCGGCCTGACCGAGGCGCGGCCCCATTGGGACGGGGTCGCCTGCGTGCTCGCTCCCAAGACTGCGCAATGGGTGCATCTGAGCGCGGGCGAGGCGGTCAGTTGCCTCGGTTTCCTCACCCCCCGGCTCGTCGCCGCGCTGGGCGGCGCGGAGGAGATCGACGCGGCGGCGCTGGCTGACAGCCTGAGCCGTCCCGAACGCCTTGCCGCGCATCTGCGCGCGGCCGAGGTGGCGGGCCGCCCTGCCGCAGTGACAGGCCACCTCCTCGGTGCAGAACTGGCCGCCGCGCGCCCCTACTGGCTGGGCCAGAGCCTTGCGCTTGTCGCCCCCGCCGGGGCCGCCTCCGGGCGGGCGGCGGCGCTAAAGGCGCAGGGCGTGCCGGTCACATGCCACGACCCCGAGGCGCTCCTTCCCCCGGCCCTCGCGGCGCTCGCGCGGCGGGTCGCATGAGGCGGGCCGCTGGCGCGGTGGCGCTCTGGCTCGGCTGCGCGGGGCAGGCGCGGGCGCATGCCACCGAACAGGGTTTCGTGCTGCTTCTGCCCACCGATCTCTTTATCGCTGCGGGCGGGGCGGTGGTGGCGCTGACCATTCTCATGCTCGCGCTTCTGCCGGGGCGCTTGGCCCGCGCCCCGTTCCGCCCGCGCAGCCTCTGGCGGCGAAGAAGCCCCGGCCCCTGGCCGGGCCTTGCCGTCGCGGCGCTCCTTCTCTGGCTGATCTGGCAGGGCTGGATCGGGTCGCGCGATCCGCTGGGCAATCCGCTCTCGCTGTCTGTCTGGGTGGTGTTCTGGATGGGGCTCGTCTCGGCCCAGGGTCTCTTGGGCGATCTCTGGTCGCGCCTCGATCCGTTCCCGGCGCTCGCCCGCCTCGTGCCGCACCGCCGCCCGCCCCTGCGCTATCCCCGGCGCTGGGGGCACTGGCCCGCCGCGCTGGGCTTTCTTGCCTTCGCGGGCTTCCTGCTGGCCGATCCCGCCCCCGCCGATCCGGCGCGCCTGAGCGTGGCGGTGGCGGGCTACGGGCTGGTGACGCTTGGCGCGCTGGCGCTCTTCGGTCCGCGCTGGCTTCGGCGGGGCGAGATGCTGGGCGTCTTCCTGCACGCCTATGCCCGGACGGGGGTCTTCGGGCGGCGCGGGCCGCGCCGCGCGCTCGGCCTGCCGGGCTGGCAGGTGCTGCATGGCCCGCGCCCCTCGCCGGGCCTCGCGGTGCTGATGCTGCTCCTGCTGGGTTCGGGCAGCTTCGACGGGCTCAACGAGACCTTCTGGTGGCTCGCCCTCATCGGCACAAACCCGCTGGAGTTTCCCGGCCGCTCGGCGGTGGTGGCGGTGAACCTCGCGGGGCTCCTCCTCACCAATGCGGCACTTCTTGCCGTCTTCGCGGGCGCGCTCGCCCTCGGCGCGCGTCTGGCGCGCGACGCCACGCGCACCCGCGACCTCGTCCTCCGTTACGCGCCCACGCTCCTGCCCATCGCGCTGGCCTATCACATCGCGCATTACCTGCCCTCGCTGCTCCTCGATGGGCAATACGTGCTGGCCGGGATCGCCGAGGCGCTGCATCTCGGCCATCATCACGTCACCGCCGGGTTCCTGAACAGCCCCGGCCCGGTGCGCGCGATCTGGCTCACCCAGGCGGGGGCGGTGGTGGCGGGCCATGTGCTGGCGCTCCTGCTCGCCCATGCCATCGCCCTGAAGGCGGGCCAGAGCGTGCGCCGCGCCGCGCTCGGCCAGGCACCGCTCGCGCTCTTCATGCTGGGCTATACCGTCTTCGGCCTGTGGCTTCTCGCCACGCCGCGCGGGGCCTGAGGGCGATCAGGCTGGACAAGAGGCCCCCGCCTGCGCAAGTTGCGCGCGAACGGCGGTCGGCCCGCCACGCACCTTATCAGAGCGGAGACCCGCCCATGACCCCGAAGACCCAAAGCCCCGACGTCACGCGCCGCAGCGCGCTCAAGACCCTGGCCGCAGGCAGCGCCGCCGCGAGCCTGCCGCTCTGGGCGCGCTACGCCCATGCCCAGAGCGCCGCGCCGATCCGGCTCGGCTTCCAGCAGCACCGCACCGGCATCGGCGCGGCCTATGGCCGCTGGTATGGCCGCACGGTGGAGGCGGCGGTCCGGCTTATCAACGAGGGGGGCGGCATCAACGGACGGCCCGTGGAGATCGTGGCCGAGGATGACGGCACCGATCCCAAGCGCGGTGCCGAGGTGGTCGAGAAATTCGCCACCCGGCACGGCGTGGACGTGGCCTTCGGCACGCTCTTTTCCCATGTCGTGATCGGCTCGGCCCCCCGCGCGGGCGAGCTGAAGCTGCCCTATTTCGTGGTCTCCGAGGGCACCCATGTCGCGTCGGGGATGCTCAACCGCTACACGCTTCAGCCGGGAATCACCGATGTCCGCAGCCAGGTCATCGCCATGGCCCCCTTCATCACCGGAAATCTCGGCAGGAAGGTCACGATGATCTTTCCCGATTACGGCTTCGGCTACGATCACCGTGACGCGCTCGGCCCCGCCATCGAGCGCCTAGGCGGCGAGATCCTCGAGCGGATCGCGATCCCCCCGACCGAGACCTCCTTCACCCGCCATTTCCCGCGCATCCCGCGCGAGACCGAAGTGCTCTATCACGTCATGGTCGGCCCGGCCGTGCTGACCTTCGTCAAGGAACTGGGCGAGTTCTTCGGCGGGCAGGGGCCGCAGCTCTTCGGCTTCATCGACAGCCTCGAGGCGGTCGCCATCGACAGCCCCGGCCTCGAATTCCTCGAAGGCAGCCATTTCTGGGAGGGGATGTGCCGTCACGCGCAACCCGACCAGTCCGGGCACGAGACCTTCTATCGCGCCGCCGTGGGCGTCGATGATCGCGGCGCGGCGCTGGCCGATCCGCGCGATGTCTCGACCTACGGGCACATGTTCGGTTGCTGGGAGACGCTGCACGTCATCAAGGCGGGGATGGAGGCGGCAGGTTACGCAGGCCCGCAGGATCGCGCAGCCCTCATCGAGGCGATCGAGGCGATGGAGCACTTCCCCGAGAGCCGCGCCCATCCGCAGGGGGCCAAGCGGTTCAACGGGCGCACCCACCAGGTCTTCGGCCACCAGAACATCAGCCGGGTCGAGGGCGGGCGGCTTGTCCGCGTGCATCGCACCTCGATCGAGGATACGCTCTATCCCGACATGGTGGACTATACCCGGCAGCCGTTCTGAGGAGGCAGATGCCGTGGCGGTGACGCGCAGGCAGATGGTGCAGGCGCTGGCGCTTCTGGCGCTGGCGGGCTGCGGCGCGCCGCCGCCGCCCGGCGAGGCCGAGGAGGTCGCGCGCCTTGCCGCCGCCATCGCGGCACTCGGCCCCGAGGTCGATCCCGAGGAGGCGCGGCGCGCGGCGCGGCTGAGCTATGCGCACACCCATGCGCTGGCGCGTCAGTACCAGATCACCGATCCGCCGCTCATCCACAACACCAAGGTCAACATGGGCCTCAAGCCGCGCGGCCTCTGCTGGCACTGGGCGCGCGACATGGAACACCGTCTCCGGCAGGAGAACTTCGCCACGCTCGACCTGCACCGCGCCGTGGCCAATGCCGACAATGCCTTTCGGCTCGAACATTCCACCGCCATCGTGAGTGCCAGGGGCGCGCCCTATGACGCGGGCATCGTTCTCGATCCCTGGCGCAAGGGCGGGCGGCTGACCTGGGCACCGGTGCGCGAGGACACGGCCTATCACTGGGAGTCCCGCAACGAGGTGGTCGCGCGCAAGCTCGAGCGGGCCCATGGCCAGATCGTGACGCTGACCGACGATCAGCGCCTGCTCATGGGCGGGGTGGAGTTCGTGCCGCAATGAGCGGGGCGCGCGGCTGATGGAGTTCGGCCCCCACCTCCTGCTTGCCACGCTCGAAGGCGCGGTGACGGCGGCGGTGCTGGCGCTCACGGCGGCAGGGCTCAGCCTCGTCTTCGGCGTGATGCGGGTGGTCAACATCGCCCATGGCGAGTTCTTCATGCTGGGCGCGGTGCTCGCCTGGGGGGTGACGCAGGCGGTGGCGGGGCCATGGGGCTACGCGCTGGCACTTCTCGTGGCACCGCTTCTCGTGGGCGCGCTCGCTGTGGCGGCGGACCTGACCATCCTGAAGCGCCTGTCCTACGACCCCGAGCGCACCATCGTCGCCACGATCGGCCTGCTCTACATCCTGCAACAGCTCACGCTCATGACCTACGGCCCCGAGGCGCGCCCCGTCCCCGCGCCCTTCAACGCCCGAATCGCCCTGCCCTGGATCGAGCGGGGGCCCGGGGGCTGGGCGCTCACCTGGCCCTGGGGGCTGGCAACGACGACATGGAAACTGGCGGTGATCGGTGCGGCGGCGGCGGTGCTTTGTGCGCTCTGGCTGTTCCTGGCGCGCAGCCGCGCCGGTCTGATCATGCGCGCCACCCAGGCCGACCGCGAGATGGCCACCGCCTTCGGCGTGCCGGTGGAACGGGTCTATGCGCTGACATTCGGCCTTGGTGCCGCGCTGGCGGCGCTTGCCGCCGTGCTGATCGTGCCCATCCAGCAGGCGCATTACCTGATGGGGGCCGATCCGCTGCTTCTGTCCTTCATCGTGGTGATCATCGGCGGGCTGGGCAGTCTGCCGGGGACGCTGCTGGCGGCGGTTCTTATCGGGCTGTCGGACGGGATCATCTCGGTCTTCTTCTCGCCCACGCTGGCCAAGATCCTCGCCACGCTGCTGGTTGCGCTGGTGCTGGTCTTTCGCCCGCAGGGCCTATTCGGGGCGCGCGGGCGGTGAGGGCGCTGGCGCTGCATCTGGGGCTTCTGGCCCTGCTTCTGGCGGGGCATTTCCTGCTGCCCGCCTATCACCACGGCAATCTCGCGCGCATCATGGTGCTGGCAAGCTACGCGCTCGCCTACAACCTGCTCTTCGGCTATACGGGCCTTCTGAGCCTTGGACACGCGCTTTTCTTCGCAGCGGGCATGTATGGCATGGGGCTCGGCGTGCAGCACCTGGGCCTCGGCGCGGGGGCGGGCCTGCTCCTCGGGATCGCCTCGGGGGCCGTGGTCTCGGGCGTGGTGGCGGCCTTGGCACTGCGCAGCGCGGGCGTGGCCTTCATGATCGTCACGCTGATGTTCGCGCAGGCAGGGTTCCTCGCCATCCTGCATTTCGGCGACTGGACGCGGGGCGACGAGGGCTTCGTGCTGGCGCAGACAGGCCGCACCCTTCTTGGCCATGACCTGAGCGCCCCCGGCCCGCGCTACCTTGCCGCGCTCGCGCTCTTTTCCGCCTGCCTGCTTCTGAGCCTCGCGCTGGTGCGTTCGCCCTTCGGCCGGGTGCTGGTGGCGATCCGCGAGAACGAGGAGCGGGTGCGGATGCTGGGCTATGACACGCAGGCGCACCGCTTTGCCGCGATGCTCGCCTCGGGCACCATGGCGGCCACGGCGGGGGCGGTTTACGGGATGCTCTTCGGCTATGTCGGCGCGACCTTCGCAAGCGTGCAATACTCGATCCTGCCGCTTCTCTGGGTGCTTCTGGGCGGGGCGGGGACGGTGCTCGGCCCCTTCATCGGCACGCTTTTCATGTTCTACCTGATCGACCTGAGTTCGGGGATCACCACCGCCTACATGCTCTTCGCCGGGGTGGCGCTGGTGGCGCTGACGCTTTTCGCGCCGCAGGGCCTCATGGGAGAGGTGCGGCGCAGGGTCTGGCGGGGGCTGCCATGAGCCTTCTGTCGGTGCGCGGCCTCACCCGCGATTTCGACGGGCTGCGCGCGGTCGATGGGGTGGATCTCGATATCCCGGCGGGCGAGGTGCGCGCGCTGATCGGCCCCAACGGCGCGGGCAAGACCACGCTGGTGGGCCTCATCGCCGGGCGGCTTGTCCCCACGCGGGGCCGGGTGCTCTTCGACGGGCGCGACATCACGCGCCTGCCCGCGCATCGCCGGATGCGGCTCGGCATGGCCTATACCTTTCAGATCACGTCCGTGTTCGCGGGGCTGAGCGTGGCCGAGAACGTGACGCTCGCCGCGCGGCGGCGGGTGCGCGGCGCCGGGCTCGCCCCGGCGGTTCAGACGGCGCTCGTCCGCGTCGGGCTTGCGGCGCGCGCCGATCAGCTCGCGGGCGATCTGGCCTATGGCCATCAGCGCCTGCTGGAGATTGCCATGGGCCTCGTGCAGCGCCCGCGCCTTCTGATCCTCGACGAGCCGACCCAAGGACTCTCGGACGGCGAGATCGCGGGGTTCCAGACGCTTGTGCGCGACCTGGCGGGTGCGGTCACGATCCTTCTCATCGAGCACAACATGGCCGTTGTCATGGCGCTGGCCGACCGGATCACCGTCATGGCCGCCGGGCGCATCCTGGCCGAGGGCACACCGGCGGAGATTCATGCCAACCGCGCCGTGCAGGCCGCCTATCTGGGAGGGGCCGATGTTGCGGATCGCTGACCTGCGCGCGGGCTACGGTGCCGCGGAGGTGCTGCACGGCGTCTCGCTCAGCGTGGCCCGCGGCGAGATCCTGTGCCTCATGGGCCGCAACGGCGCGGGCAAGACGACGCTTCTGCGGGCCGCGATGGGCCTGCTGCGCCCCATGGGCGGCGCGGTCTGGCTGGGTGAGACGCGGCTCGATACGCTGCCCGCGCATCGCGTGCCCGGTGCGGGGCTGGGCTATGTGCCGCAGGGCCGCCGCCTCTTCGCCGGGCTGAGCGTGGCCGAGAATCTGGAGATCGGGGTGATGGGCGGTCAGGGCGGGGCCGCGCTGCGCGCCGAGGTGCTCGAGATGTTCCCGCGTCTGCGCGACCGGCTGCGCCAGCGCGCCGAGACGCTCTCGGGCGGCGAGCAGCAGATGCTGGCGCTGGCGCGCGCGCTCTGCCTCGCCCCCCGCGCGCTCCTGCTCGACGAGCCGACCGAGGGGCTGCAACCCTCGATGATCGCCGCGATCCGCGACGTGGTGGTGCGCAAGCGCGCCGAGGGCGTGGCGGTCCTGCTGGTGGAGCAGCGGCTCGACGCGGTGCTGCCGGTGGCCGACCGTGTGGCGTTTCTGGAAAACGGGCGGCTCGCCGAGGAGATGAGCGCCGCGGCGCTGCGCACCGACCGCGCGCGCGCACAACGCTATCTCGGCGTGTAGCGGTGAGATACGGCCCTGCACCGTCGATCCCCCCAACTGTCAGCCCGCCGACCTGGCATGTTGCGGGACGGGGCGGGCGGTTGGTTGAATCCACGCCCTGCCCGGAGCGGCCGCGAAGCGGCCCGGGCAGCGGCTGGCCGCCCCCTCGGCCAGCGGCTTTGGCGACGCAGGCGCGCGATCAGGGGTCGTCCGACCTGACGCCATAAAGTGCGGACCGCCGATGGCGCAGCGGCTGCCCGCGGCCATCCGCTGCCCTGCGCCGCGCATGGTGCGACCGTTGGTTTCGGGCTCTGACCTGCCACGCGCCGCATCGGTCTCTTCCGGCGTTACGCCGCCGAGCCGCCCACCGTCAGCCCGCCGATGAGCACCGAGGGCTGGCCCACGCCCACCGGCACCCACTGGCCCTGCTTGCCGCAGGTGCCCATGCCGGGATCGAGGGCCATGTCGTTGGCGAGGCCGCGGATGCGCTGGAGGGCGGTGGCGCCGTCGCCGATCAGCGTGGCGCCCTTGACCGCGCGGCCCACCTTGCCGCCCTGCACGCGATAGGCCTCGGTGCAGGAGAAGACGAACTTGCCGTTGGTGATGTCCACCTGCCCGCCGCCGAAGCCCACGGCATAGATCCCGTCCTTCATCTCGGCCAGAAGGTCCTCGGGGGTGGCCTCGCCGCCCAGCATGTAGGTGTTGGTCATGCGCGGCATGGGGGCGTGGGCATAGCTCTCGCGCCGCCCGTTTCCGGTGGGGGCCACCCCCATCAGGCGGGCGTTCTGGCGGTCCTGCATGTAGCCCACGAGGATGCCGTCCTCGATCAGGACATTGCGGGCCGAGGGCGTGCCCTCGTCGTCGATGGTCAGGCTGCCGCGCCGGTCCGGCAGGGTGCCGTCATCGAGCACGGTCACCCCCGGCGCGGCGATGCGGCTGCCCATGAGACCGGCGAAGGCCGAGGCACCCTTGCGGTTGAAATCGCCCTCGAGCCCGTGGCCGATGGCCTCGTGCAAGAGGATCCCCGGCCAGCCGGGGCCGAGCACCACGTCCATGACGCCCGCGGGCGCGTCCTCGGCCCCGAGGTTGACAAGCGCGATGCGCAGCGCCTCGCGCGCCCGCGCCTGCCAGTCGGCGGGCTCGATCAGGCCATCGAGGCGCACGCGCCCGCCGCCGCCCGCGCTGCCCTGTTCGCGGCGGCCGTTCTCCTCGACGATCACCGAGACGGTGAGGCGCGTCATGGGGCGGGTGTCGGAGAGCTCCTGCCCGTCGGGGCGCAGGATCACCACCTCCTGAAGCGAGGCCGCGAGCGTGGCCGTGACCTGCACCACGCGGGGATCGAGCGCGCGGGCGAAGGCGTCGATCTCGCGCAGGGTCTCGATCCTGACCGGGAAGGGGGTTCCGGCGACCGGGTCTTCATCGGTGTAGAGGCGGCGATTGGTGGCGGCGGGACCGGCCGCAAGCCTGCCCCCGCCCGCCCCCACGGCAAGGCGCGCGGTCTCGACCGCGCGGGCGAGCGCCGCCTCGCTCACCTCGGAGGAATGGGCATAGCCCGTCACCTCGCCGCGCACGGCGCGCAGGCCGAACCCCTCGGAGGCGTCGTAGGAGGCGGTCTTCACGCGCCCGTCGTCGAACACCAGCGCCTCGGCGCGGCGGCGCTCGAGAAATATTTCTCCGTCGTCGGCACCCCCTGTGGCCGCGCGCAGATGCCGCAGCGCCGCGTCTCGGTCGAGCCGGGTCTCGAAGGGGCGAAAGGGGCTGTCGGTCATGGGATCCCGTCCTGTCTGCGGCGCGCGTCGGATGGTCGCAACTTGATCGAGATCAAAAAAGCGTCCCTTTGCCGCAATGCGCGTTCTTGTGATGCATGTGATAGTATGGTTTTAACCGGGACCGAGACAACGGGATTCCACGGTATCCGCACGATCCCGGCGCAGCGACACGAACCGTTCAACCGATCAGGGTGCAAAATGCGACTTATCCCCAGCCTCATGGCCGCTCTGGCCGCCCTCACAGCCCTTCCCGCGCGCGCGCAGGAGCTCGTCGGAACGCCGATCCAGGGCGGGACCGGGTTCCAGCCCGCGGCGACCGAGCTGGCGCGCGACCTGCAATGGCTGGACGGGACGATCAATGTCATCATCATCGCCATCGTGCTTCTGGTCGTGGGGCTGCTGGCCTATGCGGCGGTGCGCTACACGCGGCGGTCGAATCCCGACCCGGCGAAGTTCACCCACAACTCGCCGCTCGAGATCGCCTGGACCATCGTGCCGATCCTGATCCTCGTCTTCATCGGCGCCAACTCCCTGCCGATCCTGTTCAAGCAGCAGGAATTCCCCGAGGGCGAGATCAACATCAAGGTGACCGGATACCAGTGGTACTGGGGCTATGAGTATACCGACCACGATTTCGCCTTCGACAGCTACATGATCGGCGCGCCCGCGACGGGGGGCGACAATCGCCTGACGCCCGAGGTCGAGCAGCAGCTGATCGAGGCGGGCTACAGCCGCGACGAATTCCTGCTCGCGACCGATACCGCCGTGGTCGTGCCGGTGGGCAAGACCGTGGTGATGACCGTGACCGGCGCGGACGTGATCCACAGCTGGACGATCCCGGCCTTCGGGGTGAAGCAGGATGCGGTGCCCGGCCGCCTTGCGCAGCTGTGGTTCAAGGCCGAGAAGGAAGGCATCTATTTCGGCCAGTGTTCGGAGCTCTGCGGACAGGCCCATGCCTACATGCCGATCACCGTCAAGGTGGTGAGCGAGGCGGAATATGCCGAATGGCTCGAGGGCGCGATCGAGGAATATGCGGGCGACCCCTCCACCCTGCCGGGCGCCGTGCGGGTGGCCGCGGCCGAGTGAGGCCGCGCGCCCGCTGAGAGAAAGAGCGACAGATGAGCGACGCCAGCCTTCACCAAGCCAGCAGCGCGCAGCCCGGCGAGGCGGGCTTCGGCGATTTCTTCGCGCTGCTCAAGCCGCGGGTCATGACGCTTGTCGTGTTCACGGCGCTGGTGGGGATGCTGGCGGCGCCGGTGGCGCTGCATCCGGTTGTGGCGCTGGCCGCCATCCTCTGCATCGCCGTGGGGGGCGGGGCCTCGGGCGCGCTCAACATGTGGTGGGAGGCGGATATCGACGCCAAGATGCGCCGCACCGCGCGCCGCCCGATCCCGGCCGGAAAGGTGACGCGGGACGAGGCGTTCGGCTTCGGCATCACGCTGGCCGCGTTCTCGGTGGTGATGATGTGGCTGGCCACGAACGCGCTGGCGGCGGGGATTCTGGCCTTCACCATCTTCTTCTACGTGGTGATCTACACGATCGGTCTGAAACGCCGGACGCCTCAGAACATCGTGATCGGCGGCGCTGCCGGGGCGTTTCCGCCGATGATCGGCTGGGCGGCGGCCACGGGGACGGTCAGCGTCGAATCGGTGCTGATGTTCGCGCTCATCCTTCTCTGGACGCCGCCGCATTTCTGGGCGCTCGCGCTCTTCATGCGGGGCGATTACGACAATGCGGGCGTGCCCATGCTGACCGTGACCCATGGACGGCGCGCGACGCGGGCGCATATCCTGGCCTATACGGCGATCCTTGCCGTGATGGCGGTGGGGGCGGCGTTCACGCAGATCGGCGGGCCGGTCTACCTGGCGGTGGCACTGGTCTTCAACGCGCTCTTCCTGCGCGACGCGGTGGCGATCTGGCGGCGGGACGAGGGCGCGGCCGAGGCCGATAATTACCGGGTGGAGAAGCGGGCATTCCGGCTGTCGCTGTGGTATCTCTTCGCGCATTTCACCGCGATCCTCGCGGAGGCGGCGCTGCGGGGTCTCGGTATCGGGGGCTGGGCATGAGCTTTCGGGAGGAACACGAACTGCACCGGCGCCGGTTCGGGCGCAACCTGGGCCTTGGCCTCGTGCTGGCGGGCTTCGTGGCGCTGGTCTTCGGCCTGACCGTCGCCAAGGTGACGAGCGAGGATTTCGCGCTGCCGAAGGCGGAAACGGGAACGACGGAAACGGGAGGCTATTGAGGCGCATGGACCGCAACCTGAAGACGCTGATACGGCTGGTGGGCGTGGTGGTGGTCATGGGCGGGCTGGCCTGGGCCTCGGTGCCGTTCTACGACTGGTTCTGCCGCGTGACCGGCTTCGGCGGCGTGACAGGCGTGGCCGAGGCGGGCAGCGCCGAGGTGCTGGAGCGGACCGTCAAGGTGCGGTTCGATGCCAGCAAGGAGCGCGGGATGCCCTGGGACTTCCGACCCGTGGAACGGGAGATGGAGATCCGCATCGGCGAGACCGGCCTTGCCTTCTACGAGGCCTACAATCCCACCGACCGGGTGGTTGCCGGATCGGCGAGCTATAACGTGACCCCCTACGAGGCCGGCGGCTTCTTCACCAAGATCGACTGTTTCTGCTTCACCGAACAGGTGCTGCAGCCCGGCGAGCGGGTGCAGATGCCCGTGACCTTCTACGTGGACCCCGAGATCGTGTCCGACCGCGATGCGCAATACGTGCACACGATCACGCTCTCCTATACATTCCATGAAATCGACCTGCCCGAGAGCCACGCGGCCCTTGCGCCGGGCGCGAAAACCGGCAAAACGCTGAACTGAGCCTTCGACGAGGGAACCTGACAAGATGGCACATTCCAAGAACCACGATTACCACATACTGCCCCCCTCCATCTGGCCGCTGCTCGGTGCGCTGGCGGGGTTCGTCATGCTCTTCGGGGCGGTGCTCTGGTTCCATGACAACGGGCCCTGGATGTTTCTCGCGGGGCTTGTCGGCGTGCTCTACGTGATGTTCGGCTGGTGGTCGGACGTGGTGCATGAGGGGCAGACCGGCGATCACACGCCCGTGGTGCGGATCGGTCTGCGCTATGGCTTCATCCTCTTCATCATGTCGGAGGTGATGTTCTTCGCGGCCTGGTTCTGGAACTTCTTCAAGCACGCCATGTATCCCATGGGGCCCGATTCGCCCGCCGTGGATGGCGTCTGGCCGCCCGCCGGGATCGAGACCTTCGACCCCTGGCACCTGCCGCTGATCAACACGCTGATCCTGCTCTGCTCGGGCTGCGCGGCGACCTGGGCGCATCACGCGCTGGTTCACGAGAACAACCGCACTGACATGAAGCGGGGGCTTGCCCTTGCGATTGCGCTCGGCGTGCTCTTCACCTTCTTCCAGGCCTATGAATACAGCCATGCGGCCTTCGGGTTCTCGGGCAATATCTACGGGGCCAGCTTCTTCATGGCGACCGGCTTCCATGGCGCGCATGTGATCATCGGGACGATCTTTCTCTTCGTCTGCCTGATGCGCACGCTCAAGGGCCATTTCACGCCTGAGCAGCATGTCGGCTTCGAGGCGGCGGCCTGGTATTGGCACTTCGTCGATGTGGTCTGGCTGTTCCTTTTCGCCGCCGTCTATGTCTGGGGCGGCTGACGGGGCATCGCCTGCGGCGCGAGTATTTTTGGCAAGATGAAGGTGCGGGGGTTTTCCTTCCCCGCATTTTCCTTTTGAAGGCGGGGCATGAGACGGATCCTTCCACTGCTGATCTTCGGGCTTGCGGGGCTCGCGCTGCTTGTCGGGCTGGGGATCTGGCAGGTGCAGCGGCTGGCCTGGAAAGAGGGGGTGCTGGCCGAGATCGAGGCGCGGATTTCGGCGGCGCCCGTGGGGCTGCCCGAGACGGCGACGGCGGCGGATCGCTACCTGCCGGTGCAGGCCCGGGGCGAGATCGGGGCAGAGGCGCTGCGGGTGCTGGTGAGCCGCAAGCAGGCAGGCGCGGGCTATCGGCTGATTTCCGTGCTGGAGACGGACGGGCGGCGGGTGCTGCTCGACCGGGGGTTCATCCCCGTGGCGCGGGAGGTGCCCGCGCCGCCGGAGGGGAAGATCACGCTCACGGGCAACCTGCACTGGCCGGATGACCGGACCGCGGCCACGCCGGAAAACGACGTGGCGGGCAATATCTGGTTTGCCCGCGACATCGCGCAGATGGCGGGCGTGCTGGGGGCCGAGCCGCTCCTGATCGTGGCGCGGGAGGTGTCGCCGCCGGAACAGGGCGTGACGCCCCTGCCGGTAGACACGGGCGACATTCCCAACGATCACCTCGAATACGCCGTCACCTGGTTTTCCTTTGCCCTCATCTGGGCGGTGATCGTGGCGGTTCTCATCCGGCGGCAAACGGGGGCCGCGAGAGGGGTCAAGGCATGAGATACATCTCGACGAGGGGACGCGCGCCGGTTCTGGGCTTCGAGGAGGCGATGCTGACCGGGCTCGCGCGCGACGGCGGGCTCTACCTGCCCGAGCGCATTCCGGCGATGAGCCATGAGGAGATCCGGGCGCTCGAGGGGCAGAGCTACGAGGAGGCCGCGTTCCGGGTGATGCGGCCGTTCATCGGCAACGCCTTCACCGACGAGGAGTTTCGCGGCATCATCGCGCGGGCCTATGCGGGGTTCGGCCATGCCGCGCGGGCACCCCTGAGGCAGCTTGCGCCGGGGCATTTCCTGCTGGAGCTCTTCCACGGGCCGACGCTGGCGTTCAAGGATTTCGCCATGCAACTCATCGGGCAGATGTTCGAGACCTCGCTCAGGCGCTCGGGGCAGAGGGTCTGCATCGTGGGGGCGACCTCGGGCGATACCGGCTCGGCGGCGATCGAGGCGTTCCGGGGACTGGACGCGGTGGATGTGTTCATCCTCTACCCGCACGGGCGCGTCTCGGAGGTGCAGCGGCGGCAGATGACGACGCCCGCCGAGAGCAATGTCCATGCGCTGGCCATCGAGGGGCATTTCGACGATGCCCAGGCGCGCGTGAAGGACATGTTCAACGACTTCGCCTTTCGTGACGGCGTTCGGCTTGCGGGGGTGAACAGCATCAACTGGGCGCGGGTGCTGGCGCAGGTGGTCTATTACTTCACCTCTGCGGTGAGCCTTGGCGCGCCGGATCGCAGGGTGAGCTTCACCGTGCCCACGGGGAATTTCGGCGATGTCTTCGCGGGGTTCATCGCGCAGCGCATGGGCCTGCCCATCGACCGGCTGGTGGTGGCCACCAACCAGAACGACATCCTGCACCGCTGCCTCGGCACGGGGGAGTATCGGCCCGAGGGGGTGATCCCGTCGATCAGCCCGTCGATGGATATCCAGGTGAGCTCCAATTTCGAGCGCGCGCTCTTCTATGCCTATGGGCAGGATGGCGCGGCGGTGGCGCAGGTGATGGAGGAACTGAAGGCAGGCGGCTTCCGGGTGAGCCAGGGCGCGCTGGAAGCCCTGCGCGAGGTGTTTGCGTCGGGGCGCTGCGACGAGGATGCGACGCGCGCCACGATCCGGCGGACGCTCGAGACCACGGGCGAGCTTCTGTGCCCGCACAGCGCGGTGGGCGTGCATGTGGCGGAGGCACATCGTGTGCCGGGCGTGCCGATGATCACGCTTGCCACGGCGCATCCCGCGAAGTTCCCGGCGGCGGTGGAAGAGGCGAGCGGCGTTCGCCCCCCCTTGCCCGAGCGCATGGCGGACCTGTATGAGCGTGACGAACGTGTGACACGGCTGCCCAACGAGCTTGCCGCCATCGAAACCCTGATCAAGGAACGGATCGCCCATTGACCGTCAATCTCACCACGCTTTCCAACGGTTTCCGCATCGTGTCGGAGACCATGCCGGGGCTGCAATCGGCGGCCGTGGGCATCTGGGTGCTCGCGGGCGCGCGCCATGAGGAGGCACCGCAGAACGGCATCGCGCATTTCCTCGAGCACATGGCCTTCAAGGGCACAAAGCGGCGCAGCTCGCTTCAGATCGCCGAGGCGATCGAGGATGTGGGCGGGTATATCAACGCCTATACCTCGCGCGAGGTGACGGCCTTTTATGCCCGCGTGCTGAAGGATGACGTGTCGCTGGCGCTGGCCGTGGTGGCGGATATCCGGCGGCAGCCGGTCTTCGACCAACGCGAGATCGAGGTGGAGCGGGGTGTCATCCTGCAGGAGATCGGGCAGGCGCTGGACACGCCCGACGACATCATCTTCGACTGGCTGCAGGAGAAGGCGTATCCGGATCATCCGCTGGGGCGGACCATTCTTGGCGAAGAAGCGCGGGTGAAGGGGTTTTCGCGCGAGGACCTGACGGGCTTCGTGGAGCAGCACTATCGGCCCGGGCAGATGATCCTGTCGGCCGCCGGGGCCGTGGATCATGACGCGCTGGTGCGCGATGCCGAGCGGTTTTTTGGCGACATGAGCGGCGACAATGCAGGGCCGGCGCCGACTGCGCGTTTCGAGGGGGGCGAAAGCCGCCGGGTCAAGCAGCTGGAGCAGGCGCATTTCGCCCTGGCCTTCGAGAGCCCGAACTATACCGATCCGGGGGTTTATGCCTCGCAGATCTATTCCTGTG
>MDTD01125283.1_pt1 | contig 46263 bp, 35 predicted proteins | sample 811221 | NCBI WGS metagenome assembly MDTD01 (sample SAMN05326646, study PRJNA326480) | marine metagenome | isolation source: seawater | place: Pacific Ocean: South West | collected 2011 | reverse complement strand
TTCCGCCCCGTCAACAACTTTTTTAACTTTTTTTTCGAAGTCCTTGTTGCCAACCGCTCTGAATATTTAAGAAAGAACAAGCCGCTTGGAGTTGCTGTTGGGCTTCCCCGTGCGACGAAAGAGGTTCTAGGTCAAACCACCTCCACCGTCAAGCGGTTTTTTAAAATAAAATGCATCACCACATCACAAAAATACTTAAACCATCGAAATATATGAGTATACACGATTAACTTTTTATTTTAAAAACCACTGAATTGATCACCACTCATCTGACACGATGATTATTGGTTGAAAATATCAAGCAAATCACCATGAAAACAGATATCTGATAAGGCCAGTAACGAGGTCAAAATGAAGGAAACCACCAAGTCAACGTATTATGAGCGTATATATACTGTACTTATATACATACAGGAGAACCTTGATGAGGAGCTTTCCTTGGATACGCTCGCTAACCTGGCCCACTTCTCCCCTACTCACTTTCACCGCATCTTCAAAGGAATGATGAGTGAAACTCTAAGTGAGCATATAAGAAGAATACGCTTGGAACGAGCAGCCATCCGATTGGCGTTGAACAGCTCGAGTGTCACTACTGCAGCTTTTGATGCGGGCTACACTACAGTTGAATCATTCAGCCGTGCTTTCAAAAAGGTGTTTGCATGCGCACCTTCTCAATACAGCGAGAAGCACTGGAATGAACTATACGACAAAATCCCCGGAGCCGTGCATTATTTATTAAACAATGCGCGATCAACACTGACTCTGAATCGAAAAGGAGAAATGAAAATGGAAGTATCTGTCAAAGATATCCTGGAAATGCGCGTTGCATACAAACGCCACACAGGACCGTATGCTGAGTGCGACGAAGCCTGGAAGGTTTTATGCGACTGGGCTGATGCAAACAAAATCATCAATGCCGAAACACAATTCCTCGGCATTTGTCACGACGATCCGCAAATAACGCCACCCGAAAAAATCCGATATGACGCCTGCATGACTGTAGATGGCAGCATAGATGCTGAAGGGGAAGTGGGCATCCAAACCATCCCAGGCGGGAAATATGCCATCACTCTTCATAAGGGCCCATACGAGAACCTGGAAAAAACCTATGCCAAGCTTTTCGGAGTTTGGCTCCCCGAAAGCGGACATCAGTTCCGCGAGCAACCGAGCTTCGAAATCTATCTCAACTCCCCAGAACACACCAAGCCTGAGGATTTGCTGACAGAAATATATCTGCCCATTAAATAAAAGAAAGGCCCGACATATCCTGTCGGGCCTTTTGTTCTATTACTATATAATAAACAAATTAAAACTCGAGGCTCTTGGGCGTTCTGGGGAACGGCATAACGTCGCGGATATTGGTTATTCCAGATACCAACATCAGCATACGCTCAAATCCCATTCCAAAACCGGCATGGGGAGCTGAACCGTAGCGACGAGAGTCAAGATACCACCAGTACTCTTCTTTATCGAGGCCAAGAGTATCCATCCGAGAAAGAAGAACATCCATCCTTTCCTCACGCTGACTTCCACCAATGAGCTCACCAATGCGCGGAACCAGACAATCCATGGCCGCAACCGTTTCGTTGTCATCGTTCATACGCATGTAGAACGGCTTGATCGTCTTCGGATAGTCATACACATAGACCGGCTTTTTGAACTTCTCCTCACAAAGGAAACGCTCATGCTCGGTCTGGAGGTCCATTCCCCATTCTACCGGGTACTCAAACTTCTTCTTGGTCTTTTTGAGAAGACGAATGGCCTCCGTGTAGGGAAGGCGCTCAAAAGGATTGTTCAAGATGTTCTCAAGCGTGCCCATAAGCGACTTGTCAACAAACTTGGCGAACAGTTCGATATCCTCCGCGCTATGATCAAGCATGTGGGTAATCAAATACTTGATCATTTCCTCGCCGAGATCCATGTCATCGGCCAGATCAGCGAAAGCGATTTCGGGTTCAACCATCCAGAACTCGGCTACGTGCCGGGGAGTATTGGAGTTTTCAGCCCTGAATGTAGGGCCGAAGGTGTACACATCCCCCAAAGACAGGGCAAACATCTCAGCGGAAAGCTGCCCGGAAACAGTCAGGGAGGACGGTTTTCCAAAGAAATCTTCCTCTACCGGCTTCTGTGAACCGTGTTCCAAGCTGGTAACGCGAAACATCTCACCTGCGCCTTCACAATCAGAGCCTGTGATGATCGGCGTATGGATGTAGAAGAAATCCTTCTCTGCGAAAAACTTGTGAATGGCCTGAGCCAGCTCGGAACGCATACGGAAAATGGCACCGTATTTATTCGTGCGGGGGCGCAAGTGAGCGATACCACGAAGGAACTCATCACTGTGGCGCTTTTTCTGCAAGGGGAAAGTCTCCTGATCCGCCCCACCAAGCAACTTGATGGATGTGCCGCGAATCTCCCACTTCTGACCTTTGCCAGGAGACTCAACCAACTCACCGTCGATAGCCACAGAAGCACCGGTTCCGACATTGGCGATAGTTTCAACAATCTCGGGAGTATGATCGATTACGACCTGAATATTGCTCAAACAGGATCCGTCGTTGATCTCCACAAAAGAGAACCCCTTGTTGTCACGCTTGGTGCGAACCCATCCACCGACGTGGATTCCTGCCATGGGTTCTTGCGCATTCAGGGCATGCTTGATCTTTGTTCGTTTCATATTTCTACATCCTTATGGTGTTTTTTTCCCGCTCTTACCGATATTAGTGTTAATTGGCAACGGACATCTATATATAAACATGGTAACAATATCGTGCGCCTATTAGTTGAGTATCGACCATCTCAGCCAAATAGCATAGAACATGCCCCTACCGGTTTTTTCTAAAAAGGCATAGTCTATTGCCTCCGGACAAGAGGTAGGCTATGAACACCCGCAAACTGCAACGATAATAATCATGAGGACCGGATGGGATTTTTTAGCAAATTGAAAAAAGCTTGGGCCAGCCCCGAAGATGTGGCTCAACAGGCACTTGACGAATACAAGAAAGAAGCCGGGTTGGAAACGGAAGCGGAAGGAGAGCCGGAACCGCCGATAGCTCCCACTGAAGAAGTCGCCACAGAAGACAAGACTACCGCCCCTCCTTCTCCCGATCATCAAGAACAAACAGATGCGGCCCCGACCGCGACCGAGGACTGGCAGAAAGGTCTTACTCTTGCCCTGCGCCAGGCTGAGCCAAAGCTCTCGCAATGGCTCAATATCATTGTGGAAGGCGTTGAAGAAAAAGGACAAGACCTCTGGGATCGACTCGCCTTTCTTTTCCGAGCGCTTGGCGCACCTGAAGACGAATCAAAGGCTTTCATCAAGAAGTTCGACAAATGGCTTGATGAAATGGGCTATGAAGCAGTCGAAGAATTCAAATCCGAGCTGCAGTACCGGTTGGCACTGGCTCTGGACCTTGAAGACGAAGAAGACGAGCGCGACAGACTTTTCGTCAAGCTTTCCGAAGGCATTTCCAAAACCCGCGAACAGATCACCAAGCGTATTGATGGCCTGCTGTCATCCCACTCCAAGCTGGATGACGACTTTTGGGAAGAGTTTGAAGAAATCCTCATCATGGCAGATGTTGGCATGGAAGCAGCCAACCAGCTCATGGACAACCTGAAAGAGCGCGCACGCAAGGCCGGCACAGATGATCCTGACGATTTCAAGGACATTCTCCGTGACGAGCTGGAAGAGATATTCAAGGTACCCCCTCGTATCGAAGCGGTTAACCCACCTGAAGTATTGATGATGGTTGGCGTCAATGGTGTCGGCAAGACCACCACCATTGCAAAGCTGGCTCACCGTGCCCAGATGCAGGGACGCAAGGTTCTCATCGCTGCGGGCGACACCTTCCGCGCTGCTGCCATTGAGCAGTTGGAAGTGTGGGCTAATCGCATCGGCGCTGGTTTTTTTGCAAAAGCTGAAGGCTCTGATCCTGCTGCTGTTGCGTATGAAGCCATGGATAAGGCCGTCAATGAGGGGTACGACCTCCTCCTTCTGGATACGGCAGGTCGACTCCACACCAAGGTCAACCTCATGGAAGAGTTGAAAAAGATTGAACGTGTGGTCGGGAAAAAACATGAAGGTGCACCGCATCGTTGTGTTTTGGTTATTGACGCGACCACCGGTCAGAATGCACTCTCACAGACTAAGCTTTTCAACGAAGCTGTTGGTGTTGATGAGATTATTTTGACCAAACTTGACGGAACTGCCAAAGGCGGCGTTGTCGTTGCGGTTACACTACAGAACAAACTCCCGATTACCTTTGTTGGACTCGGAGAGAAGATGGAAGACCTTCGCCCGTTCAACGGCAAGGACTTTGCCAAGGCCTTATTAACCTAACCTTTTTTATGTGACGGTAAGTATCGTGTCCGAAGAATTCAAAGAGCGTAATGGCGTGGAAGAAGGCGAAGCCAGCTTTGCCGAACTGTTTGAACAGTACAGCGAAGGCGGTGGTGACGACCTGAATGTCGGTGACAAAGTTGCCGGTCAGGTTATCCAGGTCGGAGAAACCAGTATCTTTGTCGATACTGGCACCAAGCTTGATGGTGTGGTCGAAAAGGAAGAGCTGCTCGATGAAGAGGGCAACTGCACAGTCAAGGAAGGCGACACGGTTGAGCTGTACGTCGTTGGCAAGGATTCCGGCGGCATCAAGTTGTCGCGCGCCCTTTCCGGCATTGGCGGCTTGGCGATGATGGAAGAAGCAAAAGCAAGCGCTCTCCCGGTAGAGGGAAATGTTGCATCCACCTGCAAAGGCGGATTCAATGTGACGATCATGCAGCGTCGTGCTTTCTGCCCTGTCAGCCAGATCGATAATCGTTTTGTTGAAGATCCGGAAGAATATGTCGGCAAGACATTGGAATTCCTGATCACCAAACTGGAGCAAGGCGGCCGTAACATCGTTGTTTCCCGTCGCGACCTTCTGGAGAGGGAGACTGCGCAGGCAGTGGAGACCTTCACTGCTGAAACAAAAGTCGGTGATGAAGTCGAAGGTGTCGTCAAGCGACTCGCACCCTTTGGTGCATTTGTCGAAATCATGCCCGGCCTCGATGGTCTGGTTCATATTTCGCAGATTTCCCATGGCCGCATTGGACACCCTGAAGAGGCTGTCACTGTAGGCCAGAAGGTCAAAGCGAAAGTCACCCGCTACGAGCACGACGACAAAGGACGCCTCAAGATTTCACTCTCCATGAAAGAGCTGGCGCAAGACCCCTGGGATACTGTCACCTCCTCCTTTACCGAAGGCGACAAGGTCACCGGCAAGGTTGTTCGCCTTGCCGATTTTGGTGCTTTTGTCGAAATCGCTCCCGGCATCGATGGCTTGGTGCATGTCTCTGAAATGAGCTACACCCAGCGCGTTCACAAGCCTTCCGATTTCGTCAAGGAAGGCCAGACCGTTTCCGTCAAGATCAAATCCATCGATACGGATAGCCGCCGCATCGGTCTTTCCATGAAAGACGCCGAAGGAGACCCGTGGCTTGACGTTGAGGACAAGTACCAGAGTGGCCAGAAGGTTGAGGGTACAGTTGAAAAGCAGGAACAGTTCGGTATTTTCATCCAACTGGAGCCTGGCATCACCGGCCTGCTTCCAAAATCCGTCATTGCTCGGAGCGAGAGTGCGTCCAAGTACGAGAAGCTGCACTCTGGCGACACGGTTGAAATTGTCGTTGGTGAAGTGAAAGCCGGAGAAAGAAAAATATCCCTGACCACTGAAGATGCTCAGGATGACGGAGACTGGAAACAGTTTGCTCCCAAGAAAAAGCCTTCCACAGGTGGAACCGGTGGCATGGGACTGCTCGGCGCAGCACTTCAGGAAGCCATGGATAAAAAGAAATAGTTTCGCAATGTAATACAATGAAAGGCCCGACAGTTTATACTGTCGGGCCTTTTTATTTGAGTATGTTTTGCCTACAACCGTTCTCTCATTCACTTTGCAAAGTCATCCGCCCAACCAACACCTATCCGGGCTGTGAAGTCGTCCATTTCCACCTTGTAATGGTGTAAATGTAATATCTCGTCGGAACTCCCGTTTCCATACACAGGATCGCCCACTATCGGATGATCAATTGATGACAGATGAGCACGAATCTGGTGACGCGCACCCTTGGTAATCATGCACCTCACCAGCGTGATATTCCGCTCGCGATCATGCCCCAACGCATGAACTTCCGTCCAACGACGCTCGTCACTTGTGTCGGTTTCAAGTATGCGTGTCACCTTGCGATTATCCACATCCAGCTCACACTTGACTGTCGCCGTCCCGTCAAAGCGCCCTTCGACCAAAGCGAGATAGAACTTCCTGATTGTCCCGTCTGATTCCATGGCGTGGTAGGTATCGCAACCGCCACGATTCAACCCCACCAACAGCAGGCCCGACGTCAGATAGTCCAGTCGATTCAACAGAACCGGTGAATGATCTGGAAACAAATCCATCAATGCACTCTCAACATTGGGAGTATCCTTGCCGACAATTAAAGCGGAGTGAACCTTGGCAGGCTTGAACAAAGCAGCAACAGTGTCCGATTGGCTCACAATCTCAACCTCCGGGAGTGAGTGCTGAGACTCCGGGAACTCGACACGAATTTCCTGCCCACTCTGCACCTTGTATCCCGGCTTTCGATCTCGGCCGTTGACCTGAACCAATCCTTCGTCGCAATACCGACGCCGGAGGCGAAGGCCGCTGTCAGGCAGAACCAAAGACAAGGCATTGTCCAAGCGTTTTCCATCAAAACTGTCAGGGATAATATGTGTACTGCTGTTGTTCATACCTCCACCCTACACACTATCGTTACCAACCAGCAACATCTTATCTGTCTTTGACGCCACAGCCCAGATATCCTAAAGTCGCCAGATGATAGAAACAACCCGCAATAAGCCCGGACATCCCGCTCACTTCCTACCATTCTCCACGAGTTATGCATAATGGATATACGAGGTCTGATCTACGTTCTGATTGCCGCCATCATGTGGGGCATCATCGGTATTTTCGCTAAGGAAGTTCTGGCCGAAGGCATCACTGCCCTTGAAATAGCTTTTTGGCGAGCTTCACTGGCCTGGGTCATGTTCGTGGTTCATGCATGCATAAAAAAACAAGTCAAGACACAACCTAGCGACCTCCCCTTCCTGTTCGCATTCGGCTTTATTTGTGTGACCATGTTTTACGGCTCCTACCAACTGGCCATTCGCGACGTGGGAATGGCTCTGGCAGCAGTACTCCTTTATACTGCCCCGGCCTGGGTCGCTTTTCTATCATGGATTGTGCTCAAGGAAAAAATGACGACAATCAAGATGTTGTGTGTCGTCATGACCATTACCGGCGTCATCTGTATCAGCCTCGGTCCCAAATTGCTGAGCGGCAATTCCATACCTCTGAACCTCTTCGGTCTGGCCGCCGGCTTGGTTTCCGGTTTCACATACGCCCTCTATTACATCTTCGGGAAGAAGTACCTCCACCGGTACGCTACCCCCACAATCTTTGTTTATGCGCTCCCCTTTGGCGCAGCACTCCTTTTCCCTTTCATCGACTTTCAACCAAAGTCTCCTTACGTATGGTTCATGCTGACAGCCATGGCTGCCGTCACATCTTACGGAGCCTTTTCATTTTACTACGCAGGGCTTAAGCGCATGGACGCCACTAGAGCTTCTATCGTTGCCACATTTGAACCCGTTGTCGCTGCGATCTTTGCGTTTCTCCTGTTCGGTGAAACCTTTTCCATTATGGGATATGCGGGAAGCTCACTCATAATCGCAGCCGTTCTCATTGTAGTGCTGTCCGGCACCAAGCCAAGCAGAGCCAATACAGGAAAACAATAACATGTCAGAACTCAAACAAGTCAAAGCGGCTGCCGGTTCCGGCAAAACCTACCAACTGACTCGCCGCTTTCTCACGCTGCTCGACAATGCCGACAGCTCGCAAAAACAGTTTGCCTGCGTGGGTAAGCCGCATCGAGGCTACGCCTGGCCGGAAATAATGGCTGTCACCTTTACCAATAAGGCAGCCACCGAGATGAAGGAACGTGTGATCAGTGGCCTGAAGCACGCAGCGCTTCTTCCTGATCAGCCACAGATGACGAACGCCGCACCTGAGACAGCAGCAAAAGCGATCGACTCCATACTTCGACGCTACCATCGGCTTAATATCCGAACCATCGACTCTCTTCTGGCACTTCTGCTCAGACTGTTTTCGCTTGAGTTCGGCATTCGCCCGGATTTTCAGATTGTCTTCGACGAATCAGAACTGTTTGATGCCGTATTCGATCACTACCTGACAGTATGCTCCGAGCAGGAAGCAGAATATGAGCTGCTTACGGATACCATGGAGACCATGCTGCATTCCGAAGGGCGCACCGGGTTCTGGATTCAGGACACCATGCGCAAGCGGCTGCTCGAACTCACCCGATTCCTGCGCAACACCCCGGAACAACTCCTGACAGATCAGGACGAAATAAAAACACAACTGATCAATGCCCACTCCGACTACAAACAGTCAGTACAAACAGCGATCACGACCTTTGCCAACAGTGAGTTGCCATTTGCCAAACGGTTCAACGACTTTCTTATGGGCGCTCTTGATCAGGAATTATTCGATACGCCCAAGGACTCGGCATATTTAAAGAAGGAGTCGCTTTGCGATTGCGTGAACAAGGCAGGTAAGGACAAAGTGGACGCCCACCTTGAGCAGGTATACCGACAGCTCAAGCAAGGCTGTTCCAAGTACGCCAGCGATCACGCAATACTTACCGGAGCCTACTTCATGGCTCCAGCCATCAACATTGCCCTGCGAGTGCTCAATGGTCTGGATGAATTACAGCGACAACGCGGCATGATCCTCGGCTCCTCTCTGGCAGGGTACGTGAACTACCTCCTTGCAGAGGGGGACGCCGTATCCGAAGCATACTGTCGCCTCGGTTGCCGTCTGCACCACCTCCTGGTAGACGAATTTCAGGATACCAGCCGGGAACAGTGGCAGGCTATAACGCCCCTTGCTCAGGAGTGCCTAGCCAAAGGCGGCTCACTCTATTACGTGGGTGATGTAAAGCAGGCCATTTACGGCTGGCGCGGCGGAGACTCAGCACTGTTTGACGAGATCATCACCCTGCCGGAAGTTGCCGGTCTTGCACAGCACACAAAGAGCGACACCCTGCCAGACAATTGGCGCAGCTTCAAAAACGTTGTCGAGTTCAACAATACCTTTTTCTCTAATTTCGAGAATCCGATCGCGGCACGTGAGCTTGCCGACACCTTGTTCAGCGATGCAAAGACATCGTTCCAGGAGGACTTTGCTCACGATATTACCGTCGGCTTTCAAAGGTGCGCCCAATCACTTCCTCCTAAAAGTGTTGATACCGAAGGGTATGTCCGGATCCAGCAACTCCCGGGCGGCAACGCCAGTGATGTAGAAGAGCAAACTCTTGAATCGCTTGATACGCTGTTGGATGAGGTGACTCTGCGTCGCCGGTACCGCGATATCGCCATCCTCGTGCGCAGTCACGACCACGCTTCCGTGGTTTGTGATCTGCTGGTCGACAAAGGGATACCGGTCATTACGGAAAACTCCCTTCAGTTGGACAGACACCCCATAGTCAGACAATTGATCAGCCTGCTGGAGTTCATCGATTTCCCCAGAAACGACATGGCCCTGCTCACTCTCATCACAGGAAACGAATTATTTCTGGCCGAATCCGGCATCGACGAAGAGCAACTCAGCGAGTGGCTCACACAACCGAGAAAACGCCCACTCGGTGTGTGCTTCCGGCAGGATTTCCCAGAGGCGTGGTCGCAGTTCATTGAACCATTCTATAATCAATCCGGGGTCATGACTCCCTATGACCTGACCCGTGAAGCCATCCGCGTATTCAGGGTCTTCGAGCGACATCAGGATGCAGAACTATACATACGGCGTTTCTTGGAAGTCGTGCACCTGAGCGAAGAAAACGGGTGCAGTTCGCTCTCCGCTTTTCTGCAGTATTGGTCGGAAAAGTCCGGCGAAGAAAAAGTGCCTCTTCCGGAAAACATCGATGCGGTTCACATCATGACCATTCACAAATCCAAAGGACTGGAATTTCCTGTGGTCATTGTCCCCTTCCACAACTGGAACGCATCACCGGACCAGAATTTCACCGTCCGAAAGCACAACGGACACGCTCTCCTCACCCCCATGAAAAAAGGGCTGGGCAAAGCCTATCAAACAAGCCTTGGGAGAAATATACGGGAACAGTTGAACCTGTTGTATGTAGCCTGGACTCGTGCTCGCGAAGAGCTGTACGGTTTCTTCACCGAAAAGCCCTCTCATTCGCCAGCCACAGTTGCAATGACGCAGTTTCTGGATATCAACGATGATATGGTCTTCGAGTATGGTTCATTGGATGATTCAAAGAATCTCTCGGAAAAGCCCCAAAAACATATGCCGAACACGCTTCCCAAACAGGAGGATATGCCCTCCCTGATGGAATGGCTTCCTCGCCTTCGCGTTTACAGACACAACCGGGAAGAGTATTTTTACAATGCGGCCATGCGCGGAGAAATAGCCCACCGAGTTATGGAGTACCTGCGCCTAACCGGTGATGATGCCGCGGACAAGCATCGCGCCATTCAACTGGCAGTTCAGGATTTCCCGGCTGTTCATGCACTGGAAGAAGTGGAGCTGCACAAGCTCCATGCTGACCTTGATAGCATGACAGACTGGATACTCAGTGAGCCTGCTATTCGCGAGCTACTCAAATCGGGTCTGCGTGAACCAGAAGTCATGGACAGTGAAGGTGCCTTCAAACGATTCGACCTACTACACATCGGGGACACGACAACCGTTGCCGACTTCAAAACCGGTCACCCAGCACCGGAAAACGAACAACAAGTAATTGAATACATGAATATACTCCGGGAAATGGGCCACTCTTCCATTCAGGGCATGCTGATTTATCTTGATCTGCATATGATTCGGCGTATCGGAGGTGAGGCGTAATGAACCCCATTCACCTCATCCCTTGGCAACAGGACTTCATTAGTGCCCTCGGCGAGTTGCTGCTGGACCGTCCAGACTTCAGCCAATGCACCGTTGTGCTACCTCACAACCGACCTCGCCTCTACCTGAAGGAATATTTCAAGAACAATGGCGGATTCAATGGTCCCGTCATGCTCCCGCGCATGGTATCCATATCCGACTTTGTGACGGAAATCCGAAGGGATTTAACAGATGCTTCGGTCATGAACGCCCATCAACTCGATCTTGTCGAGCTACTCTACGGTATCGTGACTGAATTACGCCAGTCAGGGAAAGGACTGCTGGCCCGCCTGCCCGAACTCAACCGAGAGGACTTCCTCCCTTGGGGCATTCGTCTTGCCAAACTCATGGACGATCTTCTGAGACAGGACATCGAACCGGAAGACCTTACCTATCTCGAAGGCGAAGTTGCCCCGTATGCGGTTGGACTTCTGGAACAAATAAGCACTATCCACCGGCTGTATATTTTACGACTCTCGGAAAAGAACTGGACGACACCGGGGCTGGACTGGCGTTATATCACCAGCAACATCAATGACGTCGCAGAAATGCAGGCAGGTAAGTCCATCATCGCTGCCGGGTTCTACGCCCTGAGCGGCACCGAAAACATCTTTTTCCAACGATTGTGGTCTGATGGCATACTCCATCCGATCCTTCACTCCGATCCGGCCCTTGCCAGAAAAGAGACAAGCCACTGGGCCGTATCAGAGCACAAGGCGTGGCTCCGTCGCTGGAGAGCCTCTGCCGTCATCCCTGAGACAGTGGTTGAGCGGGAGCACCAACCCGCCATTCGATTCTGTGAAGGGTTCGATCGCCATTCCCAACTTGCGGCCCTGTCGGACGACCTTGAAGGATCGCAACTACTGACGGACAGTGCCGTCATCCTTCCGGACGAAGGCGCACTCATGCCGGTCATGCATCACCTGCCCGAGGCAGACATCAACATTTCCATGGGATACCCACTTGCACGGACCTCCCTTGCCAGATTGATCGAAACGATCCTGCAACTCCAGGAAAACAGATTGGATGACGGCCGCTATTACTGGCGTGATATTGTCGATCTCATCCGCCACCCCTACCTTCGCCTTCTGGGACCGGAAGACAAGCCACTGCGCAAGGTTTTTCATGTTTGGGAAGCAGAAATTCGCATAGGTGAACGGCATATTTCGCCACTGACCTACATGCCACCGTATGGCGACACGATTCTGGAAGGGGTTGATGAAGCGACTACCGAAGCCCTTCGCAAGAGTATTCTCGATCACTGCCTCCTGGCATTTGAGTCTGTCTCCAATCTTGAGACACTGGGCAATGCGCTGAATTCGCTTGCCACCATGCTCCATGAGCACGGGCATCAATTATGGTTGGATTATCTGGTCGATGCAGAATGCCTCTTCAGACTCACGACCTCAATCATTCCAGAACTCAGAAGCGTGGAAAATCGGACGGAACCATACAGTCAGTCCACCCTGTTCGCACTGCTCAGAAGACTCCTTTCTCAAGAGAGAGTATCATTCGAGCCCGAGCCGCTGGGAGGATTGCAGGTAATGGGTGTTCTCGAAACCCGCCTGCTGCATTTTCGCAGGTTGTTCATTCTCGATGCCGTGGAGGAACGCCTGCCGGGAACAGATGCCTACGACCCCCTACTTCCAGACCCGCTCCGCAAGCTGCTTGGCCTGCCTGATGCCAGGGAACGGGACAATGTTTCAGGATACAACTTTTACCGTTTGCTCATGGGGGCGGATGAGGCGGTCATCTATTATCAGAACGGTATCCAGCCGGGACTGCTTGATTCCAAATCATCACGCAGTCGATTCGTTGAACAGTTGCTTTGGGAACGGGAGCAAAAAGAACAACGAATCATTGAACCCGGTGATCCATTGATCCGAACTATGACCTTCTCTGTTGGGGCGCTGGTGAATGACAGCAAAGCGATATCCATCACAAGCACCATCAGAGATCAGTTGCATGCCCTTTTGGTCGATCAAGGCCTTTCGCCTTCTCGAATAGACCGATACATGCACTGCCCCAAGCAATTCTACTATTCCGACCTGTGCAAAGTCCGCCCCATAAAACAGGTTGATGAAGACGGCGATCGAAGCGAGTTCGGTTCACTGCTGCACGATGTTCTCCGTGAATTTCACGAGCCGTTCATTGGGCGCAAGGTGGACTTCAAGCATGTCGACTCCGCAAGCCTGCTCTCCTTGTTTGACGAGAGACTTAAATCGAGCAGCTTTTACAGACAGTTGGCCCTTGATACAAGAATGGCGCTACGTAAAACAGGCCACTTCCGGCTTGAACAATACCTGGACAGCCTGGAGCCGACCACTCTGCTTGGGCTGGAAGACCAACTGCGAACAGCGTTATTCGTTGATGGCAAAGATATTCCCATTAACGGGCAACTCGACCGCATTGAAGAGCGCGATGAAGGTGTGGTCATCCTGGACTACAAAACCGGCGGCGGAGTCCTGCCTCGAAAGAATATGTGGGAAGACATGGAATTGTGGGATCGAGTCCATGACTTTGAAGCTGAGGAAAATGATGTTGATCTGTTGGCGGATATCGCCCAATCAGTTCAATCAGTTCAGCTCCCTTTGTATATGTATCTGTATCTCAATGAAAAAAACCAGACACCACATGATGCAGGGTTGATCAAATTAGCAGAGAACGGGAAAACCGAATTTGCATTCGGCCCGAAATGGACGGACCAGGAACGCCATGAAGCCATTGAGTCCATGACACCTACTCTCATTCGCTGCATTATTCGGCACATGATGACTACGGAACATTTTGCACCAAATCCAGGAAAGCGCTGCGAATGGTGCGATTTCAAAATCCCCTGCGGACAATAGGAGGTTCAGATGCAATACAGCGAAGGTAAAATTGGACGAATATTCACTCTTCGGCTGGAAGATGACGACCGTATTCCCGATTGCATAGAGGCCTTTGCGGCAGAAAAAGAAATTAAAGCGGCCATGTGCACCATGATTGGTGGCGTGGATAAAGGGAATATCGTCGTTGGCCCTGAAGATGGTGCTTCCTCAACGATAGCCCCTATCCTCCACATGATCGACAACGCCCATGAAGTCGCTGCTATCGGAACGATAATAGCCGACGACGAAGGTAGCCCGCTTTTACATATGCACGCGGCACTGGGACGGGATGGTAAAACCCGCACAGGGTGTATCCGCCCCGGACTGGACGTCTGGCTGGTTGGAGAGGTGATCATCATGGAGATACTGGACCTGAACATGATTCGCAAAAACGATCCGAAAACCGGCCTGAAGCTGTTAAGTAACAGGTAGTCATGCGTAGCGCCCAATTTGTCATCTGTGGTGCCGGAATTATTGGCTTAACCATTGCCCGAGAGTTGTTGGCATCAGGCGCTGACAGCATCATCATTTTTGACAAGGAAGAAGCCGTTGGCAAACATGCGTCAGGTCGCAACAGCGGTGTGCTCCATGCAGGTATCTACTATGATCCAGGCACCCTCAAGGCCCGAATGTGTCTGGAAGGCAATAGGCTCATGCAATCCTATTGTGAATCAAGACAGTTACCGCTCTTTAACTCCGGGAAAGTCATTGTAACCCGTTCCGAAGAAGAACTGGATACGTTGGACGAATTACAACAACGCGCCACCCAAAATGGCGGCGTGGTTGAAATGATCGACCAAAGGCGACTTACCGAGATCGAACCCAACGCAGTAACCGTACAACGCGCTCTCCACTCGCCACTTACCGCAGTCGTAGACCCCAAAACCATCCTCCAATCCCTGCAGAGAGATTTGGAAGCTTCGGGTAAGGTACGGTTTTTATTCAACACATCTTTTGAAGAGGGGGAAACGGACAAAGTCCTGACCAATCAGGGCGCCATTGGCTATGAATATTTTATCAATGCTGCGGGAGCATATAGCGATACAATTGCCAAGGCTTTTAGCGTTGGGAAAGACTATCGTCTTCTTCCCTTTAAAGGCATCTATCATGTTCTGAAAAAGCCTGCCGCCAAGAAAATTCGTGGGTCCATCTATCCAGTTCCAAACATACGAAACCCGTTTCTGGGGGTGCACTTTACTCGAAATGTACATGGTGATGTCTATGTCGGACCAACTGCCATTCCGGCTTTTGGCAGAGAGAATTATGGCATTGTGAAAGGTATTGACCGGGAGTTCTTTTCCATCCTCTTACGAGATATCGAAATGCTGTTGGAAAATGATAAGTTCCGCAACATTGCCGCTGAGGAACCTCGAAAGTACTTATTCAAATACTTTTTCAATGATGCCCGCAAATTGGTCAAATATCTCGCCCCACATGATCTGCTTCCGAGCCCCAAGGTCGGTATTCGTCCACAACTCATAAATACGAAGAGTAAGGAGTTGGTCATGGACTTCGTGGTTCAAGGGCGAGCCAATACATTACATATATTAAACTCCATCTCTCCTGCTTTCACCAGTTCCATGTCCTTTGCACGAATGGTTGTAAAGGAGCATATCGGCTTGTAAGAAAGTTTGATTTAAACACGTGTTTACCTTGACTTGAACAACTTTTAGGCGCAAGTGACGTATAATTAGAAAATTCTAACGAGGTAAACCAATGAATCTACCCACTTTGTCGTTTGGCGAATTGAAGGCCAAACTTCCAATTATTCAAGGCGGTATGGGTGTCGGCATCTCCCTTTCCGGTCTTGCCAGTGCAGTAGCTAACGAAGGTGGAGTCGGCGTAATCGCCACTTCCATGATTGGCATGCGCGACCCGTTAAGGGCTAAAGATCCTGAAGCTGCTGACCATCGCGGTCTGATCGAAGAGATTCGAAAAGCCCGTGAGAAAATGACCGACGGTCTGCTCGGCGTAAACATCATGTGCGCGCTGACCAACTACGGAGACATGGTCCGCACCTCCATTCGTGAAGGTGTTGACGTCATCATCTCCGGCGCTGGACTTCCCCTGGACCTCCCCGGCTATCTTCGCGAGGTATCCGAGGACGTCAAAGCCGATGTAAAAACCAAACTCGTGCCTATTGTTTCATCCGGCCGTGCAGCTTCCATTCTGTGCAGAAAGTGGATGAACAAATTCGACTACCTGCCCGATGGGTTCGTTGTCGAAGGCCCCAAGGCAGGCGGACACCTCGGTTTCAAGGCCGAGCAACTGGATGATCCCAAGTACCAGTTGGAGTCCATTGTCAAAGAAGTCATTGATGCAGTCACTCCCTTCCGGGAAAAGCATCAGAAAGATATCCCCGTCATTGCCGCAGGTGGCGTGTACACCGGCGAAGATATTGCCAAGTACCTTGAGATGGGTGCTTCCGGCGTTCAGATGGGAACTCGATTCGTGGCAACGCATGAATGCGATGCTGACGAGAAATTCAAGCGTGCGTATGTCCAAGCCAAGGAAGAGGACCTGACCATCATCAAAAGTCCGGTCGGCCTTCCTGGAAGAGCATTGAAGAACTCATTTCTCGATGCAGTTTCCACCGGACTCAAGCAGCCCAAGAAGTGCGTTCACAAATGCCTGCATAGTTGTGCGGAGGAGAAATCCCCCTACTGCATCGCTCAGGCTCTCGTAAACGCCTACCGCGGCAAGCTGAAACACGGCTTTGCTTTTGCCGGTGCGAACGCATACCTCGTCGACAAAATCGTGACCGTCAAAGAGCTGATGAACAGCCTCAAAGACGAGTACGACCGCAGAGTCAAATAGATTGCTGCGACTATAGAATGCCGAAAGGCGGAATCGAAAGATTCCGCCTTTTTTTTGCCTTTTGGGCTGACACTAACCCTATACATAATCTTCCAGACTACTCCACCGTCAGGCTTGTGGGAGAATTAATTTAAGGGATGCAGTGATCTGCAAATAATTTGTGCCAAACCGTACTATTATAATTTCAACTAGAACAAATAGAGATATTCGATTACAAGACTTAAAAAACGAATGGAGGATTCACCTGTGAAAAAACTGATTATCGGAGCCCTGATGGCTCTCCTGATTCCCACACTGGCCCACGCAATGGGCTACAACTACATTTCTCAAGATGAAATGCGTTCCAGAATTGACGCCAAGGACCAGATGACTATTGTTGACATCTGCCCTATTGACCAGTTTGCCAAAGGGCATCTGCCCGGTTCCGTGGAAACCAACGCCTATCCGGTAAAAACCGACGAAGAGCGCGCAAAGATCGCCAAGGTCTTGCCCGAAATCAAGTCCTCCACAGAAGATGTCGTCATTGTTTGCCCTGGTGGACGTGGTGGCGCAAAGAGAACCTACGACTACTATGTCGAACAAGGTGTAGCAGAAAGCCGCTTGTTCATTCTGGAAAAGGGAATGAATGGCTGGCCTTACCAGACCGAATCCAAGTAAACGAAAAAAGGGGCTGCAAGGCCCCTTTTCTTATTGATATGCAGTATAAAACTATTCGAAACGACGGGCAGTAATGACCGAAACAGGATCGACAGGAACATCATCAAAGCCCTGATAGCTTTTTGTCTTACTCTTGCTGATTTTCACAGCCACATCCATACCGTCGATCACTTCTCCAAAGACACAGTAACCAAAGTTCTCGTCCTCTTCACTGGTATGATCAAGATCCGGGTTGTCAGCCACATTAATAAAGAACTGAGAGGTGGCGCTATGAGGATCAGGCAACCGGCCCATGGCAACAGTACCTTCGGTGTTCTTCAGGCCGTTTCCAGCTTCGTTCTCAATGGGATCACGGGTTTCCTTTTCTTCCATGGAAAAAGTCACCCCGCCAGTCTGAATCATGAACCCTTTGATCACGCGATGAAACAGTGTCCCATCGTAGAATTCGCTATCCACGTACTGCAGGAAGTTTTCTACAGTCTTTGGTGCTTTGTCAGGGAACAGCTCAATAAGGATCTCGCCTTCCGGTGTTTCCAGAAGAACCATTGGGTTATCCATTTTCACTCCATTCTAGTGGGTTAGTCAGTTTCATCATCACTGCGCCGTGTCCCGGCACGTGGATGTGCGTGATCATATACCTGCATGATGCGCTGCATGTCCAGATGCGTATACCCCTGCGTTGTGGAAATATTTTCATGCCCCAGCAGTTCCTGAACACTGCGTAAGTCTGCACCGGCTTCAAGCATATGCGTGGCAAAACTATGCCGCAACATATGTGGATGAACATCCTTTGGCAGACCGGCCAACCGAGCCAGCTTGGCCACTATGCGATTGGCGGCCCGACGATTTAATCGCTTGCCACTTCGGACTCCAATAAAAAGTGCCTGCTCCGCGTAATTGCCCTGCAACAGCGCATGACGCTGCTCTATGTATCGCCGTATTCGATCAATCGAACTGTCACTGAGAGGAACGATGCGCTCCTTCGAGCCTTTACCCACAACCCGGATCACATCAGAGTCCACATCATTCAAATCCAGATCAATCGCTTCACTGATGCGCAGCCCAGATCCATACAGCAACTCGGCCAATGCGATGTCGCGCAACCCTTCGGGGTCCGGCTCTATGTAGGTTTCCATCATGGAGACTGCCTGATCGACATTCAACACCTGAGCCTTGCGCTTCTCCAGCTTCGGATTGCGCACTCCAGCGGTCGGGTCTTTCGATATGACCCTGTGTTTTTTCAGATACTTGAAATAAGCTCGCAGACTGGACAACTTGCGCCCCATAGTCGACTTGGTCAGCCGCCTGCCATGCATTGCTGCCAGATACCCGCGCACATGGTCGCGATCAATCTTGAGCGGCTTGTCCAAGGACCGCTTGGAGCGGCCCAGAAATTCTTCGAACTGCTCAAGGTCTGTTCCGTATGAACGGATAGTGGCCTCGGAGTAGCCTTTTTCCACAGCAAGATACGCCAGAAAACCCTGGACCATATCGCCCCAAGATTTACTCTTTTCTTTGGTCGATGACATAACAGCTCTTGGGGTTTTCTTTGGCTTTTTTCTTCAGTCCCATGGCAATGGATGAGACTTCGCCATAATGCTTGATACGACCTTCGGAATTGACGACAACAGCTATGGAGACCGCCATCAAAGGAAAGACCTTGGTGTTTCCTTCCCTGTCAACGGATGTGATATTCCCTTTCTTGCGATCTTCCGGATCGTAAAAATGAGGCACGATATCATCAAAAGCCTTGATTATTCGCTGGCATGCATCTTCGACTTTGTCGGGAGGCAGAATAAACACAAAATCATCGCCCCCAACATGCCCTACAAAACTCATCACCCCCGGGTAGCTCCGAATGGTGTTCACGATCAACCGTGCCGACATCATCAGAATTTCATCGCCTCTGGAAAAACCGTATTTGTCATTGTAGGATTTGAAATAATCCAAATCACAATAGGCAAGAGCAAAATCTTCCTGATCTTCGATGAGAGACTGTATTCTCTGGATAATAGAGGTGTTCCCGGGGAGTTTCGACAATGGATTCGCGTCGAGTGCGCGCATGGCGCGACAGAGAGTCAGGTTGATGCGATCGCGCACCTCAGAAGGATTGAACGGGCGCACCAGAAAGTCATCAACTTCGACCTTGTTCCAATTCCATGGCTCTTCCACATCAACAGGGTCGACACACATGACAACAGGAAGCTGCCTGTAGACATTCTCACTTTTAACGAGATTGGCGACTTCCTTACCGGATATATCCTGCAGCCTGTTATCCACGAGTAGCAGGTCCGGCGGCTCATTGAACATATGTTCTATGGCTGTGCCGCCATATTCAAATACTCGGAACTCCAAAACATCCGGGGACCAGAGACTTTGAAGCAATTCTGCAAGCGCCTTGTCCGGTGACAATAAAAACGCCGTCTGTTTGCGTTGAAAAAGCGATTCTTCCAGAGTTTGAGTCATGAGTGGAATCTAGCAGAGGTAGCGGTAATTAGAAAGTCAGATCAGACACCTCAAGGAATTGATCAGCCATCTCGTCCATGACTTTATCGAGGTCGGACATTTTAAAATTCAGCTCCATGAGAGCCTCCGGGCGGAGATACGCCGTCTGGTCATCACCTGAATTCCCAAACTCGAAAAGTCGAACCAGATAATCGCCGATATGGACCACGCAGGACATGGGTTTGTAGAACTCCGCTAGTTGTGGGGAGTGATGACGGCTCATGGCCTCGCGAATATTGGGCGGCAACCCCCAATGCCGTGCAAGCCACGCATTGATGCGATCATGCCCGAACCCGAGCACATCCTTTTCCGCCTCAAAATACGTCAGCTCTTTGGCTTTGACCGTATCTATGATCCGAGCATGCACATCCGGCAACTGAACTGCTGTGACAACTTTTCCAAGGTCGTGAAGCAACCCGGCCACGGCATACTCTTCCGGGTCTTCAAATCCGGCGCGACGGGCTATGATGTTGCAGGCGGTTGCACAGCCGAGGGAATGCTCCCACAACCCTTTCATGGCTTGAACCATCATATCGAATACCGAAGTGGAAATGATGATCCCGCGAATGACATTAAACCCGAGCAAAACAAGAGCGTGCTGGATGGAGCTGATGCGACCGGGGAACCCGTAGATGGGGGAGTTGACCATCTTCAGCACTTTGGCAGAAAGCACCTGATCGGTGGCAATCACCTTGGCTATGGCTTCGCTGGATGTCTCGGGGTTCTCAATCAAAGTTGTCACTTCATCGAGGACATGAGGCAAGGTAGGCAAATCCTTAACCGCAAGGATTTCACCTTTGATGGTTGTTTTGAGATCCTGTTCCATTGTTATGCCTCACCATCGTTGTTGTCATCGATATTTTGAGCCGTGCTGTCCTCTTCCTCGGATTCCACCGCTTGCAGCGCCTTTTGTCGCGCTTCCTGGGCAGCAGCTTTCATTCCAAAGTATTGAGCCATCCGATTTTTCACACGCATCATCCATTTATCCGAGGTGTGCCTGCGAAACAGGTGATCAAGCCGCTCCTGACGCTCGGCATACTTGGTGCCGGCCCCTGCTCCCCCCATATCCAAGGGGTGGCCCTGAACCGTAATTCTATCGATCTTCATGTTACGCAACCGATCAATAAGGCTATCCGTCAACTCCATCCCTTCAGCCATGATGGTCATACCACCTTCTTTGGTGACGGGCTTGGCCAACTTCATACCGGGTTCTGCAAGGTCGATTGGTATTTTCTGCATAACGGATTCTATCAGATAAAAGGGATGATCCAAGAAATAATATCAATATGTAACAGCTAAGACATGCCAGCAATCATTCAATAATACTACGAGAAGGTGCTACCCCTCTTTGGCAAGGTACCACATACCCGGCAATTGACGAACCGCACCACGGATTTCGAGCATCAACAGAACCTTGCTGATTTTTGCAGAGGTCCACTCAAGAGCCCTGCTCATTTCATCTATGTGAACCCTGTCCGAAGCCTCAAGCATTCGCATGACTTCCTGTTCTTCCGAGTTCAGCTGTATCGACTGGCGCTCGACCGCTGTCGGTCGCTTGGGCTGTGTTTCCGTACGCGACTTATCCTTAGAATGTGCGGACTCGGCAACCGACTTTTGCTTTTCACCAGAAACTGTCTGAAAAGAACGGGAGGAAGTCTCTACGACATTATCCAAAGGATCTGTTACCCCCTGCAAATCTCCCGCATCATCCGATTCAGGGTCAGGGATATCAGCCAGCTCTCTTGCAAAGTCATAGCGAAGTATCTCAACAATATCTTCCGCACTTTCGACCAATGCCGCACCCTGCTTTATCAGTCGATGACAACCAGTGAACGTCGGTTGGCCAAGGGGGCCTGGAAGAGCAAACACATCCTTCCCCTGCTCCGCGGCCAGACGAGCAGTAATCAGACTACCGCTTTGATGCGCAGCCTCTGCAACCAATACCCCAAGAGACAAGGCGCTGATCAACCGATTGCGAACGGGAAAATTCTTGGCCCGAGGTTTTTCACCCGGCCCGAACTCGGTTACGACCAGTCCTTTGGCATTCAACGACTTGCGAACATCAAGGTTATCGTATGGGTAGTCAATATCAAGCCCACACCCAAGCACAGCAATGCTGCTGCCAATCCCCTGCAGTCCACCCAGGTGTGCCTGGCGATCAATGCCCAAAGCCAGCCCCGAAACAACGGTAATCCCGACTCCAGCCAACTGAGCACTTATGTTGCGTGCGGCCCGGAGCCCCAAAGACGTACACTCCCGAGCGCCAACCACAGCAATTCCGGGGTTGGACAGCAAGGTCAAATCACCTTGGTAGTACAGTGTCAAAGGGGGATCGTGCAGATTTTTGAGCGCATCCGGGTAATGCTGATCATTCCATGTCAACACCTTCATTGAAGTACGCTTGACAGCCTTGAACTCCAACTCGGCCTTTTCACGCCACACCTCGCCAATGCAGCCCTGAACAGCCTTGGCAAGAAAGTTACTTTTTACCCCTTTGGCCTTCCAGGTCGAAGCCTGTTTAACAGCATCATAGGCACTCGGGTAAATGCTCAAAAGCTGCTTGAACGCCACAGGCCCCAATCCAGGGGTATGCTTTAACGCCAGGCAGGAAAAGAACTCTTTATCACTATTCATCTATTGGATCTGGAAAACGGCTTACCCACCAAGGCGTTTGAGTTCCTTGCGGGCCAGAGCTGCCGGGTTCGACTTGGGAAAGTCCTCAACCAAGGCACGAAGATAAAATACGGCGTTATTGGGATCGCCAACACGATCATAGGACATTCCAATCTTGAGCAATGCTGCCGCCGCTTTGGAATGCTTCGGATATCTTCCTGTTACTTCCTTGAAAGCAAGTATGGCTTGGGGATATTGCTTCTGTGAATAATATGTCTCGCCAGACCAATACAGCGCATTGGGAACAAGGTCACTGTTCGGGTATTTCTTTACAAAAGAATCAAAGCTGGAACGCGCCTTATCGAAATCACCGTTGTTGTATAAAGCGAGAGCAGCTTCGTAGGATGCACTTGGACCTGCTTTTTTGGGAGTAGGAGCAGGTGCGGCTTTGGGCTTGGTACGTTCTACTACTTTGGGTTCGGGGATGACAGGAGGAGGCCCTGGAACTTCATCCCACGGTTTTTCCTCGCTGCTTTGAGCAACAGGTTCATCAGCCTGAACTTTGTCTCCCTCAACCCAGGCATCCTCTTCCGGCTTGAGATCAGAGACCCAACCGTTCTCCGTGTTGCCATTCGCCATATCAGGATCAGCTGTCGCGACTTTATTCGCCCCCATCATCTCTTCAAGGGCAAGCAGCTTGGCCTCAATTTCGGCAAGGGAATCCGCGTTGGCATCAGCCTGACGCCGCTGCTCTTCCTTCATATTGAGAAAGCTCTCTTCGAGGCTCTGTATCCGCCACTCGGTGCTGGCTGTCGTGGTAGCTGCGTTTTGCTTCATTGCCCCACACGCAGTGAGCAAAGAACAAGAAAGGGCAAGCAGGACGAACTTCAGATAATGCATGCAACAGTCTCCCGTATTCCATCGTAGATCATTTACCGAGAGATAGGCGATCAGCGTTTTTTTTGCAAGGAATCGTTGATGATTTGGTAATGGTTCCTGTAGTCGTAAATCTTGCATCCTGCCTGTTTTTGAGGCAAGTAAGGCACGCGACAGCAGTAAATGCATTGCAAATCCCTTTGGAGAAGACACCACAATGACTATAAATGAAACCATGATGATGACGGCCATGATGTTGGCCCCGGCGTTTTTCAGTCTGATCGGCATGGCTGTATTCGGCAGTCCGGTTGTTTCGCTGCTCGGTGAAATAACAGCCAAAACGAAGAAGCGAGTCTTCTACGACAAGTACGGTCAGCAAACAGCAACCATGGGCGTAGTGCTCCTCGCCGTATTCATTCTTGTGGAAGCCGTTGGAATAGCGCTGCTGTATCAAAAATACCCCGACCTCCTTGCGTCCATGGTTTCGGCAGACTCTCCTCTGAAACTGGCAGGAATCGCTCTGGCAGCCTTCCTGTTGTTAGGCGTCCCGTATTCGCTTACATGGAAGCAGCTTCGCAAGAGCAAAGGGCTCCACATGGCAATGGGATTCGGCGCCTGCGCAGCGGTCATAGCCATGTTCGTCCTCGGCATTCCGGCAAAGCTGAGCATTGCCGTCGCTTCTTCAGCCGAACAGACAATGCAACTGACGCCACTTCCACTCATCGCCATGTACCTTTTCTTCATGGTGGCCGCAGCAGCAGGAATGAGCTGCGCCTACCTCGTCATCAGACGACACAAAGATGATTTCGGACGCGACTACTATAACTTTGCACTCAAGCTCGCCTCCCGCTGGGCACTTATTCCCATGGTTGGCTTCCTTGCATGTCAAGGATGGCTGTTTGCCACACTGCCGGAAGGTATCAAGACACTCGTCCTTGAAACGCCTCTCGGCATAGTTTGGGGAGCCAGCGCTTTCTTTGGACTTCTTTGTCTGATCATATGGGGCCTGATTGCCCGCAGTTCATCTCCTTTGCGGATCAAAGGGCTGACATTCACAGGAGTTCTTTTGCTGTGGCTGGTGCACACAGGAAACGCATTGCTGTTCGTCAACTTCATGTCCATGTCCTAAGCCGACACGCTCTGATCCAAATCAGAACTCAAGCAGAAACAAGACAAAAAAAGGCCGGGAAGAATCTTCTTCCCGGCCTTTTTGCTGGTTCATTATCTACCTAAGCTTTAGTCGGCGGCAAGCCAGCGCCTATGGCCGCTGTCTCCTGCTTGCGACCCAACTGTGTGGACAAGCTGTATATTTCGTGAGGATCAAGGATCAAAACCACTGAACCGTCACCCATGATCGTGGCACCGGACAGTCCCTGCAGATTGAAGTTGTTCAGGTATTGACCCAAGGGTTTGATGACAATCTCCTGTCGTTCAAGCAGCCTGTCAACAACAAGCCCAAGGCGACGGTCGTTGTCCTGAATAACAACCATCGGCAACACTTCGCGCTCATCTTCCTTCTGTGGCAGACCGAGCAGCTCCGAAAGTTCAACAACACCGAGCACTTCACCACGCAAGGTAACCGCTTTACGCTTGTTGACATCGGAAAGCTTATCAACATCAATCTTGGTTGTTTCCGATACGGCATCCAGAGGAATGGCGAACGTATCTCCGGCGACCTGCACCATGAGTGCGTCAATAATGGCCAGAGTCAACGGCAAGGTCAGGGTCAACTTTGTCCCTTTACCAACTTCGGACTGGGTATGAACGCTGCCTTTGAGATTCTTGATATTGGTTTTGACGACATCCATGCCGACTCCGCGACCGGAAATATCCGTGACCTTCTCTGCGGAGGAAAAGCCTGGCGCAAAGATGAGATCCAGGGCTTCGCGATCGTCCATGGCGTTGGCCTCTTCAGGTGTGATCACCCCTTTACGGATGGCAACCTGCTTCAGCTTTTCGGGATCCATTCCCCGACCGTCGTCCTCTACCTCAATGGCAACGGAGTTCCCCTTGTGGTAGGCACGCAACCAGACGTGGCCCTTAATGGACTTGCCTGCCGCTATACGGGCCTGCTCATCTTCGAGGCCGTGATCAACAGCGTTTCTCACCAGGTGAACGAGCGGATCACCGATTTCCTCGACCACAGATTTATCAAATTCGGTCTCTTCGCCTTCCATGATCAATTCAACCTGCTTGCCCGATTTTCTGCTCAAGTCCCTGACAAGACGGGGGAAACGGGAGAAAACAGACTGAACCGGAACCATGCGCACCTTCATGATCGTGTCCTGAAGATCGTCGGATATCCGAGCCATGGCGTATGTGGTTTCAGTCAACTGTTGCGCAACCACATGAACATCTTCATGGCCTTCTTCAAGGGCACGAGCGAGCATGGCGTAGCGATTACGGTTGATGATCAATTCACCAATCACATTCATCAAATGATCAAGCTTGTGATGATCAACGCGAATGGTACTCGATGCTTTGACTTTAGGAGCCTGAGGCGCTGCCGCAGCTTTTGTAGCAGCCGGGGTCGCAGGCTTTGCTGCCGCTTTAGGAGCAGGAGCGGGAGCGGGAGGAGTGGGGGCAACAGGTGCTGGCTTCGCAGGAGCCTGCTGCTGCGATTCTTCCGGGACCTCTGCAGGCGCAGGCACATCCTCCACCGGAGCCGGTTCAGGCGCAGGCTTGGAAGGTGCCGGTGGTACCTTTTGGGTTGCCACTTTTTTTGTAGGATCAGGTGCAGCAGCACCACTCACCTTCTCCAGGGCAGCCAGAAGCATATCTTTCAGAATAGCAAATTCCTGATCAAGGATATCGAGCATCAGGGTGAAGTCCATATCGGTCTTTCGTCCCTGATCGACGAGGCCGACGGTACGACCTGCGTATTCCTTGATGTCATCAAGCCCCATGTAGCCAGCTGAATTCTGGATAGTTTGAAAAGTCCGGAAAAGAGCATCAACCATATCAGGCTGCCCTGCATCTTCCCGCAACATTTTCAATGCAATAGCTGCACTTTCCAATTGTTGATTAATGGTGGAGACAAACAGTGAAACATCTTCTGGATCATAATCACTGGAAGAAATATCTGCGACAGTCTCTTCCCCGCCCTTGGCATCTGAGGTCTCAGCCTTGTCAGCGGAAGCCTTGCTACCATTTTCAATCAATCCCTGCACTTCAGAAACATCCCCTTCTTCAGTAACCTTTTGCAGCATCTGGACCATCACACTTGTATCGATGGGGCTGACCTTATTGGACTCAGTGTCAACTTTGGACACGAGTTCTTCAATAAGGTCCACTGCTGCCAGCAATAAATCGAACAACCCCTGTGAGCAGGGCATGTCCCCTTTACGAACATTGTTGAGAAGAGTTTCCGCCTCATGCGTCAAAGCATTCAACTCTTTAAAACCAATGATCCCGCTGTTTCCCTTTAGATTGTGGAAATAGCGGAACGTGTCATTGATCAGTTCGTCGTCACCCTCGGGCTCACCCTCCAGCGCCAAAAGGCACCGGTTCAAATTTTCAATAATTTCTTGAGCTTCTTCAAGGAAGTCAGCCAGATGACCTTCTCCCACAGTAGTCAAAAGGTAGGGCGTATTGTCAAAGTTCGGGTCCGGCTGGGGGCGGAATGATGTTGTCATACCTTCGTTTCCTATATCACTCTCCGCGATGGAGGCATCAGATTCTACGGGGGCAGCGTCTTGATCTGCAGTGACTTCTTCAACAACCACCGGATCAGGACTCACCGCTGGAGCCGCATCATCCAGTTTACCTTCCAAAGCCAACTCGATCTTTTCAATGATAGGTGCGGTGTCAACATCGCCTTCAACACCTGTGCTCTCAAGGTTCTCCACCATGACACGTAAAGCATCGGTGGCAGAAAGGATCAAATCCATGATGCTCTCTGTTACCTGCATGGAACCTTGACGTAACTCATCGAGGATATTTTCGGCTTTATGGGCCAAACCATTGATCTTATTTAATCCGAGAAATCCAGATGCCCCTTTGAGAGAGTGCATCGGTCGAAAAATCTCATTAAGAAGCCCGAGATTCTCCGGCGACTTTTCCAGCTCAAGCAAATTTGGCTCAATTGTCTCCAAATGCTCTTTCGCTTCAACAAAAAAGTCAGCTAATATTTCCGAATCAAGAAATTCCTGGCTCATCAAACACCTTTGTTCCTTTGGCTAACCTGCTCGTGATCGAGAAGATACAGCGCCCTACGCCCATAACACTACCCGAGTAACATTTTCACATTACGGACAAGCTTTTCAGGCTGAGCTGGTTTGACCATGTACAGATTGGCTCCCATGGTCAAGCCTGTTTGAATATCCTTATCCTGACCTTCGGTGGAAAGGACAACAATAGGTATGTCCTTGTAGGCATCCTGTTCGCGCACAGTCTTAATGAAAGTCAGCCCGTCCATACGCGGCATGTTGACATCTGAAACAATCAGATCGACTTCAGATGCGCTATAGAGTTTCTCGAGGCCATCCAGCCCATCTTCAGCGGAAGTGACTTTGAAGCCTTCCTTTTTCATTATAAAAGCTACGAGGTTACGTACGGTTTTCGAATCGTCCACTATGAGTATATGTTTCGCCATAACTCTTCGTTACCTCCGTTACGCGGATTGTGTGTTCTCTATTGCTCAGGTAACTATGCCTGTTTATCTACCATGTTGCCAGTTTTGCATTAATCCGGAACCAAGAAGGGAAAAGCTAGTCTTCCTTCTTGTAAATGATAGCTCCCGGATGATGCACAGGCTTAAAAGCCCGTGATATATTGTGTAGCGATTCGGAATGCCCAATAACCAAATAACCGCCAGGGACAAGGTTGTCATAAAATGAACTGATAACCTGTTTTTTCATGTCATCGTCGAAGTATATGATAACATTACGACAAAACACAATATCAGATCGCTCAATACGCCGGATTTGACCACGATCCTTCAAGTTGATTTGACTGAACTGAACCAGTTTCTTCACTTCCGGCTTGATCGAGTTGCTCCCGTTGTCCATGTCGAAATACCGTTGAGCAATTTCCGGCGGCGTGGTCCGAAGCGTATAGTCGTTGTATAGACCGCGACGAGCAGACTCCAACACGCGCTCGGACAAATCGTTAGCAGTAATTTTGATATCCCACTGACTGATTTCCGACTTCAGTATTTCATGCAGTATGATCGCGATAGTATATGGCTCTTCACCTGTGGAACAGCCCGCCGACCATATACGCAACTTTCTGCCTTTCTTCCTGCACCCAGCCAGCACATCCTTCAGGATATTATGCTGAAACACTTCAAGCTGAGGCGGGTTTCGATAAAAACTTGTTTCATTGGTTGTTATGACTTCAAAGAGTTTTTTCAACTCCCGGTCCTTACCAACATCAAATTTCAAGTAGTTGTAATACTCATCGAAACTCTTGAGATTGAGTTTCTTCAACCTGTTACCAAGTCGATTTTCCAGCAAGTATTTACGATTATCAGCAATGTAGATTCCACATTGCTCATAAATATAGTCCCTTAAGCTCTGGAACTCCAAGTCAGAGACCTTGATGTCCTTGCCAAGGGTGATTGTCTTTGAAAAAAGCGACGACATGCCCCGCCTACTCCTGGGAGTCCTGAATATTATTTATGGCGTTCTCAGCAGCGCTTACCAGCTCATACTCGTCACTATCAGTTATGGCGAGCAAAGCCCTGAAGGCATCCGAACCACCAATGATTCCCAGCGACTCGATGACTTTCATGACGACAAAACGGTTGGGATTATCAAGCATCTCGATGAGTTTGCCCACAGCTTCCTGACAACGGTGCTCGCTCAAGGCATCCACTGCACGAATCTTAACCCAGTCATCTTCATCGTCCAAAGCGCCGACCAGTTCTTTGACAAAAGATTCATTGAAGCACTTGCCCAGTATCTCAACCACTGTCAGGCGAACGTCCTTACTCTCGTCATTCAGCCTCCCCAAAACCAGGGCTCGCCAGTCATCATCGACCTGGCACCCTTCGGCCATGGCCTCGACAGCTACCTTGCGAATATCCGGGATTTCGTCTTCCAGGGCTTTTTTAAGAATGGCAATATTATCCTGAGCATCAATACGACTCAATGCATACGTTGCCATAAGGCGATTCAATGGATCCTCGCTCTCGAACATCTCTTTGAAACGATCTTGAACTTCAGTAGTTCCAATGGCTATACAGGCATCAAGAGCCGCCTCCTTGACGTCATCATACTGATGGCCGAGCAGGGGGAAAATCAAATGGGCACACTCTTCAAGTTGCAGCTTTTCTCCAAGGAGATAGGCTGCGGACTTCAAGACAGTACCATCTGTGTGCTCTTCAAGAATTCGGATAAAGAAGTCTTTGGATGACTCATTGGCCTGCTCTGCTGCAATGGCTACAATCTGCCGCTGTACCTGCAATCCAACTCTCCAAAAGGCATCAATGAGAAGATTGCAGACTTCCAAGTCTTCCGTGCAGGCGTTGGGGCTGATCCTCGAAAGAACCTGTACAGCCACCTGAGCGACCTTTTGATCTTCGTCGAACACACCTTTTTTCAACGCATCCGTAACACCGATGTGCGAAAGGCTGTCTATGGTCACCGCCAATCGCTCGTGATCGACATCGGGATCAAGAGACTGAGCAATCTTGAGCATCCCTTCGGAAGCTTTTTCACCGCCCACATAAGCCAATCCCTGAATTGCCGCATCCTGCGTTTCTTCATCTTCGTCCTCAAGGGCGACAAGAAGATATTCTCGGAAACGTGCTCGCTCTTCGTCACTAAGCAATGTCAGTGACTTGCCACCAAGAATTTTTACAACGGATTTAACTATCTTATTGCGAAGAGCCGTATGGGAGTTATCGATCCTTTTCAGCAGCATGGAAACGGCTTTGACGTTCCCCATTTCGCCAAGAGAATCGATGATCATGGAAGCCACGAGATCTGAGGCGCTATCCAGCGTCTTCACCAGCGCATCAACAGAGCTGGCGTGGCCTATTTTGGTCAATGCTTCAATAACCGAATACTGGACCCACTCTTCATCGTTGATCGCCTTGTTCAGGCATGGAGCAGCTTCGTCCATTCCCAACTCGCCGAGACTCACGGCAGCCTGATAGCGAACATTGACTTCCGGGTCCTTGAGCAATGCATCACACAAAGGTTCAACAGCTAGCAGGCTATCCGTGGAACCAAGGATGTCTGCCGCAAAAATACGTATATCCGGGTCTTCATCGTGGACCAGTTCAATGAGGGATGGCATGTCCTGGCATCCGACTTCGCGCAGGATGTCCATGGAAAGGTTACGGACAGGCGCTTCATCGGAGCGAAGCAAAGGCAGCACGGCGCGTACTGTCTCCTTTCCTCCGATCATCCGTAACGAGCTATCTGCCGCCTCCTGAATGCCCAGGTGATTTGTCAACAACAACTTGGCGAGCTGATCGACCGCCTCGACGCAATTGTTTTCTCCGGCACGAAACGCCCCCTCACGAATGACTTCTTTATCTTCACTGTTCAGTAAGGCTAGGTATTCAGTGCATTCAGCCATGTTGTCATCTCCATGTTCTGGTCTTGTATTCAGTGCTCGTCGATTGGCTATACGAACAGGTAATCCGTGATGGTGCCAGCCAGGTCGTCCAGGTCAACCACCTCGTCAGCCAGGTTTTCATCAACAATGGCTTTAGGCATACCATACACGACACATGTATTGTCGCTCTGGGCCAAAGCCTTGCCACCCTTGTTTTTCAGATCACGAATCCCTTCACAACCATCACTGCCCATCCCCGTCAATATCACTCCCAGCGCCCGTCGCCCGACAGCCTCTGCGACAGAGCTGATCAGGACGTTGGCAGAAGGTTTGTACAGGGCATCAGCAGGCTGATCCGTTACGACAATGTTGATACGGCTTATCTTTTGATCAAGGACGATGTGTTTTCCACCAGGAGCCACGTATGCATGACCGGGTTTGAAAACATCGCCATTCTCCGCTTCCTTCACTTTGATCTTACTTACACTATCCAGTCGCTGGGCAAAAGGACCAGTGAAAGCCGCTGGCATGTGTTGAGCAATGAGAATACCAGCCGGAAAGTCTTCCGGAAGAGAAGAAAGAATTTTTTGGACAACAGGAGGACCGCCAGTGGAAACCCCAATGGCCACAACGTCACGGACCGGGCGCCCTTTTCGAGCCTTGGTCTGGCTTACAGAAGGGACAGGTCGTGCGACAGGTCTGCGAGAAACGGCTCTATGCCGCATTTGTCGGGCAGCAACAGTTTTGACTCGCTCGATCAAATCCTTTTCGATCTTGATGATATCCAATGAAACTTTGGAAAGCTGCTTCGGGATGAAGTCCACAGCACCAAGCTCCATGGCCTTGAGTGTGGCTTCCGCGCCTTCGGTGGTCAAGGAGCTGACCATCAACACAGGTCTGGGTGCTTCCATCATTATGTGCCTCAATGCGGTCAAACCGTCCATTTTCGGCATTTCGATGTCCATGGTAACGACATCGGGATTCAACTTCCGCACCATCTCAAGGCCTTCCTGACCATCACGAGCTGTGCCGATCACCTTGATTCCGGGATCTTTATCAAGCATCGTGCTGATGGCCTTCCGCATAAATGCGGAATCATCCACGACAAGAACGTTAATCACTCAACTATCTCCTGATTTTCCCCGACTATACATGTCGATCCGTCAAGCCAGCTCTACACAGTTATCCACAATCTGAATACGCTATCAATCAACGCGGGGTACAAAACGTAATAATTAAGCTGAAATGATAGGCGTAATTACTATGTTTGTCTATCATGTTAAATGAAATTATATTTTTACCTTGCCTTTTGAGCATTGCTACGCTAAACACCCCTCTCACGACATCGGGATGTGGCTCAGTCTGGTAGAGCGCTGCGTTCGGGACGCAGAGATCGGAGGTTCAAATCCTCTCATCCCGACCAGAAAAATCAAGGGTTTACGACAAATCGTCGTAAACCCTTTTTTGTTTTTGCTAACCTATTGCTAACAGACTGTACGGCATTTTCAGGTCCACTTGTTGTCAATCGATCGGCCAAAAGTCTCTACCCTTAGATGTCCATAGGTTGGGGGGGGGAGATGGAGGGAAGTGTACCCATGCCCTCTTGAATGCCATTCATGATGCGGACCATGTATCCGTTGAAATCATTAGTCAAAATTTCATGCGGACAACATTGTTTGGCGAAAAGCAGGGATGTTGTGATGTGGAAGGTTATCCTGCCTCCATATTACAGTTTCTCTACTGGTCATCGGAATAATCAGATGGCAAATTAGCCTGCGATTCTCGATCTACTTCCTGGGGAATAATTCTTTTTTCTAGCTGCTCACTAATTGCACGCAAACGCTGCTCAAAAAAGACTTCATAGTCATCATCCCACACTCCAAACTGATCCAAATCATGTATCAAGTGAGTATCCATTGACCTTGATAAATCGGCATTAACGTTTTTAAACTTAGCCATATACTTTGATGGTGGATTCGCTCTAATTTCACGCTTATTTAAAAAATCATCAACTATGGTAATATTGGCGATATGGTTAATATAGAATAATTCTTCGTCTTGCTTGAGTAAGTATGCCTTCGGGAAAAAATGGTGATAGTTCTTGCTATTGGCCTGCTTTAACCAATCATTGCTAATATTAACTAAAGAGTCGTCATTGAATGACTTGGGTTGTTGATATGCCAAAAGACCAAGAATAGCTTTAATAAAACTCCTACCTGCACTAAACCAGCCGTTATCTGAAATAAAGTCAGGGCTGACATCAATCGCCCAGTCATACTTAGGTAGATTCCCTTTCAGAATGCTATCAATTCTCTTGATGTCCTGAGCTAGCTTACCCTCCACGCCCGACGAGTACCGGCCAGACAAGCTAACCCGCCAAAAGAAATCTCGAAGGTACTTTGCCTTATCATCTGTGGGCTTGTCTTTATGATGATAAAAAAAATAGGCAAAAGGCACTATCAGTGCGTTGTATGGAAGTAGCTTGGAAACAGGTATCCTGTAGAGCCCCCTAAAATATTCAACAGCCCTCTCCATAGCATCAATAGCATCATCCCACACATCAATGAATGCATCCTTTTTTAAATTAAGTATCTGCTTTCTTTTACACTCCTGCATTATGATCACCGAAATCGTTTGAAGAACAGAGGCATCAGATAACGTCTCATAATTTAAAGGGCGCAATCGTTCGATAAAATCATCAAAACTTTCTGCCAAGTCAAATTCACGTTTAGCATCGTAAGTTTTTGCAACCATTATCTCGAAGAGAGTTAATGGTTTTCCCCCAACATTCAACCGCGTAAATACTTCTGTTGCTATATCTATCGATGTATTTTTTAATTGAATAACAGAATAACTATAAGACGTTATTATCGACTTATATTCCTCCAACTTGCTGTGATACTTTTGATCGTAGGCTGCATGTAGAGACAAACCACCGTACAATAAATCACGAATTTTTATATATTTCCCTTCATCCAATTCCTCGACATCAATCACGACAATATCATCTTCATTAGATGCTTCGAGGTCGATGTAAATATTCGAGTAATCTTCTTCCCTATTGTCGATCTTCACGGTAAGTCCTTTTAAGCTGGCAAACAAAGATGTGAGCCTCTGCTGACCATCAAGAACATAATCCACGTACTCCCCCTCCCTAGGTTCAGGAAGATCGAAGTCTCCTATATTGCGGACCGATCTCAAACGCTCTTTGGTTCTCCATATTATGAACGCACCAATGGGATACCCTTTGACTACACTATCCATTAATTGCGCGGACTTATGTAAACTCCAAACAAAGTCTCGCTGGAATTGAGGGATCTTAACTTGGCCCTGCTCAATGTCAGAGAGTAGGCTGCTAAAGGACTTTGAGAGTGGTTCTGGGAGCATGATTAATCCTTGGTAAGTGTTTTTCAGATGGAGTTGATTTAATCAAATTGAGGAAGGAGGGGGCTCATTTCTTAGCACAGACGAAAGTGATATTTTGTGGACTAGTGACTACTTCACTATCCAAAAGGAACTTCTGAGTGATTAGCAATATGACTCCACTCTTAACTTTTAACTGCTGTTGATAATTTCGCATTTGAGACTTCATCGAATGCCAATGACTATTAATTTGGCTATCAGATGTCTTTTTCAAAACAAGCATAGTTTTTTCATTGCCGCGCTTAACGATTAAATCAGGTGCTATAATAGTTTCCCCACCAATTAATTTTTTCTCATAATCAACTTCAACGCCCGGCAGCATGTGTTCAATGTATGCAGATATAGCACCGACCAATTCCTCCTCACTATAGCTTAGGAAATTACTAGAAATAGCCTTAGATGAAGGGAATAAACGCAGAAGTTCGGCTAACTGCTGATCAAGACATTTTCCTTGTTGTAGAATCTCTTCAGGCGTGAGGAGATGCTGCCCAGACGAGATAGCAACACCATTATGGGACTGTACGGGATGTTCCTTTGAATCGAAGTGGCCATCGGTATTGCCATCCCCGACAGTAGACCGAACCTTCACTTCTTTTTTTTGCTTTAGCCTTGTCGTACAATCAAATTTCGGCATTGGAACAGGCTTAGCGGAGTATTTTGGCTTCTGTTTAGAGGGAGTTTTGACCAGTTCTACCTGAGGAGATACTTGAGAATTGTGAAGAACCTTTTCCACAGATCTGTTTTCCCGCGGCGCACTCATCGGCTTTTTCTCCACATTTGGAGTAGCCTCAACCGCAACAGCCTTACTCTCTAGAGAAGCCTTAGTTTTACTATAACCAAATTTTTCAATAACCTGCTTTAGTATTATGATGATAAATGTTGAAACTTGGTTTACTGCATGCAGAGCTTCGTAATGAGAATACGTGAGACTACAGTCGTGAGTTGAAGGATTACGCCACCATCTCCGATAACTTACAAACAAATCTGGAATTTTTCCCTCTAGAACACCTGTATCTTTTAGTATCTTTTCTATCTCGCTTAGCTTTTTCGTAGAGCTACCATTCGAATCTGTGAAAATTGAATATGCTCTCCTTAGAATCCCTTCAAAAGCCAAATTAGTTCTTGTCACAGAGTCTAAACAGTACTCGGCATCATTCTCTTCTTCGTACTTATCTAAATAGTAGTATGCACGACTTATGTGACGCCCCACAGGCTCTAACTGAGCATCCGAATTAATGCTGGTGGCTACTTCGATCTTCTCCTGTATTTCTCTATATAACCCCACATCAACCTCGCTTCTTTGAAATCAAATGCTCATTGCATACTATAATAATTTCAGGCCCTAATTCCCAACAATCATCTCCCGATCCACGTCATACACGAAGTCCGTGATCTTCCCTTCCAAAAGCAAATAGATTGCCTGTTCAATAGCCTCAAGCGGTACCATAAACCATTCTCTTGGAACGTGCCGTCTGCCCGGTTTGTCGTAGATGTCGATATTCAGGCATACCTTTCCGAAGAAGGCATGGAGCTTTTGTTCGAGCCGTTGGGAGTTCATGTTGAAGCACTTGTACGCCTTGACGAAAGACACATCTGCCATGAGGAAGGTGGGATCGTTGGTCACATCCTTCAGGCGGTCTTCTACGGACTTCCGGGTAAACCCGATCTTGTACAGATTGGGGATAGATTTGATCTTTTCGTCTTCGCTCAACGATCGCACCACGTAGATGAATCCAGCCTCTTCATCGTCTTCGGTGATGTTGCTGAAACCATCCAGAAGCTTGTCGTGATGCTCAGTGATTCCGCGCCCGTCTTTATAGAGTTCTGCTGCTAAGGATCGCAGGAGCATATCGGACTCTGTGCCGTTCTCGAAGATGCAACGGAGGCGAGCATTCATAGCTCCTTTCATACGTTCTTTCTTGCCGACCTTTGCGACATAGAGAACCACCCCCTTGAGGACATAGAACAGACCTTTGCGGATTTGTCCTCCCTTTGAGAAGGGAATAATTCGACGATGACCTTCTTTCAGGTCTTGGTGGCATTGCTTGAACAGTGGTTCGAACTTGTCGAAGTCCTCACACTTCTCCCTTTGAGCGACATATTCAGGCATGCTTTGAGGAACATGCTTCAACGTAAATATATCCTCTTCAGGGCTGAGAGGTCCCAAATCGCCACCGCCGCCAAGCAGTCCTAGCGGATCGTTGTCAAAGATATCGTCTATGGATTCAGGGGCTGGTACTTCGATCTTCTCTTCTTCCGGTTCAGCCAGGAGGCCATATTCATCGAATCCAATGACGACTTGTCGTTTCTCTTCATACTTTCGAAAGCCATTAAGGTTGCTGAACAAAGTACGTTCATCACCTTTCTTCTCCGGCTCCCTGCCGTGTTCGGCATAAAACGCATTCACCTTGAGAAAGGCTTCGATCATAATCTCATCTGGTGATGATGCGGAAGCTCCACGTTTCTTGACTTCCAAGAGTCCGAGAGGGTCATTCTCAACGAGTTGTAGGAGGGTTTCTTTATCCATGGCTATACGTTCTGCATCCTGCGCTGGTTCTGAAGATAAAGGATTGCGTCTGCCATGCGCCGTTCAAGTGGATTGTCAGCGGTTCTACTTGGCTTACGCTTATGCTCCTGCACGAACTCGTTGATCATGGGCCAGAGTTCCAAAGCCTCTTCGGATGTCATGGCAAGTCTGTTCGCGTCTATCGCGTCCTGAATGGCTTTGAAGGTGTGCTTGGATAAACTCTTCGAAAGAACCTCAAACGCCTTCTGGAAGGGATTTACGGAGTCGATGAGATCAATGCTCAGGTCTTCGACATTCACGAACTTGCCAGCCATTCGGATGAAACGCTGATCGCCTTCAACCTTGGTCTCACTGTTCTTGATGGCAGAATCTGCGACCATGTACTGTCGAACTTCCTCGCGTTCCTCTGCGGAGAGTTCCGGGTACTTCACTTCGATAATCTTAGGGATCATCACCTTGTTGATGACTTCGGGTGCTACGTTGCCAGGGAGAGCCTTCAACATGTTTGGGTCCTGCAAAACCGCGGCCTTGAGATCGTTCAAATCAGCTTCGATGATGTCTTTCACCCGCTGTGTGCTAGGTTCTTTGAAGCCACGGATATGAATTTCACCAGGCTTGCGCTTCTCCACATCGAGTCTTTTCCGCTTGAACTTGAAATTGGGTGCCAACACCTGCTCCATGAGCAGGGAGCAAGAGATCGCTTTGAGCATGTTGTTTACAGCGATAGTAACCTGTTCATCACTGGCTTCAGGCTGGGCAATGAGGTTGGTGAACTGTGCATGGGTCTTATTGCTGCTGTCTCGTGTACATCGTCCGATGATCTGAATTATCTCAGTCAGAGAACTTCGGTATCCAACGGTCAACGTCTGTTCACAATAGGGCCAGTCAAAACCTTCTTTAGCGGTCCCAAGCGCAATGATCAGGTCCAGGTCTTCAGGGGCTTCGATGTTGCGAAGATACTCATACACCTTGGATCGGGTATTCATGTCGTCTTCAACAAGATCAGCGACCTTGAGTAGTTTGCCATCACCCTTGCGTTTGATGGTATGAATCCCTGAGACTGGATCGGTCCCGACAATCTCTCCAATCTGGTCGAAGATCGCACCAACCTCGAAATATTTGTCGCCGGTTGATTCGCGGGAATTGACGTTGGGAATGTGCAGGATCACCTTCTTGTCGGTATCCAGAACTTCCTTCAATCCGGTCATGTATTGGCTTTGATAGAAATGGTACCCGATGCCGAGTGACTTCAGGTATTCATATCCGTTGAGCTGTTCGTAATAGTTGTACGTTACTCGCTGGAATCGGGCTTCATCCTCCGGTGCTAGGACAGGGATGTTGTCACCCCTGAAATATGATCCTGTCATTGCAACAATGTGTGCCGAGGACCCGTTCATCACGGACCTGAGAAGTTCGCCTAATCGGTTGTCATCGCCAGCCGAGACATGATGGAACTCATCAATGGCAAGAAGGATGTTGTCGAAGTCGGAAGGTTTCAGGTCTGCGAACGCATGCCGAAGCGTTGAGTGGGTGCAGATAAGAACCTGCTCTCCATTACCCATGAAGTTGACGAACGCTTTAGTCTTGCTGCTTTCAACACCAGGAGTACAAAGGTTGCATTCCGGCTTAGGTTCCCAATCAGCAAAGAATCCATAAGTAGTCAGATCGGTAGGGGCGAATGAAGCACCAATGGTTTGTTCGGGAACAGCGACGATTACCTTCTTGATCCCTTGTTTATGCAGCTTATCTAACCCTAGGAACATGAGAGCACGGGACTTACCCGAAGCTGGCGGAGCTTTGAGGAGAACATACTGAGCATTCCGGGCTTCAAAGGCACGTTCCTGCATTTCCCTCATCCCAAGTTCGTTGGTGGATTTGCTCTTACCAGTGGTTTCGTATTCAACGTTGATAATATTGGGCATTATGATTCTCGTGGTTATGCGGTCATCTTTTCGTACATTTTGAAGAGGTGTTCGAGTCGTTCAGAGTCGCTTTCAAACGGTTTCTTTCGGTAGCAACTATCAACGGCGAGATCGAGTTGACGGTGTGCTTCTCGAAGGTCATCAGGCATTTCCCCAGGAGCATATAGCTCTGCCATCGTTTTGCCGATGTGTTCATCTCGAATGTCTAAAACTGAAACGGCCTTATCTTCCAACAATGATATTTGTTTTTTATTCAATCGGGGTACAGGGAAAGTATTGTAGCAAATTGCAGACGAGTATCTGTAGTCAGTTTTAATCCTTCCACCGACAACAGATATCCATGCCATATGCATTCTTGATGTCAGTATTCCAAAAACATAAAGCTTCGGAGCCAGAACTGACATTGCAGAATCTAGAACAACCGCACCCTGCTCAAGATAGCCTATAGGGATATAGTCCCTTGAACGAGAAGAGTGGCGAGGAATTATGATAGATGGTGCTTCCCGGTGTCTAATTTCACCGAACTGATGGGGGAATTCCCCTCGTCGAACAGTTGCTTGCCTTGTGCTGTTCAAACGGTATTCCCGGACGTGATTAACCCTGCGTTCGATGCAAGGAATTGCCATCGCCTGATCCAGCAATTCATCTGGAATCCAAAGGCAATATCTCTTAATACCGTTGATATAATCTTTTGAACCATATGCTCGTTTTATAAAGGTCTCAGCATTAGGGCACTCGTCGAGCATGGTTAAACGCTCATCCTCAGTCAGTAGTAACTCTCCGTTGTCATTCGGCATACTTCCAAAAGCGCACTTTGGAAGTTCGGAAATTGGGTTTGTTTTTTTGCTTATATAAACAGGCTTACCCGGAGTAATATATGGAGTGATGCTTTTAACTTGGGTAACGTTTTGCTCTTCAAAAATAAATTTCTTCCCATCTACCTTTGATAGCCCAATGACGACACATGTAACTCCGGCATTACCCTTTGCATGGTTGTTCCACAAAAAGGACTTATGAGCGAAGGATATTCCTAGACCATTGGTCAGTACATGCGGCCAAAGCAAAGGAACTTGCTCTCCCTGACACACTGAATTTGTCGAGACGAATGCTAAGCTTGCTGTTCCATTCTTAACATAGTCAGCACCTTTTACAAACCAGCAGGAGATGTAGTCTAGATTATTATGATTGGGTAACTCCCCGCAGACATGCTCAATATCTTGCTTATGAGTTGGTTTTTGTAGCCTTGCTCCCAGATAAGGAGGGTTTCCCATAATGAAAACTTCGTTGTTTTTATGAATCGGGCAAATCTTTCTCCAATTCAAACGTGTGGCATTACCACAAATGACATATCCGCCCTCTCTCAATGGTAAAGCCGGTCGTGCATCTCCAAACCTCTTCTTGAACTGGACGTTCATTTGATGCTCTGCCAACCACAGCGAAAGAATCGCTACTTCATGGGCAAAGTCGTCAATCTCAATACCGTAAAAATGGTCAAGAGTGATCAGCGAATGGAGGGGGATGTAACCATCAAGATTCTTGCGTCGTTCGACAATTTCCATCTCAAGCTTACGAATCTCTTTGTATGTGATGATGAGGAAGTTTCCTGATCCACAAGCAGGGTCGAAGAATCGAATTTGTCTGATACGATTAAGGAGCTTTGCCAGCTTCTTGGCATCGTCATATGCCTTTTTAAACTCTTCTCGAAGGTCGTTAAGAAAAAGAGGTTCGATCACTTTCATGATGTTGGGAACAGACGTATAGTGCATCCCAAGTCCACCACGCTGTTCAGGGTCAACCACCGCCTGAATCATCGAACCGAAAATATCCGGGTTGATATCGGACCAATCCAATGCTCCGCATTCGATGACCAACCGTCGAGCACGACTCGTCATTTTGGGAGCATCATAGGAATCGCCAAACAACCCACCATTCACATAGGGGAACTTGCAAAGCTGATCGATACAACCTTTACGGCTTTCAGTGTTTAGCACCTCGAAGAGCTGGTTCAGGAACTTGTCCAGATCGCTCCCATCGTCTTCGGTCAGTTCGGTGATGGCCTTGGAAAAGATGTTGTTCGGGAAGATGTCGGTATCTTCCGCAAAGAAGCAGAACAACAACCTGGACAGGAACACGTTCAGCTTGTGCCGTTCTTCCGGGTCTTTTTCGGCATCGGGATTGTTCCGCAGAATTTCATCATACAGCCGCGCCATACGTTCCGCAGCTTTGACATCTGCCGGATTCTCCATGGTCTCCGCATACCGTTCCCGACCGGCCCAAGGCATAAAGAACTCCATGTTCTTAGGCAGCTCAATCAACGGAATATCCAAGGTGTCATCAACCTTGGTGTCATACGCCAGCAAAGACTTGTAGTCCGTGACCACGAAGAATCGAGGCTTATGTCTCATGCATCGTTGGTCGTTCCGCAACTCCTCCATCTTGGTAAACAAAGAACCCGAATCAGCGGGCTGAAACAGCACTTTGCGTGCAAGTATCAACTGCCCCTCAATGTTAGACCGATTATTGGTTCCATTCCTCAGCTGAGTGATCTGCGCCTTCGGAGTGGAATAAGTAAGAAGCAGGTCGAAAATAAAGTCATCTTTGGAAACGGGATCAACAAGCTTCTGAAGCTTTTTATAAAGCTGGGTAGTATTCATCTTAGCTGACTTTCTCGGTGTTCAAATGTGGCAAACGTCATGATTGGAGGCTGTCTTATTGAGCCTTCAGGATTTAATACGCGAAATCTATAGCAATTCTCAAGTCCCATCAAGAGCAGACTTCATCAAGTCACTCCAAATTATAGTGCAGTACTGAGCACACTACTAAATCCACTCCGTGCCTTTTAATCATCAAACACAATCAACCTCAGTAAAACCACACCCAAAAAGAACCAATGCAATAAAACAAAATTTTGATATTATTGACTAAATTCTACAGTGGTGTAAGATTAACTCAATACTATTCGACTCATTTTTTATGAGCCGTCTCAGACTATGGGTGAGCTAAAACTGACGTATTGGTTGATCAGAAAAGCTAGGACATGTCCTTGAATCACCGAAGAACCCTCGATACATCGTCGCCGGCTTTTGGTCATTAAGTCGTGAACCCCTATGACCAGACTAGAAAAAGATCATGAGAATCTTGTACTAGCGGAGTTTAAAACTTGACGAGGAGCTGACCAGCCTCACTGACTAATGCTTTCCCAAACACACTTTAGGTGATTTGTGTTCGGGGACTTGAACGATTGTCCTGCCAACTCCAGTCATCATGTCATGATTTATGGACGCGGACTATAAACAGACTTGTCCGTCTCTTTCTCTGAAAGAGAAAGAGACGGACTGACGGGCACCCCACTACCACTGCTCTTCAACATGACAGAGAAAACTACGGCAGAACTACAGTGGCGGCCACCACCTCCTCCATGGGTACGCCCTGGTTGCACGACCACCCCAGCTCTCCGCTCGGAGACTAAGCCCAAGGGCTAAGCTAGAAGCTGGGGCCGTCTCAAAGCAACATAGCGGTACGCCGCTCCTTTTGCAGAGACATGGTTTTGACACTTACCGACCCTAGAATAATGAGGAGAACATGAAGTTACGTTACCAAGCCGATAAATTGTTAGGGAAAAATCGAAGAGCCGGGAAAGGAACCGTTTATAAAAAGCAAGGGCAGGTCAGGAGGCTATGCGACATGATTGAAAAAAAGTATGGCCTTGAAAACGTCCGAAATTTGAAAACAAAACACATACACGGAATTTTCTCTGACCTGAGAAAGACAGACAAAGCACCAACAACCTTAGCAAGTTATGCGACGGCAGCGAGAGAAATAGCCTGTGCAATAGGGAAAGAAAACATTGTCCCTAGGCATAACAAAGAGCTAGGGGCTTCACGCGCAGGAAACAGGCTAAAGCCCGTGATGGCCAACACTACTCATATTAAAGATATTACTGAACAACTCTACCAAAAGGCTGAATGGTTAGGATTGGCAGCAGAGATGCGTGCAGAATTTGGGCTACGAGCCCAGGAGAGTTTACTTTCTCACGAAATAGAGAATAACCGGCTTGTCGTTAAGGGGGCTAAAGGTGGAAGACCCAGATTTATCGGCATCACAACAAGTGAACAATTATCATTGATCAAGCGTGTTAAGGATCATCTAGGAGAAAACAATAAGTCATCATTAATTCCAAGTGAATTGACTTTAAAACAGGGTTTAAAAAAGCAGTCCAATACTCTTCACAGGCTTGGGGCAACAAAACGCAACCGTGCTCATGCGCATGCATCGAGGCACAACTATGCCCAGCAGCTAAGCAACCATGGGGTCTCACGTAACGACATTTCGCAGATACTCGGTCATGGACGAGAAGAAGTCGTTTCTCACTATCTTCCCTAGTGGTTAAAAAAGAGAGCTAGGTTCTCCTAGCTCTCTTCCTGAACATCCTATGCTCTTTTTATACAACGTTTCCTTTTACTATTTGGTGGATGCATTCGGTTTGATCGAGACGACTTTGTTGCTAAGTTGTTCTTATTATGAATGGTAGGCTGAAAAGTATCAGCTCGAGCCATCATATTACCTCGATTGGACGGCCTAAAAGTAAAGCCGCCTAAAGCCTCAAGCCAACTCTGCATGTCTTCATATCCATGGATAGCACTCCAGTCATATCCACGTTTACGCAAATGCTGATCGAGAATTTTATCATTAATCCAACCATCATTGCCGTATTTAACAGTAATGATCCTAATCAACCTGATAAGTTTAAGATGCCTCTTGATACCTAAGCTTTCTTTGTATCTTCCCTCCCGAGGAAAAGAAGCATTCGTGTAATAAAATATGTCTGAATTTAAAACATATTTGTCATTTGCATCATCTTTCCCAAAAGTCGCCACCAGCATTCCGCTATCGATGATTCTGGTCTGCACAAAAATATTTGCAGTATCAGATGTAATCAATGCGATGCCATCTATGCACTTGTTGCTCAATTTACAGCCTGTATCTGTGCCAACTGAGACGTCAATCATGTCCTTTTCGAGCTCAGGATACCGGATGTCGAGCAGATCAAAATCATGCGCTTCAAGTATCGGATTCCAAAGCGAACAATCATAGTAGGCTCCATTTACATAAATATATCCTTTGTCAAAAATCCCAAGATTGTGGATTTTAAGCATAATTCCAGGATAAAAAGTATGATGGACACTTTCCCCATCGCCAATTGCGACAAAGGTGAGTTCCTCAATAATTGAGTCGATAACAGGAGAAATTATCACAGTTATTCCTCAACCTTACAGCTTTTGGACTTACCAATAGGATTGACAGTATCAATAGTCTCAACTTTTCCAAGTTCGACAAACGAATCCAAATCAGCTTGGAGATAGACCACGCGTCGCCCCAATTTAGCGTATCGTGGCCCTTTACCGTAACAACGCCACACTTCCAACGTACCAGGGGTTATCACGCCCCCAAGATATTGAGCGGCCTGCTTCGTTCCATAATACTTACTCATAACTAACTCCTGTTTTAAAACTGGTTTGAAAAATCAATCCCAGGCCTAACCAACAGGAGAAAACATGGTCCAATCCAATCGTGTTTTGGATCACTTTTTTTAAGAAATTATGGGCATAAAGAAGCAAATAGTATTTTCGTAAACAGTTAATTTAATAACTCTATCAGCTACGTATTACCCATGTTTCTACATCTACTAATTCCTCGTCAGTTTGCTTTAAAATAATGCCCTTAGCATCCTCCAAAGTCGCCTCAGCTGTTTTTACAAAGCCCAGAAAACCAGGCTCGCCCCTCTCTTCAAGAGGCTCAGCCTTTCCAAAGTCGAAAAAACCATCCTTCGTCATAAAAATTTCATAATCTAAAAGGGTCGACCACAGATAAGCTACAGATTTATATTGAGACCAAATATGTTTGATTGTGCTGGACGCTCCGACTTTCGTGCCTTCAAAATATATCCGATAGCATCCTTCCTCTATCAACTCCTCAGCAGCCTTTCCTATGCCACATCCCTGAATAACCTTAGTGAATATTTCTCCAGCAAACTTACCTCTGCATGCCAACTGCTCGATAGAGCCAGACACCCCTGGACTTAGATAACGACTGCTTGCTAATATTTCCAAAAAATTTTCGTAGCTACCAAATTGCCCCTGATTCAAAACAAAACAAATCCTTCCTGCCTGTTCCTCATCGTAGCCAAATGTATCAATTAGGTATTTGATATGCCTAGTAAAACGCTTTGCCAAATATGCGCACAATTTATCTTGATCCACTTCACGAGGGTGAAGCATTATACTGGTGAGATAAGTAGATAAAATTTGGTTAACCGACCAATCATCTTTTTCGAGTACCTGCTGTGGAAATGAAATCACATTCATACTTCTTTCCCTTTTTTATTATCCCTCTCCACACCCATCAACAACTCAGCAGCCCTATCACTAGCTTGCTTTTTGATGTCTGGTAAAAACTGACCGTACCTCTTTGTCATTGAGGAATCTTTGTGGGTCAACAACTCCCCAATCATATCCAATGAAAACTCACCAGAGTTGGCGAGAGTCACGGCAAAATGATGACGAAGGCCATGGAAAATACGAAACTCTTTAGGCAGCTTCGCCTCTTTCTTGATCCGCATAACTGCCGTACAGCCAGTACGAAGTACCCCACTCTTGCCTGGAAAGATGTAAGGAGACGCAGGGAAATGATCATTGCGCCACTGAATCTGTGTCGAAAGCACCTCTTCAGCCATTCCATTCATAGGAATTGAAACAGTCTTGCCACCTTTGGGGGAACGCAGTGTAATAAGAGCCTGTTCAAAATCTACATCGCGGTTCTCAAGCTTGAATATTTCACCTCGGCGCATCCCTGTAAACATTGCTAATCTGAGCATTCTACAAACGTCTTGGGCTGGCCATTCATCGAGCACCTTAAGGAACCGCTGAAGTTGGGCAGGCTTTAAATATTCAACAACTTCATTATCACGCTTGGGCATCTGGATAGTGAAACCTAGAGGCTCACAGAGGCCATTCTTGACCCCGAAGTTGATAATCCTACGGGTTATCTCCAAACCACCCCAGATAGAGGCGGCAGACATTCCATCCATCTTCTTTTTAATCCGCTCCATATCCAATGGGCTGAGTTTCTTCACAGGCCGAGAACCAAGCACCGGGGCAACGTGATTATCATACCGCCCCTTGTCGATCTTTGCCCCCTTAGAGGCTTCGCCACGAATCTTGAAATACTCGGTGGCAATCTCACTCAAAAGGACATTGGCCTTACGATTCTCCTCACGAAGCTCTTTATGGGTTTTGACCTCCTCCCCATGCCGAGCCTTCTTCAAGCGGTCAGAGCGAAGGTCAGCGGCAATCTGAGGTGTATATTTCTCGGATATCCACCCGACCTTCTCCCACTTGAGTTTGCCGTCTAAACGGTAGGCGATATGGTAGCAAACGTCCGGCTTACCACGGTAACGTTTAGAGCTACTCTCGTAGTAATAGACACCTGGCCAACGCTTCCTATTGACAAGCAACCTTTGCCCAGTATTCTTTGATACCATCTAATCT
>MDTD01198378.1_pt1 | contig 46287 bp, 35 predicted proteins | sample 811221 | NCBI WGS metagenome assembly MDTD01 (sample SAMN05326646, study PRJNA326480) | marine metagenome | isolation source: seawater | place: Pacific Ocean: South West | collected 2011 | reverse complement strand
TCTTGCGTGTTATTTTTTTTTGGAAAATAATTGGTAACAAAAAGTATATTCATTATTTACTCTCCTCATAAAATTTTCATACTATGAAAGTAAATGACTTATTGAAACACTGAACTAAGAATTTTATCTTCATTTTTAACTAAATTATTTACATAAGTATTCCAAGATTCAGGTAAATCAATAACATCGCCTGATCTTGTCTTCATATGAAGAGCTTTTGTATTTGCCAAAAAAGCTGTTTTGTATTTCCACTTTAACGAATTGTAAAGACTTGCATCAGCACCCCCAAGTGCAGCTACTCTCCAATATCTTTTTGGCAATTTTTTTGGATCAAAAAACTGAAACTTAAGATCATTTTTTAAAATTTCACCACGAATCCCCATAATTCCACCAGGAACTGGACAAAGAAATGTGTGTCGCAACTCATATAGTTTGTCATTTTCAGCTTTTACAGATTTTGGCTTTAGCGCATTTCTTTCAGGATTACAGCTATTATTTTCATATGATAATGATAATGTGCCATATTTTTTGAGGTGACATATTGCGTCAATTAACTTAGTAAAATCATCTTTAACAAATAAAATATCTGAGCCCATTTGAACCACTGTTTTTGGAAGATTTTCTTCATTGATAAAGTCTTTTATATAGTGATTGATGGAATCGTTAAACCCAAAGTTTATTGGTAAATCGATGCGATCAACTTTTTTTGACTGAATTTTATCTAAAAAATTAATAATTTTTGAATTTGCTTTTGAATTAATTAAAATCAGATATGTATCTTCTAACTGATCGATGATTGATAAAATGTTTAATAGCGTTAATCGAACGCATTCAAAGTTATAATGAACTACCATAAAAATCACGGTTGAATCCTTAAATTTACTTCTTATGTTATGATTTGGGGATTTGTTCATTTTAGTAACCTTTTAGATTGAAATTATACTACTAGATCAGAAATTATTTCAATGCACCTGTTTTCAAAATTATTATTACTTTAAAATGGGAATATTTTTTTAATAAACGAAAACATGCCCCAATCCACCCGACGGTATTTTCTCCAATTCAGATATTGAAAGATGAAAGAGGGACGATTCCCCGGTTCAAACTCATGAAATGACCCATCATAAATTCGGACTTGTTTCCCAAAATCATTGATTTGATCTCTAAAAATATCCGGTTCATTGTCTTTATTTATGTTGATTTTTGTCGACCAAGTGCCGTCCTTATGTTTAAACTGCTGGGGCCCTCGAATCACATAATGCTTAAATATGGGGTAATCCAATAATGTCTTTTGCTTTATGCCATACGGAAATACCCGACCGGTGCGAGTAATATCATAATGGATATTGGGTTTATTTTTGAATTGCCGAATTTCCAACCCTCCCGGTGAATAATGCTTGACCTGATCTTGAATTCGCTCATCTGTATTTATTTGTTTTCCCTTTTCGCTGGTATGCAAAAAAAAGTTTAATGCGTGCCAATTGACAATTTCAGATCCGGCCTTTTCCGCTCTTAGGGCAATATCATTTGGATTATCAACCAAAATCTCATCCCCATGCAAAATGGTAAACCACCCCTCGATTGGAAACATTTCTTGTGCTTTTTCAAGCAAGAACTGTCGCATACCATCCGATACACGTCGCCTTGGAAATATCTCATCATCATGAATCAAATACACCACATTTTTATAGGATCGAATAATGTCTGTTGTTCCATCATTGGAGCCATCAAGCACCAATATTTTATCAAAATACTTTAAATTATTGTCCATAACCTCATGAATAATATCAACTTCGTTATACGTCATCATGAGCCCAATGTTTTGCATTGCCATACGTTTAATTTTAATTGTTCTAACCTCTCTGTCAATTCACGTTATTGAATAAAAAATTGAATTCCCATAAACTAACCATATGAAAAACCCGGGTGGATTACACTATGTTAAGTTAATTGTGCCCTTTATCAAACCTTATTGGTCAACGCTTATCGTATCCTTAATCTGCACGTTGTTATTTGCCATATCCAATGTCTATATTATGCCCTTGGTCAACGATATTTCTCGCGAAGTGTCCAATAAAAACTTTACTTACTTTACCAACCATGTGATTAATGCATCTATTTTGTTTTTTATTCGATTATCCAGCAAATATCTACAAACCTACATTATGGAAAAAGCATCGTATCAAATTATGATGGATATTCGACTAAAGCTTTATCGCATTGTCCATTTTCTTCCCTCAGAAGCCTACAACACCCAAAAACATGGAGACATTACATCGCGCATTTTGGATGACTGTAACAAGATACGCACCGCTATTTTTTTAAATTTTGAAAGCTTGTTGCCCAATTTACTCACCTTGTTGGCCGTGGTTGGGTATTTATTTTATTTAAGTTGGCCCTTGGCATTGCTCAGCTTGGTGGGTGCCCCCATATTTATTTTCACATTAAGCTTTTTCTCGAAACGACTTCGAAAAGTCAGTAAGCAATTGCAACAGAATACCGCAGACTTGACTCAAATGATTCAAGAATCGCTGATGAACATGAAAATCCTTCAAATATACACATCTGAAAACAGAAATATTGATCGCTTTCATCACATTCAAAAACGGTACATGAATGGCTACATCAAAGAAATTAAATTTAAAATTACCCGTGAGCAAGTGGATGCATATAGCCAATTCATTATCTTCTTAATTATTATTTGGTTCGGTGGTTACTTGGCATTAAACGACTACATTACCACCTCTCGACTACTTTCTTTTTTTACGGGCATTGTTCTGTTGGTTGAACCCACCATTATTTTAACCAAAATTTATGCCACAACATTTCAAGTAACCGCATCCATTGAACGAATCAATGACTTTCTTATCCAAGATCATGATGAACCATATTCTGAGAAAAATGAAACGCCTTTGACCTTTTCATGCCTCGCATTTAAAAATGTGAGTTTTAGTTACCCTAGTGCACAGTACCGTGTATTAAATAATATTTCTTTCACTGCCAACCATGGTGATTTTTTGGGTATTGTTGGCCCCTCGGGGGCTGGAAAATCAACCATTGTGAATTTAATTTCAAAATTTTACCTGCCCACTGAAGGTCATATTTCAATCGATGGAAACGCCATTGAAGATATTTCTGATTATACCTTACGACGTCATATTGCTTATGTCCCACAAGAATCATTGCTATTTAAAAGCTCCATTTTAGATAATTGCCGTATGGGTCGAGTGGATGCAAGTGTTGAAGAAGTCATCGAAGCACTAAAGATGGCCAACGCTTGGGAATTTGTCGAAAAACTTCCGGATCAACTGCTCACAAAAATTGGGACCCAGGGATTAACACTCTCAGGTGGTCAACGGCAACGGTTGTCCATTGCCAGAGCTATTATTAGTCAACCCAAACTTTTGATATTGGATGAAGCAACATCGGCGCTGGATTCTCATTCAGAAGAAAAAATTCAATCGGCCATTCAATCGTTAAAAGGCAAGTTTACGATGATTATCATTGCCCACCGATTATCCACCATTAAAGATGCCTCTTCAATTATTGTTATTGATTCTGGAAAAGTTTGTGAGTCTGGAACTCATGACGAACTCCTACAAAACCAAGGGAAGTATTATGCATTGCTTCAGAAGCAATCCATGGCGAAATAAACCCTAAGAATTCGGTTGAACTTTCTCTTTTTTTGAGGCATACTTTCACCATGTCTTCATGGATTCCTTTTCTTACTAAAATTTCTGATGTGGCTGATGAAATTGCCCTTCATTATTTTAATAGTGCATCGTTGGATGTTGAGATCAAAGACAACATGACCCCAGTGTCAGCTGGTGATCTTGCCATTGAAAATGAAATTCGAGCACTCGTCAAACATGACCATCCTGAACTTTCCATTGTTGGGGAAGAGTATGGGGAAACAACCACTGATTCAACCGTTAAGTTAATTATTGACCCCATTGATGGCACAAAAAACTTTATTCGAGGCTTGCCATTTTTTGGGTCTTTGTTTGCTATTGAAGATGATGGTGAAGTTGTCGCTGGAATGGTTTCTGCACCTGCGTTAAAGTCCCGATGGTGGGCGGCCAAAGGGCAAGGTTCATTTTACAATGGCCAACAAATACATGCCTCTTCAGTAACCCACCTATCTGAAGCCAATGGGTTTTATGGCAGTCTTTTTGGTTCGGAAGCCTCATCAACCCCAGATCCTGTCATTCAATTGCTACAAGACACCTATCGTCAACGGGGATTTGGTGATTTTTACCCGCACATGCTGGTGGCTATGGGTTGTGGGGAGTATGCCATTGATTTCAAACTAAGTGTTTGGGATATTGCCCCTCTAAAAATTATTGTTGAGGAAGCTGGGGGGCAGTTTAGTGATACCTCTGGTAACAACACCATTTATTCTGGCAATATTGTATCGTCAAATAAACACCTTCATACCACTGTTTTGAATTACATTCACGGATGTGAATAATTCTTTGTATTCATTTTCGAATTTGATTAAACTATACATAGGGATTAAATTTTGAAAGCAGGTATTTTATGATTGATTTAGCAATTAATGTGACACAAGATCAGAGTTGGCAGGTCATTACTCTAAAGGGTGAGCTGGATGACTATCAGGCATCAAAATTAACACAAACATTTAACAAGCTAATTGAGGAATCTGACTTTACTCAGATTATTTTAAATTTAAATGATGTGTCATTTGTTGATAGTGTTGGGTTAGGCACCATCGCCATTGCCGGAAAAAAACTTCTGGGGCGATCAGGTCAACTTCACATTGTCTGCTCTCAACATAAAATTTCTCAAATGGTGACACTCTCTGGTATTATTTCGGCCACTAAAGAAACCATTCAGTTGTTTGATTCTACTGAAGCAGCGATTGCCGCAAAGAGCATCTCTTAATTTAGCTCTATTCGTTGATGTGATTTTGTTGGAAAATGCTGTCTTAATTGAATAATTTTTTCTTTGTCACATTCATGAGTAATGCTCATTATTGATGCATCATCGGCTTCTGCAAGGATTTTTCCACTGGGTTCAATAATCATGCTATGCCCATAAGTTTTGGTGGTGTTGGCGCCAATGCCACATTGATTGGGGGCAACAATATAGCATTGATTTTCAATGGCTCTGGCCTGATTTAATATGTGCCAATGCTTCTTTCCAGTTTCATAGGTAAACGACGATGGCACCACCACGATATCAACGGACTCTTTAAAGTAATAACGAAAAAGCTCTGGAAAACGCAAGTCATAGCAAATGCTAAACCCTATTTTCCACCCAAAAATCGATACAATCAATGGCTGAGGGCCTGCTTTAAATCGGTTGGACTCCAAAATCTGAGTATTATCCAGGGTTACATCAAACAAATGCATTTTTCGATATGTGCCCATGATTTCACCGGTATCATTGATTACAACGGTGGTATTATAGGCCTTATTCCCACGGGTTGTTTCGGTGATGCTTCCACCAATAATATGCATTTTTTTTTCAATCGCCAATGCTTTTAAAAATTGAACACTTGGGCCATTTAATGATTCTGAATACGGGTCTTCATGATTCCCAAATGACCGGTAATTAAATACCTCTGGCAAGACCAAAATATCTGGGACTCGATCCAACCCACCCACAAGATGTTTCACTTGCTCCATGTTATCTTTAAGATTTGAACCACTATTCATTTGAATGGCGCTCACCATTAATTTATCTTTAAGTCTATTTTTTTTGTCCATTTATCACTATGATACTATATATTATGAATATTAAAGAATGCATCAAGATTGCGTTACATGAAGATCTCCCATCGATTGATGTCACATCCAACCTGCTGTTAAATAACCAGCGTCATGCAAAGGCACAGATTATATCGAAGGCCCATGGGGTATTTTTTGGTGCCCCTATTATTGATGCAATAAATCAAATGAACCCATTGATTTCATGTGAACTTTTGGTTAATGATGGGGATACGATTGTTCCCAATGATGTCTGTGTGAGTATTACCGGAGATTTACGAACCATTGTTGAAATAGAACGAACATTATTAAATTTTATTCAACGATTAAGTGGTATTTCAACCATCACGTCTCAATTTGTTGCCGCATTGAATGACCCCACGATTGATATTTTAGATACCCGTAAAACAACGCCATTGCTTAGAGAATTGGAAAAGCAGGCCGTATGTGCAGGTGGTGGTAAAAATCATCGATTTGGGCTGCATGACATGGTGCTTGTGAAAGAAAATCATCTTTACTTATATAGTGAAGAATTTGGTATGGCTTCATTCAATGAAAAAATTAAACATCATAAAATATCTGAACCTAAAATGCTCATTGAAGTTGAAGTTTCATCCCTTGAATTGCTTCAACAATTGGATTTGAATGTTATTGATATTGTCATGTTTGATAACATGCCCTTTGAGGAATTGCATCGATGCATTGATTTCGTCAATCAATATCCTAAAAAACCACTCAAGGAAGTGTCTGGAAATATTCGTTTGGATACCATTTCAATGTACCGAGGGATTGACATTGAGCGCATAAGTATTGGATCATTAACTCATTCAGTGAATGCATTGGATTTATCGCTATTAGTTGTATGATTGATTTTAACAAAGAAACAGAATTTAAAGATTTTAACCATGATGGGCTTAAAGCCCATGCTGAGCAGTGTAATCAATGCGAATTGTCTGATGAAAGAACCAATGTTGTGTTCAATTCTGGAAACCCAAATGCTAATTTAATGTTGATTGGCGAAGGCCCTGGCCAACAAGAAGATGAAGAAGGAATTCCTTTTATTGGAAGATCAGGTCAACTACTCACCAAGATTTTAGAGTCTGTGGATATTCACCGCGACGATATATACATTGCCAATACCGTTAAGTGTCGGCCACCAAATAATCGAACACCCCGCCCAAAAGAAATGGATACTTGCCAAAACTATCTCATCCGACAAATTCAGTTGGTGCAACCCAAAATTATTTGTTTACTGGGTGCCGCCGCTCTAAAAGCCGTTCTTGGTCCGACCGAATCCATTTCGAAAATCCGTGGTCAATGGGTGACCACTCAAGTCAACTATATGGATGATGATTTGTATATTATGCCCATGTTTCATCCTTCGTATCTACTGCGCCATGCATCCAAAGAAAAAGGGGCCCCAAAATGGCTGACTTGGAACGATATGAAAGAGGTCAAGGCGGCACTATCGTTTTATGATATAATGAGTAAACAATGAGTACAGAAGAAACAAAAAAGAAATCTAATTTTCGCAGAAGACCACGCCGATCCAATCCAAAAAACGAACAGTCTCAGTCATCGCCGCAAAAAACATCAAATTCTAGACATCGCCGCAAAAGACATCAAAAAAATAATAAGAATTCCAAATGGAATCGGCATCGAATTTCTGAGCACTTTATGAAACGTGATTTTGATTCTCGTAAAAAAGATTGCACATCATGTGGCTCATCACTCAGAATTAGCCTTGGTTTGGTTGGTATTATTGAAGCTCTTCGTGCCCAATTAAATCAACGCATTGAAATTGTGACTGGCTACTATTGCCCCGATTGCCGGGATCGGCAATATGGCATTAAACGTGATTTTCATCATATCGGTGTGGCCGCAGACATCCGAATTGAAAATATGTCGTGTGAAGAATTATTTCTAATTGCTGAAACTTATCCAGAGTTGAAAGGCATTGGGATTAATTTTGATGATAATCATGTTCATATTGATACGCGAAAAGAAGATGTTCGACAAACTTGGGTTGAAATAAATGATGAGTGGATTGAACTCACCCCAGACAATCGACATGACTACATCAAAACCACACGACCAGATGAATCTTGCGACACTGATTCATAATTTTTCACTGTTTCTCTCTGTTCAAAAGCAACGATCCAAACATACCGTATCAAATTATGTCCGTGATGTTGAGCAATTTTTCTCAATCCTCAGCATTGACTCTCCATTACTCATTAATAAACAACATATTCATTCCTATTTAAATGTGCATTATAAGAACAATATGAATCATCGAAGCATTCATAGAAAAATGAGTGCTCTGGATCAATTTTGGCGTTATTTAATTCAAGAAAACATCGTTACAAACAATCCCTGGGAATCCATTCGTCGCCCGAAAATAAGCCAACATTTGCCGAACTATTTAGAAGAACATGCCATGTTAGAACTGTTGACTAATTACCCCCATTCGTCGCCCATTGAGGTTCGAAACAAAGCCATTTTAGAACTGTTGTTTTCATCCGGAATTCGAGTGAATGAATTAATTCAACTGCGATTGCATGACATCGACTTGGTCGGTCACGAATGCCGTGTTATGGGGAAAGGGGATAAGGAACGCATTGTTTTATTTGGGTCACGTGTCCAAATGTCCATTCAGTATTATTTGGACAATGCTCGAATGCAGTGGGGCTCCATTGATAAAACATTATTTATTTCAGCCACTGGACATGCCCTCACCGCTCGAACCATCCAACGAATCGTTAAAAATGCCAATCGATATCATTCATCGTCAGTGGAGATCACCCCACACTCCTGTCGCCATACATGCGCGAGCATATTGATATCCAATGGGGCCGGCATCCGCGATATTCAAGAACTCCTGGGACATTCATCCATTACAACCACAGAGCGCTACTCTCATTTGCCCACAAAAAAATTGACGCAACATTATTTGGACATTATGAATCAATAATCCTCTGCCCTATTGGTTGTCGAAATACTTAAATTTATGTTTAATACTCATATGAAACCAAACTTAATTGAACGATCTGGGACATCGTTGTCCAATGTATTAAGTCATGCCACCCAACTTGAAGTCGAGCGAGGTGAAGGGTGTTATTTAATTGACTACCAAGGCCAACGTTACATGGACTTTGGTGCGGGTATTGCGGTTAACTCAACAGGTCACTGCCACCCACAAGTGGTCTCGGCCATTCAAAAACAATCCACCCAATTGCTGCATGGGTGTGCAGGGGTTGTGTATTATGATCAAAATATAAGTTTAGCCGAAAAACTCTGTCAAATTAGCGGGCTTTCATCGGTATTTTTTACCCAAAGTGGTGCAGAAGCTGTTGAAGCGGCGTTAAAGTGTGCCGTGTATGTTAAACAAAAGCAAGGCATCATTGCCTTTAATGGAAGCTTTCATGGGCGCACTTTGGGAGCCCTATCGGTCACAACATCCAATCAAAAATATTTGGATCGTTACCCCATGACTTTTCCAAATCGATTGGTGCTTGAATACCCGAATTTTCACCGAAATGCCGCACCACTAAATACGGAATCTGGATATTTGAGCTATTTAACTGAATCCTTGGATCGGATTGATGCATCCTCCATTGGGGCCATCATTATTGAACCATTTATGGGTGAGGGTGGGTATGTCCCCTGCCCAGGTTCGGTGCTTAAGGCATTGCGTGATTGGAGCGCTGAAAATGATGTTTTTCTTATTTTTGATGAAATTCAATCGGGCATTGGTCGCACCGGTGAATGGTTTTATTATCAACACTTTGGCATCATTCCAGACATTCTCACAACCGCCAAAGGCATTGCTTCAGGGCTTCCTTTGGGTGCGTGTTTATCAACCAAAGTAATCATGGATCAATGGACCACAGGGTCACACGGTGGCACTTATGGCGGCAATCCCATTACGTGTGCGGCTGGCATTGCCACGCTTGATGTATTAACCCCCCAACTTGCAACGATTTCTACCATCGGCCAACAAGCCATTGAACGATTAACCCATGAATTGAGCCCCCTTCGTGGCATCGGAGACATCCGTGGAAAAGGCCTCATGATTGGCATTGAAATCATGGATCATGAGGGACACCCAAATGCAACGGCTCTTAAAGCCATTCTAGCGGATTGTTTAACGCAACACCTTATTGTGTTGCCTTGTGGAAAAGATGGGAATGTCATTCGTTTAATGCCCCCGCTCACCATAACAGATGAAGAGCTCAACCAAGGGCTCTCCATTTTGATTGAATCATGTCGTCGCGTATTGTTATAGGAAAACACGCTGTTCGGCAAACCATTGCGTCTGATCAACACATTGAAAAGTTGTATATTCGAGACCGTCAAAAAATGAATGACGATTTAAGGCGCCTCATTGATTCTGCAAAAAAACAACGCATCCAAGTTCAGTGGTTGGAACCTTATCGATTTGACCAACGGTTTTCAGGGGATCATCAAGGGGTGGCCTGCATTACCCATTCATTTGATCAAACCACGATTGACGATATTATTTCCGATCAACCTAACATTGTTTTGATGGCGGATCATTTGCAAGACCCCCATAATTTTGGGGCCATCTGTAGAACCGCTGAAGCGTTTGGTATTCATCATATTTGTTACCCAAAGAACCGTGCCGTGCAAATTACACCATCGGTGGTTAAAGCGTCAGCTGGGGCTATTGAAGCCATAAAATTATGCAAACTCACCAATCTGAACCAAGCACTTAAAAAATTATCGACCCATGGGTTTTGGATTTATGGCGCATCGTCAAATGTTGGACACCCCTTGGATAACATATCATTTAATTTTCCAATGGTTCTGATTTGCGGTTCCGAACACGATGGAATCTCACCAGGCTCAACAAAAATTATTGATGAATTTGTTCATATTCCGTTGTTTGGCGAAACTTCTTCTTTAAATGTATCGGTGGCTACTGGTATAATTATGCATAAGATTGCTTCTCAAAAATAAACATTAACGAATTTATTTATGATATTATCAATCAGGCATCGCATTTTATTGCCGTTTTTATTCATTACGGTTTTTATGACATTTTCAGCAATGATCATCTCAATTGAGCTCGTTCAAAATTATTTTGACAATCAATTGGCTCAAAATGCACAAAAACAATACATTCCCATTGAAACACGGCTTCTACAATTGGCCGCCCTCTCAGATGTATCGAAAGAAAATAATGGTGATCTTATTTCACTCTCGCAAATTACCAACCATTTAACATTGCATGCGAATTACTCTGCCTCCATTGATAATCAAATATTGCATATATCAGAGGTTGGAACCCCCAAAAAAATCCCATTTTCTATTCGCTCATTAAAGTTTCAGGCGGAAAACATAACATTGTATGTCAAACAAAATCAGGATTTTATTCGAATTTATAAATCCTCAGACTCCTTATCTCCCTATGGCCCGCGCATTAATCGAAATGATTCCAACTCTTTTTTACAGCAGCCCTATGTCAATCATTCCATCAATGGGCAACGATTTCGATCCTATTTTTATGAACACGCCTCGATTAAAAATTTATACGTTCATGTCATGACTCCTAGTTCGGATATATTTCATTACCGACGAATGACACTATTGGGAATTACATCCGGTATTTTACTTGTCAACTCTGTCATTATTTTTATTTTCTTCATTATTTTGAAACGCATCACACAATCATTATCTCAAATTACTCAAACCGCTAAACAAATGTCCAAAGGGCAACGTGCAACGCCATTAAAAGTACATAGCAATGATGAAATTGGGCTCCTGGCTCAAAGTTTTAACAATATGCTAAACAATGTTCAAACGAAAACCGCGGAATTGATTTACGAGAGAAATCGATCAAAAATGATATTGGCACAATTGCCTGAAGGCATTATCGTCACCGATCTAAATAACAAGTTGCTCTCAGCCAATCGTGCGGCGGAAACCATGTTGGGGTTTTCAACGGATCGCGCTAAGGGCCATGAAATTATTTCATACCTAAAAAATGAAAACTTATCGTCTTTCTTTTCCAATGAATTTCAATCCGTTAAAGACAATGCATTGGTAAGAGAAGTGATGATCCCAGACCAGAATGGTAAAGAAGATCATTATCAGATTACTGTTTCCCCATTGCTCGATTCGACATATCAAAAAACTGGCATGATTACCGTTATTCGCAACATCACCGATGAAAAACAAGTCCGTAGTTTAAAAGATAACTTTTTACGAACGGTGACTCACGAACTTCGTACCCCACTGACCTCTATTATTGGCTTCTTAAATATATTAGTGAAGCAAGTTCATGGCCATTTAAATGACAAACAGAAAGAGTTTTTGGATATTTCCATTCTAAACTCCATTTATTTAAAAAAATTGATCAATGATTTATTGGATCTGTCCATTATTCATTCCGGTCAATTGACATTATCTCAAACGTCTTTTGACTTAAATGAAACATTTGATGCGGTGGTTAAAAAACAACTTAAAACCATAGAAAATAAATCGAATGTCATTTCCGTCGATTACCAACACCCAAACATGGAATTATATGCAGATAAACCCAAGATTTCACAAATTTTTGAAAACTTAATACTCAATGCCAATAAATTTACTGAAAATGGCATGATTGAATGTGTCTTAAATCAAACGGCTGCATTTACCACCTTAATTATTAAGGACTCTGGGCAAGGCCTCACAGAAGATCAAAAATATCAGTTATTTCAAGCATTTGATCAACAATCCAATGAACCTTATATTTATGATGGGCTTGGCTTGGAACTGGCCATTGTTAAAGAATTGGTTAATATGCACCATGGTCAAATATTTATTGAATCAGAATTTGATCGAGGGTCAATATTTACAGTCATTATTCCCCACCCATCCCAATTAAAAAAACAAACCTCAATTGCTGCCCATTCAACCGCACTTTTATAATTGATTCAAAGGATTTAATTAGCGCAATGAACTCGATAGCCACTGTGTTTTAAAATGTCGTAATAACTTGTGTAAAACTCAATCATATTTGAATGGATAACTACCAAATAAATGATCTTTAATTTTTGATTACACAATGCAGAAATATATCGATTCATCACCTTTTGATTGACAATCTACTTTGTTGACCGATATTCTATAATGTATATTTTTGGAGGGATGGCGGAGTGGTCAATCGCAGCAGACTGTAAATCTGCCGAGTTTATCTCTACGTTGGTTCGAATCCAGCTCCCTCCACCAAAAATAGCCGATAATTTAATTTTACTTTCGGGTCTGCTATTTCCATAGCTATCCCCTCTTCTATAAATTAAATTATCGACTATTTTACATTCTTCTCCCCACCTTTTTCACAACTCATTTTTCACCTCTGCTATTTCCATAGCTATCCCCTCTTCTATAAATTAAATTATCGGCTATGTTTCAAAAAATGAGTCATCCAATTCAAACATTTGATCCACATCTTTGGCATTACTTTCACCTGATTTAGATAAAGGCAACCAAATGGCAACGGTTGTTCCAACCCCGACGTCGGAATGAACCTTAATTTGACCATGGTGATCCTTAATGATCTTAGCAACAATCGATAACCCCAATCCCAGATTATGTTCATTTGAATAATTGGATTCATACGGCATAAAAATACTGTTAATTTTTTCTTCTGGAATTCCACAGCCAGTATCTTTAATGCTCAACTTTATCGCTTGAACCATGTTTTTATTTACCAAAAATGAATCATATTCAATGAGGATACGAATGGCACCACCAGCACCAGAAATGGCCTGAATGGCATTGGTTAATAAATTAATGATCACCTGACCAATAAATTGACCATCCGCAAAAATAAATATTTCGTCAATGTCATGCTCAAATGTTAGTTCTATACTTTTAGATTTGCAATTTGCCTTGCTCAAGGTAATAATCTCATCCACTACTTTGATAATATTAATGGATTCAAACACGTAGCTAGTTTTCTTATTTAAATACAACAATAATGGCTGAATCACATTATTTAATCGTTCAACACTTTTGATGATGGTCTCAAACAACTCAGTATTTTGTTTATCTTTTAATAAACCAATCTCAGCGGTCCCCTGCAACATTTGCAGTGGATTTTTAAATTCATGCGCAATGCTTTGAACCAATTTTGCATAATCAGAATGTTGCGTTAATAAGGCTTGTGCTTCACGACTTTCTTTTAACTTTATTAAAGTGCTATTTAACTGATTGTTTGTACTTTTTAATAAATCCTTAGCATTCAATTGAGCCTGATAAAAAACAACAATTTGTGGGATAACCAAACAAAACGTTGTTATAAATGCAATGTAATATATAATTTTCGTGGCTTCTGATGATAGAGATATAGCCAATTCAGGTCGTGTATGTTGAATGATTGTCACGAGTATAAAGCTTGTATATATGCAAATATTACTCAGCCACTTTACCCGTACTTGTTTTGTCGGATTAAAAATAATAAAAGGTAAAATAGACAAAGGTACGTACATTAAATGAGCACCACTACTATGCCCTAAATGCAATGTATAAAAAGGAAGAATAATGATGGATTGGCTCAAAATATTAATCATCTGTGACGCTGAAACCCATTGAACCCTATTAAAAATAAACACCATAAAATACAGTGCTAAAACAAGTAATACAAAATTGCCAGCCAATGTTAAATGAAAGTGATGAAATATAAAGAAATATGGTGTTGCAGCTACGATCATAATTAACGCAACTTTATTGGTTAATCTGATGGTCATCGCCTCTTCCTCAGAGCAATCAGAAGTAACCCCAAAATTGAAAATTAAATCAATACAATTGTCTTTGAATTGCATTATAAATTAAATTTATACTGATCCTCGTGTTGCCATATAATATAACAATAAATTAAGTGTACCTGGTTGCTCATCTTTAATTAGTTTTTGTTGATTTTTCGCAAACTCTAAAAATACCCATGCAGCCGCATTATATTTTTGACAAAAACCAACCCAGGTAACATCCAGTATACTATTGTTATCATCGTTAATTTCACCAACATTAATTTCACCAGCTTCTTTCTGTTTCCACCCTCTTAAAATAGTATCTAGTTCCATATGCATCATCGGTGTTGGACGGTTAAGATAATGTTCCAAAATTTCAGCTTGACCGGATAAATCATTGACCTTTAATTCCCTCGACTTTTTCGTATTGGAGGATAACGCTGTTGCAATAATATTCGCATAGCGTCCTTGTTTTTGTTCTATGAAGGCTTCATCAGTAAATTGTTGATTACTTTGTATCTCTGTAGCCATTTCATCTAATGATTTTATACTACCTTTATCAAAGTTAAATGCTGCTACCATTTGTTTAAACAGGACAATACTCATATTATGGTGAGAAAAATTTGCAGCAAGTACTAAATTCTGTTCACTTGGATTTTTGTTGAATCTACATGAAAATTGAAAGTTTTTAAGAATATCTGAAAATGATATTAATAGTACTTGTTTGAATGTTAATAGATCAGAATTAGATCTTTGTTTTGTTCCACTAGCCTTAGATTCTTGCTGGTCGCTTGGATCTGATAGAAAAAGACAATATTCTTTATTTAACTTACCATATTCTTCCAGTGCATTGTAAAATACGTTTAGCATATGCTTCGCATATGCTATCGCAGCATTCTTATCCGGGGATTGACTTTCCTGTGTTTTAGTGGCTTCTACATCAGATTTAGAGGCCTCCCCGCCTTTTTCTTTGTAAACATTGGTGTATAAATCGCTTAAATAGCTTTCTAATCCATCGTCCTTTATTCTCTCATTACGTGGGTAACCATCTAAACCGATAAATGCCTGTGTTAAAAAACTCACAAGTTTTTCGTCCTTAAAATTATCCGCCATATCATCAATCATGGCATTTACAAGAACGAGTGACGTCATAATTTGACGTAACCTCTTTTTGAAATTTCCAACATCTGTACCCTGTAAATCACTAAATGTTAATTTAAGCCCATGCATGGTCCAATAAAATAAAATTTTATCTCTAGGTGGAATATAACCTTTGCTTTCTTCTCTTATAAGCAACTTATATAGACGAACATACTCTTCATAGTCAGTATTGAAATCTGGACTAAATATACCTGTATTTTGACTTCTTACATCTTTGTACATTTCCGTAACATACGTCATATTAGTTTTCATATTTTCTATTTTAAAAAGTTCTTTTAACAGATCATCAATTGTTTGCTTTTCATTAGTAGTTACACCTTTAAATGTTTGTTCTTCATGCAAATACTTTGCATAACCAACTATCTTACTAAGTGGCTTTAACTGATCTATTTCATTATATATCTCAAGCAAACCAATTAATGCACAATAAAGTTCTTGGTTACTTCCTTTTATATCAGATAAGTTTTTGTTAATCTTCTGTAATTCAACTAAAGGAGGATCTTTTTTTTCTTCTGGTAGCTGAGCTATATGCTCATTAACTTTTAAATTAAAATCTCTTAATTGTTCTTGTAAATCTAATGCTCCACTTAAAACATGAGTTTTATCATTCGATGTTGCAAAGGCATTGATATCAACAGTTGCAGCCGTAACTTTATAATCTATGAATGTTGACCAATGTGAATATTGGCGAACAATATTGTTAAATATAAAATCTCTCATGGTGTGGAATCAAGTTTAAATGTACCAATTAGTAATGACTTTGTAAAGTTACATAACATATTTCTTTTTTAAATCCAACTTTTTTATATCTAGTTCACGTCTCATAAACCTTAAAAAAGCAATTTGATAAATAACGGATAAAAATTTCTTGTACGTCATTGGTTTATTGATAAATACTTTTGCACCCGAATTTAATACATCAATCACAGTATCTTTTTCAAAGTAACTGCTAATCACAATCACATCCGGCAGTTCTGGGTCCGTACTATCATGCTCGTATATTTCTTTTAAAAGATTGACCCCATGACCATCCGGCAACCCTAAATCCAATATGATAATATCAATGTGCTCATTCATTAATACCGTTCTTGATTCAGCCAAACTGTTTGAAAAAAAAGAATGAAACGGCTTATCTTCAACAAAATATTGATAGAAATCAATGATGTTCTTCTCATCATCAATGAATAAAATATTGGGGCGCCCTGATTTTGGGAAATTACTCAATGGTTCCAACTGATTTTTAATGTCCATTAAATGATTCATCTGATGATCCAACCGGTCAAATAACAATGGATTAAATGCGTCACAAATATCTAACTGATTAATTTTTTGAATTTGATCGTTAAAATATTGCATATCACGAAATAATCGTTGTTTAAATGGTCGTATGCCCTGGGCGGTTGTATTTTTATAGGCCGCCAATAGTCCTTGCCGTGAAAATGGTTTGGTTAAATAATCATCCGCCCCATAGATCGATATCAAATCATACATTCCAATGGCATCAATGTCTTGGGAAATTAATATTAAATGATAGTACTTAGGGATATACGCACCCACACGATTCAGGATGTCTTGGTAGTCAAAATGATCAATGCATAGGATAATAAACCCAATATTTGAATGGTGCTCTTTGAGTAATGACATGGCGCTTTTTTCAGAATCAGCAAAAACCACATCCACGTTATCTTTTAACATTTCACCAACAATAAAATGGTATTTCTCATCTGTATCGATATACAAGGTTACTTTATTTTTATTTAATTTCATTGATTTCTCGTATTTTAACATAAAGTTAACCTTTTCTGCCAAAATCTGCAGGAATTTCTCCCCAATCTTTGGTGAGCCATTTTAATATTTTCGGTTTAACCGGATGCTCTTCAAGCCATTTTTCGGCACGCTCAATTAAATGAAAAATGGGCGCGGTATCTTTGCTTTTTTCGAGGGTGGTTTTGCATTTTTTTTGCTTGACCCAACCAATGGCAACATCAGAATCTGAGTAAATTGGGCGATTTACTCCAGCTTCTTTTTGCCATGCAAGTGCGTGAACAATTGCTAAAAATTCACCGCAATTGTTGGTACCAATGCCCTCAATTTTTTTGTGAAATAATTGTGATTTTGAATCGGTGCATACCCCTTGATATTCAACCACCCCGGGGTTTCCGCTACAAGCCGCATCCACGGCAATACTATTCGGGTTCTTATCAGGTAAAACTTTTGATCTTAAATCCTGAAATGAATTTGGCCCCACTCGAAATGCTTCCTCTGCCGCCCATTTGGTTTTAAACGACTGATATTTCGCACCCGGATGGCCATGCACCTGGGCTTTGGCATCTTCCCACTGAGTAAAAATACCCGTTTGCTTTCCTTCCCATACCACATACCACTTGGCGTTACTCATTGATTCGAACCTGAACGGAATTAAAGTGTGCATCAAACCCTTCAGCCGACGTTAGATTTTTCAAATCCATTGATGCTTTTTTAAGTGCCACATCAGAATATGATAAATACGATGAATATTTCATATAATCCATGACGCCCAAAGGGGATGCAAACCGTGCCGATCTGGCGGTTGGCAACACATGATTTGGCCCAGCATAATAATCACCCAATGCGACTGGGGTATATGGGCCACAAAAGATGGATCCGGCATGTTTGACCTCATGCCTTAGCTGGTTGGCCGCATTAGATACCAAAACCAAATGCTCAGATGCACAGTAATTAATCGCGGCAAGTGCCTCATCATGACCATCGATGAATGCAATGACTGCATTGTGTTTTGATTCATCAATAATGGCGCGACGATTCAGTGATTGGACTTGTTGCTCTGCCGCCAAATTCACGGCATCAGCAATCTCAATGGAGGTGGCAATGCAAATGGCGGCCGCATCAGGGTCATGCTCCAACTGCGCCAACATTTCAGATGCGGCATAAGGGGCATACTGCAACTCATCCACATAAACACAAACTTCAGAGGGCCCCGCAGGTTTATCGATATCGACCACGCCATACACCATTTGTTTAGCGGCCGTCACAAACTTGTTTCCAGGACCCACAATTTTATCGACTGGGGAAATGGAGTCGGTCCCATAGGCCAATGCAAATACTGCCTGAGCACCGCCAATCTGATATATTTCATTTACTCCGGACAAATCAGCCGCCACCAATACACTCGCCGGGATTTGGCCACCAGTGGGGGGACTGACCATGACAATGCGGGAGCAATTGGCAATTTTTGCTGGAATGGCTGTCATAAGTACGGATGAGGGGTACGCTGCACGACCGCCTGGAACATACAGTCCAACCGAATCCAATGGGCTAAATTGCACCCCATAGGTTTGATCAGTGCTGGATTTCTCCCAGTTTTTTGGCCGTTGATTTAAATGATAGTCCTCAATATTTTTGGCCGCCTTTTTAAGCGATTCAATGTAAGGTTCATCAACCGCTTGATACGCCGCTTGAATGGCCGCTTCTGACACCCTTAATTCATTGGGGCTCAACACCATCTGATCAAATTTCTCCGTTAAGTTTATGAGTGCCTTATCGCCATTATTTTCAATGAGGGATTTAATGTCATTAACAATATTATATGTCTCCATATCAATGGATGATGAACTTAAGTGGGACTCTTTGATCCATTGTTTTAAATCATTGCACCCAGTCACAAATTTGAACATACTCATAGTGTATCAAAAAAGTATTAATCTCACATTAAAAGTCAATTTAAAAATTATTACGATGCGTCAAGCAATGCTAAGAAATTAGGAAATGACGTGGATATGCTATCTTTTCCTTCAATATTCGCAGTGGTTCCAAATGCTTTGGCCGCAATCAGCCCTGACATGGCCAAACGATGATCATAATGCGCATCAAAATGGATGTTTTGAGGGGAGGTAATGGGACCCATTATATCAAATCCGTCCTCATATTCTTTAATATTCCCACCCAACGCATTGACCAATCGACATATGCCATCAATACGATCCGATTCCTTTATTCTTAACTCTTGGGCCCCTCGAACAATCATGGTTCCTTCACACGCGGTGGCTAAGATAGCCAAAATGGGCAATTCATCAATAACATTTGGAATAAGCGATAACGGAACTTCAATGTTTTTGAGGGTATGTGTGGCACCTACCTGAATATCCCCCATGGGCTCATAACTATTTTTTTTAGGCACAATATTAATGTCTGCCCCCATCATTTTTAAAACAGTTAAACACCCCACTCTGGATGGATTTAACCCAATATTCTTAAACGTGGCGGGCTGGTTGGTCATGAGAGACAAACAAATAAAAAACAGGGCCGATGAAATATCGGCAGGAATTTGAATTCGTTCAACAGGCGCGGTTAATGATGGGTCCGTTAATTCAATCACGCCATTGGTGGTCGTTAAGGTTGCCCCGAATAACTGCAGCATTCGTTCCGTATGATCCCGGCATGGTTCGGGTTCATGAACCGATACCCCTACGCCCGTTGTGATGGCCGATAATAATATGCATGACTTAACTTGGGCACTGGCCACTGGCATATGATACACCCACCCATTTTTCAACTTTGTCTGCCCTTGAATTTTAAGAGGTGGCAACCCATGATTGCCCGTAATTTTGGCACCCATTTGAGTTAATGGGTCAATAATTCGATCCATGGGACGTTGTTGAATGGAGGCATCGCCAGTAATTTCAGTATCAAATGGCAATCCCGCCAATACCCCAGATATTAATCGAATCCCGGTTCCGGAGTTCCCCACATGCAGTTGATTTTTTGGTTTTTTTAGTTCCGACACCCCTTTTCCATGGATGGTCACAGTGGTTGAATCCATTGATATTTCAACACCCAATTGTCGAAATATCTCCAAGGTGCATAAACAATCCTCCGATTTTAAAAATCCATCAAATGTGGTGGTGCCATTGGTGAGTGAGCCAATAATAATGGCCCGATGTGATATGGATTTATCCCCTGGAATTGCATCAATAATCATGGCTAAATTACAAATCCACGCTTTTCTGTAAACCCATCATCCCACTCGGACTGGTCCCCGCCTTTTTTCTTTTTTTTACGCTGTTTATTCAGGAAGTTTTTGGTAAACTCAACCGTTGTTACTTTAATTTGACTGGATTTTTCATCCGGGCGCTTGATTCGACTAACCATCACGGAAATTTTCCGTTCTTTGGATTGAACACGTTGCCCCAATAATGCATTGACCGCACCGGCGATTTTATTAAACTCTCGAATAATGGGCATTAAGTTGTCTGATTCACCCTTATTTAATTTAACGTTCTTTTTGGTCATTTAAGTTTGAGCTCCTAGAGACCTATCATCCTTGTTTTCTTTCTCATCATCGTCTTGATTCTCTGGCTCATCGTCCTGTTGATCTTGAGATTGATGACGTTGTTGTTCATCGTAGGATGCCAACACTTGCTCACGCATTTTTTTGGTGGTCTCGTCCACCGGTAATTTATTCAATTCCTCACGCGCTTCTTGTTGCTTTAAATTGATTTCTAAGTCTTCCAATTGCTTATTTAATTGGCCCTCACGACGCTTTAAGCTCTTAAATTTTTCAGCATTTTTAAACAGTTGCTGCAATTCAAAATTGTTGTCCGGGTTATCCAGTTCAACATCTTGAAGTTTTTCGGCATGCTCCATTAAAATCTCCATTTTTTCTTCCAATGCCTTTTGCTTTTCATTCACATCCCCCATCTCTTCTTCTTCCATGAGGCCAGCCATTGCGGCCGCCACCACCTCGGCGTCTTTACCGCCACTTAGTTGAGCTTGCTGTGATTGCTCCTGACCCTGCACTTGTTTTTGCTGAGCCTGAGCTTGTTCTTTTAATTGATCCAATGTTCGGCTGGTTTGTGTTTCAAGCTTGCTATTGGCTTCTTTACTGGATGTTTTTTGGCTTTGTTGATTGCGCAGTTCTTGAGACAGCTCTTTGATATTGGTCATGACCTCTTTCATGCCCTGACTGGCTTGCTTTACATTGGCCTTGGTTTCTGCCGTCTGATCGATATTTACTGCACCTTGAGGTTGGATGGGTTGATTTCCACCCGCTGATTGTACACTCATGAAATTATTTTATCGGATTGATCATAGAAAGTCTATTTGATCGGGTAGGATAACTGATGAAGGCCAATCCCAACACTTAAGGCCGCATTGATGGATTCCATCTCATCGGCCATGGGAATGGATATCGGATTGATGTGCACTGATTTGATTAGGGTGGATTGAATCCCCTGCCCTTCTGAGCCACAAACCAAGACATAATTTTTTGATCGCTCAACATCCCAAATGGTGGATAAGCCTTGAGGGTCCAATACATAAATCGGATGCTTGGTTTCTTTGATCCAGTCCATCCAATGGGTTTCAAAATAAATGCCCACATGGGCGATGGCACCACATGACGCATTCACACTTTTAGGGTGAAATGGATCCACACAATCATTGGTCAAACATAATGCATTGCAACCAAAAGCCACCATGGAACGAATCATGGTTCCCAAATTCCCAGGATCTTGAATGCCATCCAATAACAAGACCCGAGGCGCCCTCATAAGTTCGGATACTTTATAGGTGGGCCGTTCAATGATCACCATCATCCCCATGTGCGATGGTTTTTTGGTGACTTGATTGAACCAAGCATGCTCAACATCCAAACAAGGTATGGTGTTTGTCCATGCCGGTTTTTCTATTTTATCTGAGCAGATCACTTGGCCGATGAGCCCTTTCTTGCCCCATTCACGAATGACCTTTGGTTGATCCACACACACCCAGTCGCACTTTTTTCGATAATGCGCTGACTCAAACCAACGTTCGATATCTCGGGCTGAAATCATGTGGTTTGAAGCAACACGCTCGCTTGGGCCGCAATGCCTTCTTCACGACCTTCAAACCCTAGTTTTTCAGTGGTGGTTGCTTTGACCCCCACCATATCAACCGTGCAATTTAAGGCTTTGGCTAAACAGTCTTGAATGGCCAAAATATGCGGTTTAAATTTAGGATTTTGAGCAATAATTACCGAATCAATGTTGACAATTTGATACCCTTTTTCTTTTACTTTTTTGTAAATCTCTTTTAATAACTCAATGCTATCCGCATCCTTATATGCGGCATCCGTGTCAGGAAACCAATCCCCAATGCTTCCCATGGCCAATGCACCTAAAATCGCATCGGTAATGGCGTGAGTTAAGACATCCGCATCCGAGTGGCCCAATAGTCCTTTATCGTGTGGAATGGTAACACCACCAACAATTAAGGGTCTTCCTGGAACCAATTGATGAACATCATACCCTGTGCCGATTCGGATCATTGAATCACCATGGCCACTTGTGTTGCATAAATAGCAATCGCAAAAATAAATAACAGTACACTCACAACTGGGACAGCAAAAAGACCCATGAGTTGCCATCGATTCAAGGTGTATATTCTTTTTAGTGTTTCCCAAATATAATGCAAAAACACCACATTTACAGCAAACATAAGCAATGACCCAAAGGAATAAAATGAATGTTGAATGATACTAATACTGGGTGATATCCATAAAAATGCATTCGCAAATCCCAACCAATACAGCATTGACGGCAATCGACCCGATTGACCCAATAACTGCGCTGAGGCATCAATAATAATGGCCGTGATCACCAACCATCCCAAATTCAAAATGGCATGGGAAGCAAATGAAAAAAAACCAATATTCGATAATTTAATCATTGAAATCAACGTGCTAATCGCAATAAATAACCACCAGATTCGCCAATCTTTTTGGTGATTAAAGAGTTGGATGGTTCTGGACGGATTGATTAAATAGGCGTACAATCGCTCCATTAACGCATCCAAATTTGACCGGATAGGGCTGAATTGAGCGCACCAAATGATGACGCTCGTAATGATTGCACCCAATCCTTTAACCCACGATTGGGGTAAATAACTTTGGGATCGTCTAAATTCACAAGTTTACCGGCATATTGAATGGCATCATATATGCCCCCCAACTCATCGACCAATTGCTCAGCCAATGCATCTTCACCGGCATAAATGCGGCCATCAGCCAATATTTGGGCACGTTCCTTTGAGACCTTCCTGCGTTCAATGAGGGTGCTTTTAAATTGTTGATGAACGGTTATTAACATTTTATTGATAAGCCATTCGTCATCCTTCGTGGGTTTTCGCCATGGGTTCAGTAAATCCTTATGGGGCCCCGCTTTGTAAGTTTTTACATTGATCCCGTATTTTTTAGGGACACTGGTTAAATCAAGGGTTTGAGTAATGACCCCTAAACTTCCAACAATGCTGCCTGGGTGTGAAAAAATATAATCCCCAGCCAATGCCACCCAGTATGCACCTGACGCACCAATATCCATAATGGATACAATGACTGGCTTTTGTGTATTTTTCTTAAATCGCATGATGGCATCATAAATTTCTTGGGATGCCCCCACCGTTCCACCGGGTGAATTAATGCGCAACACAACGGCTTTGACTGATTTGGTATCTTTGGCCTCTGCCAACTGATCAGAGATAATATCCACCATGCTGCCATCCCATTGAGTTCCCACAGATGTGATCATTCCTTCAATCGGAATGACCATGACGGATGCCTTGGGAATCACCGAAGCCGTTTGATTGGCCTTGGGTTGAACCCGATCATAGAATCCAATTAGGGTTGATAAAATAATCAAACCAATGACTATACCAACTTTTTTGGATTCAGAATTCATGACGGTGTGGTAGCTGTTAATGAAATATCCACCGATGGGCGCAAAGTTGCACACACTTTCATGGCATCATGCACCGTATGAGATTTAAATGCATCAATCAACGTTGGGTTGACTGCGGCTTGACTCAATCCTGGCAATGATTGTTGCGCAATGTTGTAGTCAAAACGAGGGGCCCATTTTCTGGATCCCAATCGGGCGGTTGTTGAGCAATTATCCACCATATAAGCCACCCCTTTGTAATCCATGTATGGATTTAAGGAATCGACCGATTCGATAATGGACTCATTGCATACTTCAGAATAACTGTGTCCATGCTCCAATAATACATCAATTTGAGCCATCATGGTTGCAATGTACACACCGGCTGTTATTGGGTTAATGCCCACTTGACCTGAACGGTTTTCACGAACTGTTTCACCCACCAACCACATTTCTGTTTGATCAATTTTGCCCATGGGATACCGTGCATGACGATCGCCAGCCATAACCACCGAACGAATCTCATTGCCTGAGCGAACCTCTTCATAAATCTCAAACATGATATCAAATGCTGGACCATAGCTTTGCGAATACGCAACTTCAAAGGCTTTTTTGTCCGCATCATTTAATTGCTCGTAGACGGCTCTGATGCCTTGCTTTGAAATAATGTTTGAAATGGGCCCGGTGATGGTTTCCGCTGTTTCTTTAAAGGCTTGTTCTTTTTCCATGCCCTCGGCACGATAGTACCGGTACAAGGCTTCACATAATCCATGCACAGCCCCCAATAAAATGCCTCGTTCACCATAAATATCTGATCGGTATTCCATTTCCATGGTGGTTTCAAATGTGAATGGTGCGCCCAATCCAACGGCCCAACCCAACGCGATATCAGTGGCCGTGCCCGTCACATCTTGATGAACTGCAAAACTGCAATTGATGCCCGCGCCGTTGACGCTTTTTCCTTGAACATACAATTGACGAACCGATGGCCCCATGCCTTTTGGGCAAACGGCAATCACATTCACATTGCCTGGAAATTCTTCACCGACACTTTGCAAATGCCCCAATAAAAACCCGTGCGATAACCCTAAAGTTGCATTTGGTTTTAATGCAGCGAATATTTTCTTATAGTTTTTTACTTGTGCGGCATCTGAAATGAGCAATACCACCAAATCTGATTCACGAATAATATCGTACATTTCACCCAAAGTTCCGTTGTCTCTTCGGAATCCAGCCGCTTCAGCGGATGGAATGGACGCTGAATTTTCACGCAAACCAACTTTCACCGTAATATCAGTGCCTTCCAATGAATCACGAAGGTTTTGTGCCTGAGCTGGGCCTTGAGAGGACCAACCAATCACACCGATGGTTTTAATGCCATTGAATGCTTCGGGCAATTTTTCCAATAAATGACGGCCACCACGAATAATATATTCTTCCGTGCCTGCTAAATTAATTTTTTCTTTTTCAAAAATATTTGAATCAAAACTCATAATATTTACTCCTTATAGTTTTTCATTGTAAATGGGCGTGCCTGGCGTGGCAAGGTTTTTGGCATTGAACGCCTGTAACGCATCCACCACATCCACCTGGAAGATGGGCCCATGTTGATTGTCAATGGTAACAGTTTGTGTATCATTGGTTATTCCAATGGTTTGGGCCATGACCCCATGGTCGTGAAATACCTGCAAACATGCGTCCAAATCCTGTGGTAAGACTTCGCATAAAAACCCACCGTTTTCACTAAATAAGAATACCGTGTCATGCATGGTTTCTGGGCATGCCAATTGAAGGCCAACAAACGGCCAGTTTCGATCCCCAGCCAGCATTTCAATGGCGGCTTGCCATACCCCACCTTGGGAAATGTCGTGAACCGCTTGGGTTAATTGTTGATTATTGACGGCTAACATGGCTTGATTCATGGCCTTTTCTTCCTCAAAACGCACTTGTGGCACAGTTGAAAAGTCCACTGAATGGCCCATAGCGACTAATGTTGATTGCAACTGTGTTTCAGCATACTCATGGTAACGATTGCCGACCAAAATTAAATGCGCTCCCACATGACTTAACTGCATGCGATGGGCGGCATCCGCATTGGGCATGCGACCAATGCAACAAATCACCGGGGATGGCACCACCGCCTGCCCTGTGGCGGATTCATTGTAAAAACTGACATTTCCTGAAATGATGGGCACCACATCATTGTGCGTGCTTAACTTTCGTGCGGCATCACCAATGCCCCTGACGCCTTCACTAAAATCATAAAATACGTCGGGTTTTTCGGGGTTTCCATAATTCAGGCAATCCGTTAAAGCGATGGGGTCAGCACCCACGGCAATGACGTTTCGAATGGATTCAGCTACGGCATAAGCCCCCGATACATAGGGATCTTTGGTGCCATAGGTATTGCTATCAATAGTCACAGCCACGCCATCTGATGCCCCATCGATGGGAGCCAGTACGCAGGCATCCGCTTCACCGGGTATGACGACCCCATTATTTTTAACAAATTGATCATAGTGGCAATACACATATTTTTTCTGCGTATTGTTCAACTGAGACAGCATATGCAATGCCACCTCTTGATGATTGATGCCCTCCGGGGGGGTATCCTCCGATCGGTGGATGATTTTTTCACCCATACTACGATCGGCCAATACTTCGGTGGTGATGGCTGATACTGGCAAATCGCAAATCAGCTCACCATTGACCTTGATTCGGTATTGAGGTTCCGGAATGACCGTGCCAATCACGGCCGCCCCCGCCCCCGGATACAACGCACTCATGTCGTGCTTGACATTAAAAATATCGCAAATGGCTTGCGCATGATCTTCTGGCACCACCACACAAAAACGCTCTTGGGTTTCTGAGCACGCAATAATTTCAGGATCCAGTGAGGCATCCAGCACTGGCACATTATTCAAGTTGAGTTCGCACCCAAACCCGCCAGCCACCGCCAATTCGGATGTGGCGCAGGAAATACCCCCAGCGCCCAAATCTTTAAATCCAATCTCAATGCCCGCGTTTTCAACATAGGTGAGCATATCGTCAATAGCCACAACCAATACGCGTTTCATGAACGGGTCGTGCACTTGAACGGCCCCCAAATTTTGCTGTTCATCATCGGCATCCAAAATGGTGGATGAAAAACTGGCCCCACCATACCCCGTGGCATCGGTGGTTTTTCCTAATAAAATCATAACGTAGGGGGTGTGCTTGGCCGCTTCTGGCACTTTGGATCGAATGATTTTATCTTCCCTAACCAGGCCAATGGCCGCCACGTTCACCAAACAATTTTCGTTGTATGATTCATGGTAAATGGTTTCACCCCCCACATTGGGAACACCCAATGGGTTGCCATAATCGGAGACTCCTTTGACCACCTGCTCTGCAATGTGATTGACCAAATGGTACCCATCGTCTTCTGGAATGCCAAAATGCAATGAGTCCAAAACCCCAATGACGTCTGCACCCATGCAATACACATCGCGGACCACGCCACCAACCCCTGTAGCGGCTCCCTCAACTGGCAATACTTGGGACGGGTGATTATGCGATTCATGAGACACCGCAATGCCGTATTTCTTGCCGTTATGTGTGGCAAATTCAATGATGCCGGAGTCTTCCCCAACACCCAACATGATGTTTGGGCCCTGGGTGGGCAATGTTTTTAAAATGGGTTTGCTGCTTTTGTAGGAACAATGCTCGCTCCACATGGTGTCAAATATGGACAACTCAACCGCTGTTGCCTCCCGCCCCAATAATTGTTGTATGTTTTGTTTGTCTGATTCTGATAATGCCATTTGTACTTATTATAGCGATGTGGCTTTCAATATGACAACCGATAAGGCATGATTAATTTATGCTTCATAAAATTTTACCACTTCAACATTTATGGCCAAAGGATACCATTGCGCCCAATTGTCTAAAAACCATGGACCCCCTTGGCGACCATGTGGTGATTTGGCATCATCATCAATGGGGCCCAGCATTGGACCATTGCATTGATCAGCTATTGAACTCGGAATCATTTGATTATGTTCCCATTACCAACCATAAATGCCAGGCATTCAACCCAACGGCTCATACCCGCAAATCATTCGGTGAATTAACCGACTATTTTAAGTCAACAACCTATGCTGATATTAACACCGAGCACCTTTTTCCTCTTCTTCAAAACTTTCAAAAGGCATTGGGAACTGGGTGCGTGATTCATGTGTATGATCGCGAGGACGTCAACCAAGCGGTGTTGCAACCGACCAATCCGACAATGAAGGCATGGCTTGCCTTTCATGGCTATGAAAAATACACATTGTATTCCCAACACCAGCTCAGTGCGTACTTGTTCATCCCTCATAGAGATGTGGCCTTCACCCCACCACATTCGCATCATTCAAAACAGGCCTTAACATCGACGTGGGGACTTTATGAAACCAGTGTTTCATTGCCTGAATGCATTCAATCCCAGCTTTTGCCAACATTATAAGTCCTTATAAGTTTTCAGTATTGAGCGGAATGGTGACTGGGCCATCGTTTACCAAAGCGACTTGCATGTCGGCACCAAATTCCCCCGCATCTACATGCCCAATGGGCGCCTTCTTGGCGGCCTCAATAAACTGATCGCACATGGCCTTGGCCTCATGGGGGGGGGCGGCTGACGTAAAACTGGGGCGCCGCCCTTTCTTGCAATCGGCCATTAATGTGAATTGAGAGACCACCAGCATGTCGCCGTTGATATCGATAAGGGATTGATCAAATTTGCCCTCACTATTTGAAAACACGCGCAATTCAAGAATCTTTTTTAGTAATTTGGATTGCTCGACGGCGGTATCGCCCGCTTCAATTCCCAACAGCACGACGTACCCTTTCTTGATTTGACCAATCACTTGACCATTGACCGATACGCTGGCCTCTAAAACCCGTTGGAGGATGCATTTCATGGGGGTATTATACCAATCTTTTTGATATGGTTGCAGGGTTACTCACTAAAAACTACGTTTGTAGAATTGGCCAAATCATAGGTCCAATGCCCAGCCGAGTGCCAAACGGCGATGTTGATTGGCGGCTCTTGAAATAGATAATTTCTTAATCTTTTATACCCGCTGATTACATTAGCGTGTGGTTGTGGGCTTAAGGAATCTAGCTCCTGATCTGTTTTATACGCCAAATTGGTTTTTTCACGATCGCCTAAATTATATATGTACAAGTTATTTATTTGATTCTTTTCCTCTGGAGTTAAAACTACGCTGTCAAAAATCGAGGGTAACTTTACATGCCATCTAAATTCAGGGGGAAACCCACCATCTGTGGTTGAAGATAACAGGACCTTTGTCCCCATTGTATCACTGAGGTGTTTTGCCAGCGCTTGCAATGCGATACTATCTGCATTAAACCCATCGGTTCTGAGTGCGGCTAAATACGCGTCTTTTCCGGCCCCTTCAATCCATTCTAAAAAAGCGGCTTGCCTTTGTTGAGGTGTTTTTAAACAGATAATATCCGATAACCCCATCATGCCCTCGCCAAACCACTTTAAGTAATCATTATCAAAGTCATCTAATTTTATTCCCTTTGCCAATTTATCAATCGTGCCTTCCATAACCATTGTTAATTGCGCTTTAATGTCCTCCCATTGCTCCTCTACAGTGATCGCTGCCCACGCTCTTAATCCTGGGGCCAGTGATTGTTGCAATCGCCGGAGTTTTAATGCATGCTCTGGGCCATCGGATTGCGTCAATGCATGAAACTGTGCTTTTAACCATTTCCCTGTGATTGGATCAGGCACAGACTCCCAGCGTTGAGGGTATTTACACAATATCGACTGATCACATGTGAGTTTATCTAATTGTTCAACACTGCACCCATTTAAGAGGCCCAAGGCAATGCCATTAAAGGCACAGTTGCCATCGCCGGTGGTGCTTAATCTATTTTTTTCTGCATTTGCATAAATGGATGTGGCCGCCTGATCGGGTTTAAATGCCAGTTGTTTTTCTTGAGCCAATTGATTAAATACCGATTCCAAAACACCCGTCATATTGACTTTTCCACGCTCATCTCTCATCAATTCAGTTGTAGCTCCAACCATTGCTTCGAAAGGTTCTAAATTTAAATCTCTATCAAAACTCATTAAAAAACCTATCGCTTGTGTTCTTTGTTCTTCATTTTGACTTATTTTTCTTGCAAACTCACCCCATGGTTCAATGCCAACAATGGTTTGTTTCGCTATTTTAACGGTAAATGGTTGACCATCAAATTCAATTTCATGGGTTGTTTCCGCTTGACTTGCTACCTCGCTTCGAAACGCTTGACGAGCGACACCCAACTGTCGTTGAACCTGTTGTTGTTGTTGTCTATCCACTGGCTCAGGAACACTACCAGGCAAAGCGTCACCAACGGATGCACTTGCGCCACTAGGGGGACTTTCGCCACTGGGCTCAAGTGCATGAGCGGCATGATTATTCTGGAGGATCATTTTTATTTCATGACCATTCTGCGTTAAATAACTGTCGGCTTGCTCTCTTGTTAGTTCTTCTACTGCGCTATCGCTGATTTTTAAAAAATAGTTGTCACGCACTTTTCTAAGCGAGGTATAGTGACCATCCGTTGCAGTGCCCGAATGAAAAATAACGGCTTTTAACGAGTCCATATCGAAATTTTGATGTGCCGTGTCCTTCACATTACAACCGGTTGCGCGATTAAATAATGTGCGTTTCACATCTTTTAACGTTATGTCATTGCTCCCCCTATCAATGATGGTTACGGTTTTACGCTGTGTCAATGACTTAACCAAATGTCCATTAAGGGAACTTGAACCATTCATTTCTGTTAATCTTTCGGGTTCAGGCAATATTTCTGGAAGGTATTCGTCCACACTCTCAGACGCCCTCGCCGAGCTCATCCACACCGGGGTTTTTTTGGTTGTTGTTGCAATAACTCTCTCTGTCTCATCCAACACATCTACCCTGCTTGACTCAATGGCGTACCCAAAGTCATGAGCGTTGGGGTCAATACCCGTCTCAGATTCAAATGCCGATGCATCCGGTACAAAGACTTGCATAAATGCAAGCGTTATTAGCTCACCGGGATCTCCTTGTGTTGGTATTGGAAACATGTCTGGAAACTGGCTTAAAATTGTCCTTACAGACGCCTCATGGTTACTGCTTGTTTGAGTTGGATGCAATAATGTTTTCCAAGCCGCTAATGTGTTGTCTCGTATGTCTTTTGTGGCCTCTGGAAGCGGGTATTTTTTTCCACCGTGGGGAATGGAATCCCCTGAAATTTGGCAGAGATACTCATATGTGCTACCGAATTTACCAATGGAAGATACGCGCAATAGTTGAATTGCAGAATTGAAATAACACGTGTTCCCAATATTTCCAATTCCTTCGGATGAATTTGCTTGCATGGTCCCTCCGGAACTGGCCCTTGCGGTTGCCTGCAGTGACTCGTATGTGGATTTGTGTCGGGGTTCATCTGGTGATAATAATTCATCCATCTTTTGAATCCACTTTGTGATCAATAAATACCCTTGATCAACAAATTGAAACACATGCTGTAGTTCTTGGGTTGACTGGCATGCTTCCAACAATTTTTTGGCCCTGGCTTCTTCATTCTGAATCAACCTTTGCATTTTTTCCTTGCTTAACCCAAAAGACTTATAAAATTGTTGCGCGTGGGCCTTTGACATCTTGCCGCCATGAATCATGGAAGCAACGTCGGCTTCATTTAAGTTGGCATCTATCCTTTTAGTGGTGGGTGCTTCTTCGCTGGTGGGTGCTTCTTCGCTGGGGGGTGCTTCTTCGCTGGGGGGTGTTCTTTCTGAACTCGTTATACCTTCCATTGCGTTTGATACCAAATCATCAATGTCACCAAAAAATAGTGACACCGCTGTTAAACTTTGGGCGTTAGCATCACCAAAAAAATAATTTTTATTCCCCACTATTTTTTGTCGGACATACTCCAGCATGCCCATTTTTTTTGATGGGTCCTTTAGCCCCAATAAGCAACGTTGTGCTTTATCCTTAATGGGTCCTAAATTTTGCCCCCCAATGGGTTCTAACAATTCGCATAACGCCACAATTCCCTCAAGGGATCTTTGGATCATGGTGGTCAATTGGTCATTATCTGATGAATTAAATGAACCCCCAGGAATAAATAAGGTTTCAACCACTTTAAAACTGCTCATTGCTTTTGTTACTTTTTCTTTTGTTTGTTCTGGCAATGAATCATCCTGATTTAATTTCTCTAAAAAACCCATAAAATCACCTTGCTGGTTCCCTCGGTAGGTGTCCGATAGCGCCTGTGTAATCACTTGGGTGTTTACTGGTATGAGCACCGCTTCTGGTGGTCCTAGAGTAGGTGTTCCTGATGGTGTTGGTACTGATCTTTTTGTACTAACACTAGACACAATCCTTTGCGGGGGTGTTGGTGGTGATCCTGATGGTCCTATGGTCATGATGTTTTATTCCCCGATTTTGGATGATTTAAACTTTTTATTAATCATCAACCGCATCAAATTCTGGGCGTAAATCTCTTCGTACGCGATCTTCCTCATAAACAGGCACCAATACAGTGTCTGCTGGACTGCGTGTTGGCGAGTACATGCCATTGATGGCTGGGCAGCTCATGATGGGGCTCGCTGAATGGTTAGTTAATGCACTTTCTTTTTGCATCGCATCCTCCACATCGGCCTGAATTAATTCCTGAACAAATTTGGGAATGGATGTTCCTTTCTCTGCAAACGATTGAACCGCGGTTATATCGGCTGGTTTTGCACTGGCTGGGCCACCCTCAATATTAAACTTTGTTAATGCCAGGCGAATCATGGTCTCTTGAAATGATCTTGCACCCTCACCCAATTCAATGGCCGCCCAAAAAGGAAGTTGTGATTGTAAAAACGGCTGGATCATGGCGCTTGTTCGAATGAGTGAGCTATCCTGTCCAACGGTAATGCGATGACCATGCTCATCAGTAATGGTGTCTGGTTCAATGCTTGCCAATTGACACAGCTGTGATAAAAACGAAACTGACGGTTGGTGCTGATCAACGAAAGTCGTTGGATCCTCACATAGTTTTGGAAATTGGATTGACACTGATGCTCCATCATAATCAAAGCGCATTGCTTCAAACTCAAATAGCTTGGGGGTTGACTCGGGGTGTGTTAATTGTTGATCGTATCTATTCATGATGGCCTCAATGAATGCCCGTGTCTGGGGATCTCTCATGACTTGATCAATTTTATCTTCATTTAAATCTATACATAAATACTCTTGAATCATTTGAATGACTTGGTTTTGAATGGCCTTTCGAACCAATGCTTTTAATTTTGGTGAGTCTGGTGTCAATAAATTGGCCTTCAATTGATCATGAATATCTTCTTTTTCACGTTCCATTATTTGTTTTTGATTTTGAAGCTCGGTTAACTCTTGAAGGCTTTTTTGAGCGTTAGCTAAAGCTAAACGTTTTACCTCTATATCGGATGCAACACCACCTCTACGATCGATGTTACCTCGCACATCATCCACCATGGCCCTCAGCTCAATGACTTTGCTTAAAAGGTGCCCCACATCTATTAATGCCTGTTCGTATTCCTCTATTTTTTGTGCTATTTTATCCTGCTCACCTTTGTTACGTTGTTTTTGTGTATCAAGTTCCTCAATACGATTACTTAACTGATTCATAGTATGCTCTAAATGACGTTCAATTTTAACAATACTTTCACGTAATCCAACTAATTCGCCCGAGAACCTATCTTTTTGTTGATTGAGCGCATCAATTTGAGTCTTTAATTTATTATATTGTGCCTGTAAACGATGATATCTACTTTGATTTTCCCTAATGTTTTTCACATTTGTTATAAATTGTGTTTTATCATCACCATGAAGAAAGCTATAGCAAAGCACCATGATTTGGAAGAATAAATTTAGGTCTTGAGGGTTGATCCTATCTGCATTTAATTCATCAATTTTATCTTTACTATTCAATTTTTCTAGTGTAAAAGCTTTTGCCATTTGGGGTAGATCATAACCAGATGGTTGGAAAATGTGGTGATTTGAAAGCGTTTTAGCTGAATCAATCAATTCTGCAGCTGTTAAAAACTTGCTTAAGTAACCACCCGATTTAAATAGTTTTGGATGTTTTACTGGTAGAATTTTTACCCCAATAAATCCCTCCTTACACTTGCCAGATTTATGGCCATAGGAAAAAATGTTAGAAAATGTTTTTCTTTGTTTATCATTAGGAAAACGTCCTTTTAAAAACCTATTGATGTTAACTTGCTTATTCAATAAGGAAGATATTTCATCGCCCGTATTAAACTGTGATATAAAATCAAAAAATTCCCCCACCACCTGAGCATTATCATGATCCGCCAAACTAGTGATGAACTCATACACTGGAACCATGGACTCTGAAATTAAACGGTTGATCTGTTGATCATTTTTATCTTTAAATTCATCTTTTAATTTCGGGTATTGTTCTGCATAATTCACATTTAATCTGGTGAGCCTATTGATTTCGTCAACAACTTGGGCTATTTCACCTTCTAACTGGCTCGCAAACAATCGGTCTAATGTGGCTTGAACGCTTGTTAATTCACCTTGAATATCAGCGGCATCCATTTCAGCCCGGTCACGTTCTTCTTGCTGCTTTTGGAGTAATTGTTCCATTTGAGTTCTTAATTGGTGCATGGCTTGGTCTAAGCTGGCTTGTTGTTCTTGACAAACACCTAATTGTGTTTGTGCTTCATTAATTCCAGATCTACACTCTTGCTCAAATTTTTTGAGCGATTCCTGTAACTTATGTTGCATTACCGACGCATCTTCATATTCCTCCTTTTGATCAAATCTAAAAATGCTTCGCGAGATGCCTTGTAATTGTGTCATGGCTTCCCCCAACGCATGGACATCCGCTCTGTTTCCTTCCGCCAATTCCGCATCTTTTTGTTGAATATGGTCCTCAAGTTCTTTCTGGACCAGCGCCATTTTTTTGTCAATTGACATGCCCTTAGAAAATGTAATGCCCAATCCATAATTACGAATTAATTCATCTATTTTAGCCTCCATCGCTGCTGTTCTTGATGCAATCTCACCTTCTTTAGCTTGCAATGCTTCTTCAGATGCAATGGAATCATGAATGGCTCTTTGAATATTTTTAGTAATTTTACTTTTTTCCTTTTTAAATGGCTGAGGGGCTCTACGAATAACGCCCGCTTTGATTTGACCCATTGTTTCTTGCTTCATTGAACTGTTTGAAAAAACTTGTTCAAATATGGCGGTTTTCATTGCCATTAACGCAGCCTTAAATGACTGGCTTTCTGGCATGATTCCCCACACATGGAGGGGGGAGTAGGATGCTTCTTGCCGTCCTTCTGGCTCACATAACGCATCGGCATTTTGGTTTAATCCCTTGAATTTTCTTGCTGATAGGTGGTCCCATGGCATTTGATGCTTGGTTTGAATGAGCAGCTGAACTGCCACCACATGCTTAATGCCACGGTATTTTTGGGAATCATTTTCATCTGATTCGCCGTCACTTACACACCGGACTTTATGACTTAACCAAGTATTAGCGGCCTGTAAACGCTCTTGCACCGTTGCTGATGCGTCAAATTTCTTCAATTCCTGTTCAAGTTCACTTTGAACCGTTTGAATGGCACTTACCATTTGCCTCTGAACTTCAGCTGTTTTATCTGGCACCCGATTGGAATCAACCAATAGCACCATGGCGGTATCCAATGGGCTCAATTTATCTCCTTTTCTGTTATAGTAGGTGTCAAACCTGATTGTGCCCCCGTTCAAGTCTTGACCGTCGGCTTGAGTTTGATCATATGCCAATTCCTCGGGGGTGATGACGTGGATGACGCCATCTTTTTCGATCATGGTATGGATGGCTGGGCGATGGGTGGGTGAACATTTGGCCAACCATCGCCGTGAAAACTGAATGGTATCCAACATATTCATTTGCCGTAAAAACTCCGCCAGTTGTTCGTCTTTTGCAAGAATCTTCGCATATGCCGCATGACCATTCAAAAATGTGGGTGCCGCATCCACCTTGTCAGAGTCACTAAACTGCGGTTCCCTTACCCTAAGCAAGCCCGGTGGCCCCGGTGGTCGTTCAGTGGCAGTAATGGAACACGTCATGGACTGGGCCAAAGCCACCTGTTGAGCCAAGGCCTGCTGCTGGGCCACCGCTTGTTGTTGAGCTACGGCTTGTTGTTGAGCCATCCCCTGGCCCGCCACGGCGGTCCCGGCCACGGATGGTGCACCAATGGTGATCCCTTCAGCTGGCATGTTGGCTTTAATTCGGTAATATGACTCGCAAAACACATGGTCCAAAGAACTCACCAGGGATGTTTTATCAAAACCGTTGGATCGTTCGTCTGAAATGGTGTTTTGAAGGCCATCTAGCTCTAATCCAACCCCCAAATTATTGAAACGTCTGGCCAAACCAATCATGCGGGCTTTCATGGTTTGCAAATGGTCTTTTAAACTGTCTTCGGTTAATGACTTCGTTGACACGCCAAAGCCCTCCAAGCCTTGCGTGATGACTCGCGATACCAGTGCTTGGTATTGGGCTCTAAATTTTTCATTTTGCATGAGTTGAGGTTTTTTTTTCAATGCAGTTTGAATGTGAACTTCCAATAGGCCCTTGGCATGCAACTCAAGGGCCTCGAGCTCACTTTGGGCCAGTCTTTTCTTGGTGCTTTTTTCAATGGCTTCAATAACGTATTTAATGGTGCCTTTTCCATCAAATGCTCCTGCTCGACAGGCCATGCTCACGATTAAATTTCCTGAATCCATTCCCGGGCGATGGCGGCCAATGGACTGTTGAATGTCGCGGGTGGTGTTTTCTTCGCTCACCAACAGATGGGTTCTGGATGCTTCCTCTGTAATTTCTTTGACGTTTAACCCCACGCGATGGGCATGGTCCACAAACACATTAATGTTGCTTTTTTGAATGGTGCCAGCCGTCACCCGTTGAACCAACTGTGCATACGTGATGCTCTCATCTTTTGATTTGGCCATGAGTTCTTCCCGATTGGTATCGTAAAATACCACCCACCGGTCATCTTTTCCCTTTAATATTGCATCCGCCACATTGTCATTGCCAATGCCTTGAATTAATGCCCCACAATCAATGATCAATTGATGGGTATTAGCCATTTGAGCCACATGATCAAGCATGGGGCGATTAATTCTTTTCACGTCGTTTTGACCATTGCATTTTAGTTCGGACAGGGCTTCATTTGACTCTTTTAATACATGAGCGTAAAAGTCATTGGCATTCACACCGTGAATGTTAAATTTTTCATTTGCCTTAGCATTGGACAACCATAACGGTGATGTGGTGTCGGTATTGGTCCCACTGACCCCCAAACACCCAGACTGCAATAATTTTGAGGTATTGGCACTCCCATACGAGGTGGTTTCATACACGCGTGCCGCTGTTTTGGCATTGCCAAGCAATTGGAAGGTGATGACGTTGGGGTCTTCAATTTGACTCAATCGGTATAAAAACGTCTGTGCAAAAGGGTGCTCGCTTGGATGGTCCAAGGCTTCGGCCAAGGCCTTAACCCCGGTCATCAATGATGATGGCGTATTGAACTGCTGGGCCCATTCTTTTACCTGTTGACTGAAGAGGTTCAGTGCCTCGTTATCATCACTGACTTCCGTATCGGCCACTCGGCAAATGAATGCCATTCGCTTATCAATCCCACATTGTTTGATATCAAACTTTTTTTGTTTATTGCAATGATGGGTGAGCCATTGCACCAGTTCGCTATCGGTAAAGTTTTCATTGGGAGAGGGGTCGTTATTTCCCTTATAGGGGACCGCTTCCAAGCTGGATGCCCGAAGCCCGTAATCTTTATTCCATTGCATGCTGTACACCTGCCGCCCGACGGTGTAAAGCATGTGTTGAATGAACCCCAGATCATTGTGATCATTTTGATCAATGGGATGCCCATCGGCTCTTGCAATGCCTTCAAATGGTGCCGTTTCAAAATCATGAACAGCTGGAAGGGTAAAGCCCAATCTTTGAAGCACACCTGTTACGTTGCCTGGGTTTTTTAGCCATGTTTCATAGGCCTCCCTTTGGGGTTTGGTGATATCTACGCTGGCTTCAAACGCCTCCATGGCTTCAATCACCTTGCTGGTGAGTTCAATACGCGCTAAGGATTTGGTGGCGTACTGGCCATCGGTTCGAATAAACTTGCACTGTTGATCAAAGGCATCCACTTCGTCAGTCATGGTGAATTGAGTGCCCAATTCCTCTCGAATGGCCAATAGTTTGGGCACAATCCCCAATTTCCCCTCACAAATGCATTGATTTAAAACATCGGTAAATTGTTGGTCAAACAGGTATTGCGAGGCCATCATGATGTCGCCTTTTTGGTTATGGGTTTTTAGTTCAACCAAAAAGTCATCCAATATCTGTGGGTTGCCCTCGATTTGATTGAAGTCCAGTCTTGGGGTCCACACACTGGCCATGAGCCCCTGCATTTTTTTCTGAAAGAGTGCCATATTGATCGGCAACAACTCATCGGGCATTTCAATGCAAACTCCCTGTTTTTGGCCCATGTACAAGGCCACCAAGAACAACACCACATCGGTTTTACCAAACCCGGTCCTCAATTCTGCCAACCGTGTTTGGCCATTAAAAATATGGGTTAAAATGCTGACTTGTTCCGGCCTTAATCGGCCCCCAAGTTGCATTTCGCATAGCAAAAATACCGCGCATTGCCGAAAGGCATCAAACGCTTCTTCTGGATCCACTATGGATTGATTCAGCACTTGAATCAAACGATCTTCATATGTACATTTTTTATCCGACAGCTGTCGTGTGGTTAATATGAGGGTATTCAAGGCCAAGGTTTGAATGGCCTCTTTTTGATCGCCAAAGGCCCCATACCGATCCCCTTGAATAACGATATTCAAAACATCGGGGGCACTTAAATGCCCCAATCCCTTGTCGGCCAATAATAGGTGCAACCGTGCTTCCAATTGCGCCAATTGCGCCAATTGCGTTGGAATGTGCTCGGCTTCCACCGTCAAATAATTCTGAGGATCCCTTGTTAAAGCCTCCACCGTATTGTAATTGGCCCTGGCCAATACCGTGGCATCCACCCCCAATTTTTGTTGCAATTCTTTGGCATAACGACCCGTTTGCCCAGCCAATAATTGCATGAGCATTCGGTGTGGTTTCCCTGATATTCTCGACATGTCCAATGCTTTGATGGCCTCAAAATATGTCTCAGCGGATCGGCCCTCATCAATGGCCATCCACGCCGCCATGAGCTGAACTGGCAGGGGTTGATTCTGAAGTTGGCGTTCATCCGACCCATTGATATCACACTTAAAATTATTGCCCGGTTGATGGTGCCCGTCCTTGGTTTCAACGGTGCAATGCCTTAAGCGGTTATTCAACAGCATTTTTGCAAGTGTTTTTATGGGTGACTCCTTTAAGACCTCTATCTGACGATTCAACTGGTCCATGGTAAACTCACTCAGTGTGGCTGGAACGGCATTGGCCATGAGCTCTTCCAAATCTTGAATAAAAAACTCACCCTCAAATGATTGATATTCAGTTCTACAAAATAATAACCATTGCGCCATGGCATCCGTTGGGGTGGCATGTTCATGTATTTGTTTGGCATCTAATTGGTTACTTCTATTAACCTTTGGCTGGACCACTTTCACATTGCCATTGGGGTCTCTGGTAGTGCGTGAAAACCAGTGGCCACAAACACAGTCCATGATCATATATTCCCGACGGGTGGGGTGTTTAAACACAAGGTATTCTGTTGAATTTTGAAGAATAAACCCGTTCTCATGTTTAAAATGCTCTCCATGTTTGGTTAACACAAGCGTTGCCCCATTGTTTTCTATTTCCATAAATTCAATGGCTGGCCCCTCCTCATTTCGTTTAGACCATGTGGTGGTGATTTGACCGTGATCCATAATGCAACTGGTGAGTATTGCATTATCTTTTAAGCGGGTGATCACGGGTTGTTGACCATGTTCAGTCTTAATTGTGTATTGGCAGTTCATGTGCTGGTCATACAAAAATAATTGTCCCGCCGAATTAACCCAAGCCGACATTTGATGGGCCTTAAAAAATTGATGAAGTGGCTGTTGAATGTGTGAAGATCCACGCACGTCAGCTGGAAACAATCCTTCATCAATATCAACGTGCCGAATCCATGTGTTTTTGGCTTGTTGAAAGTAAATCTCATCCTTACCGGCTGCATTAATTACTGCAAAGTGATCCCCCACCAATGCCGCCGCTTGCCGATCCCCATCGAAGTTTGCGGTTGCTTTAACGACCGTTGGGAACCGAATGCCTTCAGAAAAATAAAGGTGTTTCAGTATCTCCTGTGTTGATTTTTGAAGTGTTGCCACCTCATGCTGCGATATGGTGCAGGCCATGGTGATGGGGTCCAATAATATGTTTGGGTCACCCAATGTTCGGGTTAATTCCAACTGTTGCGTAACGCGATTAAATGCAATGCCTTGAATCCCTTGACCCTCCGTTAAACAATCAAATAATCGAGTGCGCTGTGCCTCAGGAAACACCAGGGTCATCAATTCAGAATTTAACGTGTCTTTGTCGGCTGGGCTGTTTTTTAATTTATCAAGGGCTCTAAAAATACTCCCTCCCCACTGATCTGGGTTCTGTTGAAACGTTCGTTCCAGTTGCTGATCCCGATACCTGTTTCCATCATGGGCCTGTTTCATCATGATCATGGCTTTGATGACGTCAGACACACTTGCATCAGGCTTCGCCATGATGGTTGCTGCAACGTTTCTCTGAATGGTTTTGAGTCCCTCTTCATTGGCTCGGTACAGTTTGGTGCCCAACACTTTCCCCAATATGCCCTGAATATCAATCCCCAAAGCCTCAAGATCTGCCAATGATTCTGTAATTTGAGTCAATTCTTCGATTCGACCGTTCACCTGAATATCATCCCCGGATTCAGTCACTGAAATGCTTGAAATCACCTGGTTGATTTGATCATGAATAAAGCCTTTAAATCCCTTTAAATGAATGCGGCCTTCAATGCCTTCATGAGTGAGAGAGGCTTGATGCTGAACCGCATAGTGAAGCATGGTCGACCAATGGGTATCCACGCCATCCACCCCTGCCACGCGTTCCATGTATCTGTGGAGCACCACGCTGGGATCTTTCGTGTCGGTGTCCATCAACAATCCTCGTCGGCCCTCAAATAATCCTGGCACTTCTGCCAACCACTCCCTTAATTGGGGTGGCCAACTCATGGTATATTCAATCAGGGCTTGCTGTTGGTCCCAATCCCACTTGGCACCAATTTTAAATATTCGTTTCAATTCCTCTTTAATGCCATCTTGCAAATCATTTGCATCCAATTTTTCGCCCCTTAAATGGGCGTGCAATGCACTTGGGTGGGTTTGATAGTGGCCATATAATCTGTTGGCCAGTCCCCATAAATCATGGTGATTAATTACCTCTTTGAGGCCTTTTTCAATGCCGATGGGATTGAGCAAGGTGAGTACGCCTGCTTCCATTATTTTAAGGCATGTAAGAGGGTCCCTCACATTTAAGCAACAGGCTTTGATCCAATCGATATCGGATGCAGTGAATGGAACCTCCCGGTGGATGCCCAACCGAAATCCAAATAACTGATCCAATTGTTCAGTGCTCACCTCACCAGGCAGAGCCTTTGCACGTTCCCACTGAATGGCCACGGACTGGGTGAACTGGCCCTCATCCATGGTGTCGGGATCGAAGTTTCTTTGTAGGGTTTGTAAATGAGCAAGAATGCCGTCAATACCGTCCCCCATAATAGCCAAGGGATTGTCTCGTGGGTCTTTGATTTGAACGGTTGTGACACGACTTTTATGCATATCATTCATAGAAAATGGGGTTGAGGCAGTCATTGTCCTTGGCACGCTTGGAGAACCCTTGAAGTGCCACTTAACCACTTGTTGAATGTATTTCGCCTTTGCGTGTTCAACCACTGACAATATGGGGGATTCTATCAACTTCCATGATTCTAACTTCGAATTAAATTCACTAAAACAAAGCTTGAGTTCATCAGTATTCATTGGCTCTTGTTGACAGGCCTCAAGAACGGCCTTGACCGCGGCATTTAATGCTGTTGGATCACCAGTCTCTTCTGGAATGGTGGCAAATAGCTGTTGTTTGACTTTTTTTAAGCCATCAAGTTCACATAATGGGGCCCACATCTCACGCTCGGTCATGCCCGGTTGAAATGTGTAGCGTTCGCTTAAACGTTCTAGACGTGCCAATCTTTTGTCGTGCCATTGCAATAACAGGCTGCCTTCTTTAAGTTTTTGAATAGCCTTTGTTTGTGCTTCTTTTCTTTCTTTAAATGCCTTAGAAAAGTGACTTTCAGTTGGTTCTGGGGGTGGCTCAGTTGATTGATCATTCGGCATTTCCAATATGCCTTTTAATTTATCCAAGCGACTTAAAGAGTCTTGGAGCCAAGGTTCTTGATTGGCGGTTTCACTCCGTTGTGATTCTTGTTGAACCAATTTTATTTTGGCTTTGCAATGGGCTTTTAATCTCTCAACAAATTCCTCAACCCATGAACCACTATCCATCCAAATTTTAGTGATGACAGCTTCGCTCATGCCTGCATAACGGCCCCAAATCTTATGGGCTTTGACAGGTATTTTTTTAGTTGTTTCTGTGAACATAACCGCCGCATCCATGTCCCAATCCTTGGCACGGTTTTTGATTAACTCACCGGATGATTGACCAGAATATTTTTCCCTGAACGTTGCTTCAGCGCTTTCAGTAGTATCTACATTTCTTAAACTCCCCATCGATGCCACCAGCTCTTCGGCAATGGGGGCATACACCCGTTGAAACTCAGTTTGTGAATTGGTCTTAAGTGCCTCTAAAAATTCGGATTGTTTTTCATCACTAAATTGTTCCTCATTAAATGATTCAATGCGTGTTAATTCATTGTTTCGATTTGATTGAATGCCATCAAAAATTTGCCTCGCCTGATCAAGTTTCTGGGCCAGGCGTTGGTACCGATACCCCTCCGTTGTCTTGAAAAATGGGTCTTTTTTATCCTCAAAATCTATGACTGGGTCTCTAGGAATGGCGCTGGCGGTCGCAATAATCTGCGCCATTTCAAATTCAATGGCCCTGATTTTAGCGTTACCCATGGATTCACTAACGCCATATTTTCCCATGGTTTCTTTGGCTAGCGCTTTAAGGGCATCTATTTTTTGCTGACGTGTTGGTTTTGTCGGAGGCCCCCCAGGGCCACCCACATGTGTCGCTGCTTTTTTTAGCTTTAAGACGTGTTCAAGAAATTCATGTGCCGCCTTTGTATCATCTGTTTTTTCAATTTTTTCGCGGGTTAGGTTTAACGTTGTTTTAGCATTACTCACATCCAACACACCATCTTTATCCCACGCTATTAATTGTTCTTGAATGGATGAATCCACCATGAAAAATTCACCTAAATATGATAAATTTTTTAATTCTTCAGCACCATTTCTCCAATGCTCAACAGAAAATTGATTATATAAATCGAAAATATTTGTTCGCCGGTGCATGCCTGGATCAATATACGCCATGACACTCACATGTCTCGGTGTGATGGCCCCATTTTCCATCAAGTCTAAATTGAATAAGCCTTGCTGATCTTCAAATTTTTTAACATTGATTGAGGTTCGGCCCGATCGCATCATCACTTTATTCGACGCCTCTTGGGCGTTTCTCAGTTGGGCTTGAAGCGCCTCGTTTGTACCACCAGTAATTTGTTTTAGATATTCAATGGTCTCATCCCTGTTCCTATGACCAGTCGATGGTTTTCCCAAAGTTTGGATTGGATTGACACCCAAGAAATACGATTGTTGAAATTGAACGGCCATGCATCCCCTTTTTTAACCTTAATATTCGCATTGAACGTCTTCAATACTGAGTTGATTATCGATTAAAATAGGAGAATACTTGAGCTGTTAGTACTGACCTGGGACCGAGCACCCACCCGCCAATTCACGCCCATTGGCCTTTGTGCATTTTGCTCCCATGAGGGAATAGTAGTCGTTATCGCCCAAATTCAACACAAGAATATGGACCAACCTTACTATCCCTGACCAACGAATCGTTTTATTTTCTATGAAAATTCTTGAAAATGTCTCATTAGGAACCGGGGTATTTTTCACCAATGCATTCACGAAATTCATGATTCGATTTAACTTATCGCCGCTTAATTATACCACATTCTCGTGACGACAGTGTCTAGACTCAGGCAGTTTTACACATCTTCCATGCCAATCTTGTCAGTTTTTATCATCAGCTAACCTAGCTAAAAAACAACTCGAAACAATAACATTGCCAAGCCAAGATCAGGTTATGGAATGGTCAAGGGTATCTTCATTACCCTTGGCAACAACTAAGCCCATTCCTGAAGATATTTCTGCACTGTTAAGCAAAGCAAAGAGTGCGAAAGAAAATATTGCTTACTTAGAAAATAAATTGAGCAACATTGATTTTGAGAAAGGTAATATTGAAAAAACGCTGGGGGCTATTGATGCAGTACCAGGACAAGTCAGAGAACTTAAAGAACAAGTAGCTGCTTTTAAAACCAGCATGCAGCGTAAAGATAGTGAAATGGAGCAGATCAATGGCAGGATTTACTCATAAACAAAAACTATTGAGCAGATCATTGAGAGACGACATCATAACAGGAAGATTGAGCAACAGATATCTGATCTAAAAAAACAGTTTGAATCTCAGTGTGTCGATGAAAAAATGTATACCTACCTCAAGACAACATTTTGCCGAAAGGGAATCCAAGCTTTATTGATCGACTCAGCAATTCCACAGTTGCAGACCATTTCTGATGAGTTATTGCAGATAGCAACCAGTGGACGTATGCAGATTGATTTTAGTACCCAAAAAGAATTGAAATCTGGTGGAACATCCGAGTCTCTTGAAATTCTTTGTACAGACGAGAAAGGAACTCGTGATATCGCTCACTTTTCAGGTGGAGAACAAAATATTTTACGCTCTATTATTCGATTAACATTGGCCATATTTCAGTCCCAGCGATCCAATATGAATCTTCAAACCCTAATTATTGATGAAGCATTTGATGCACTGGATTCAGAAAACTCAGGGAATCTGTTGAAGGTTTTAGAAAAGGTCCGCACCTTTTTTCAAAAGGTTGTGTTTGTTTCTCACAATGAAGAAATGCTAACAGATTTCCCTAATAAGCTAATACTGTCAAAAAAAGATGGAGTAACACATGTGCGCTAGACAATGTCGTCACGAGAATGTGGTATAATTAAGTGGACAATTTTAAGGAGGTTAAAGATGTCTGGAAAAGCATATCGACGGCATGATATTTCAGATCGGGTGTGGGAGCTTTTAGAGCCGCACCTACCCGGTAGAAAAGGATCGTGGGGAGGCGTAGCAACGGATAATAGGCGATTTATAAATGCTGTATTTTGGATTCTTAGAACAGGTGCGCCATGGCGAGATTTACCGTCGGAATATGGGGGGTGGAAAAATACACATCGAAGATATTGCCGTTGGCGGGATAAAGGCATATGGGAGTCGTTGCTTGAAGAGGTAATTACTGAACCTGATTATGAATGGCTTATGATCGATGCTAGTCATATTAAAGTTCATCCACATGGTACGGGTGCCGTGGGTGGGAATCAGGCGATGAATCGCACAAAAGGGGGCTCAATTCAAAGATACACTTGGCCGTGGATTCGCATGGTATGCCGGTCCGATTCTTTGTTACAGAAGGTACAGCAGCAGACTGTAATTATGCGGCATCATTGATTGAAGGAATCGATGCGACCCATTGATTAGCTGACCGCGGTTATGATAGCCATTCGATTGTTCAGTTTGCCAAAGATCGCTGTATTAATCCAGTTATTCCACCTCGAAAAAATCGAAAGCAACAACGTGACT
>MDTD01049092.1_pt1 | contig 46315 bp, 46 predicted proteins | sample 811221 | NCBI WGS metagenome assembly MDTD01 (sample SAMN05326646, study PRJNA326480) | marine metagenome | isolation source: seawater | place: Pacific Ocean: South West | collected 2011 | reverse complement strand
TTGAGAAAGATCCCGCGAGTACTCGCCAAGACGAATTAGCGCTCTTGCTTCGATTCTTTTGCACGAAAACCTGAGTCACATGACACCACGTTCGAGTTGATTTGGCTATCGTCACGGTTCTTACTTCTGCAACAACCGCACCGATTAACGCCAAACAACTCAACTCATCGTTATTTCTTGCCATTGTCGCAGTTTCGGCAGCCTGCGATTTCCCGTATAGTAACTTCGTGCAAACTGAACACGTCGTCTATTTCCAGTCTTCACAAAATATGGGCCCGATCACCGATGAGAGCGTTGACCTCGTTGTGACTTCACCACCCTATCCGATGATCGAGATGTGGGATGAGGCACTCGCCCAGGCAAACCCGCGGATCACATCGGCACTCGAGTCCGGTGATGGCAGGACTGCCTTTGAGCTCATGCATCGTGAACTCGATGCAGTCTGGAATGAGTCATATCGTGTGATTCGGCCCGGCGGCTTTCTCTGTATCAACATTGGCGACGCTACTCGGAAAGTGAAGGACAACTTCCGACTCTATAGCAACCATTCTCGGATCGTTTCTCATTGTGAGTCGATTGGCTTTCAATCGCTGCCCCTTATCCTTTGGCGCAAGCAGACCAATGCGCCGAACAAGTTCATGGGATCCGGGATGTTGCCGTCCGGAGCGTACCCTACGCTCGAACACGAGTATGTTCTTGTGCTACGCAAAGGTCCCAAGAGAACTTTTTCGAAAGCAGACGCCATGAGGCGAAGACAAAGTGCGTTCTTCTGGGAAGAGCGAAACGTCTGGTTCTCCGATGTATGGGATTTGAAAGGCGTTAGACAGGTTCTTCCGTCCAATGAGGCGAGAACCCGAAGCGCAGCTTATCCGCTGGAACTCGTCCACCGGCTCATCAACATGTATAGCATGCAGGGCGATCTCGTGGTAGATCCCTTTTTCGGAACAGGGACAACAGCAGCTGCAAGCATTCTGAACGGACGGAATAGCGTGGGATTTGAGTTGCTTGGTGGGTTTGCCCCCATTATCCGAGAGAACATTGAAGCCATGGGCAGCATGGCAAATAGCCTTGTTGCCCAACGCCTTTCCACTCATTTGGAGTTCATTGAGGAGTTCCAAGACCGCCGGGGAAAGGCTCTCGGCTACGAAAACGAGACCTACCATTTCCCGGTGATGACTCGTCAGGAAGTGGATCTTCGCCTACTGGGTGTCGAATCAGTAAGGGAGACCGGAAATCTGGGTTTCACTGTTGAACACTTCACGGCAGGAATGGACGTCGCCGCCATGAGTACCGATGTATCAACAAAGACGGTACCGGTAGACTCCGATCAGCTGGTCATGTCATTCGGCTCTTAGAGCTCAGAGGGATCGACCTTTACTCCGGTCTTGGTTTTCTCGTAGTAGATGATTGGCACTTCGATTGTCTCGCTAAGCGATGACTTCTGTTTGTACGTGCTTGGCTTTACGGATACCGGCGTATCACCAATATAGCCATCAATTCCACGTGATTCCTCCCTTGCATCAGCTATTCGTACTGGAAGGTTTAGTCGAGCCCCAAGCTCCTCCAGAATAGCTTGCTGAAACCTGAATCCCGTGAAGGTCTTTGTCAAAACGAGGTCTCGGATCCACTCGCGGACCATTGCCTCGTCAATCTGGTCTGCCGCCTCGCGGATCTTAAGTACCATTGACATGACTTTTGAAGTAGCGTCATCGATGGCTGCGGGTTTTCTGGACTCATACCAATCGCTCCACTCATGGTAGGAGGATCCATCGAATTGAGTGATGAGGTCGCTCATCTGTCCTACTACTCGGGGCCGAGTGCCTTGAGCATTCTGATTGGCGAGGTTCAGAATTTGCGTCGTGTATTTCGGAAAGGCCGGGATCTCTCCTGCAAGTGCGCGCTGGATATCTTCCCACTTCAGTTTAAACGCGTCCACGTTACCTCCTTGTGATTTACTCTATTAACGGTAATTACGTGTATATCTTGATTTGTGTTTGGCAACAGATAACAAGGCGTTCCAACTGACTGTTGCTTTTGTCACGCTTGTTGCTCGGCATCGCCCGCAACAAGCGTGCCAAGCCTTCGCTTCGCTCAGGCACGAAGCCGGCACGTCAGCTCCGACGTTATACCGCCTTATGGAACGAGCAGTGACAATCGTGAAAGACAACGTCGAGTCACCGAGAAATCGGGAAAAAACCTTCGTGTAGACTGCGCCGAACGACGAAATAGCAGATACTAACGCTTTACAATAGTATTGTTTGGCGTTAGTATTAAATGTGATTAGATCGTTCGCATCACAACCGACTGAGGAAATCTGGTGTGGTCACCGAGTCAAGCGGCTCCCGCCCGATATCCAGAACACCGCGAGACGGAAGCTCCGTATGCTGAACAACGCGGGCACTATCAACGAATTGCGAATACCCCCAAGCAATAGATTGGAAAAATTGAAGCACGATCGGGCAGGGCAATACAGTATTCGGATAAATGATCAATGGCGAATCTGTTTCACATGGGACGATGGAGACGCGTACGATGTCGAAATCGTCGACTACCACTAGGAGCGCGAAATGGAAAGACTACCGAATATTCATCCTGGAGAAATCCTGAAAGAAGAATTTCTCAATCCGATGGGAATCAGCGCTTATCGACTGGCGAAAGATACAGGTATTCCGCAAACGCGAATCTCGGAGATTATCAAAGGGCGAAGGCGAGTTACAGCAGATACGGCTTTACGTCTTGCGAAGTATTTTGGGATGAGTGCTCGGTTCTGGTTGGGATTGCAGGATGATTTTGATATTGAGGAAGAAGAAATTGCAATCCACAAGGAACTGGAATCAATCCCCACGATTTCGGCGTAGCCGGCCGGTCAATTTGGTTTGACGGATCCCCGGCGGTATAACACCACGCTCCAGTTGTCGTGGCTACTGTCACGGATCTCGCTGTCCGCAAGATCCGCGCCAGTCGACGCCACGCAACTGAGCTATTCGTTACACGGCGACTGACCGGTATTGACGATGTAACTACAGGTGCGTATCCTGAAATGTGAGATTCGAATGGGATCGCCGGAAAAGCGAGTCAAACCAGAAGAAGCACGGGGTCTCCTTCGAAGAGGCGCGCGAAGTTTTTGATGACCCGCTCCATCTTTCGATCCTCGATCACCGATTCAGTTATTTCGAGGAACGTTGGATCACCGTTGGCCAGACGGTTCAGCGACGAGTTGTGGTTGTGGCGAATCTGTATTTCGATGACGACGGTGAAGAGGTTGTCCGGATCATCTCGGCGCGGGAGGCGACGGCAAATGAGCGAAGACAATACGAAGGTCATGAATGACGAGTACGAGGTGAAAGCACAGTATGATTTCTCGAAAGGCGTTCGTGGGCGATTCTACCAGCCCAAGAAACGATCCACAACGATCCGTTTGGACGACGATCTCATTCTGTTCTTCAAGAAGAGAGCGGGCGAGCAGAAGATAGGGTACCAGACCCTGGTGAACGCGGCGCTTCGGGAGTATGTCAACCACCACATCATTGACGATCAATAGAATCTTACCGGTGCTAAAAGGTATCGTCGTGTCATCCGTCACACGAACTGACCCACCATCCCCTGTTTTAATCAGTAGCGCCTTGAGCGGTGGATTGCAAGGCGTTCGTTGATTGTTTGAAGCTATGCATTCGGTAGCTCTTTCCCTCGATTACGATCTTGATCGCACGATGCACGAGTCGATCCATCGCCGCACTTCCCATTAGGGGATTCGAGAACACGCTTTGCCATTCTGCGAAGTCCCGATTGCTGGTGATGATCGTTGCGAAACGTTCGTAGCGTTGGCAGATCAGGTCATAGAGATCTTCCTGCTGGCTTGGGGATAGGTCACGAAGCCCGAAGTCATCGAGGATCAGGAGAGGGATCGAGGCTACCGAAGCCAGTCGTCGCTCGTGAGTACCGTATGCGCGTCCTGCGTTGATGCGGCGAACGAGTTCGTAGGTGTTGCGATACAGTGCTTCCTGGCCGCGCACGATCGCTTCGTGTCCGATCGCTTGGGCAAGATGCGATGTGCCAAAGCCGCCACCGCAATCGCGGTGGCGGCCTACGAATGACTATCGCCTTACGACGCGGAAGCCGACGTCCGAGAGACGCCCCTCTGGGCCGTTGCCAACAAAATCCCTAATCGTCCTGTACGCAGAGTTGGACCCGAAGGTGCCACCCGCCATGAGTCGGGCGGTGCCGGACTCCGGACCTCGGTAATCTGCCGGCGGCTCGGATGGGCGGGTACCGTACCAGTCCCAGGTAAACTCCGCAACATTCCCGCTCATATCGTAGAGACCGAGTTCGTTCGGGGCCCTGGTCCCGATCGTATGGACTGCGCCGCCGGAGTTCGTATTGAACCAGCCAACATCGGTCGCCGTGTTGGACCCGGCGTAGCTATAGCCGTGGGAATCATTTCCCCCGCTAGCGGCGAAGTACCACTCGGCGGCGGTGGGCAGTCGGTAGCCGTCAGCACTCCAGTTTGGGACCACCGCATTCCATGTGGCGTCACTTGATGTGGGAACCGTCCCCCAGTCTGCAGGATTGGTGCTCCCGCCAATGGAGTAGACCGGAGTGAGCCCCTCGCCCATACTGAGGGTGTTGCAGAATACGAGAGTATCGTACCAGTTCACGACGGTAACCGGATGATCCGTTGGACCGCGATCAAAGCTCGGGTCTGAACCTGCCACCACGGCATACTGGTCGCCGGTGATCTCATACCGCCCAATTCGGAAGCTGCTGATCGTCATGTCGGCCGTTGTACCCGGGTAGCGAACCGAGCCGCCCTCAACGTAAACCATATCCCCGACAATGTCGGATCGATAGTCGTTGCTCGACTCTGGGAAGACCACGGTCACGACACCTGAGTCTGCAGCGTGAGTGACGCTCGCCGCGCCTTCAACGGTGAAGCTGTTCGCCGCCACACCGGTGAGCGTGTAGGGCTCCGTCGGAGTGATCGTCAGCGTAGCCGTGTAGACCGTTGTGGTCTCAAACCTATCACTGACCTCTGGACTCCAGCTGACGGTTGCGGAGTACTCCTCGGTACCGAGGATCCTGGTCGGTGACGCGCCTGCGACGGGGACGGGAACGTACGGGATCGCCAGGAGTGAGATCGTCTGCGCAGAGGTTGACGGGAACATCGCGGTCACGGTTCCGGAATCTACCCCATTCGTAACGCTGCTCGCGCCGTCCACAGTAAAACTGTTCTCCGCCACGCCGGATAGCGTGTACCCGCTCTTGGGCGTGAGGGTGATCGTGGCTGTGTAGGTGGTACTCGGCGCGAACGTCCCGCTGACCGCCGGGCTCCAGCCGATCGTTCCAGAGTACTGATCAGTCTCCACACTCGTCGTCGGATCGGCACCAACGGCCGGGGGAGCGACCCCGGGGATCGCCAATCGAGAGACCGTCTGCGCGGACGTCGAAGGGAATACTACGGTCACCTCACCGGAGTCTTTCGCGTGGGAAACGCTCGAAGCCCCGTCGACGGTAAAACTGTTCGCGGCGACGCCAGTGAACGTGAATCCATCCTTGGGTGTCAGGGTGAGTGTCGCGGTGTAGACGGTGTGTGCCGCAAACGCGTCGGAGACCTGCGGAGACCAACTGACCGTCCCGCTGTACTGATCGGTCTCTACCGTGGTTGCCGGCACGCGGCCGGCGGCGGGTAGGGTTACACCCGGAATCGCCAACGTCGTAACTACCGTGTCCGCGGGGGGTGAGACAGGACTGGGGCACCCACCCAATACCAGTGCAATTGCAGCTACCAGAATAGGCAGCAGATACCTCGTTTTCATCGTGTGATCCTCCTATACGCGGCCTGAAGTCGGGGAGCACACCTGAAGAGCCGGCGTGCAAGCCCACGAACGTCCGCGCATGGGGAAAGAATTACGCCAGGGGAGCGTCTGGGACATCGGCCGATCGGATGATTTGCATGGATCCGGGACCGCCGGCGTGCGTACGCCAACGCGATTGCCTGCCAGAAATGCACCTAATTGTCGAATGGGATGACGAAAACCTGGTAGAGAAGTGGAAGGATGTTCCGTCGGAGTTTCTCCCGCCTGAAGAGAGCATTATCGATGAGGATATTAAAGCGTCGGTGCGGGAGAATGTACCACCTCTAATAGCCCTGCATCGCGTTACTGGTGTGAAGGAGAGGTATTTTGTTCCGAATTTCCGAATAGTCGTGCGAAGCCGGGATACGTTCGGAGGGGAACCAGTTCAAACGCGATGATTTTCATCTGTCACTCCATAGGTACAATAGCACGAGTACGAACACGGCCTAACGTTCGCATTTGCCGCTGGCTACGGCCCGCGCGAAGCTATCGCTATGTGGAACCCGCAACGACGACAACGGGTCGTCGCGGAGGCTCCGGATAAGTGACCCGCCCGGGGTTTCACGGACACCTGAAAGTCTGAGAGGATGGTGTCATGGGAACGGCAAAACGGTACCCGACAGAGATGGCCGTCGCCGCGTTCCCCTCGACCCAGGGGAAGGAACTACGGCGTGGAAAGGCACCGGGTTGTGCGAAACGAGACTGAGGTGGTGGTACGGGATGCCGAACGATCGGACATTCCTGAACTCATCCGAGTGACGCGCGAAACGTTTGCGATGGCGTGTCCCCCGTCGACCGCACCCGATGCTATCGAGGAGTATCTTCGCGAGCACGCAACGGAACCGTCGTTCGAACAGTTCATCGCGAACCCTCAAACCGATGTACTGGTTGCCTGTTTCGAATCATCAGTCGCCGGATACGCCATACTCGCCCAAAACGCCCCACCTTCCATTCAGAGTGCCGGACCGTGGACAGAGCTCTCAAAATGCTACGTTCGCTCCGCATACCACGGACGTGGCATCGCCGGCGCGCTGATGGACGAAGCAACGCGACGGGCGGGCCGACAACGCGCGACGGGAATGTGGTTGAGTGTATCCGAAGAGAACGGTCGTGCGATCGCGTTTTACCGGAAACACGGCTTTGAGGAGTTCGGTCGTACTGAGTTTGCTGTCGCGTCCGAGATTCACCGTGACCTGATCATGGTCCGTTCATTGGGATCGCTCTGATTTCGTCGTCGACAGCCCGATGCGACGTGCCGCACACCGAACCGTTGGCGTGCCTCGGGACGGAGCCGGCGCACCACCGGTCTTGCATATGGCCTGCTGCCGGCCTACGATCGACTCCATGCACCGGGCATTTCCTGTCGCAGTCGTCGTGGTCAGTGTTTTCATTTCGCTCCTGGGGTGTGTTTCGAATCCCACCTACACGACGCTTTCCGATATTGAGTCTGACAAACGCCTTACAGATGAGGAGTTCCAGGCGCTCGCCGCACAGGTAGCGGCTCTCAACGATCGGTTCAATGTGTTGCGGCGGGCCGACCATGCGCTCTATTTCGACTACGCCGAAGAGCTCGTGAGACGGGGGCGGTATGACGATGCCCTCGACACCTTCAAGACGGGGTTGAGAATCAACGCGCTGGACCTGGACGCCCAGGTGCGCGCCGCCGAGCTCGAGATCGCCAACGGTGATTTGGTCTCCGCCTACGAGCGGCTGACACTCGTCGCCGAGCGTTCGGACGAGAATCCGTCGCGGCAGGAGTACGCTCGGCACTTGATAGAGGCGGAACACCTCGCCGAACGCTACGAGTTGACGCCGATCCCGGATCGCCCCGATCTCACACTGCAAATTCAGCCGATCGGCGATGTGCCGCCGAGGATTCTGTACGCGATCAGCGCCCGCATTGAGGAGGTGTTTCGAGTCACGACCGTGATCGTGCCGACACTCGACATGCCGCCATCCATTCGTACGCGTGACGACCTGACCCATCGCGCGAATCGGGTGATCGAGGACATCGAAGCCAACAATCCGGAGCGTGTCTTGCAGGACTTCTACGCGGCGGTCGGCGTACACGGATCATCACCGGTGACGGACTCCGAGAAACGGGCGGTTCTTCACGCGCTGGTCCTCCAGCAGGAAGACGGCGAACGAGTCCGCGACGACCTGAACTACCTGTTCGCCCTCACGCAGACCGGATCGAGCATCATGAGCACGGCACGTCTCTACAACGAGTCCCGCGATACGATCGACACCGGCATCCATCGTGGCGTTGTTCAGGCGATGTCCTCGTACGTCCAGCTGCTGGGGCTCACGCGATCTTCGACGATGCCCTGCGCCACCGCGTACCCACACTCACTGGCGGAGTTCGATCTCAAGAGCGATCGGCTTTGCGAGGAAACACGCGTTCAAATCGCGTCGGCCTATGGGAAACTGCAGTAAATGAAGGTGCGGACTCGTACCCGCAGGAACGACGCATGCCACACCGTATCGAAACGGATCGCCTGTTTTTGAGGGAACTGACCCTCGCGGACGAACGACAGTTGTCTATGGTTCTCTCTGATCCGGACTCCATGCGGTACTACCCGCATCCCTTCTCCGAGGATGAAGTGCGGGCCTGGATCAGGTGGAATATCGACAACTACAGGACATACTCATTCGGTTTGTGGGCCGTGATCCTCAGGTCCACCAATGAGTTCATCGGAGACTGCGGCATTACAATGCAGGAAATCGATGGTGCCCAGGTCCCGGAAATCGGATACCATATCATCAAGGACTTCACGAAAAAGGGGTACGCGACGGAGGCCGCCGGAGCCTGCAAGGTGTTTGCGTTTGAGACTCTGGGAATGGAGCGAATCTGCTCCTACACCACCGTTGACAACGTCCCGTCCCAACGAGTTGCCCGGAAGATCGGCATGGAATTTGTCAGGACGTTCACGAAGAGAATCGGGAACACCGACATCGAAGAGATGTTGTTTTGCGCAACACGAGATTGACCGTGTCTCCGGAAAGACATAGGGTTTTGCCGTGGACGCGGACGCGATGCTTGATGACGACAGAGCCGTGTGGAACGAGCTGGTGGCCGTTCTCGATGCGCACCCCGATGGGGTTCTCCACGATCCTGCATCAGACTGGCAGTGGAACGCGCGGGACATCTACTGCCATTTGGCGCGATGGATGAACTATTCCATGGACGGGTTTTCCGCCGAACTCTCGTCCGACGCTCCTCCTGCTGCCCTCAAGGGCAGTGAGGACGAGATCAACCGGAGGTGGCAATCGGAGGATCAGGGTGTTCCCTTTTCCGAAGCGCGGCGGAGAGCCCACGACGCGTTCGATCGGAGAGTTCGTCTCATTCGGTCGGTTGCGCCCGAGAGGTGGAATGCCCGGCTCGAGAAGCTCGCCCGTTTTGACGGGGCGGACCACTACCGGCAACACCTTAGTTATATCGTGGTCACATCGCCGGAGTCAGCCTCGCCCCAATCATGATCGCGCTGCAACCGCTCACCGCGACTGAACACTTCGCCGAGAGCGATCAGGAGGATACCGGTGACGAGGTAGCCTCCGCCCGGGCTGAATCGGAGGCTCGCGTGAATGAGCGAGCTGTCGAGCCGACCCTCTGTGTACAGATAGGTCGACAGGAGGTAGAGCGAACGAGCCACGCCCAACCCTAACGCCAGCCACCCCAGGCGACGTACGATCAGGTGGTTTCCGTGCTCAAACGGTTCACCCCGGGCAGCCGACTGGACCAGACGCCGAATCTGAAACGTCGCCAGAATCGCCACGCCCAGCGCGACGGAGACGAACAGCCAGACGATCGCCAGCATTCCACGGGAATCTCCCCGAACCGTGAACCGGCCCACGGCGTGCGGGACTTCGACCGGAAACCGGTTGGCCGCGATGTCCACCGTGCCGACGGCACCCTCGATCGCAAAGCCGATCGGGACGGAGACGCTGACCGATTGGAACAGCGACGGTCGGACGATCGCGATCACGGTGATGATCGTCGTCAGCGCGACAAGTGCGACGAGCAACCATGTCAGTACCCGGAAGACTGCGCTTAGGATTGTGAGACCTCTCGTATTCATGACGCCTTCTCCTCTGTGAGTTTCGGCATAGGAGCGCCGGTATTGTCGTTTCTCATTCCAACGGCGCACTCACCGCACGTCCGATGTTTGCGAGCACGGTCACCGACGGATCGCCGTCCACGCCGATGCCGAGCCGACCGTCCGGCGGCACCGGGAACGGCGGGCGGTCCAGGCGCTCAAAGGCGGAGTAGAAGAGGAGCGTTTTGTCCTCCAGAATCGCCGCCGTCGGTGCCATCATCCCCCAGTCGTCGAACATTGGTTCCGCCGACGGACGCAGGATTACCGCCGGATCGTCCCACGTGACCCCATCGGTCGATGTCGCGTGCCCGATCTGTTCCCCCCGGTGAAACTCGCCGGTACCGGTCAGGGTGGTGAAGAAGACGTGGTACGTACCCTGGTGATACCTGACTTCCTGAATGTTGATCGGCGGGTTGATGCGCAGCGGTCGCGGTTCTCCGCCGTCGACCGGACGCAGGTCCGTGTCGAACTCGGCGCTCATGAAATCGATCGACACGAGATCCTGCCCCCGGGCGGCGATCGACGCGTCTGGTTTCGCCAACCCGAGGCCAGTGAAAAAGACGGTGACGACGCCGTCGCGAACCGTCGCGCTCGGTTCCTGCGTGTTGTTGGTGCGCGTGATGCGTTCCATTTCCGCCGGTATCAGCGGTTCCGGTCGCTTGGTGAGTCGCACATCGGGATCCAGGAACGTATCGCGCAGCGACACGCCGCCGCCGACGTGCATCTCCGCGACGCCAATCTGGAATCGGTTGGGCAGGACCGTCCCATCGATGGCACCGTGGGCGGAGTAGAGCAGGAAGAATCGATCGCCGATGCGGAAGGGGAAGGCGGTTTCGATATCGGTTTGCCACCCTTCCGTGTCGGGAAGGATGATCGGCGTCTCGCGGAACTCCCACGTGACACCCTCGTCGCTGCTGAATGCGTATCCGATCGTTCCGATCGTCGGGCCCTCAAGGCCCGAGGAATCGGGATTGGCGGGATCCATCGCGTAGTGCCACCGGTCCCCGTCTTGGGAGAACGGCGTAGTGAAGAAGAGGTGCAGTCCCTCGTCGTCGGCATACACCCCGGGATCCGCGATAAAAATCGGGCGCTCCGCCTCGCCGGAGGTGATCACGGGTGCGTTGGCGGGACTGCGCTCAAAGAGCTCGACGGTGGGGAGGGAGCCGCCTCCCGCTCCGAATGCGCCGGATATCGTGGAGCACCCGGCGATGGCGACCAGGAGTGCCGCACCTGCGAGCGCCTGGAGGAGGGGCGCGCTCCGGCTCCGGCGCCTCGTCGCCGGGGTGTCATTTGGTTCTGTACTCATCTGTTTTTCCTTTCGTAGAGTCGTGAATCAGAAGCGGTAAAAGGCCCCGGCAATCATCGCGAGTTGCGCCGGATCCTCCACCAGCGGGCTCCGGCGGGCATCGCCCAGGAGAATCGCTTCCATCAGTTGCAGAGAGAGTCCGATGTGCGGCGTGATGAGGTATGACCCTTTGACGACCAGCCGGGTGAGCTGGAGTCCGCCGTCGGCGAAAAACTCCTCGCCCGGGCTCACCGACTCGGGCACCGAGTACCACGCGTCGGCGTAATTGCCGTTCATCGCCTGGAGAACGACCGCCGTCTCGAGGTTTAACCGCCATGAAACGGGCATGTTTCGACCGTACAAGACCGAATAGATCATGCCGTCGTAGTCTCTCTCGTCGCTCTCGGTTGGACGGAACCCGACGGTGGTACCGAACACCCCGATCGAGGTGACGACGCCGAGTGTCGCGTCGAGTTCGACCGTGCCCCGGCGCGATCCGCTCACCGCCAGCAGTGCGCGATTGTCCGCTTCAAAATCCCGGCGCCCGAAGAACGTTTCGTAGCCGTTCGGGTTCCGCGTTACCCCCTCACGAACGGCAACGCTTCCGACAGTGCTGCTCCCCGGTGAGAAATAGGAGAGCTCCAGACCATCGGAGAGCGATCCGATCACCTCGAGGGGCCCACGGCTGTAGGTGACCTCCACCCGTGGAATCGGCGCAATCATGCGGTCTCCCGCGCCGTCGTACACCGGGATACTCGCGACACCGGCGCCCACCAGGAAGTCCCAGCCGTCGGCGGCGGCGACCGCCGGCGTCATGATAACGACAACAAACGCGCTCACCACGAACGCGTGACGTGTTTTCTTCAACTCATTGCCTCAGTACAAACACATGATGTGTGATGTGTGACGGATGAGCGCCAGACGATCGGTCGCTTCACTCGTCAACCGCGACGCCGCGCAGTCATCGTGTGAAACACGCCCATCGCAGGCATCTGTTACCTCGCGGCGCACATTGGGGTGTCAACCGGCCCTTTTCTCCATTTGAACCTTCCGACGGCCAACATCGTCCGATCGGCGGATACCGGTAGACCGAGATGATCCTGCTCCCGGCGATGGGAATGGTATGGCGGTAGGCGATCTCACTGGAACGACGAACGTGAGCTTTTGCGGCGGTGTAACGGTTTCCTGCACGTCAACGGCGAATCCGGCGGTGGTACAATACCGGGGATCCAACGTCCCGTGGTGGCTATTGCACGACCGGGACGAAGTACCGCTCCATGTCCCCATCGGTGATGGCGAACACGTAGGGGGCGTTTGCCGCGCCCGACTCGTAGGACTCCAGCGCTACGGGGACGACCGGCTGCAGTTGCCCGTCACCGTCCTCCACGCCTCCGACAAAGTACAGTTCATCCGTGTCGAGCCGTTCGTTGTGATCGGCGTCCAGAAAGATAACCACATAGAACTCGGTGTCCGCCGGGAAACCCAGCAGCGCCCCTTCCAGCACCGGTTCGTCGTTGTTGGCGTAGTAGGTCGCATACGTGTTCGCCGGATCGCCGGTGGTGAACCCCACGGTGTACCACGCGTCGTTTTCGCCCACCGCCTCGGTGCCGGTGTAGCTCGTAGAGATGTGCAGGATGTCGCCCAGGTCCGCAATGGCGGCGAGCTGACGGCTCGTCTGGCCGATGGAACCCTCAAGCGTGTAGCACGTCTCCGTGACCGTTGCTCCGTCCGCGGCGGTGACGGGAAACAGCGACCCCACGTGGTCGCCGACATCAACTCCATTGTTGTCCACGTCCCAGTACTCGCAGACGAAGTAGGTCGTATCCGCCGTGAGGGCGAACGCGGCGGTGGTGGTCGGGCTGGTTACGGTGGCTGACGCCACGGGCGTTCTGGACTCTGCCTGGGTCGCGTCGGTGTACAGTTCGACGATCAGTGGCATGGACGGTGTTATCTCGATGATGTTCTCGTCGGATGCCGGGAAGTCCAGGATGAGCGTTCCCGTACCGGAGGAGGGCTCGGCATCGCCATCGGTTCCTTCGTCGCCGGTGCCATCCGCCGGATCGGTGGGGAGTTGGTCGCACCCGGCCATCAGCAGACACATGGCCAGGACCGCGATGATTGCCGTGATTCATGCCCGGTTCGAGGTGTTCCGTGGGCGCATACGCTGCCTCCGTGTGCGGGTCGTATGAATCATCGTACGCCCGGCGGCTGGAGGTCACAATGGAACCAAAGTAGTAGTCGCGCCGATCCCGCACCGGAATCACAGCGCTGGTACAATGGGGTGTGACCGCAGAGAAGACAATCGGCCCATGCTCTGGAGGTACTGACAATGTCTCGTAGCTACTCCATGTACGCCAGGTATTACGACGCCCTGAACACCGACTATGACCTGTGGCATTCGGTGATCGGGAAGAGTCTCGAGGGCGAACACGAAACGGGGAAGATGATTGAGTTCGGCTGTGGAACGGGAAACATTCTCCAGGAATATGCGGGAGCTTACGACGTCTTTGGTGTTGATGCGTCGCAGGAGATGATCGACCAGGCAGCTGCCAAGATCCCGAACGGGCACTTTTATCGCGATGACATGGTGACGTTTTCCACATCCGAGACGTTCGACGTGGCGCTGTGCCTGTTTGATACGATCAACCACGTTCTGGATCTCCGTCGGTGGCGCCAGTTTTTCGAGAACGTTGCGTCCATGCTTTCTTCAACCGGCGTGTTCATCGTTGACGCGAATACGACCACCCGCCTGAACAGGATCGCGAGTTTTCCGCCGCTTTTCAAAGCGTTCGACGACAATTTCATGATCATGGATCTGTTGCAATCGAACGAGACGAACTTCGTGTTCAACGTGCGCATCTTTTCGAGCGTCGGAGAACACCTCTATCGCGAAGAAGTGGAACAGATCGAGGAGACCACGAGAGCCGGCCGGGACACCTATTCGGAATTGAACGCGGTGTTCTCGAGCGTACAGGTGTTCAACGAAAACGAAGATCGGTTTTCCCCCGAGAATTTTGAGGAGAACGAACGGTACCGCTGGTTCTATGTCTGCAGGCCATAGTCGAGGACGACGGCGTGCTGCATGTTCGGTGCAACGGAGGTGACGATCGCGGTTCCCATTGCGGCTTTCCGGGCCCGCGGGATCGCTATCACCCACCGCATCAACGCGACTCGAATGAACTGGGGCAGTGCATAGTACAGGCGCGTCAGAGCCGCCGACCTCGAATGACTCCGTGAACCTGCGGGTTCTCCTTGACGGTGTCCGCGATCGTTTTGAGAAACCAGGCGTTAAACGAGACAGCGCGTCCTTCGCGACGCAGACGGCGCATTCGTTCCCGCGCCGTCGTGACGTCGACCTCCAGCAGCCCGGTGATGTGGTGTTTTCTCCGGCCGATAACGCCAACGTCAAAGGTACCGACCCGTGAAAGCGGGAACGACTCGACGACACGTTTTGGTTTCATGGACGGAGTATCCGCGTTGTGTCCGGGGACGGCAAGACCGAGCACCGTCATGCCGAGCGCAGCCACGCACATATCCGACCTGCCCGGTGAGCCCGGAGCGAGGCACTATTGAATCCTGACTGATTGTGTTAGTTTTTCAGTGAACAAGCATGCCCGATCCGGGCGAAAGGAATCTCTATGAAAACCACATATGCCATTACCATATTCGTCGTCGCGCTCTCTCTGACCCTCGCCGCGTGCGGTGGCCAGTCTACGAGTTCCGAGACCGACGGTACCGAGACGACAAGCGCCGACAGCACCGCCGAGACCGACGCGGTGAGCGCTGCGTCGATCGTCGATACCGCCGAAGGATTTCTCGAGGCCGCCGGCGCGAACGGAACGTGGATCATCGCGGTCACGAAAGACCTCACGATCGACCAGGAGATCGTCCTCGACGGCGAGTTCACCAGACGGGACGAACTGGCGCGAAAGATCGCTCTCTACGATCAGGACGCCGACCGAAACGTTACCGCCCGGTACACCCTGACGGCGCCGCGCCTCGTCGTGCGCAGCCCGAACGCCCGTATTCAGGGCGGTACCTTCGTCGGTGACGTGTACGTTGAAGCCACTGGCTTTCAGGTCATTGACGCAACCGTGGACGGAAACATCTACTTCGCCACCGAGGAACAGCAATCGAGCTTCACGATCGAAGACGGTGAAGTGACCGGCGAGACGGCGCTCCAGGAGTAGGAACTTCTCACGAGATCATCTCATCGGGTCATCCCTGTGCGTTCGCGCGCAGGGTGATCCAAGCCGGGCTGCCGCAGGAGTTCCACAGGTTCCGTCAACGGAGCCTGACCCGTATACTCGTCGACCAGGTCCAACGGTTCCATAGCGATTGTGAAGGGTGAGGCCATGGCAAAATATTCCGGATCCTGTTTGTGCGGCGCCGTCACGTTCGAGGTGACCGGCGAGTTCGACGATTTCTACCTGTGCCATTGCAGTCGGTGTCGAAAGGACACGGGCTCGGCCCACGGAGCCAACCTGTTTTCGACAACCGCTCGTCTGAGATGGATTACGGGGCAGGAACGCGTCACGGTGTTCACGTTGTCCGGGACGCAGCACACCAGGGCATTCTGCTCGACATGCGGCTCGGCCCTGCCCACCGTTCAGGGCGAGGGGGCGTTGCTGGTGGTCCCCGCCGGGAGTCTCGATGATGACGTCCCCATCGCGCCGAGCGCGCACATTTTCGTGGCGAGCAGGGCCAACTGGGACAGCGAGCTGCACCGGCTCCCGATGGCAGACGGGCCTCCGGAACCGCGATAATCCGCCCGTGTCCGCGCCGCGCGCTCAGGGTGTCAGAGCGCGTCGAGCTGACCGGCGGCGGCAAAGTCCGACAGTCGGACCGCCGCCATTTCCTCATCGCTCACACCGAACGACTCACCCATCATCTCCTCGACGGTGTGAACGATGCTGACGGCGTCGAGGTGGTACTCCTTCATCAGGTACTGCTGACTCGCGCCGTGGGCGTAGGTGTCGAACAGACCCATTGTGTGAAGTCTGGCGCCGACGCCGTGGCGCGCGAGGAGTTCCGCCACGCACGTTCCGAGTCCCCCAATTGTCGTGTGGTTTTCCACCGTCAGGACGCCGTAGCGGCTCCTGGCGGCGCTGTGAACCACCCTCTCATCGGTAAACGGTTTGAGGGTCGCGGCGTGCAGGTGCTCCACGGACACGCCCTTGGAGGCGAGGTACGCGGTGGCACGCATCGCCTCCTCGGTGGTGATGCCGGATGTGACCAGCACGACGTCGGCCCCCTGACCGCCGGCCTCGCGGACAACTCGCACCCTGTCGAAGCGGGTGGGCTGGTCGGCGGGAAAGAGTCTCGGGATCTCCTTGCGGATCATTCGCACGTACACCGGGCCGTCCACGTCGTGGGCGAGGTCGAGCATCGACTCCACGTCGGTGGCGTCGCCGGTCTCGAATATGGTGAGGTTGGGCACGCCGCGGAGGACGGCGATATCATCGATCGCCTGGTGGCTCACGCCACCGGGGGTGGTGATTCCCGGGAGAAAGCCGAACATCCGTACCCGCAGGTTCGGGTAGGCGATCGACATTTCGATCTGGTCCAGCGCCCGCCGGTACATGAACACGGCGAAGGTGTGCACGTGCGGGAGAAAACCCTCGCGGGCCATGCCGCCGGCCCAGCTCATCATGTTCTGTTCCGCCATTCCCAGCGAAAAGAACCGGTCCGGGTACGCCTCCTTGAACGCCCTGATCTCGGTGGATCCGGTGAGGTCGCCGGAAAAGACGATCACCTCGGGCTTGTCGGCTGCAAAGCGTACCAGATTGCGTTCGTGTACTTGCGTCTCAGTGTTCACTCGGGGGCTCCTCGTCACATCGTCGCCAGGAAATCGACGAACTGCTGTTTTTCCTCGGCGGATTTGAATCTGACATAGTGCAGATAGGGTTTTCGTTCGTTGAGGAGCGGTACGCCCCGTGCGGTATCGGTGTAGCAGAGGACAAACAGGGGCTTTCCGGTGTGCTCCACCGCCGCCGCCCGTTCCATCGCCTCGATATCGTGTCCGTCCACCACCTGAACGGCGGCGCCAAAGCCCGTGAGCCGTTCGGCGAGCGGTTCGATGCGCATCACGTCCTCGATGGCGCCGTCCACCTGCTGCCCGTTGACGTCGACGAACACGGTGATGTTGTCGAGGCGGTAGTGCACGCTGGCCTGGACGCCTTCGTACGTCTGGCCCTCTTCGAACTCCCCGTCCGACATGAACACAAACACGCGACCGGTGTCTCCGTGCAGCCGACGGGCCAGGGCGATTCCACCCGCCTGGCTCAGCGCCTGCCCGAACGAGCCGGTGGTGAGCTCCATGCCCGGGGAGTGCTCACCGCCGATCATTTCCACGGAACTGCCGTCCTCATTGAACTGCTCGAGCCCCTCCGGTGCCATTCTTCCCACCTCCACGAGGGCGGCGTACACGGCAACCGCGTAGTGCGCGGCGGACAGGAGGAGGCGATCCGTGTGCGGACCCACCGGGCCGTTGTACTCGGCCCCCAGGGGGTGGAAACCGGGTCGGGGAACACCGGGGAACGGTCCGGGAATGGCGGGAGCCTCGCTGGGGCCGATGGCGAGGAGTTTGCCGTAGAGGAGCGCCAGGATGTCGGCAGACGAGAGTGCCTGGCTGAGATAGCACCCGTTTTTCTGAATGGTCAGATCCAGCGCCCGCCTGCGAATGCCATGGGCAATCGCCGCGATGTCGTGGGTTGTCCGTACGGACTCCTTGGCTGTTTCCATTATGCCTCCTCGAGCCTTCACGGTACGGGCAGTGTTCGGCCATGTCAAGCAAAAACATGCAGAAGTATGCAAAAACATGCTTGACGGCTCCCGATTCGGCGCACACAATCTCTGTCATGGATGCGATCGTCGCCGGACACATATGCATCGACCTCACCCCGGGGCTGGGCGGACACCATCCCGTGCGCTCCGCCTCCGAGCTCATGCGCCCCGGGGCGCTGATCGACGCCTCCCGGCTCACGGTCTCCCCCGGCGGGGCGGTATCGAACACCGGACTGAGTCTGGCGCGGATGGGGTTCGAGGTGGGGCTTGTCGGGCGCGTCGGCGCGGATCCGCTGGCCGGGATGCTCCGCGATCAACTGACGGCGGCGGGCGGGGCGGTGCAGGCGGCGTTTCGGGAGGATGCGGCGTTGGGGACCTCCTATTCGGTCATCCTCTCGATTCCCGGACTGGATCGCATCTTTCTTCACGACGCGGGTGCCAATGACACCTTCTCGGTTGGGGACCTGGTTGCGGGGCTGGACCGGTTCGACCTGGGCGGGGACGCCCCGCGAATCATGCATTTCGGCTATCCCACGGCGGTGGCGTCGATGTTCCGCACCGGTCCTGCGCCGCTGCGGGATCTCCTCGCCGCCGCGCGGAACCGCGGCATGACGGTGAGCGTTGACTTCTCGTTGCCCGATCCGGAGGGAGAGGCGGCAGCGGCGCCGTGGCGAGCGATCCTTTCCGCGGCGATGCCGCTGACCGATCTCTGTTTTCCCAGCGTGGAGGAGCTCAGTCTGATGCTCGACCCCACGGGGTTCGCGGAACGCGAGCGATCCGGCGGCGGTGCGGCGGCGTTTTCGGCCGACTACGGATACGCCCTCGCCGGAGAGCTGGTTGCGATGGGCGCGGCGGTGGTCGCGGTAAAGCTTGGCGGCCGCGGGCTCCTGCTCCGGTGGGACCCCGCCGGCCGTCGGCGTCTGAACGACACCGGCGCGATCCCGCTGTGGGATCGCCTGCCCGCCGGCGGTGGAATCGGTGGGGGCGACGATGATCGCGGCGGGGCGCGGCAGGCACGCACGATCGATGCGCTGCTCGTTCCCGCCTACCCCGTGGAAACGGTCGTGTCCGCCACCGGCGCCGGCGATGCCGCGATCGCCGGGTTCCTTGCGGCGCTCCTCGCGGGAGACTCGCTGGCGGTGGCCGCGGAGGTGGGGTGCGTCGCCGGCCGGAACGCGGTCACGACGGTGGATGCCGTGTCCGGCGTCCAGTCCCTCGATTCGATGAACGAGTATCGCCGAACGGCCTCCCGACGCAGTACGGTCTCTTTTGAGGACCCCGCGTCGTGGCACGCGCGCACCGACCACAGCTGCGAGCACATTTACGAGCACACCTACGAGCACACGATATCCCCAGACAGGAGTACACAATGACCAGCACCGCGGTACGGTTGCACGGAAAGAACGATCTCCGCGTCGAGACGGTGGAGCTTCCCCCCATCGCGGAGGACCAGATTCTCACCACCGTCGTCTCCGACAGTATCTGCATGTCCACGCACAAGGCGACGATCCAGGGGAGCGATCACAAACGCGTTCCCGACGATGTTGCCACCAACCCGGTCATGGTCGGTCACGAGCTGTGCGGTGAGATCGTCGAGGTGGGCGCCAAATGGCAAGGGCAGTTCGAACCCGGGCAGCGCTTCATCATTCAGCCGGCCATCAACTACCCCCCGCTCATGAACGGTCACGGCGCCCCGGGGTATTCCTACCCCTATACCGGCGGAACCGCCACGGCCATGATCCTGCCCAACGAAATCATGGAACTCGGCTGTCTCCTCCCGTACGGGGGTGACAGTTACTACATGGGGTCCCTGGCAGAGCCGGTATCGACGATCGTCGGCACGTTTCACGCGATGTACCACACGGAGAAGTACGTCTACGAGCACCGGATGGACATCCGCGAGGGCGGGGCGATAGCGATGCTCGCGGCCGCCGGACCGATGGGGATGGGCGCGATCGACTACGCGATTCACCGGGACCGGCGCCCGCGTGTCCTCGTGGTTACCGACATCAACGCCGAACGCCTGGCGCGGGCGGAGCGCCTGCTCACGCCGGAGGATGCCGCCCGCCACGGAGTCGAGCTCCACTACCTCAACACCGGCACGGAGTCCGATCCCGCCGCGGCGATCCGACGTATCGCCCCCGACGGGTTCGACGATGTCTTCGTTTTTGCCCCCGTTCCGCAGGTGTTCGAGCAGGGCCGGGACATTCTCGGGTACGACGGCTGCCTCAATTTCTTTGCCGGTCCCTCGCGCCGTGACATCTTCGGCCGGCTCAACCTCTACGACCTGCACTATTCGTCCCACCACGTCGTCGGTACCAGCGGCGGCGGCACGGAGGATCTGCGCGAATCGATCGAACTCATGGCGGCGGGGCGCATAAACCCGTCCGCGATGATCACGCACATCGGCGGGATCAACGTCGTTCCGGACACGGTCATCAACCTGCCGACCATCCCCGGGGGCAAGAAGCTCATCTACACCCATCTGGACATTCCCCTTATCGCGCTCGACGACCTGTCCGCGTGGGCCGACGGACCCGAGGGTGACCCGCTGTACGGCGAACTCGGGGAGATCGTCGCGCGCCACAACGGGCTGTGGAACGCGGAGGCGGAGCGGGTGCTCCTGGCTCGCGCTCCGCGGATCGGGGGGCGCTGATGCTGGCGGAAGAGCGACTCGAGGAGATCGGTCGACGGCTGCGGACGCGGGGGGCACTCACCGTGGAGGAGGTGGCGCACGACTTCGGGGTATCCCTGGACACGGTGCGGCGGGACTTCAACCGCCTGTCCGGGGCCGACGGTATCCGGAGGACGCACGGTGGCATCATGGTGGAAAAGGTTGCCCCCGACAGTACCCTCGCCGAACGGGCGCTGGAGGCGGCGGTGGAGAAGCGCGCCATCGCCCGCCGCGCCGCCGCGCTCGTCAACGACGGGGAAACGATCGTACTGGACGCCGGTACAACCACGGGACTCATGGTGGAGTACATCGATGCCCGCGACGTTACCCTGATCACCTACAGCGTCGACATCGCGGCGCGGGCGATTCGCCGGGCGAACCTGACCGTGTTTATCGCCGGTGGCATGGTCCGGGCGTCCACCGGAAGCGCCGTCGGCGACGACACGCTCAGGATGATCCGTTCGCTTCAGGCGTCCACCGCGTTCCTCGGTGCCAACGGGTTCAGTATGCGCGACGGGCTCATGACGCCCAACTATCACGAGGCCAGCGTAAAGCGGGCGATCATGGAGATCAGCCGCCGCCGCGTGCTGCTGGCCGATTCGAGCAAAATCGGGCGCCGTGCCCTCGCTCGCTTCGGCGAACTGGCGGAGATCGACGTGCTCATCTCGGACGGTGGTCTCGACCGGAAAACGGTCGGCGAGTTTGAGGTCGCCGGGGGCGAGGTCATTGTGGTTGCCGGAGAGGATGACCGTTGACCGACGAACTGAAGGCAGGTGAGGGAGAACGGGAGCCGCAGCTCCTGCAGATCGGGGCCGGCAACATCGGCCGCGGGTACATGGCGCAGCTGTTCCACGAGGCCGGGTACCGGGTGGTGTTTGCCGACGCCGTCGACTCGATCGTGTCGGCCCTCGATCGCGCGGGGAGGTATCCGGTGCGCGTCCTCGATGCCTACGCCGGCGAGGCCCGGGAGCTGGAGATCGGTCCCGTCCGGGCTGTATCCATCCGGAATCGCGAGGCGTTCACCGCCGAGGTGGTCGCCGCCCGCGTCATCTCGACCGCCGTGGGCGTGCCGAATCTCCCACGCCTCGCGCCGCCACTGTGCGAGGCGCTGCTGGCGCGGCGGGAACGCGGCGCCGGAGGGGTGGACATCTTTCTCTGCGAGAACACGCTGACCGCCGGGCGGGACCTCCGGGACGCGGTGATCGCCGTCGCCGCGCACCACGGCGATGACGCAGGCGACTGGATCGACGCCCACGTCGGGTTTGTCGGCACCTCCGTTGCCCGCATGGTACCGGTCCTGCCGGCCGAGATGCGCGCGGAGCGGCCGCTTCTGGTGGTCGCCGACGCCTATCGGCCCTTGCCCTGCGACCGGCGAGCGGTACGAAACCCCCTGCCGGACCTCCCTGAGCTTGCCCCGCGCGACAACTTCGCCGCAGAAGTGGCACGAAAACTCTTCCTGTACAACATGTGCCACGCGTCGCTCGCCTATCTGGGAGCCGAACGTTCGTACACCTGGGTTCACGAGACGCTCGACGCGCCCGATCTGCGGGATATCTTCGTGGGGGCCGCCGGCGAGATCTCCCGGGCCCTGGAGGCCGAGTATCCCGCCGACATCACCCGCGAGCAGAACGAGGCGATTCTTGCGGATATCCTCGTTCGCTACGGAAATCCCCTCCTCCAGGACACGATCGAACGGGTCGGGCGCGATCCGATGCGCAAGCTCGGCCGCCACGATCGGCTCGTCGGGGCGGCGCAGCTGTGCGTCCGGCACCGCGTTCGCCCGGACAACATCCTGAGAATCATCGCCGCGGCATTTCGGTATTCCGACGACCACGGTGGCTCCGGCGGCTCCGGCGCGGTGAGTCCCTCCGGCGTCCTCGCCGAAAAAGGGCCCGAAGCGGCGGTGACCGAGGTCTGCGGGCTCCCGCCGGAGGATCCGCTCCACGCCGCCATCGTCGCCGCGCTCTCCGCGGGGCCGATTGATTGACACAGACGAGCCACCGGGATAGCCTGCTGTAAAGGATTGCACGGTGGGTAATTTATTGCAGGAGCCGCTGCCCTTTCTGTCCCGCGGCGTCGGTCAGGTGGCCTGGGTTGTGCAGGACGTTGAACGGGCGGTGCAGGACTACTATCGCACCTTCGGTATCGGCGACTGGGTGTTCTATACCTACCAGAAACCGTTCGTTCCCCGCATGACCTACCGCGGTCAGGACGTGGACTACGCGATGCGCGTCGCGCTGTCGTATTTCGGTCCGATGCGGGTTGAGTTTATCGAGCCCCTTCGCGGGCCGTCGATCTACCACGAGTTTGTGGAGCGGGCCGGATACGGCGTTCAGCATCTCGGATTCCTGGTGGATGACATGGAATCAGCGCTCGCGGACGCCCGGAGCGCGGGGTTTGAGGTGATCCAGGACGGTGCGGGGTTTGGCCTGGACGGCGACGGCCACTACGCGTATTTGGACACGGCAGAACGGTTTGGAACGACCTTTGAGCTCATTGAGCGGCCCGCGCGTCGTCGCCGGCCCGAGAAAACATATCCCGAAGGGCACGGTGAAGGGCACGGAGCCCGGCATGATTCGGAAGGGGAGCAGCAACAGTGAGTGTACGATCGAATCCAATGGGCATCTACGAGAAAGCGCTGCCGGCGTTCGGGAGCTGGACTGAGGCGCTGGAGACGGTGGCGCGCACCGGGTATGACTTTCTCGAGTTCTCGATCGATGAATCGGACGAGCGAATCGCCCGACTGTCGTGGAGCGCGGCAGAGGTGGGCGCGCTGCGCCGTGCGATCGCCGATACCGGGGTTCCGGTGCGGCATCTGTGTCTCAGTGGCCACCGTCGGTTTCCCTTTGCCTCCTCGGAACCCGCCACGCGAGACAAGGCGTGGGAGATGATGCGCCGGGGGCTCGATCTCAGCGTGGAGCTCGGCGTGCGCGTGATCCAGACGCAGGGGCACGATGTCTACTACGAGGAGAGCACTCCCGATACCCGGGCACGCTATCGCGACGGCCTCGCCCGGGCGGCTGAGATGGCGCGTGAGGCCTCGGTGATGCTGGCGCTGGAGAACGCGGATCTCCCCATGATGGGGTCGCTGGACCAGGCGCGCGAGTGGATCGAGGCGTGTGGCAACCCCTGGCTGCAGATGTATCCCGATCTGGGAAACACGATGGGGCACGGCCACGACCTTCTTGCGGAGCTGCCCCGGAACTTGCAGCACATCGTTGCGGTTCACGTGAAGGACGCGCGTCCCGGTGAGTTTCGGCGCGTTCCCTTCGGCGAGGGGATCGTGCCGTTCCGGGAGGCGTTCGAGGTCCTGTCGGGTGCAGACTACCGGGGACCGTTCGTTGTGGAAATGTGGAATGAAAACAACGAGGACCCGGAGGCGGTCATCCGTGACGCGCGCTCCTGGATCCTCGAACGAATGCCTGAGTAGGGGCGACGGGCGCCCCGCGGGCGTCGCGTACGGCGCCCCGCACCCTCTCGGCTATCGGCCCTACGCGCCACGGGCGTCGCGCACGGCGCCCATGAACTCCTTCACCCGATTCACGTCGACCTCATTCCAGATGTAGCCGTCGCGCTTGAGGGCGGTTCCTACGATCGCTCCGTCGGCGACCGCCAGTTGCTGCGCCACGTTGGTCACGCGGACGCCGGTGTTCGCGAACACCGCCGTGTCCGGAACGGTGTCCTTGACGATCTTGAGCTGCTCCGCGGAGGTCTCGGCTCCCGCGGTGAGACCGGATACACACAGTCCGTCCGGTTCGGCGTTGAACACGGTGGACTTGGCGATGTCTGCAAGCGTGCGGTCCCCCAGGTAGGCCGCCGCCTCGGGAACGATGTTGAACAGCAGGCGTACGTCCTCGCCGGACACCGCGGCGCGATGACGAACCACCTCGCCGCAGTTTGTGTTCCAGATCCCGAAGTCGCTGCCGTACACGCCGGTAAAGATCTCCCGAACGAAGCGCGCCCCGGTGGCCACGGCAAGATCGATGCTCGCGGTGGGGTCCCAGAGTACGTTTACGCCAAAGGGGACCGTGACCATGTGCCTGAGCTCGCCGATCACGCGCGCCATCGTGGCGGTGGTAATCGCATGAACCGTTGTCAGGTACGGCAGGCTGGACTCGTTGGAGAACATGATCGCGTCCACGCCGCCCTCCTGGAGCGCCTCCACCTCCCGTGCGACGAAGTCCACGACGCCCTGTACGCCTTTTCCCTTGTCGTACTTGGGGTCCCCCGGCAGTGCCGGCATATGACACATCGCGATGACCGGTTTATCGGTCTTCAGTTCGTCCCGTAACCACTTCATTGTGACTCCTTCATGGTGTGTTCGCCGCCGTGTCCGGCGACGATGATGTTCACCGACTGCTCGTGCAGTGCGGTTTTGAGTTCGCCCTCCGGTGGCGCATCCGTTACGAGTACATCGATCTGATCGAACTCACAGATCTTGCACAGTTCAGTGCTTCCAAACTTGCTGGAGTCCACCAGCGCAACGACCCGCTCCGCAGATGCGATCATCGCGCGCTTGACCGCGGCGTCCTCCATGTTGAACTCGGTGAGACCGCCGGACGCGGACATGCCGGCGGCGGACAGGAACAGCGTTTTGAAATGAAACTGCGCGAGGGCCGCCTCGGTGAGCGCGCCGGTGAGGGTGAGTTCGCCGCGACGCACCTGTCCGCCGGTCACGATTACCACGTACGAGGGGTTCTCGCTGAGTTCGCTGCCGATCGTCATGCTCGGCGTGATCACGATCAGCCGGAGTCCGGTGGCGTCCCGGAGTTCTTCGGCGAGATACATCATCGTGGACCCCACGTCGATCGCGATGGAGTCTCCCGGTGCGCACAGGCGCACCGCGGCGCCGGCGATCGTCTGCTTGACGTCGGCCCGTTCGCTGTAGCGGGTCATGATCGCCGGCTCGAAACTCCGCTGCGTCTCGTGGATCGCGCCGCCGTGGGTCCGGCGGGCGTAACCCATGCGCTCCAGTTCCGCCAGGTCCCGCCGCACCGTCATTTCCGAGACTCCCAGCTCCCGGCCGAGCGCCGCCACACTGACGGCGTGGTGTTTCATCAGTCGCTGCATGATCTCGGAGCGACGTTCCTGAATGTTCATTTCGTGATGATTCTACCGCAGAGCGTGTGCGAACGCAATGATTACGATTGACGGGAGCTAAAACCGGGGTTAGGATTTTACTACAATTTTTAATAGACAGGTGACGACTACGATGCTGACCAGCCTACAGGATCCTCGAGACGATCAGATCGCGACCGTACTGGTGGACCACTCCACCGGTGTCACGGAGGGCGACCGGGTCATTCTCGTCATGCGCGAGCCCGAGGCGTTTCCGATCGCGCGTTCGGTGGCGGCGCAATGCACGCGACGCGGGGCCTACGTACAGACGCTCTTCTACTCGACCGAGATGCAGGGCGACGTCCTGCGTCTCGGTTCCGATCGACAGGTGGAGTGGGTGCCGGAACTCTGGCAGCAGGCGATGGAATGGGCCGATGTCTGCATCGACCTGCGCGGGTTTCGCAACCGGCACGAGTACGACGGGATTCCCACGGAGCGGGTGACCCGCATGCGCAAAGCCGAGGGCCGGATCTCCGCCATGCGTACCGCGCAGACACGGTGGACACTGTTGCGCATACCGAACGAGGCGTTCGCCCAGCAGGCGGGCAAGCCGATGCGGGAGGTTTCCGACTTCTTCTACCGGTCCGTGCTTCAGGACTGGGAACAGGAGGGGCGCGCGTACGAACGGTTGCGCGCCTCTCTGGAGGGGACGCGGGATGTTCGCATCGTCGGAAACGACACGGATCTGACGTTCTCGACCGCCGGGCGCCGGTACATCGTCGACGACGGCCGGATCAACATGCCGGGGGGCGAGGTGTTTACCGCTCCGGTTGAAGAGTCGGTGAACGGAACGATCGCGTTCGAGCACCCGGGTGTCTTTGCCGGTGTCTTCATGGACGGGATTCGTCTCACGTTCCGGGACGGCGTCGTGGTGGACGCAACCGCCGCCTCCAACCAAGGCTTCCTCCACCAGCTGCTGGATATGGACGACGGGTCCCGCCGGGTCGGTGAGTTCGGCATCGGCACCAACCGGGAGATGGACTTTTTCACCAACGACATTCTCTACGACGAGAAGATTCGCGGCACGATTCACATCGCCCTGGGGCGGTCGTACACCGAATGTGGCGGCGTGAACCAGTCCTCGTTGCACTGGGATATCGTCAAGGATCTTCGCGAACAGGGAACGGTATATATCGACGGCGAACCGGCGTTCGAATCGGGCGCCTGGCACGTCCTGTCGTGACAATTCAGAAAGACGACGCAGGAGGCGGCATTGATGGCACAGTATGTACTGGGAATCGACGCGGGAACCGAGAGTTTTCGCGCCGGGGTGTACGACAAAACGGGACGGTGTCTCGGATTCGGGGTAAGCGCCAACGAGAACATCCATCGACACCCCGCGTGGGGTGAGCAGGACATCGGTCGCTGGGAAACAGCGCTGGTGGAATCGATACGGGGCGCACTCGAGGCGTCACAGGTCGACCCGAAGGATATCGGCGGAATCGGCCTCGACGGGACGAGCTGCACGGTCGTCTTTCTGGACGCGAACGGCACGCCCCTGCGCGACGCGATCATGTGGATGGACATTCGCGCGGCGGGGGAAGCCGAAGAGATCGCCTCCACCGGTGACGACGCGCTGGAGTACATCGGACACGCCAATCTCTCGGCGGAATGGTTTCCCTGCAAGGTGCTGTGGACCAAGCGCAACGAGCCGGAGGTCTACAACACGGCCGCCACGATTTTCGAACAGACCGACTGGATGGTGTATCGCCTGACCGGTGAGATCACCGGCAATATCAACACCGCCACGGCACGCTGGTTCTACAACGACCGCAAGGGCGGCCTGCCGATGTCGCTGTACGAGCGTATCGGGCTGGGCGAGATCCAGGAGAAGGTTCCGCAGCGAATCCTGCGCATCGGCGAAAAGGCGGGCGGCCTCACCGCGGAGATGGCCAAAAAGACCGGCCTTCCGGAGGGAATTCCGGTCGCCGGCGGCGGTGCGGACGCCTACATCGGCGTGATCGGGGTCAACGCGCTCCGCGCAGGGAAAATGGCGCTGATCACCGGGTCGTCGCAGTTGCACATCGGTGTGTCGCCGATCGAGGTCCACACCAAGGGGCTGTTCGGAAGCTTCCCCGACGCACTGCTGCCGGGGCTCAACTTCGTGGAGGCCGGTCAGATCTCCACCGGCAGCGTCCTCAAGTGGTTCCTCTCCAACTTCGTCAACAGCGAGATCGAGGCCGAGGCCACACGCACCGGCGGGTCGATATACGACGTGCTCAACGCCCGGGCCGCCGCACTCAGTCCGGGCAGCGACGGCCTGGTGGTGCTGGAGCACTGGCAGGGAAACCGGACGCCGTGGGTGGACGCCAACAGCCGCGGGGTGATTCGCGGGCTCACGCTCAGCCACACCCCGGCGCACGTATACCGCGCGATCATGGAGTCCGTCGCCTACGGCACCGAGATGATCATTCGTCGCATGAACGAGGCCAATTTCGCGATCGACGAGATCATCGCCTGCGGTGGCGCTACCCAAAGCGACCTCTGGATGCAGATTCACGCGGACGTTACCGGCAAGCCGATTTCGATTCCCACGGAACAGCAGGCGGTCAGTCTCGGCGCGGCAATCACCGCGACGGTGGTGGCGGGCCTGTACGAGAGCATTCAGGAGGCGGCCGACGCGATGGTGACCGTCGCCAAGCGAATCGAGCCGATTCCCGAGAACACCGAACGGTACCGTGCGTATGTGGATCAGTACGACGCCACCTACCACGCACTCAAAGACCATTCCCGCAAACTTGTGGAAACCGTCAACGCACGGGAGAGGAAACAATGATGGAAAAGACGCTCAAAATCGAAGACGCAACGGAATCGACGGTCGCCCGCTACGGTGACCTCCTCACGAGGACCGGGAAAGAGCCCGCCGCCGACAACGAAACGTTTGCGTTCTGGAACGACGTGTCGGTCGGACGCTTTGACGGCGCCGCATCGTTCGGCATGGTGTACACCAAACCCGGCGAGATGCACGTTCCGATGCTGGAACGCCACGTGCGGACCACCGAGACGCTGGTTCCGCTGGACGAGGATATCGTACTGGTCCTGGCCGAACCGACGGCGGGCGACACGCCGGATCTGGACACCGCCCGCGCGTTCAGGGTGGTCCGGGGCGAGGGCATCACGCTCAAACAGGGGACGTGGCACTACATCCCCATGGTGCCGACCGGGGGCGACGCGCGCACTCTGGTGGTGTTCCGTCAGGGAACGCCCGCCGAGGACCTGGAGGTCAGGGAGTTGGCGGACGCGTTCGGCACAACGATCCGGGTTGAGCGGTAATGGGGCCGGACCGCACGGGGGCCCCGTCCCCCGTCAGAGGCTTCGTTCACCGGGACGAGGGCTATCGCTGGAACGAGGTGGCGGTGAAGGAGTATCCCGCCACCGGGACGGTGTCCAGGAACGTCACAAAGCAGGTGCTGTTCGAAGCCGACGAAAACCTCCCGGCGGAGCTGCGGTACTTCGAGGTCTCGCCGGGAGGCTACTCCGCCCTGGAGCGGCACGAGCACGTCCACGCCGTTCTCATCCTGCGGGGAACGGGAACCGCCCTCGTGGGTGACGAGGTGCGTCCTGTCCAGGAGCACGACCTCGTGTACACACCGCCCCACACGTGGCACCAGTTTCGCGCGGCACCGGACGCCCCCCTGGGGTTTCTCTGTTTAGTAAACGGGGATCGTGACCGGCCCTCCCGACCGACGGCGACGGACGTTGAAGATTTGGAAAAAAACCCTGTTCTGAAAGGAGTCATCAGATATTAGTCCATCCTGTCCGGTGGGATGGTCGTGAGCACCGAGAGTGGCGCGCAATAATTGCCACGCCAAGAAAATTTTTCGTTGACAGCAGGCAGTTTCGTGCTAGAATTACTAAAACTAATTTTAGTAAATGTTTATAGAACGGGAGTTCGATGATGATGAAGAAGTTCATTAACAAGCCGGAAGCTTTTGTTGACGAAATGCTGGAGGGAATCCTCGCCGCGCACCCCGATCAGCTGCGGAACGTGGCCGACGATCTGCGGTGCATCGTGCGGGCGGACGCTCCCCGGACAGGCAAGGTTGCCCTCGCCACCGGCGGAGGGTCGGGCCATCTCCCGCTGTTTCTCGGATACGTGGGACAGGGAATGCTGGACGGCTGCGCCGTGGGCGGCGTGTTCCAGAGCCCCAGTTCGGAACAGGCGCTGGAAGTCACCAAGGCGATCGACGGCGGCAAGGGCGTTCTCTACATCTACGGCAACTACGGCGGCGACATCATCAACTTCGACATGGCCGCCGAGATGGCGGAGATGGAAGATATCCGCGTTGAGACCTACGTGGCCGGCGAGGACGTTGCCAGCGCGCCAAAGGGCGAGGAGGGCAAACGCCGCGGTGTCGCCGGGATCTTCTACGTCTACAAATGCGCCGGCGCAAAGGCTGAGGAAGGCGCCGACCTGGATGAAGTGAAGCGGGTCGCCGAGCTCGCCGGCGCCAACGTGCGCACGATGGGCGTTGCGCTCTCCCCGGTGATCGTGCCGGAGGTCGGAAAGCCCTCGTTCACGATCGGCGACGGTGAGATGGAGATCGGCATGGGGATCCACGGCGAGCCGGGTATCCGCCGCGGGAAGCTGCTCACCGCCGACGAAGTCGTGCAGGAGATGATGGACCAGATCATGCCGGACCTGCCGTACGAAAAAGGCGATGAGGTCTCGGTCCTGATGAACGGTCTCGGAGCCACTCCCAAGGAAGAACTCTACGTTGCGTACCGCAAGGTCGCCGAGATTCTCAAGGGCAAGGGCATTTCGGTGGTCAAAGTCTACGTCGGTGAGTTTGCCACCTCGCTGGAGATGACCGGCTTCTCGATTTCCATGCTCAAACTGAACGACGAGCTCAAGGGCCTGCTGATGAAAGGCGCCCGGACTCCATTCTTCGAGCAGGCGGCGCTCTGACCATGCTGACGATCGAGACTGCCAAGCGGATCCTGCACACGCTGAACGAAACGATGGCGCAGAACCAGGACCGTCTCATCGAGATCGACAGCGCGATCGGTGACGGCGACCTGGGTCTCACGATGAGCAAGGCGTTCCGGACGGCGGACGAGCAGATGGCGGACGCCGACGAGGACGACCCCGGAATGCTGTTTGCGAAAGCCGGGATGGCGATGGCCAAAGCCGCGCCGTCCACCATGGGGTCCCTGGTGGCAACCGGATTCATGAAGGGCGGCAAAGCGGTCAAGGGCACGCCCGATTGGGATGCAGCGGACGTTGCCACGTTCTTTCGCGCCTTCGCCGACGGGATCATGGAGCGGGGCAAGACCAGGCCCGGGAACAAGACGATCGTCGATGTACTTGATCCCGTGGCGACGGCACTGGAAGAGGCGGCGGGGCGCGGTGCCGATCCCGCCGGTGTGGCGCAGGCGGCGACCGAGGCTGCCGCGCGCGGAGAAGAGGCGGCCCGGAACATGACCTCGCAACACGGCAAGGCGGCGATCTACCGGGAACAGACGGTGGGAAAGCAGGACCCCGGTGCCGTCGCCGGAATGCTGATCATCCAGGGGTTCTTCTCCGTTTTTTGAACTGGGTGTAACGGTACGGCCACCGACGGGCGCGAGCTCCCCGGTCCGTACCGAAAAAAGATTTTCCTTAAGGAGGGAAGTGTTATGCGGAAAACAGCGATACTGTTTGTCGTTCTTGCAACGCTGTTCGCGGGAATCGCGTTCGCCGGTGGCCAGGGAGAGCAGGCGGCTGGTGGAGACCAGCAGTACCAGATTGCGATGGTCGTCAAAGTCGAAGGTGTTGCATGGTTCGACAACATGCGCCTGGGAATCCAGCGCTTCAATGACGAACACAGCGACGTGCGTGCGTGGCAGACGGGAGCCGACACGGCAGACCCGGCGGCGCAGGTTCGTATCGTGGAAGACCTGATCGCTCAGGGCGTGGACGCGATTCTCATCGTACCCAACGATCCCGAGTCTCTGGTTCCGGTCATCGAGCGCGCGCGAGCGCAGGGCATCGTCGTGGTTACCCACGAGGCCTCAAACATCCAGAACGCCGACTTTGACCTCGAAGCGTTCAACAACGCCGACTACGGCGCCCACATGGCGTCGATCATGGCGGAATGGATGGGTGGCGAAGGCGTGTGGCAGCCGTTTGTCGGACACCTGACCTCCACCACCCATAACGAGTGGGTCGACGGCGAAGAGGCGTTCCTGGAAGAGAACTATCCCAACATCACGACGGCAAACAGCCGCCAGGAGGACCAGGAAAACCAGCAGATGGCCTACGAGCGCTCACTGGAGCTGCTGCGTTCCAACAGCGACATCCAGGCGATCATGGGAAGCGCCATGTCCACCGTGCCCGGCGCCGCACAGGCGATCGAGGAACTCGGTCTGGTCGGTGAGGTAGCCGCGTTCGGTACGTGTCTTCCGTCGGTTGCCGGTGACTACATCGAAAGTGGCGCCGCGCGGTCGATTCACTTCTGGGTTCCCGCCGACGCCGGGTATGCGGCAGCCAGCATCGCGTACAGCCTGCTGAAGGGTGAGGACATCAGCGAGGGTATGGATCTCGGCGTTGCCGGTTACGAAGACGTCTCGATCCAGCACAACGATGCCGGCGTACCGGTGGTGTACGGCCAGGCGTGGCACGACGTCAACGAGGACAACCTCGACGACTGGCGCGATGCCAACGGTGACTGGGAACTCTAAGCGCACGGTACTGCCGGAACGGCAGTAGACAACTGACAAACCCACCCGTCCGCCGCACGGCGAACGGGTGGGTTTTCGACAGACCACACACAACAGCACAGTCGATCGCCTTCCGGAGCCGAGGCGCGATACCAGGAACCATCTCTGGTGCGGAAGACTATTGAGGAGATCACGCCGATATGGCGGAACCAATACTGGAAGTCAGAAACATTAGCAAGTCATACGCGGGTGTGCAGGCTCTCCGTGACGTTTCGATGTCGGTCGCACCGGGGGAAGTCCGGTGTCTCGTCGGGGAAAACGGATCGGGAAAGTCGACGCTTATCAAGACGATCGGCGGAGCGGTCGTGGCCGACGCCGGTGAAATCGTGATCGGAGGGACCTCGTTCGGGTCGTCCGTTCACCCGGTGGAAGCGATTCGCCACGGCATCCAGATCATCTACCAGGACTTGAGTCTGTTCCCGAATCTCTCCGTTGCGGAGAATATCTCCCTCAACGGAATGATCGAGCAGAGCCGGCGCCTCGCCAACTGGAAAGAGATGCGCCGGATCGCGCAGGACACGCTCGACCAGCTGGACGAAAACATCGATGTGGACATGCCCCTGGATCACTGCTCCATGGCACAGCGCCAGATCGTGGCGATATCGCGGGCGCTTACGCAGGGGGCGAAGCTCATCATCATGGACGAGCCCACCTCCGCCATAACCGCCGAGGACGTGTCGCGACTGTTCAAGACGGTCCGGCAGCTCAACGCCCAGGGTGTGGCGATGGTGTTCGTCAGTCACAAGTTGGACGAGGTCTTCGAGATCGCCGATACGGTGACGGTCCTTCGCGACGGGCAGAAAGTCGGTGACTATCCCGCCCAGGAGCTGGACGAGGACAAGCTGACCTTTCTCATGAGTGGCCAGAACCTCGAGTTCAAGCCGTTCACCTTTGACCCTGAGGCCGAGGGAGCGCCACTGCTCCTGGAGACGCGGGCGCTCAGTCTGCGCGATCAGTTTTCCGATGTCGATCTGAAGATCTACGGCGGAGAGGTTGTCGGTCTCACCGGTCTTGTCGGTTCCGGACGCACCGAGCTGGCCCTGTCGTTGTTCGGTCTCAATCCGGCGGATCACGGAGAGATCCTGGTCGACGGGAAGCCGGTGAAGATAACCGGACCGCAGGACGCCAAGCGCTACGGCATCAGTTACCTGCCGGAGGATCGCCACGGGCAGGGACTCTTTGAGGACCAGACCATTGCCGACAACGTGGTCGTTACCGTGATCGACCGGTTGCGCGAGTTTCTGGGGCTGGTGGACAACCGGAAACGGGAAGGGGTGTGGCGCCAGTGGATCGAACGACTGCGCGTCAAGACGCCCAGCGCCCAGAACATGGTATCGACGCTGTCGGGCGGAAATCAGCAGCGGGTCGTGCTCGCCAAATGGCTGGCGCCCGAACCGCGGGTGTTTATCCTGGACGGCCCCACGATCGGTGTCGATGTGGTTTCCAAGGCGCGCATCCACGACGTGGTTCAGGAGCTCGCCCGCTCGGGAATCGGGGTGCTCGTCATTTCTGATGAGGTAACCGAGATCATGCAGGTCTGCAGTCGCGCACTTGTGATGCAGGAGGGCCGTATCGTTGCGGAGTTCAAGGACCTCCAGTCGGTTGACGGAAGCGAGATTTCAAAGGTGATCGCACGGGAAGAGAACGCTGAGGTGGTGTCGTGATCGACGTGAACAAGACTGGTCGCAAGCTGCTGCAACGGCACGAGACGTACCTGGTACTGCTGATACTCGTGTTCTCGGCGATAATCGCGAACGCCTCGGACGCGTTTCTCACCTCGGGAAACCTCCTGAGCGTGCTGCGCGGCGGTTCCGGTATCGGAATCCTTGCGGTGGCGTTTTTCGTTGCCCTGATCGGGGGAGGGATCGATATTTCGTTCCCCGCCATCGCGATTTCCGGTCAGTACATCGCGATCCGGACGATGCTGGCCCTCCAGTTGGACAGCATCGGAATCGCGTTTCTGATTTCGATTACGGTGGGTATCGTTTTTGGCCTGATTAACGCGTTCTTCATCACGCGGTTCAGGATCCAGGCGATGATCGTAACCCTGGCGACCTCCAGCCTCTTTCACGGGGCGCTGCTCGAGTTTGTGGGGACCGATTCGGTGAACGTCGGTCGACTGCCGACCTCGATCACCGACTTCGGGCGAATGACCGTATTTCAGTTTCAGACCGCCGAGGGGCCGCAGGGCCTGTCGATATTCGTCGGAATCCTGGCGGTGGTGGTCCTGGCAACGTGGTTTCTGCTTCAGCATACGATGCTCGGGCGTGGAATCTACGCGATCGGTGGCGACGCCGAAGGAGCCAAACGTGCCGGGTTCAACGTGACCCGCATCCAGTACTTCATTTTCGGGTACGTCGGGTTTCTCTCCGGCATCATGGGCATCATCCACGTCGCGCTCATTCGCTACGCCCACCCCGCAAACATCGTGGGAGACAACACGCTCCTTCGGGTGATCGCAGCCGTCATTCTCGGTGGAACGAGCATTACCGGTGGTCGTGGGACTCTGACCGGGACGATGCTCGGTGTTCTGCTGATCGTCCTGGTCGACCGGCATCTGATCATGCTGGGCGTGCCACCGGCGTGGACCAATTTCTTCGTCGGAGTCGTGATCGTTGTCGGTGTCGTGGCTACGCACCTGCGGATGAAGTTCGAAAAACATCGTCGGGGCGAGCTCACCGTTGAGCGCGCGCACTGAGTCGGAGGGAAACAGCCGTGACTGCAAAACGCTCAAATAACGTAACCTTGCTGATCCTGTTCGTGGTGGTGACCGCCGCCGCGGTGATCGCCCTGCCGGGGCAGTTCCTGAGTGTCGGGAATCTGCAGAACATGATGCGCAACCTGCCGGAGTACGGACTGCTGGCCTTCGGCGTGATGCTGGCGATGACGATCGGTGGGATCGATCTTTCGGGAGTCTCGGTTCTGAGTCTCTCGGGGGTCGTTGCCGCGCTGATTCTCTCCCATCACGAGGCGATGGGACTGCCGCCGTGGGTCGTGATCGCGCTGGCGATCGCCGCCGCCATTGGCACCGCGGCCCTGTGCGGCCTGATCAACGGGTTGGTCATCTCTGCGGCGGGAGTTCCCGCCATTATCGCCACGCTGGGGACCAACGGGCTGTACTTTGGACTGGCGATCGGACTTACCGACGGAAGCAGCGTCGGCGGCTTTCCGTTGGAGTACATCCGCATCGCGAACAGCGCGTTCCTGGGAATACCGATCCCGTTCTGGATATTCGGTGTTGTCGCGCTGGTGCTGGGCGTTCTCATGGACCGGACAGCACTGGGATTCCAGATTCGGATGCTGGGTGCAAGCCCCATGGCGGCGCGCTTTTCCGGGTTCAGCAACCGGGCGATTCTGGTGAAGACCTTTGTGATCATCGCGGTACTGGCGGGCATTTCCGCGGTCATTCTCACATCGAAGGTCGCGACGATGCGCCCGAACTACGGACAGGAGTATCTGCTGCTGGCGGTGCTGCTCTCCGTACTCGGGGGCACCAACCCTGACGGCGGTTTCAGTTCCGTCCTCGGCGTCGTCCTGGCGATCCTCACCATACAGGTCATCGCCACGGCGTCCACATTCATGGGATTCACCCCGTTCTTCCGGAACTTTCTGTATGGCCTGATGTTGCTTGGGATCATGGTGACCCACTACTACCGCAACACGGGCAGACTGGGAGAGCTGGTGACTCATATCAAGAGAAGGTTTCGACCGATAGAAACCGAAGAGCGATAGGAGATTGCAACATGAAGTATCGACGACTGGGAAACAGCGGAGTCATTGTCAGTGAAGTTGCCCTCGGAACGATGCAGTTCGGGCAGAAAATGAACATGGGAAACCTTGACCAGAAGCAGACCGACGAACTGGTTGGGTTTGCACTGGATCAGGGCATCAACTTCATCGACACCGCCGATGTGTACAGTCAGGGCGAGAGTGAAGAGTTCGTTGGAAACGCGATCAAGGGAAAGCGCGAGGAGCTGGTGGTTGCCACCAAATGCCGTCTTCCCATGAGCGACAATTTCAACCGAAGCGGCGCCACCAGGCTGAACATCATGCGTGGTGTGGAGAGCAGTCTCAAACGACTCAAGACAGACTATCTGGACCTGTATCAGCTCCACGGATGGGACAGCAACACGCCCCTGGAGGAGACGGTCAGGGCGATGGACGATCTCGTCCGTCAGGGCAAGGTGCGGTACATCGGATTCAGCAACTACCTGTCGTGGCAGGGTGCCACCGCGATCTCGCTGCAGGAGCGTCTGGGTCTCAACCGGTTTGTAACCGCGCAGATGTACTACAGCCTCGTGGGACGCGGACTGGAGTCCGATTTTCAGTCGATGGCCGAGTACCACAACCTCGGAATCCTGGTCTGGAGTCCGCTGGCCGGCGGTTTCCTGAGCGGCAAGTACGAGCGCGGCAAGCCGGCGCCGAAGGGCACGCGATTCGGTGAGAACGGGAACTTTGTCCCCTTTGACAAGGAGTATGGCTACGGCGTGCTGGACGCCGCCCGAAAGGTCGCCGATCGGCACGGCGTGAGCGTCGCCCGTGTGTCGCTGGCGTGGCTCCTGAGCCGTCCTGCGATATCGGCGGTGATCATCGCCGGTCGCAAGAAGGAGCACCTCGCCGACAACGTCGGTGCCGTGGACCTCGAGCTTACCGCACAGGACCTGGACGAACTCGACAAGGCGAGCGACCCCGGTACCCCGTATCCGCAGTGGATGGTGAAGCAGCTGGATGTTGCCGAAGACCCGCGGCCGAAAGTCCTGTATCCCGAACGGTACGCCGACGGCTCACCGTGGACGGATCGCAGAGATTACGGCTGGGACGGCTAAGGCGATCCCGGCTTATGAGAAGAAGGCCCCACACCCGTGGGGCCTTTTTTTGTGTTCGTTGGGTTTACGTGTTTGAGGGAGTAGCGGCGTGCAGGTTCTTCACGCTGGCACGTTCCATCAGGGTTCCGCCGACCACGATCTTCACGACCGGCGCGTCCCTGTTTTCGATGCGGTGAATGAGGCGGTTGACCGCAGCGTTGCCGATTTCCCACTTGGAAACACGAACGCTGGTCAGCGGTGGGTCGAGGAGCGCCGATGTGGGCAGGTCGTCAAAGCCTATGACCGAGACGTCCTCCGGTACCCGGTACCCGGCCTCGCGAATCGCCTTGAGCACGCCGAACGCGATGATGTCGTTGGTGCAGAAGAGTGCCGGGGGGAGCGTTGCACCATTGGCGATGGCGCTTCGCATGTCCTGGTAGGCGCCATCGAAGGTCGAATCGCAATCGTAGATGTACTCCGGATGAATCGGGAGATCGAGGGCGGTCATCGTTTGAAGAAAACCGGAGTGGCGCAGCTGGAAGTTGCGCGTCTGGACCGACGACCGGACCATTCCGATCGTTCGATGCCCGTTTTGCACAAAGTGCTCGATCGCCCGGTAGACCGAATCCTGGTTGTTCATGTCCACGAAATCGAAGGGAAGGAAGTCGATGAACGTGTCGAGAAACACAACCGGAAGCCGATTGCCCTGAAACGCGTTGATATCGTCACGACTGAGCTCCGTACCCAGCACGACCGCCCCCGAAAGATCCGAGCTGTCGCCCAGGCTCTCCACGATGTCCTCGATCGGCGTGCTGTCAAACGTGGACACCTCGATCTTGTAGTTCTGTGCCCGGGCGCCGCTGGTGATCCCGTCGATGTAGTCGGAGATGAAGACGGTGTGATCCCGGTTGACGGTATGACCGTGCCGCGAGATTTTGAGAAACCGGATCGTCCCCGCCGTTGTTCCGCTCCGGTCGAGCGGGCCGCCTCCCTGCCGCTTCTCGTAGTGCAGTTCGTGGGCGAGCTCGAGTACCCGGTCGCGCGTCTCTTTTCCGACGCCGGGTTTGTTGTTGAGGACGAGGGAGACGGTAGCAATCGATACGTCGGCCAGCTTCGCGATGTCTCTAATTCTTGGACGTACGTGCATTTATTACAGACTATGTCCTTTGCCGGTACCTGTCAACTAAAGTTTAGTTAATACGAAGGCGGTCGGGGCGGTCCGTGCCGGGCATGCGGCCGGCTATTTCACTAAATTTGAACCCAAGCGGCGGCCGCCCACGATTGACCCCGCCCGGAATCGAGCAAACCCTGCCCCCGCGCCGGACAACTCGGCGGAAAAACCGATGTGGATTGGCTGAAAACGGTGCAGGTGCGACCGCTGGAACGTCAACTCGTACACCCTGATCGACAATGCGACGAAAGTGGTTGGCGAAGGAAGCGGAACACACACGTTCTCGACGACGGTTACAGCGAAAGACTGGGGCAGTACCGGCGATTTTCAGGTGTATGTGAACATCTCCGAGTATCCCCATCCCGATTCCTGGTCACCGTTCGACTCCGATAGACAGACGTTGACCTTTTAGCTGACAGGGTCGGGCCCTCGCCGCGTCGGGGCTACCATTCAACGGGCCGATAGCCTCTGCTCGTCCCCCTGGAGGAGCTCCCCGGCGCGACGTTCGATTTCGCCGATCGCTACAAGTGTACTGGAGATCTCGCGCTGTTCGTCAGTCGATGGCGGGGAACGGTGGTCGATGATCGCACAGATTCGCGCGTACCGTGCGGCGGATTCGCCGAGCAAGTCGGCCACGTCCAGGAGGTCTCGGTCGTGGGAGAATCGGGAACGGATAAATCGCGCGTTGTCCTCCCGCGTGTAGCGTCCTGCATCCATCCAAAGGTAGAGCACCTCGCGCCACGCCCATTCCGGAACGCGTCCGGCATCGATCTCCGCCGCGAGATTGTGGTACGCCATCTCTCCCTGAACGATTCGCATAAATACGCGCCCCCCAATGAGCATGTCGCCGTTCCGATGCCGGATCCACTCCGGGTCGCGGCGCGGTTCTGCCGGTTGGAACACGCAGAAATAGTAGCGCCGTGAGTATCCGTACTCGCCGGTGTGGGACAAGACTGCGTCCATGAGCGTGTCTGCAGCGATACGAAGCGGCTCCTCTCCATATGTGTTGCGGTCGGAGAACCCGGGCTCGTGGTACAGAAACTCGTCTCCCTCGTACCCGACGAGGAGCTCGGCGTGGGGAAAGAAAAACCGGTCGCCGGTGAGGATGCTGTAGTCGAGCGGAACGCGCACGGGGTACCCCCGGGAGAGGAAGGAACGCGCGGCGCGCATGGCAAGATCGCGATCGTTTGTTGCATAGAGGGTCCGCTCAAGTCCCAGGTATGGCGACGCGGTCATGAGTCCCATTTCCGGGTCGTACATCGGAACAAACGTGTAGAACGATCCCTTGTGGAAGGCGCTGTACGTGTGCCCCATGAGCCAGTTGAAATACTCGATCGGCTCTTCGATGCCGTGGTACGCCGCCACCATCTGCAGTATCGTCGATTGACAGTACACCTCGTCGTGCGAGATCCATGGTACCCCCGCGATTCGATGGTGGTTCGGCGGAGGAGGGATGAGTTCTTCCTCAAGATCCACCGGATCGTAGCTGCGCTCGAAATGGTCGTAGAACAGGTTGCTCGCCGGACTCACGCATCCGACCTGAACGAGAAGCGCAGCGATGATCGCGACGGCCTGCCCTCGCGTGGAACGCCGCGCCCCGGAGGCCGGTTTCATTCCTGTTTTCCCGCGTCCGTGACCGGGATGTACAGCGTGGCGATCGGCGTGCCCAGGTATTCGCCATCGCTGCACCCGAAGGTCCTGTAGTTCGCGTGAAAACGGTCGTCGTACACAATGAACGCCGGACCGGATGCCGGAACGTGCCCGACCTCGGCGATCCACCGTCCCCGGAGATACGCGATGATTCCGGAGGCGGCGTGGTGGTTGCGCTTGAGAAACCCGGCACGGGCGTAGCGTCCACCGGGAAGCGTTATCGCCGCCGCCTTGTCGCTCTGTGATTCACCCGCACCTTTAACCGCCACGTAGTAGTCGAAATCGATCCCGTTTCCGTGCATGTCGAATATACAGAACATTTGAGAGTCATCGTCCGACGCCAAATGGGAGAGGCGCCCCTCATCGTACACGTCGTGAAAGAACGGCGGTATTTCCCGCGCCTTCCGGTCCTCGCGCATCGTGGTCGTGATTCGAAACCCGACGCAATCGGTAGATGCCAGCTCCACAATCTCCGGTGTACCGTACAGCGTCTCCGGTACACTCCCGTCGCGTTTCATCGTGTTCTGTCGTTTCTGCATTCCCATTTCATACTCCTTTGGAGATCAATTGATCTCTTTAGACTCAAAATAATCATCGAATCCTCTCGACGCCTGCGAAATGGTACGCCACGTACACCGCGAGTTCCTCGTGGAACTCCTCCGCTGTTGGGCATTCTTTCGCGATTGTCACCAGCGCGTGTATCAGATTCCGAGTGAGGATTCTTGCCATCAAGCGCCGGCGCACGTAGCGCTCCGTGTGTTGCTCGATCGCCTCAACCATTTCAACACGTTTCGCGTCCAGATTTGCACCGTCCATCCGGGAAAAAAACACGATCATCCGTGAGCGGTCAGCACGGTACAGCGAGGTGAGTCCCTCGACCAAACCTCCGTGCTCCGCGCTCGGGCGACCGTCGGGGTGTTCGTGGTCCAGGAACGCGCGGCTGCTGCGGAGCGCCATCGACGCGAAATCGCCCATCAGTTCGTCCAGGATTTCGTCCTTGCTGGCGAAGTACTTGTACATGTTCCCGTAGGAGACCCCCGCGGCGTGGGAAATCTCGCGCGTCGTCGTGTTGCGGAATCCTCGCTCCAGAAACGCGGTCAGTGCAACGTGTAGGATTCGATTTCGGATTTCTGCGCGCTTCTGCCTCATAAGCGATCAACTGATCGCTTATTATTCAGCTGCCGCCGTTTCTGTCAATGCTGTTCTGCTGGCTGTATACAGGAGAATGTTGCAGACTCGATATCATCATTCGTGGGGACAACGAGTTGGCTCGCGCGTGCTGGCCGGCACCTGTAGCAATACCAAAGCGTTGCCGCAAAATCATGTCAATATTGACAGCGCCACGGTGACCCCACTACGCTGAACGATCACTGCGTCAGTCGCCAAAGGAGAAACCGGTGTTGCAGAGATTCGTTCGGTATTCCGTGGTGTTCGCGATGTTCCTGCTGTTCTCGGCATCAATCGCCGCCGACGAGAGGTCGGCGATTGAACCCGACGGTTTTGAACCGGATGGTCCGGCGAATCTGGTGTCTCTGACGGTGGATGGCGAGCCGCAACGGTGCTCTCTGCACGACGCGTCCGACAACGACTGGTTCGTCTTTTCCGTAGAGCAGGGCAACACCTACGAGATCGTCGTCACGCCGGAGGACACAGCGGCGAATCTCAGCATCGGCGTCTACGGGTTCGGCTGGACGACGTTCAGTTTTACGGGCACGGGAGGCGAGCCTCTGGTGATGGAAGACGTCGCGTACGAGTCGTACCGACCCAGAGTATTCGGGGACGGTTACACAGGCTACTACACGATCCAGATCCGGTCGGTGCAGTAGTCCATGTGAGGGTGCGCGGTGCCGGAATACCCGGACGTCGAGAACTACGCCTCCCTTTTGCGGTCAACGGTCGGCGGTCATCGCCTCCTGCGGATCTCGATTCGCCATCCGTTTCTCCTCAGAACCGTCGATCCTGACGCCTCGGCGTTTGCGGGAGCCGGTGTGACGGACGTGTGTACCGTCGCGAAGCGGATCGCGCTTGCCTTCGACGGAGATCTCTACGCCGCGATTCACCTCATGATCGCCGGACGCCTCGCGTGGCGCGACGAGGACCCGGTGCCGGATGGTGAGACCAGGAAGACCGTGTCGCCGCGTGCGTCGGGGCGGGGGAAAGCCACACTCGCAGAGTTTCGGTTCGACAACGGGGTGCTCTCGCTCACGGAAGCCGGCACGACGCGCCGGGCGTCGCTTCACCTGCTGCGCGGACGCGCCGCGCTCGACAAGCTCCACCCGGGCGGTGCGGACCCATTTGCCCTGACCCCCGCCGCATTTCTCGAGGTGCTGCACCGCGAGAACCGCACGCTGAAACGCGTTCTCACCGACCAGCGCCTCCTCACCGGAATCGGAAACGCGTACTCCGACGAGATCCTCCACGCCGCGCGCATGTCGCCATTCACGAGGTCGGCATCCCTCGACCTCGAGGATGCGGCTGCGCTCCTCGCGGCGTGCACCGGGACGCTCACAGAGTGGCGGAACCGCCTGCGCGACCAGTGGGACGGCGCATGGCCGAAAAAGGTCACCGCGTTCCGGCCGGAGATGGCGGTCCACGGCAAGTTTGGTGCCCCCTGTCCGCGATGCGGCACGCCGATTCAGCGAATCCGCTACGCGGAGAACGAATGCAACTACTGCCCCACGTGCCAGACCGGCGGCGTCATCTACAAGGACCGCGCGCTGTCGCGCCTCCTCAAGGACGAATGGCCGCGGACGGTCGCCGAGCTCGAGGAACGGTCGAGGGGGTAGCAGGGTCGGGGGGGATGAAGAGATGCATCGTCGATGCCCAGAACCGCACGAGACGTTGCCCCTTGTGCGAATTCCAGTCCCGTCCTATGTCGGCGTGGCAGCGAGGTCCCAGGGCGATTCTCGTGTGGTGACTGAACCGGCATTCCAGCGGGCGGTACGACGCACCGACGATGGAGCAGCGTCCCTTTTGCAGGAACGTGCACCCATTCGAGGAATACTCCCTGAGTGCATAGAAGCCCTCGTTCCCCGCGAACGCCGGCGAAAGCACGGCGAACGATCGGTCCGGCGCCATCTCCATCATCATCCTGTGGGAAAGACCTGCAGCGATCGCCTCTCGTGCCTCGGCCACCAGCCACCAGCCCGGTCGCAGACAGAAGTAGCGGCACGTATCGCAGTCGCACAGTTCGGAGGGCGGATAGAGTGCGTAGAGCCCGGAGTGGGTTTTGTGTGGGGTCGTATTGGTCACCTCTTCTCTGCAACCAATCGCGGCATGTCACACGCCGCTCGACCATACATTGTCACGTCCCGCGCTTCGAATCAAGCACCGAACCCGGCACCACGTGTGGTGCGCCCGGCATGAGTCCGGTACAGTGGGCAGCGAGCATATGAGCGTGTTTTCACACCGGTTTCGGACACACGCCGTCCTGCAACGGCATCTGGACTCGCGGAGTGCACCCGCGATTACCGAATGCAAGGAGACGTACTGGGGGCGGACGGACCGCGTTGCGTGCCGGCTCGTTCACCGTGACCCCAACCAGGTGGTACTGTTTCACGCCCTCGACGCGTCCGCCGTGGTTGACGGAACGACGATCGGTCCACCGATGTTCACGATCGCGTTCTACTGGCGTGACCGTCCGTACAACCTCTACTGTTGGGTGCACGAGGACGGATCGCCTGTCGCGGTGTACTTCAACGTCGTTGCGACCCCGGGCTTTCGGCTGGCAGGAAACACACTCCGGTATCGCGATCTCGTCCTGGACGTGTTTGTGCGCAGGGACACCGCGCCGCGCGTGCTGGACGAGGCCGAACTCGCCGACGTCGATGTCCCGACACGAGAACACGTCACCGCCGTCGCCGAACGGCTTCGCGTCCAGGCCCACCGGGTTGCCGACAGGGCGATCGCGGGGCTTCCGACGTGGGTATTCGCGCCGGGTTCGGGGAACATGCGTGTACAATGACGTCATGGAGCGAAACGACGTCCACATCGAACCCCTCCGCGCCGAACACGCCGGCGAACTCTCGGCGATGGTGAACGCGGTCTTCGACGAGTTCGTCGGGGGCGGGTACAGCGCCGAGGGCGTTCGTACGTTCAAGGAGTATGTCGAATCGGATTCGATCGCCCGACGGCTGCAGGACGGCAATCTCATCTACGTTGCCGTTGCCGGTTCCCGTATCGTCGGGGTGATCGAGATCCGCTCACTGGACCACGTGTCCCTCCTCTTCGTCGTGAAGGAGTTTCACCGGCGTCAGATCGCGCGGCGACTGCTGGATTACGCGATCGCCGAGTGCAGGAAACGCAGCTCCACCTTTTCGGCCCTCACCGTCAACGCATCCCCCTACTCGGAGACGATATACGCCCGGCTCGGCTTCCGCGCCACCGGGAACCTCCAGGAAACCAACGGGATCCAGTACATACCCATGGAACGAGTCTTTGGCGAATCGATCGATAGGTCCACCGGTCGCCTGACCGACTCCGCGTGTTGCTGATACAATCGGTCTTATGTCGCGAAAGCTTCGTGTGGGAATCGTTTTTGGCGGGCGCTCAGCCGAACATGAGGTGTCGCTTCAGTCGGCACAGAATGTGATCGCGTACATCGACCGGACCCGATTTGAACCGGTCCTCATTGGAATCGGGCGCGACGGAAACTGGGTGTTGAGCCCTGCGGGGCAACCGTTTCTGGGCACGGAGAGTCCGGAGGTCGTTCGGCTCAACGATTCTCCCACCGATGTGGCGTTGCTTGCCGGAAAAACCAACGGCGCGCTGATCCGTCTGGAAACGCCGGAGTCGGTGGACCAGCTTGATGTCCTCTTTCCGGTGCTTCATGGGCCTACGGAGAGGACGGTTCGATACAGGGGCTGGCGCGGCTTGCGAATCTCCCGTGTGTTGGAGCGAACGTCCTGGGGTCTGCGATCGGAATGGACAAAGACGTCACCAAGCGATTGCTTCGCTACGCCGGTATTCCCACCGCGGACTACATAGCGCTCCGCCGGGCCGACTACGGTGCGGACACGGTCGCCGCGATTTCCGCATCCATCGGGTACCCCGCGTTTGTGAAGCCCGCGAATCTGGGGTCATCGGTGGGGGTGAGTCGGGTCGAATCGGACACGGAGCTCGAGCAGGCGATCGACGACGCGTTCGCGTTCGATGTGAAAGTGCTTGTGGAGCGCTCGATCGACGGTCGGGAGCTCGAATGTGCCGTGCTCGGGAATGATGCCCCCCTCGCCTCCGCGATCGGGGAGATCCTGCCGGCCCAGGGGTTTTACAGCTACGACGCGAAATACGTTGACGAGAACGGGGCGGTGCTCAGGATACCTGCGGAGTTACCCGACGCCGTCGCGGCGCGCGTTCGAAACACGGCGATCGACGCGTTCCGGACGCTCGAGTTGAGCGGGATGGCGCGCGTCGACATGTTTCTCACCGAGTCCGGGGAGGTGGTGGTAAACGAGGCCAACACGATCCCCGGGTTCACCAATATCAGTATGTACCCGAGACTATGGCAGGAAAGCGGAGTCAGCTACAGCGAGCTGATCTCTCGTCTCATCGACCTCGCCATGGAGGCGTACGATCAGCAGTCGCGACTGAAGAGTACGCGATAGTCGATCGTACGGTCGCGATCACGAAGCCGTTGCCGCCAGCATTCCCATCTCGGCCAGGCGATACGAGTACCCCATCTCGTTGTCGTAGAACGAGGTGAGTTTCACCAGTGTGTCGTCGCCGGCGGGTACGACCATCGCGTTGCGAGTGATCACCATGGAACTCCACGTCGAGCCCAACGCGTCGGCGCTGACCTCGTAGTCGTCGCCGACGTAGAGCACGGTTCCGAGTGCGCTGCGCGCGTTCATGGACACGGCGTGGCGGCGCAGTGCGTCGAGGACGGCGTCGGTGCCGTGTGCCCCGCGAATCAGCGTGACCGCTTCCACTACGGACCCGCTCGGCACCGGGACCCGGAGGCTGGTGCCGTTGAGGACGCCATCCAGGTGTTTGAGGACCTTTCCAACCGCCGTAGCCGCACCGGTTCCGGTGGGAATGATGTTTCCGAAGGCCGAGCGCGCCCGCTCGCTTCCGATGGCGTCCACCACGTGCTGTCCGTTTGTGGCCGCGTGTGTCGTTGCCATGAGGCCGGAGACAACGCCGAACTCGTCGTCCAGCGCCTTGATGATCGGCGCGT
>MDTD01192454.1_pt1 | contig 46325 bp, 42 predicted proteins | sample 811221 | NCBI WGS metagenome assembly MDTD01 (sample SAMN05326646, study PRJNA326480) | marine metagenome | isolation source: seawater | place: Pacific Ocean: South West | collected 2011 | reverse complement strand
CTTTGTAAGATCTGCCTTTATACGAAATTGGAACTTCATAAAATATATATTTTTTTTTTGCTAATTTAACTGTTATTTCTGGTTCAATGCCAAATGAGTTTTCTTTGATATCTATAGATTGAATTACTGTTTTTTTAAAGACCTTATATCCAGTTTCCATATCAGTCATATTTAGGTTAGTTACTATATTCGAACAAAAAGTAAGCAACTTGTTAGCAAGGAAATGCCAAAAAAAATGTAACCTCACATATTCTCCTCCAAAAAATCTTGAACCATATACTATGTCTGCATCTGTCTCGCTAAAAGGTTTTAAAAGTGCAGGATAATCTTTTGGGTCGTATTCTAAATCAGCATCTTGTATAAGCACAATGTCTCCTTCAACCTCTTGAATACCTCTTTTTAAAGCACCTCCTTTTCCAACATTATTTTCTAAGAAAAATGCTTTAATTTCTGGATTATTACTTGCTAAGTCTTTAATTATATCTTTTGATGAGTCAGTTGAGCAATCATCGATAATTATAATTTCTTTTTCATACAACTTAAATTTTAGAACTTTGTTAACTATTTTTTTGATTGTAAATTTTTCATTATGACATGGAATAATTACTGAAAGTTTCATATTTTTTTTATATTAGAATTTAAATAAGTAAATAACATTAAAAAAACAATTAAAGAAAATCCACCATAAAAATATCCTGCACCTCTTAAACTTTGGGTAATTACAATGGGTAAATAAAAAAATTTAAGTTCAATAGGTACTTTTTTGCTTATTAAAAAAAAGAAAAAAAACAAATATACAAAAAAAGCAAATATTCCAAATTCTACAATAAGTTTAACAAAATTGTTAGTACCATCCTTATTGTTATACGTATTTAGCATTTCAATTTTAGAAGGTTTTCTTTTATTAAAATATTCAAAAGCTTTATCATATCTATTTATGCCCCAACCAAATGGTTTCGCTATTATCGATTGTTTTGCTATGCTTAAAGCTTTGAAATAAACAGAGGAGGATAAATTTCCATGTGTTTGTAATATCTTTTTTAGGTTAATAGCAAATTTTTTATTAATATTCCCTACTGTTTCAATCTTAGAAAGTGAGGATGAAGAATTGTTTACATCATGTGAATTTTCTAAATTAGTTTGTAAGTATATTGGTACAAATCTTGCTCTACATTCTTTACTGGAGATTAAAATTAAAGAGAAGATAATAATTATTCCACTGTATGCAATTAAAGTATTTTTATTCAAATATCTTAAATTGAAAATTAATAAAATGACTGAACTAATTATAGTGCCTAACAAAAGTGTAGTAGAACTTTTAATAAAACATATTATAACAAAAAATATTGTTAAAAATTTTGTTAAAAAGTTTGATGCTTTATTAAAGTTAAAATATATTAAATATATAATTACACTAGGAGCAATCATTCCTAAATGAGAATTCTCTGGAAAGAGATATTCCTTAAATGATAACTTCATTTCACCAATTTTGTTATTATTTAATATTGATATGCTCTTTAAAGTACCATCTGAGTGATATTCATTATATGACTTTACGAGACCAAAAATGTCTGGAATTCCGCCACAAAAAAAAGGAACGTCATTTTTAAAATTAAAAAAACTAAATATAACCGAAATAAAAAAAATTAATAAAAATAACTTTATTATTTTCAGTATATTTTTATTAAAATTTTCAAAATAAAAAGAAGATATGACAAAAACACATGTTATAAATAAAATTCCAAATAAATTATATAACGTAAAATTTGTTTTTTCATAAATAATATTTAAAAATGAGTGCAAAATTATTACAGCAAAAAAAGAAGAAAAAAATATTAAGTTTCTAAAATTTTTGTTTATACATTCTTTTATTAATATAAGGCTGCAAGGTATCAGCAAGATTAATATAAAAAATCTAATTTGAAAAAAATCATATTTAACACCTGATAGAAAAATAAATGAAATAAATAAAAAATTTATTTGAAGTTGAATTGTATTTTCCGAAAAAAAATTTTTTTTAACTATATCAACCATTTATCCTCTCATTTCTTAAAAACAAATAAATTCCCAAGGGATAAAAATTCATCAAATTAATCCAATTATTAAAAAAATTACCATTAGTTGTTAGAGGCCATAAAACTAAGAAAAAACCTACTAATAAACATAATTCACTATCTGAAACTTTTTTAGAACTACTGGTAATATAAAAAATAAAATTTTTTATTAACAAGAATGAAATAAATAAGAATAACAATAATACATAAATAAATCCTAAAAGACCTGTTTCTGCTAGCAACTGGAAATAGAAATTATGAGGATGAGTGTTGCATGCTGAGACTTTTTGAATTTCTTTGTCTGGTGAGTTTTGAGGTTCCAAATCTAATAAGATATTCATTCTTTGGTATCTATGTTTTTTATAAATTTTTTTTACTACTCCCTCTTTATCAGAAAGATAAATATATTTTTTATCATTACCCAGAAAATTATATGAAAATAACTTATCATTTTTTTTTATTATATCATTTTCTGAAATAAAAAATTCATCAATCTCAATATCTCCAATATTTTTCCAAGATAAATTTATTTTTAAAATTGTATTATCAACTGTGGATTTTTTTTCTGGGTAAAATGTAATAAAATTTGGATCATCACAATGATATCTATATGACTTTGGTCCTTTGCCAAAAATTTTACTATTATTAAACATTTTTAAAGATGTTTGAAACATTGGATAATACTCTCTTATAAATATTTTATTATTTGATGTATCATTGTAATATAAATGTTCCTTCATTTGTTTTATATATCTATCAAATATAACTGGATTTATTGAAAGAACTAAAAATACCGAAGTTACAAGTAAAAATAAAAATAAAATTTTAGTTTTCCATTTAATGTTGATTACCAAAAATATTATCATTAAGCCAATTAGAGTTTTTATAAATGCTGCTCTTTCACCAGATAAAAGAATTAGAACTAAGCACAGCCCAATAACCAAAACACTTAATTTAGTTAATATTTTTTTATCTTTAAAATATAGCATAATACCAATTAGCAGTGGAAGAATTCTTGCAAGGTAACTTCCTAATATTAAATCCTCTTTAAAAAATCCAGAAATTCGATCTGGCCTATATTTTTCATAACCAAGCAAGTTTTTTTCATAAAAAAACTGGATGTATCCATCAAAACAGATAACAAAAATTGAAATTAAAAGTATAATAAATAAATATTTTAAATATTTTTTATTATTTTTTAATATTTCATAAACTGCAAATGGAAAAAGAATAAATCTAAAATAAAAAAACACATTTAGCTTTGTCTCTTCAAAATAAATAGAGTGGTAATGACTAAATAACAAAATTAAGTAAAAAATAAATAAAAAAATAAATAACTTATTTTTTAATAAATATAATTTTTTATTTTTATAAATATCAAAGATAAAAAATAAAATTAATATGTTTACTATTAATTCAACAATTAATGGCCCAATTACAAACGCTACAGGTAAAGAGGCTAATAGAATAAATTGAAAATCATAAATTTTAAATTTATTTAATGTAATCATTATTTTTTATATATAATATTCATATAACTCATTAAGTATTATTAGATAAAGTGAAATTATTAACTTTATTTTCCTATTACTTCATATTTTGTAAAAATTAGATATCCAAATCTTTCCTTTAAAAAATACTTGTCTTTAACTGAGTTTACGCAAATTTCCTCAAAATCATAGCATTTCCAATTTGTGGCACGATAAATACTTCGATCATCTAAATCAAAAATTTTTACAATTTTAGAATAATTAATTTTAGCTGCATATGGATTCAATAAATTTTGAGCACTAAAATTTTTCTTGTTATCAAAAATTAAAATCGAAAGAAAAAAAATTGCAAAATATTTAGTAATATTTGGGTTTATTTTTTTAAAAAATATATTGTAAAAAAATAAAATTGATAACAAATAACAATTTAAACTTATAATAGTACCCCAACCAAATCTTATTTCTGGAGCCTGAAACCAAATCAAAAGATTAATTAACAATACAAAAAAAACGTTTAAATGTATCTTTCCATCACTTAAATTTATGTTTAAAAATTTTGTGTATCTTTTGATTATAAAAAAAGATATCGATGTGAAAAAAATTATTACATAACTAATCTTTAGTAATGACGTATTTAACGCATAATCTTTAAACCAGGGCAAAAACCAATTAAATGTATGAATTGTATGGTTAAAATCGAGATAACGTAATCTTTCTCTTGTGTCTCGAGCAAAACCCTTAATTACATTTTTGTATGTCTCTATTTCATCTACACCTGGAGACCAAATTACATTTACACAAGTTAAATTTAATGGAAAAATCAGACAACCACTTATTAAGAAATTTTTAATTATCCAAAATATAAATAGTAATATTACATAAAAAATTAATTTTGTTTTAAAAACTTCGATTAAATTTTTTCTATAAAAAGTGATTAATATCAACAGTGGAAGAAGAGCTACACCTATATATGATAATTTTATAAAAAAACAAATTGATGAACTTAAAACCAATAGATAAAATGTTTCTTTTCTTTTCTTTTCCAAAAACATTAATAGTAAATAAAAACTTAGAATAAAAAAAACCATGCCAATCGTATCAACTTCAGGGTTGTGTAAATGATTTAAAATTATGCCATTCTGAAAAGGATGCAAATAACTGAAGAAAAACAAAAAACTTAGAGATAAAGCTAAGAATAAATAACTTAATGTTTTTTTCTTTTTTAAAATTTCATATGTTAAAAATGAAAAAGGAATTACGTTTAATGTGTAAATTGAATTAAATTCTTTAAATTTAAATTTAAATAATGATAAAAAATTAAACCAAAGAGAGTTATCGCCAAATCTTATCTCTAAATTTGATAATCCTAAAGAAATTTTATAATTATTTAGCCACTTTATTATTTGATGATGGTACATTGGAGAATCAACGTTTTCTCCATGAGAGTAAATAATAAAAATAAAAACAAAAATTAATACTAAATAATATACAAGATTTATTTTCATTTTTTTTTTAAAAATACTAAGTACGAATGAAAAAAAACCAATTATTACAATCGGATAAAAATAAAAATTTAATGGTAATATAAAATTGAGTATTAAGGACAAAAAGATTAAAAAAAATAGTCCATACAATAAATCTATATTGTGAATTTGATTATGCTTTTTTTTTAAGTAACTTTTGAAAATAAAACTATATCCAATGATAATTGTAATTATAAAAAAATTATAAAAAGTTGAAAATATCATTCAAAAATTTATTTATTTAATTCTAATTGATTTACCCTCGATTATTCTTTTTCCTCTCTCAGAATTTATATCAACCCAGCATAAAATCATTTTTCTAGAATCATAATAATTTTGTACTGCACCTTTAAAAAGATTAAATTCAAAAGCTGCTGATATTGCATGTTTTGGGGCACATATAGAATTGTCTTTGTACTCAATATTTAAAAAATCGTAATTTATTATCCATGATATTAAGTTAAACATTATTAATAAAGAGATAATTTTTTTATTAAAATCCTCAATTAGAATTAGATTTAAAAAAATTATAGCTGGCTGTAAATATGATTTTTCAGCAGGAATGTATAAGAACAAAGCAAAATTTGAAATAGTTAATATAATTAAAACTTTAAACTCTGAAGTTTTGTTGAATCTTGATTTGTACAAAAAATATAAAATTAAAATAAATTGAATTAATCCAAAAGCCATTATTGACTTATATGTAAATCTTGCAAAAAGCCCAAATAAACCTTGTTCTGTTGGCCTGGCAGCTGTAATCCAATCTAAGCTAAAACTATTATCAAACCATACAGGCAAATAAAATAACCCTCCAATTATAAAAGAGTTTAAGAATATTAACGTCCTTTTTTTATAATCTATATTTTCTCTAAAATTAAAAAAATAAATGAATAATAAAACAAATATAGTAAAATTTATCCTCGATCCAATTGCAAAACCAAAACCTAAAACAGCTAATTCAAAAATTTTTCTTGAAAAGAAAAATGTCCCTATGGAAAAAAATAAAAATGCCCAGGAATAATCCATAGGTTCTAGATTTTCAAAAAACAAAATAGGACTTGATAATGAGAGAATTAAAAACAATCTAAGCTTGTCTTTATTAAGTTTTTCTTGAAAAGAAAAATAAATAAAAAATAAACTTACTATAAGAAACAAATAAGTAACAGAATTTGCGGCAAAACTTCCAAAGAAATATGAGAGAAAGCCTATACCAATTTCCGGAATTGGATTACCTGTAAATCTAGAAGATACAAATCTGCCATCGGCTAGTCTAGCCTCAAAAACATAAACCATTGGAAGTGTGTCCTCGTCAGAACCATAACCTCCAATGTAACAAAGATATAAACCAAACAGAACAAATGATAAGATTAAAATACTTGATAGGTATTTTTCTATAAAAATTTTGTTCAATTAACACCTTTAATGTTTTTATAGTTTTTAACTAAATCGTTATAAGTTTCTATTATTGCTTTTTCAAAGCTAATTTTTGGTTTCCAGCCATAATTTTTAGCTATAGTGGTATCTAGCACTTTACTTTTTGTGCCATCAAATTTTGAGTCATTGTCAAATTTGATTTTGATATTCAAATCTAAAATTTTAACTATTTTGTTTGCGATAATTTTAATTGAATATTCTTTTGAGGTTCCAATGTTTATTAGTGAATGAGTCGTTTTTTTGTTAATAAAATAAATTATAGCATTTGCTAAATCTTCTACATAAATTATTTCTCTTTTTGGTCTACCTGTCCCCCAAAGGTTAATAAAATTTTTTTTCTTTATTTTTGCTTGATATAATTTTCTTAAAATTGCTGGAATAAAATGTGAACTTTCAAGATTATAATTATCACCTGGCCCAAATGTATTGGTTGGCATCAAAGAAATATAGTTTCTGTTATATTGATTGTTATAACTTTCACACATTTTTATTCCCGCAATTTTTGCGATTGCATAGGGTTCATTGGTAACTTCGAGTTTTCCAGATAATAAATAATCTTCTTTGATTGGTAATTTACTTTTTTTCGGATAAACGCAACTTGAACCTAAAAAAATTAGGTTATTAATATCATTAATATGACAACCATGAATAATATTTGTTTGGATTTGTAAATTTTGCCTTATAAAATCTGCTCTGTACTGGTTGTTAGCTTTTATTCCACCCACTTTTGCTGCTGATAAAATAACAATTTTTGGTTTATGTTTTTTTAAAAAATTTTCAACTTTTCTTTGGTCAAATAAATTAAGATTACGTCTTTCCGCGGTAATAATATTTTTAAATTTATTATCTTTTAATTTTTTTAAAACAGCTGACCCAACAAGACCCTTGTGACCAGCTAAAAAAATTTTATCATTTTTTTTAATCATCTTTAGATAAAATTTTTAAATCCTCTTCAACCATTTCTTTGGCAAGTTTTTCAATTGAAACTTTTGGTTTCCAATTAAGTAATTTTTTAGCTTTGTATGGATTACCAAGTAAACTATCCACTTCTGTGGGTCTATAATATTTTTTACTACATTCTATTATTAATTTGTTATTTTCATCATAAGCTTTTTCGTTAACACCTTTTCCTTTCCATCTTATTTTTATTTTAAGTTCTTTTGCAACTAAATTAACAAAATATTTAACGGAATATTGTTTGCCAGTTGCAATTACATAATCATCTGGTTTTTTTTGCTGAAGTATTAACCATTGAGCTTCAACATAATCTCTAGCATGACCCCAATCACGTTTAGCATAAATATTTCCTAGTACTAATTTTTTTTGTAACCCTAGTTTAATCTTTACTAATCCTAATGTAATCTTTCTAGTAACAAATGTTTCTCCACGTCTTGGACTTTCATGGTTAAATAGAATTCCATTACAAGCGAACATTTTGTAAGACTCTCTGTAATTAATTGTCATCCAATGAGAAAAAACTTTGGATACGCCGTAAGGACTTCTGGGATAAAATGGAGTTTTTTCAGTTTGAGGAATTTCAGCCACTTTTCCAAACATTTCCGATGTTCCAGCTTGGTAAAATTTAATTTTTTTTGACAATCCAGATGATTTTATAGCTTCCAAAATATTTAAACAACCTAGGGCATCTACATTAGCAGTATAATTTGGAATAATGAAAGAAACAGCCACATGTGATTGCGCAGCTAAATTGTATATTTCGTCCGGTTTTATTAAATTAATTAATCTATTAATTGAAACAGCATCAGTTAAATCACCATAATGTAGATGAAAAGAATTTTTTTCATTATTATAAATATGGTCAACTCTTTCAGTATTTAGTGATGAGGATTTTCGTTTTACACCATGAACTTGATATTTTTTTTTTAAGAGAAATTCAGCAAGATAAGATCCATCTTGACCAGTTATCCCAAAAATAAGTGCAATTTTTTTCTTCATTATTTTTAATTAAAGTGTTTTCGAATATAACCAAACAATTCTATATTTTCTATTTTATTTTTATGAATATTAAATTTTTTATTGTACATAACCCCATTACTTACGTGTTCACTAGTCGATTTTCCAGGCATCACATTATTAAGTATATTTAAAATAATTTTATCATCTGAAGATTTTATATTTGATTTTTTAATTATGTTAAAAACTCCTATATCATCTTTTAATTTTTTCAGATTGTATTTATTAATATTATTTCGATAATTTTTTAAATAAATATTAAATTTAAAAAATATCTTATTTCTATTTTTAAAATTTAATGGTATCCCTCCAATTTGTCCAATCAACTTATCCCCATCAAATGCATCAATGCCAATATAGTTGCCCATTGGGTTACTTCCATAAAGCCAGCTAAAGTACTCAATATTTTTTTTAAATCCTGGAAAACATCTTTTATACAATATCAAATATTCATTTAATAAATTTAGATTTGATATTTTGTAACTAATCATTGAGTGTTTTTTTTGAGATTAAACTAAACATTTTAATTAAACTAATATCTTAACGTATACATAAATCTCCTAAATAGAAAAATTTTTTTTTGAATACAAATAAAATATATATACAAATAGAATTGTTAAAAATATCGTTCCGAATAACAAATACGTTTGATGTGGTAGATAACCAAAATGAATAAATCTAAAAGCTATAACCTGTCCAATAAGCGATGAAAATATTAAATTATTTGATGATAATTTAAATGATATAAATTCAATATATGACCCAATAATTGATAATAAAAATATTCCTATAAATAGAATTAAATAAGAACCACTGTAGTATAAAAAAGCTAAAATACCTGGAAGCGTATTACCTTTTACATTTTCATATAAATCACTTGAAACTAAATTTTCTTCCAATCCAAAGGTTAATTCATAAAAAGTAGGGGTGTCTTTAGAAGCTCTTTCATTAAAAGATGAAAGTAAAAATTTTACATTTAACAAATCTTTTTTTGAAGTCACAGCCATAATGCCATCTACTCCCACCCATCTGTTGATGATTAAATACAATATTTCAGAATTTATCTCTTTTGAGGTCGCATATTTCTTTGGTAGTTCACTTTGAGTTTCAGATTTTGTTTCAGATTTTTTCTTTTCTTTATCAAGAACAAAGTCAACCGATTTACCAACATAAAAATAATTTGCTCTTATATAATTTACTGACGAAACAGATATATAAAATAAAAGAAATATTAATGTTACAGATTTTAGATAATAATTAAAATCGTTTGGAGTATCTGTTTTTTTTGAAAATTTATATATTCCATATAACAAAGCTAGAGCATTAAAAATCATCCCTCTACTCAACATTGAAAAGGATGTAAAAAAAGTCTCAAATAATATTATCACTGTACTTATAAAAAAAAATTTTTTGTAAAATTTAAATTCATAAAAAACTAAAGTTGCGGAAAATGCAGATAAACCAAATAACAGTAACCATTTAAATATTCCACTTACGATGAAATTTAAATCATAAATAGGCAATAAACCTTTTTGATAAATCTTAAAATAAAAATTTATAAAAGCTATAACAATGTAAAAAATGATAAATATTAACCAAATATTTTTTCTTCTATATGAAAATAGATTATTTTTAAAATTCTGAATATTTATTTTTAATGGATATTTAAACAAAAATACCTGTCTAAAATAACCGGATATAATAAAAGATGATATACCTATTTGAGAAACAAATAAAACCTCATCGAAGGCCTCTTTGGAATAATTAAACATTCCAACACCTTCTCTAAAGACTCCATCAGTGAAGACTATTGTGCAAGTAAATTTAAACCAAAAACCGAGCCAAAGAAGTAAACTAAAAAATGTTTCAAAGAAAATTGCATCCCTTCTAATAGCAAAGAAAATTAAAAAATTTGAAATGATTGAAAAGGTTAAATAATTTATTTTATTTGAACTATAATTTTGTGTTCCAAGATAAGTCAGTAAAAAAATTCCAATCAATATGAAGGATATAAAAAGTTTATATATAGTTTTATTTTTATTTTTAAATAAATGAGACATTTAAAAAAAAGTTCAGTTTATCTATTCCCATAAGACTTAAACTTATCATTTAGAGAGTAAAATGTTAGAGCGATTAATGATGCCACAAAAAAAGCAAATGATACACCGATTATACTTCCTAAATAATATAAAATTGGTATTAAAAAAGTAATAGAACTTCCGTATAGGATATCTGTTTGAAATAAATCAGATCTTACCTTTAATGAACTTTGAATTTTTTTATGTCTCAAATACATTGCATAACTCATGAAATAAGACCCAACTAGTGATATTGATACAGTAAATGATATGAATTCTAGGCTTAAATAATTAATTTTTTCACTATTAAAAATTAAAAAATAACTAAAAACGAACCATATTAAAATTAATACAAATGCTGCAAATAAAATATTTTTAAATTTTTTATTTAATTGAATTTTTTGTTTTATAAATGCAGGCCCTACTACTGAGTTAAATAAAGTGCCTGGAAATGACCCAACAGAAAAACATGCAAAAAATACACCTGCTATCGACTTATCAAAAGTAAAATATATCATCATTCTCCATGCAAAACTGCTAATTACTATTGAAAAAGAGGACAAAAATGCAATCGTTCTAATGTTCAATTGATAGAATAATTTATAATTTATATTAAAATTCTTTTCATGGAATTTATAATAATTCGCAATAATTGAAAAAACTAAGAATAATATATATCCAAAAATTATATACATTAAAAAATTAAAGTAAGAAAAATATAAACAAAACACTGATAAAATTAATGTGATTAAATTTACAATTGAATAAATTGTAAAAATTAGTGATTTTTTATTTACCTCTGATTTAACTAGACTCATTTCATTAATCCATTGAACTAGAATAAGTAATGAAAATAAAGCAATTAGATTTTTATTTTCAAAAGAAATAAATTGTAAAATAAAAACATAAGCAAGAATGTAAAAAATAATGGAAACAAAAATTCTATAAAATAAAGTTGAAAATGCATATTCAATTTTATTTTCTGATAAAATAATACTTCGTAAATTACTTGAAAATATTTGAGTTAAGGTTATCCAAAAACTTGTTACCAATCCTAACTCACCTGCTATTGAATAATGACCAAAAGCAACTAAAGCAACTACAATAAATGAAGTAAACATTAAATTAAACATGTAAGTTCCTGTTAAAAGTAAAAATTTAAAATTATTTAAACTAAATATTCTTCCTTGAGGGGTTTCATAAATATTTTTTTCTTCATAAGAATTATCGTACAATTGTTTATATTTTGTTGAAATTTTATCAATTGAAGTAATAGCCTCTACATTTTTATATATATCTAATCCTTTTTGTAATCTCTCTTCGAGAGTCCAATTTGATATCAATTCTATTTTTTCTTTAATACCTTCAATTGAAGTGTTGGAAGATATAATTGAGTCTTCAATTTGCTTAATTTCTATATTTTTATTTGCTAGACTTGGCAATCCATAAAGTGATGACTCTAAAATTGATAAACTTAAAACTTCGGATTTTGATAGTAATACATTCAGCCATGATTCACTTAATACGATTTGTTTTTCTTTATCAAATATAGGTTCTAAAATCTTAATACGAGTATCTGATCCAATTAATTCATTTAATAAATTTAAATATTTATTATCATCATGAATTCCATATATTTTTAATTCCCATTCATTGTCTAGATTCGCATCTCTAAATGCTTTAATAATTAAGTCTATATTTTTATGTGGATGAATTCTGCCAAAATAAACAAGTTGTTTTTTTTTAGCAGAAGTTTGAAGGTTGTTCTTTTTAAATGGTATTGGATTGTAAATTTTAGATATTTTAGATTTTGGAAAAAATTTTTTTATCGCATCTCTTTCCTGATCGGTAATAGAAACAAACAGTGTTTTGTCAGTAATCAAAAATTTAAAAAAAAATAAAAATATTTTTTTATATATAAATTTAAGAAGACCAGTGCTTTTTAATGCCTCTTGAAGTAACATTCCATGAGGATGAATAATGTATTTTTTGTAATTTAAATTACATATCAAAATTGACAATATTTGAATTGGAGCCCAAATACCATGAATGTGAATGATGTCAAATTTTGATATATTTCTTGTTAAATCTTTTATCTTAAAAAAGGTACTTATCCATGTTGATAATTCAATTCTATTAACATTTTTATCATTAAATAGTTCTTTTTCTGCTTTAGAGGTAAGTATGGAATATTCAAATTTATAAGATTGATACAAGTGCTTAGATAAGAATAAAATTAATGAAGCTATACTAAAATTTTTTTTTGTTAACTCATTAGTAATATGCAAGATTTTCATATAAATTTATTATAAAAATTCACTATAACTTTATTTTGTTTTCGATTAATCTCACAGTAGAAAAGTCAATGATAAAATATTATTATTTTTCTTTGATAATTCTTCTGTAAAGTATAACACGTGCTTCATAAATAATTAAATATTATGATCGATAAAAAAATAAAATATGTAAGTAAATTCTACAATAATATTGGTTGGGAAGAAAAAAATAAAAACACTCTAGATGCTACTTTATTTGAAGACCTCAGATTTAACGCAAAAGAGTATGTCTCAAAATGTAGAAATAGATTACAAAAATATATTCCAAAAAAAGGAGTCCATATTTTAGATTTTGCTTCTGGTCCTATTCAATATCCAGAATATCTTTTATATTCAAAAAATTTTAAATTAAGACACTGTGTAGATTTTTCTAAATTAGCTATTAAAGTTGCAAAATTAAAACTCGGAAATAAAGGCAGATTTTATTGTAATGACTTTTTTAAAATAAAATTTAAAAAAAATTATTTTGACTGTATACTAAGTTTACATACTATTTATCATATTGATAAAAATTTACAGGCTAAAGCGGTAAGAAAACTAATTAATATATCTAAAAGAAATACACCAATTATCATAGTTTATAGTAATCCTAATACCTATATTAATAGAATAAAAAAAAAAATTTTTAAAAAGAAATCAAAAAGTAAAAAAACTAATTTATATTTTTTTTGTCATCCGATTAAATGGTGGTTTCAATTTGAAAAAATAACCAATATTGAAATAAAACCTTGGAGATCTTTTTCATCCGACCATCAAAAAAAAATATTTCCAAATAATATTTTTGGCAAAATTATGTTGCGTATTTTGTTTGTTATGGAGGAGTATTTTAAAAAATTTTTCATTAATAATTTCCAGTATTACACCGTAATTCTTAAAAAAAAATAATAATTTATTTTTCTATACTAAAAATGAAGTAAAAATAAAAAATCATTTGAATGAATAAAAAAACATATGTGAATCCAAAAAAATAACCTGAAATGGATGGTATAATAATTAAAGATTGAATAATTAAATTCGTATTTATTAAATTGAATTTTTTCGATATTATGTGATGTAAATGATTTCTATCAGGTGTAAAAGGGTTTTGATTTTTTGATATTCTCACTAAAAATAATCTAATTAGATCTATTCCAGGTATAATCATAAATAAAAATATATGATCAACTTTTATAGTTTCTACTTGATTATATATTTTAATAAAAAAGTAGCCAAAAATGAAAGCTAGAACATAAGATCCACTATCTCCAAGGAAAGACTTATATTTATGATTTAGAATTATAAAAGTTATCAATCCAATCAAAATAAATACAAAAAATGAAATGAAATAATTATTTATTAAAAAAAATACACTTAAATAAATTGAGTACAAGCCAACTTGATAATTAATACCATCAAACATGTTCATTGAATTAATGAAAAGTAAAAAACATAAAACTGTCCAAAAAATTGAATAAATATAAGGTATAGTAAAACTATAACTTACAAAAGAAAAACTGATCTGATTAATTATCAAATCATCAGAGAAATAAATAATTGGAAATAATATTAATGTTATAAACAAAAATCTTTTGTTTGGTGAGATGTTATATTTATCATCAAAAAATCCAACAAGAAAAAAAATCAAAATTGAAAAATTTAAAATAATCAAATCTAAATTATTCTTAAAAATAATAAATTTTTCGTAATATAATTGGTTATACAAACTAAATATTATAGCTACAGAGCTATTTAATAATATTATAATACCACCTGTTAAAGGGACATTTGTTTTATGCAGCTTTCTTAATTTATCAGGATTATCATATAAATTTAAGACCTGAGCAATATTTTCATTAAAAATAAATATCAGAAAATTAAGTGTAATTATAAATAAAAATAGAAACATATAATTTTATTTTTTAATGCATGAAGGTATATCTGTTTTGGTGATTTTGAATATATACCCATCGTATTTTCTACCTCTATTAAAAGGATTTCTAGCCTCAAATTTTCCAACATTTTTTTTATAATGTATCATTTCACCAACACAATTAATAAATTCGTTTAACCTTGGTTTTTCATTTGAATATCCATATGTAAGTAAATATTTTGGATTTTTTTTGAAAATTGCTTTTACGAATATATCACTTCTATCATCTTTAAAATCAACAAACGGAACAAAATCCATTGCAATAAATTCCGATTTACCAAGCGATATTGATCTATGTATAGAAAAAACTACATCTTCTTTATTTAATTTACTATTTGCCCATTTAAACAATGCATACCCATTAGCATTTTCACTTAGTGTTTTATCTTTTAAGGATTTAGTTAAACTGCCTGGAAAAAGGGAATAAATTCCAATAATTATTCCTCCAATTACAACAAAGGCCTGTGCTCTGCATAAAAATCCAAATATTTTTATTTTATAGAAAACTCCATATCTTGCACAAATTAACAAAATCCATAATAATGGTTCTAGGAAAGATCTTCCCACAAACTGACCATAATAATACAAAAAGAAAATATATATTGATATGAATACAAAAGCTATAAAAGCTTTTTTTTCTCTAAAATTAACTATTAATAAATAAAGCAACGCAATTCCTACAGAATTAGTAAATTGATTGAGTTTGGTTGTAAAAAGAATTTCTATTAAATTATTTCCTCTTCCGTAACGAACCAAGTATTGTTTAAATTCTTCAAGTCCAATAATATTTAAAGGTACAGGCGAATACAAATATTGAAAAATAGTCCCACCAAAATTATTATATTTCCATGTAATTATTGGTAAATAAAATACTAAAAAAGCTATTGTAGAAATAAATAAAAAATTTAAAAAAGTCTTTTCTCTAATTGAATTATGCAGAATAATTAAAGTTAATAAGAAAGAACTTAGTATAAAATTAAATTTTGCACTTACGGATACAATTAAAACAAAAATACTAATTATAATTTTCCATTTTTTTTCGCTAAAAGTTAAATTTTTTGTATGTTCAAAAAAATATAAAGAGAAAATTACAGCCACAGAACATAAATGAAACAATTGAGGCTTTGCTGTAGAAGATAAAAATAAAATTACTGGAGAAGTTAAAAATAATAAAAGATAAAAATAATTATTGTTTTTTTTTAATTTTTTAAATATACCAAAAATACTTATCATTCCTGAAAATTGTATTAAATTTCCAAATTGTTCTGATCCAAAAAATAAGCCAATGGCAATTAAGATTTCTCCTGATCCTGATAGCAAAGAATGAAAATGGGTTATATCTGCAATATATTTACCTGTAAGTAAAAGTTTTTTTGCAACAACGAAATGATAACCTAGAGAATCTCCATGCGTATTTGGTGATAGTGATAACAAAAAAAATAAAATAAGTGTTACTATAACTATTATCTCATCCCATTTCTTTCTTTTAAAATCTATTTTTCTAAAAATATTCTTTTTTATTATTTTTCTAAAAATATTAAATATACCAAAAAAAAATATTCCCAAACTTAAAACAGGTAAGAAATTTATATTATTACTAAAAAGTATAATTGGGTAAAAAAATAATAAAATAAAATTTACAGAAATGAAAATTTTTTGATATTTAATCTCACTGATAAGACCAATAATGCTTCTAAGCGACTTTATTTTAAATATAAAAGTACCTATTTGATTTAAGCCAAATACCAAAATTAAAGAGTATAGAATATGTAAAAAATGAAACTTATTTGCTAATTCTGTAAAAATCATTTCAAATTTTATCTTCAAAAATTAAAATTATAAAATCTAAATTATCCATTAAGTTGTTATAATTTATAATATTTAATTTTAAGAACATATTTTACCAGTTTTATAGGTAAGCAAAATTTTACTAGGGTCTTTATAAACTCAAAAGCTTTATAATAAACAAGAAAAGCAATGTTTAAATAAGATTTTCTTTTATGAAAAATTTTAATATTTTCATTGAATACTTTTTGTCTGTTAATATCAGATTGTCCTGATGCTTTTATTTTAGATATAAGACCATTGTATTTAAAAAATTTGATTTTTTTTGAATAAGAATTTAAAAAAAAATTAAAATCTGAGGAAAGTTTATATTTCAAATTAAACAGATTTTTTTTTAAATATTTTAATTTAACTAATGAAGATTGATGACAAAAAGGCATTGTGACGGTATATTTTTGAAAGTAGTTACTTTTTTTATAAACTTTAATAAAATTTTGATCTATCAAAGTATCTCCAAAAATAATATCATATTTAGATAATTTTTTTTTTGAAATCTTTTCAAGTACAGACTCATTTATAAAAATATCTCCAGAATTCATAAATATTACCCACTCACCTTTGCTCAAAAAAATTCCTTTATTCATAGCATGGTAAATACCTTTATCTTTTTCAATAAGATATTTGGAGAAATATTTTTTTTTTCTTAATATAATGTTTTGAGTTCCATCATTGCTTTCTCCGTCCACAACTATTATTTCATAGTTTTTATATTTTTGTTTTAAAATAGAATTTATTGTTTTTAAAAAAAATGTTTTTGTATTTAAGCTTACTACAATAATTGAAAATTCAGTTTTTTTTTTTAATTTCATTAATTTTATTGTTTATATGTTTTAAGGGTTTCCTCTGCACATCTTTTCCATGAAAATTTTTCAGATCTTAGAATTCCGTATTTAATTTGATTTTCCATAATGTTTTTAGAAAAAAGAACCTTTTCTAATTTATAAGAAATATCTTCAATTTCATTTGGATTAAAATATTCTATACCATCACCACCAACCTCTTTTAAAGCACCTCCCCAACTTGAAATTACAGGACAACTAAAAGACATAGCTTCAACAATAGGTAAACCAAAACCTTCATAAAAAGATGGATAAACTAAAGCTGCTACATTTGAATATAAAAATGGTAAATTTGTTTGCTTGTCATCAAGAAATAAAATGTTATCGAAATTAATTTTATTTTTTTTTATTATTTTATAATCTAACTTACTTACTTTTTCTCCACCAAAGAAAATTACTTTAAAGTTTTCTCTTAAAATTTTTGAATTAGCGTAGGCTGATAAAAAATTATTATAGTTTTTATAGCCTCGCCTACTACCTACAAACAACAAATGATTTGGATATTTTTTTTTCAAGTTAATGGTTAATCTTTTTTCTTTTAAACCAGAAGCCAAGTAAATTACCTCAATTTTTTTTTCATTGATTGAAAAATAATTAATTAAATCTTCTTTAGTTTTTTTTGAAATACATATAATTTTATCAGCTCTATTTACAGTTTGTTTTTTAATGAGGGATATTTTTTGATTATTTCTAAAAAAGTTTGGATATTTTTCATTAATCATATCATAAACAGTGCAAACAATTTTTTTTTTTGATTTATAATTTTTATTTGAATAGTAAGTTTCATGAATAATATCAGGATTATAACTTTTTATAAGATTGTTGGTAAAAGTATGATTTATATACTCATATAATTTACCACTAAAAGATGGTAAAAATCTAATATAGTTACCCATTCTGTTTTGTACATTAAGTTTCTTAAAGTAAAAATTTTTATGAATAGGGGAATAAAATAAAAATTGGTTATCAGTTTTTTCTAATTCATTTGCAAGATTATAAAAATAACTTGAGATTCCACCAAAACGTTGTTGATAAAATATTTTATAATCATATAAGATTTTCATTTAAAAAAATCGAGTTTATAATAATTAAAATATATTTATATATATAATTATCTAATTTAATAAAATGAAAAAAATGTATGTGCTTATTGATTTATCCAATAATTCTATTGAATTTTATAAAAACACAATTTTTGATTTTGCAAAAGAATTAAAAAAAATTTTTATTTTAGATATAAGTAAATTAATCAAAAAAAAAGCTAATTACAAATATTTAAACGAAAAAAAAAATTTAGTTATTATTCAACCAAAAAATTTTTTAGAATTTAAAGAAATTTTAAAATCTAAAAATATTTATTTCATGTATGCAATAAATAACGGCGTTGAAAATTTTTATATAAATTATCTTTTATCAAAATATAAAATAAAAAAATTCGTAGTAAGTAATATTGGATATAATCCTGAAAATTATAATTATTATAAAAAAAATATATTACAAAAAATTATAATCTTTTGTCGTTTAAGGTTAAGATATTATATATTTAGATTTTTAGTTTTAATTAATATTTTTCCAAAGATAGATTATTTTTTTGAGGCTAGTGATTTTATTTACAAATCCATTAATAACGGACTCAGTTATAAATTACAGAAAAAAATACCGCTGCTAAATATTTCTTATTATAAAAAAGTTATCAAAATTAATAGTAGATCATATGATAATATCTATTACTCAAGATATAAAGTTTCAGAAAAATACATAATTTTTTTAGACGGAATGCTATTTGACCATCAAGATAGAATTTTAAGAGATGGCTATACTATAAAAAAATTTAGAAAAGAATATTATAATAAACTCTATAAAATATTAAAAAAATATGAACAAATCTTTAAAAAAAAAATTATTGTATGTTTGCACCCTAAAAATAACATCTCAAAAAAAAGAGGTGATTTTAAAGATTTAAAATGTATTAAGTTCGAAACCGAAAGATATATTAGTGAGGCTTTCATAATTTTCTTTCATGAGGGCAGCTCAATAATTCAAGGTATAGTTCAAAAAAAAAAAATTATAAATTTACATGGAAAAATACTTGGTGATTATGTAAATAAAAGATGCGATATATATCCAAATTTGCTAAAATTATATAGAATTGATTTAGATAAAATAGTGTTTGAAAAAAAAACAAAGCTGTTAAAAATTTTAGAAAAAGCACGAAAAAACTACCCTTCTTACATAAAAAAAAACATCGTAAATCAACCATATAAATCGAGCATCATTCAAATTATAAATTATTTAAATTTAAGATAATATTTTCCTTTACTGTTCAATTTTTGAACACTATAAAACCATAATGAAAAATAATGAAGATCACTTTAAGTTACTAAGAAAACTTAACGAAAATCCAAGTTCTTCTCAGAGAAAATTGGCAGATGATTTGGGATTCAGTTTAGGAAAGCTTAATTATTGTTTAAACGAACTTAAAAAAAAAGGTTTAGTAAAAGTTAAAAATTTCAAAAAAAGTAGAAAAAAATTAAGTTATTTATATATGCTTACACCTTCTGGGTTTACTATGAAAAAAAATCTTACTCTAGACTTTATGAAAAAGAAAATAAAAGAATATGACGAATTAAAAAAAGAAATAGAAAATATTAAAAGAGACTTTAATGAGTAATATTGGACATAATAAACCTCCTTTAGACCCAAAAGAAACTATACTTAACAATATTAATAGAAAAAAACCAATATTAGATAGAGATCCACAATATTTTAAAAATGTACCTATTCCTAGTTGGATAGAGCTTAGTCTAATTGATGTATGCAATAGAGCTTGCTCATTTTGCCCTAAATCAGACGAAACTATAGCTCCAAATACCCATCAAAGAATGACAATTACTTTAATTGACAAACTGGTAGACGATTTAAAAAAAATAAATTTTCAGGGTGCTTTCTGCTTATGTGGTTATGGTGAACCAATGCTTCATAAACAATATATTGAGATCACAAATAAACTTGGAGAAATTGGTGGTGTTGAAATAATTACTAACGGAGACTTAATAAATAAAAAATCATTAATACAATTATATGAGTCAAAAGCAACAAAAGTTATTATTAGTCTTTATGATGGCCCTGAACAAATTATCAAGTTCAAAAAATTAATGAAAGAATTAAATATTCCTGAAGAATTCGTTATCCTTAGAGATCGTTGGTACAGTGACAAAATCGATTATGGAGTTAAGCTAACAAACAGAGTTGGTACTGTTGAGGTTGGAAATCAACCTAATGTAGAAGATTATTCAAAAACAAAATGCTTTTACACTGCTTATCAAATGTTAATTGATTGGAATGGTGATGTTTTTTTATGTCCACAAGATTGGCAAAGACGTCAAACCATGGGAAATATTATGCAAAATGAAATATTTGATATATGGAACGGACCTGTGCTTTCAAGATATAGAAGAAGATTGTTGAATGGCGACAGGAGTTTAAATCCATGTAACCAATGCAATGCAGATGGTATGGTATATGGGAAAAGACATTTTGATGCTTGGGAGGAAAAAAATAATAAATGAAAGTATCTAAAATAAGAAAAAAAATGCACCAATATACAATTTATAACGGCAAAATGATTGGAGATTTTGAGGGATTATATAAAAATTTTAAGGACCCTTTTATTCAGACAAAAAAAGAAAAATTTGAAACTTCAAAAAAAGCAATAATAAATTATTGTCAACTTTTACAGTCAGAGAATAAGAAAGTTTTGAAAACTCTTGAAATTGGATGTGGATTTGGTCAATTAAGCAAAGACTTAAAAAAATTAAAATTTAATGCTCATGGTACAGATATTAGTAGTACAGCAATAAAAAAAGCTAAAAAAAATAGTTTAGTTAAGTTTTACACATCTGAATTTTTAAACTTTAAATTATATAAAAAAATTAATCCTGATATATTTATTTTATCAGAAGTAAGCTGGTATGTTTTACCAGATTTAAAAAAATTTATTAAATTTTTAAGAAAAAATTATAAAAACAAATATATAATTCATACTCTAGCTATTTATTATCCAGGAAAACAAAAGTATGGGAAAAGATATTTTAGTGATTTAAAAGGAATACTTAATTTTTTTAATTTGAAATATATAGAATACGGTGAAAAATGGACAAAAGAAGAGGGAAGAACCTTTTTTTTAGCAAAAATTTAGTAAATTGAAAAACGATAACCTTATAATTACAAGAGCAAAAAATCAGTTCCTTTATAGTGGAAAAAGAAAAATATTAGATTTTTCACTTTCGAGTGGGGCCATGATTTTGGGACATTCCAATCAAATTTATTGTAAATCGATTCAGGAACAACTTAATAAAGGGTCAAATTATTCAAATAAGAATATTAACGAAGTCAATTATATAAAATCCCTAAAAACAAAATTTAAAGAATTTGATAGTTTTATTTTTAGTAATTCGGGATCAGAAGCAAATATAAGAGCTTTAAGAATAGCAAGGTCTGCAAAAAATAAAGAAATTGTCGCAATGGTAAATGGTAGTTGGCATGGTTCAGTTGATAATTTTATGTTTGATTTTAAAAATGGAAAAAAAATTATACCCAATAAAATTAAAAGTTTGTCATCAGGAATTGACTATTCAAAAAAAAATGTGCTTTTAATACCATATAATGATATAGAGCTTACTAAAAAAATTTTAGATAAATATCATAAGAAAATTTCTGCGATAGTAATCGAACCAATTCAATGTGGTATTCCCTATAAAAAATCAAATAATTATTTAAAGTTTTTAGAAAAATATTGTCGAGGCAAAAAAATAATTCTTTGGTTTGACGAGGTTATTACAGGAATGAGGGTAAAAAATTACGCTGTTTACAAACAATTGAAATTAAAACCAGATATAGTCACCTTTGCTAAATGCTTTGGTGGAGGTTTACCTTTGGGTTTAACAATATTTAATTCAAAATTAATAAAGAATAGTAAAAAAAAAATTTTTTTTGGTGGGACTTTTTCTGGAAATCCTTTGTCAACAAAAGTTGGGCTTGATACTTTTACTTTTATAAAAAAAAATAAAAAAGAAATAGATAAACATATAAACAACTTGTCTAATTTATTAGAAAATAACATAAATAGTTTTTGTGAACTAAAAAAAATAAATTTTAAAATTCAAACCTTTGAAAGTATCGCAAGACCTATTTTTTCTTCTCAAGAAATTAATAATAGATTTTTAAGAGAAAAGTTTGATCCAAATTTCAAAAATTCCCTAACACTAAAAAAATATTTATTAAAAAAAAATATTTTCATTTCAAGTAATTGTTGTTTTTTTATAAGCTATTGCCATAATGAGAAAGATATTTATTATTTAATAAATACTTTAAAAAATTTTTTATTAAGAAATACTTTTAACAAAAAGCACTTCTATTGTTGAATAAGGTAAGTGAGAGTACCTTGGTAAATTGTAGCATTTGTACTTTTTTGATTTCAAAAGTGTAATTAATTCTTTTAATTTTTTAGACCAATTATTAAATTCTTTTTCAATGATTCTATCTGTTTCAGAATATTCAAACTCAACCACAATTTGGTCGGGAAGTATGTTTTCATTTATAAAATTCTCAATTACCTGAATGCTTGCTCCTTCAATATCTAGCTTTACAAGATCTACTCTTTCGTGATTATTTTTTTCCATAATTGAAGAGAGTCTTAAACAATCTAAAAGATCATAACTATTTGTTTCAAATAAATTTGTTATTGACCCACCTGAGTTATTGCGATTTGACTCATCTTGATAATAAAATTTGATTTTTCCATCTTTATTCCAAATTCCATAAGGTTGAAAGTGAATTAAATTCTTGTCATATTTTTCTCTTTCCATAAAATTTTTAGCCAAACTTGTTGGATCAAAACAATGTACTAAACATTTAAATTTTTCTGCAACTTTTTTTTCAAATCCTAAATTTTCGCCAATACCAAATGAATATATTATTGATTTTGAACTTAATAAATTTGCCTTTATTAAGTAATTTCCAACGTTAATGATATTTGAGTCATCTAATTGATTAAGATTTTCTTTTGTAAATTTTTTGATTAACTTTCTTTTCTTTAAAAAAAAATGTTTTAAAGGAAACTCTCCTGTATGTTTTGGGTTTAATGTTTTATTTAAAAAACTTATTATTGACTTGAATAAACCTTTAAAACCCTTTTCACGTTTTTTTTTAATTAATCTATCAATCCAGTAAGAATTTAAAATAAACATTAGCTTTAAATTAGTTCTGAAAGCTTCACTTTTTCTGTGAGAGAATTTTTTATATTAATTACGTAACAATCCTCAATCTCTTTAAGCTGTTCTTTTCTTGATAAATAAGTAAGATTACCATTCCTATCTCGACTTTCTTGAAATTTATGATTAGTGAAATTTTTTAATCCTATATTTTTTTCTGAAATAACTTTTTTAAATAATTGTTCAAAATCCTTGTTTACAAAGAATGCATTATTTTTTAAATTATTTGTTCCAAGAAAAACGAAATTCTTCTCATCCATTAAGTTAATTAGTCCTTTTAAAGAAACACCCCAACAAAGATTAGAGTGATGATAATTGGTTCTATCAAAATTTTCAATATTAGGTACTGTTACTTCATGCTCGCTACCAAATAATGGATTATATTCTGCTATGCAGATTTTTGCAAAATTAGTTGGTAGCTCTTTAATAACCCAAAAATCAAGACCATCTATATCTATACTAAACAAATCTAAATCTTTATTAAAATTTTCGTAATTAATAATTTCATTTATATTTTTTGGAGTTACAGATTTTTTGAGTACTTTTAATCTTCCTTTCCATAATTCTAAATTTTTAGATAATTTATTTATATCTATTGATTGATCTACTATAAGTCCCTGGGAATTTCTAATGTGATAAAGTAATCTAGTATTAGACTCAATATAATCTTCAACTCCTATTTCTACAAATTTTGGATCCTTAATATTAATTACCTCTAAAATATAATCAATAATCCCATCTTCTCCATTTTGAGAAAAAATTTTTTCTTCAGCTTCATTAATACTTTTAAAATTTAAATAATCATTTCTTTTATTTATTAATATATCTTTTCCAATAAGTGACCTAACCTCTAAATCTTTTTTAATTGAAGTATCGTTCCTTAATAAATTTAAAAATTTTGAAATTATATTATTTTGCATTTGTAAATTTTTTTTTATCTAAATCATATATTCTTTCACATAGATTTAAAGACACTCCTTTATGAGCAATATTTATTATTGTCATATCTCGATAATTTTCAAAAATATTTTTTAAAACTTTTGATTCTGTGTCCATATCCATTGCACTAAAAGCTTCATCAAGAATTAATATCTTTGGCTCGTTATAAAGTGCTCGTGCAAGACCAATTCTCTGTATCTGTCCTCCCGACAAATTTATTGCATTTTCTCCTACAATTGTGTCTAAGTTTTCACTCAAATTGTCTATATATTTATTCATCTCTACTATTTTTAGAATTTTTTCTATTTGTTCATAGTTCGGCATGTCGTTAAATGTAATATTAAATTTTAAACTTTCATTAAATAAGTAAGAGTTTTGAGAAACATAAGCAAAATCTCTACCCCATTTGCTAGTATTAGGATCAAATTTTTTATTATCAATTAAGATGAATCCTTTATAGGAAGTTATTAAACCTGAGATTATATCTACTAAAGTACTTTTTCCAGAACCAGTCTTACCTACAATACCAATTTTTTCACCTTTAGAAATACTCAAATTAATATCGTTTAAGACTTGATTATTTTTGTCATAAAAAAAATTTAGATTTTTAATCTCAATCGTATCATTAAATTTTAATAAATCTTTTTTGTCATCTATTTGATTATTACTTTCTTTTAAATCATTAATTATAGTGTTCATTGCAACATGATTAAATCTTACATTTTGTTGAGAAGTTATTATTTTATTTACTGAAGGAATTAATCTAATTGCAGCAACAGTAAATAAACCAAGTGTAGTAATTATTTTGGAAGTCTCAAAATCTTTAAGTACAAATATAAACATAGTTATTGCTAGGAAAAAAACTAAAATTACCTCTACACCTAATCTCGGTGCTGCTTGAAATGTAAAAAAATTAGACATAATTTTTGCATTTTTATCAAAAATATTTCTAAAAAAATTTAAATAATATTTTTCAACTTCATTTAATTTAATTTCTCTAATGCCTTTCAGTGCTTCACTGGAAAATTTAATTATATTTTCATCTATAGTTGATCTTGAATTTCCTAACCTTTTTATAGTTTTTTTGGAAAAGGATACGTAAATAATGCCAAACAATGTAAATACAAATATTATTGACAAAGAGCTTAATCCTATTTGTGCAAATAATAATAAACTTATTCCAAAAATAATTAAAAATTCACTTGTTAAATATATAATTGGCAACATAACACCTGCAATAAATCTATTGGTATCAATCATAACATTTCTTAAAACCTCAGAACTTTTTAATTTAAAGTATTTTTCATATGGCATTAAAAGATATTTTGAAATTAACTCTTTTGAAATATTTGATTGAAGTTGCATAGAGTATTTGAATTGTTGATAATTTAGCAATAATGAAAAACAAAATTTAAGAAAAAAAACAAAACATAAAACAATTAATGTAAAATTAATTTTTTCAATATGAGAATATTCACTTAAAAAAGGTAAATACTTAAAATAATTATTATAAAAACTCTCATCACTTAAAATAGAAATGACGGGAATAATTAATCCAATGGAAATTATTTCTAAAATCATTCCAGTTAAAAGAAAAAAAATTAGTTTTATAAATTTTATAAAGCCGAAGTAATTTACAATGAAAAAAAATTGTTTTAAAAATTCTTTAATTTTATAATATGAATTCATCTTTTCTATATCTATAATTTCCTGAATTGAAAAAATTATTAATTCTCAAATTTATTTTTTTATGTTCCTCCTCAGAAAATGAGTTAAACCATCTTTTATAGACTAATTCAGAATGATCATCAAAAGCATCCATTGATTTTTTTAAACTTTGTGAAATTTCATCTGAAAAAAGATAAAAATTATTCACATACCTCATATAATAATATTCGTAAAATTGTTTTTTATCAAAATTAAGATCTAATTTTTTGAAGTTAATTATAGAATCTTTATAATCAGTTATGGTTTTGGGGTTATGATTAAAATCAAAATCTATGTGTGGATTGTTCAATGAAGCATTTATTACAGGAATTGAATAATATGCATATTCAAATCCAATTGTTCCAAAAACAGTCAACACCAAATCTATACCTTCAAAAATCAATTGAGTATGAGAAGTATTTCTTGGAATTAACTTAAATTTTTTATATTTTTCTAGAAAGTATTTTATAGTTTTTTCATTTTCTTTAAAATCAAGCGGATGTAGCTTAATGTACCAATCATAATCTAATTCATTAGATAATTTACCTAAATAATCCATCCATTCAAAAAAATCATCAAATAATAAATCACCCCAAGCATGAGGTGCATCTGAAAAATGATGGGCAGCTACAAGACATTTAATTTTTTTATTGTCAACTATGACTTTTTCATTAAATTTAACCTTACCAAAAAGTTGCTGATGTGGAAGGTTACTGACTAAATTTTCTACTGTTCTTTTACCTGAAAATCTTTTTTCGACTAGTTCTTTTGCAAAATTCATTTTGCTATCTCTCTCCTTTTCATTAAAGGAACTAAATTCTTGTCTATAATTTTTCATCTCAAAAATATTAATATTTTTTTTGTTTAAACAATGTAATCTTGTTGGGGCTGCAATATATGTTGGTATATCTTTAGATATAGATAGTCTAGAAACTATTCCATACTCATAAGAAGTATCGCCAATAATTACAGCTTTAACGGAATTTGTATCTAAGTAATGTTTCCAAAAATTAAATAAAGAAAAAAATTCGTAAGCAAATTCAATAAGTTGTTTATCTTTTATATTTAAAGTTGGTAAATTATGCTTCCTTAAATATGCATCATAAAGTAAGTCTCCTACTTTAATCGAAGATATTTCAATTTGCATTAAATCTTTTTTATTTTTGAGATTTAGAAATAATTCATTTATTTTTGATTTATCTATTTTTCTTTTTTTTGGATAAAAGAATTCTGATGTATTGAATGATTTATAAACAGCAAAATAATCTAAATTTAAAAATCGTTTAAGTATGAAAAATATCAAATTTTTAAAATTCAAAAAAAATCTTGAGTTATAACCAATAATTTTTGCTTTAAATTTTTCAGCTAATATATTTGATAAATAACTGTACAATATGTGTATGTCACATAACTTATTTAATTCAACTAAAATTATATTTTTATTATCATGATATTTATTTGAAAAAAAAACTTGATTATGATTTTTAAATTTATTCTTTAAAGTTAAATTCAATAAGAAACTTTTTAATTTTTTTGCAATGCACATTAGGTTGAATAAAACTTATCTGTCAATTATCACAAAATAATGTGGTTGCAATATGCACCCACTTATTTGCTCATTTCCAATAATCTTTGTAGCTAAAGGTCTTTTTTCTGAATTTTGACTTCTAGTTATTTTTTTTTTATCAAAAAAATTATCTTTGATGATCTTAATTTTACAATTAACATCAATTTTTCTAATATTTTGTATTAAATAATCAAAGGAGAGAATATTAAAATATGAGTATGCTCTTGGGTTACCGTTTTTATCAAACTCATTTATTGGGCTAACATCTGTATCACTCCACCATTTTTTATTGTAAACTAGTTGTACTTTATAGGAAACATCAAATAATACAGTTCTAATGACAATTCTCTTTTTGGTAACTCTAAATAATTCTTTAAGTGGTTTAATAACATCATTAAGATGTATAAAAACATTGCTGCAAAATGTAATATCAAACTCATTTTTATAAAATGGTAACTTATAAATATTGCCTTTTTTAAAATTTACATTTTTCTCATTTTTCCAAGCTATTCTTGCTTTTTTTAAAAATATTTCATATGGATCAACTCCCACATAATAAAAATTTTTATTTATCCTATTTTTTAACGACCTATAAAAATGTCCGGTTGCACAACCCACATCTAAAATTTTATCATTATTTTTTATTTTTTTTTTTAATAAATCCGCTAGAGCTTTAGATGTTTCCATTTCTGGTGATTTACCAATAGATCTATTGAAATATACTTTTGCATTATTAACATTATTTTTATATTCATTTAAACAAAGCCCATGATTATCTATTTTTGATTTTTTTGATCTCATATCGAATTTATTAACTCCCATTTATTACTTAATCCAGTTTTCCAAATTTCGTCATTTCTATGCTTATTAACTATTTCTTCAAATTCATCTTCATTTAAATCTAAAAATGATAATACTTCATTAAAATCTTTTGACGGAAATTCATTATCATATTTCCTAGCTAACTCTATTGCTTTTTCTCTTGTCATTTGATTATTTTGTATCATCCTGCAGGAGTCTCTAGTTGCCCTCCCAAATCCAAACTTAACATATTGCATGTAATAATATAAATTATCAATTTTATCATCCAAACTATCAAAATCAGTGAAAGTACCTTCTGTTCTTCCATTTGGATTGGTTTGAAAATTTGGCATTTTAGATTTAACATACTCAAAATTATCTAACATACTCCATCTAAAAAAATAACTAAAATAGTAAGCTGTTAAATCAATTTTTTGTAACTCCTCTTCTGATGGATATATATAGGGAGATAAATCTTTGAGACTTATACTTTCAGTTACCCAATTTTCTGGAAAATCACCTACTTGATGCTCAATAACTTCTCTGAGATTTCTTTTTTTTTCACTTTCTTTATTTAAGACTAATCCTCCATATTCACTTTCACCATGCTCAGCATAAAATACTGTTGGTATATTGTAGTTCAGAGCTATTTGCACAGGTCCCGCATTTACACCCGCATCCCAAGCTACTTTTGGATTTCCCCTTTCTAAGAAAAATCTTTTAGACAATTGTTTTGAAACTTTTTGATTTGGCATTAAAAAGACTGAGTCAAATCCCATTTTTGATAACTCATTTCTATTATTATTTCCACATTCATTTACAATTAATGGTGAAAAAGTTACAAGCAAAGGATTTAGGCCAAATTCAAACTTTAGTTTAATGGCAATTGAAGTAGAATCTTTTCCTCCAGACCAAGGAACAACACAATCATATAAACGATTATTTTTTTTGGTATCAAATTTGATTTTATTTACTAATTCTAGGAATTCTAATTTTCTTTCATTCCAATTTATTTTTTCTTTTTTTTTACTGTGCAGGCAAGCATTACAGATACCTTTTTCATTAAAAACAATTCTTGGCCTTGAATTTGGCATTATACACTCATTGCAAAATTTAATCATGGTTATCTAGTTTCTAATATTAATATTTTTATTTTTTAAAAATTGTTTTAAAGATTGAATACTTTCCTCTGTAAAATGGAAAATATTTTGAGTACAAGCTGCTGATATATCTGAACTTGCCAGCAAATTTTCAATATGTTGCCAATTTCCTGCGCCACCTAGCGCCAAAATAGGTGATTTTATTTGTTTTGAGCACATATTAATCAGATTTAAATCATATCCTAAAAGGCTTCCATCATTATCAATATTATTTATTAATACCTCTCCAGCTCCATAGGAAATTGCTTTTTCCGCAAAATTAATTGGGTTATTTTGGATAAATTTTTTTCCACTTTGTCCAAAAACTGAATAAATATTACCGTCTAATTCATTTTTTTTACAATCAACTGACTGAATTATAGATTGATTTCCATATTTTCTTGAAATTTCATAGATAATTTTAGGATCACTAATGGTGTCTGATCCTAAAATTATTTTATCAGCACCATATTTGAAAAACAAATCTGCATCTTTTTTATTTTTTATACCTCCACCAACTGATATTGGAACAAAACAATTGTTTGCAAAATAAGATATTATATCTAAAAATTTTTTAGAAAATTTTTTTTCTGATATGTCAATTAATATTAATTCATCAATACTCCATAGATCTACAAAATTTTTAGTATACCTATAATCAGGTTTAAAATTTTTTGTTCTATAAAGAATGCCATCCAAAAATGACAATGTAATAATAATTCTTTTTTTTAACAATTAACACCTTTCATAAAAATTTTTTAAAATATTTAAACCATTAATTTGACTTTTTTCAGGATGAAATTGTACTCCGTAAATGTTTTTATGACTTATTGAGGAAACAAACTCAATATCATAAATAGTTTTTGATAAAATATTGTCTTCATTATAATTTTTTAAAAAATACGAATGTGTAAAATAAAAATCTGAATTATTTTTAATTCCTTCAAAAAGTTTACTTTTTTTAAGGAGCTTGCATTCATTCCACCCAACATGTGGAATTTTAATTTTTTCAAACTCATCTTTAAAATTTATAAAATTACCATCTAATAATCCTAAACCATTTGATAAATTATGCTCATTGCTATTTTTGAAAAGAACTTGAAATCCAACACAAACACCAAGTATTGGACAATTTTGAGAAATTTTTTTTAAAATACTTTGATCAATTTTTTTATTTCTCATTTTAAGCATAAAATCGGCAAATGCACCAACACCTGGTAGAATTATTTTATCAATTTCCTCAAAATCATAATTTTTTTTACAAATTTTAAAATTTATATTTAATTTTTTTATTGCTGAAATTAAAGATCCTAAATTTCCTGTTTCCAAATCAACTATCCCTAATTTCATTTTGTCCACTTTTCACCTAAAAATAATTTAGTGCTAATTATAGTAAATATCAATTTAGACATATGATTTGGAATTTTATCTAATTGAATCTCATTTTTTATTTTTTTTATATCTATAAATTCTGTAATTAATGATTTTTCATTAAATATAAATTCTAAAACATCTTTGTTTTTTAAATCTAGAACAGAATTTATTGATGCATTAAAACCTTTTTTTTGTTTTGATAATCTAACCTTGTCAAGCAAAACACCTTTTGCAGAATCTCTCAAAACTTTTTTTTGATAACCATCTGAAATTAAAAGATGCGGCGGAATAGTCAAAGCAAATTTAATTAAATCTCTATCTAAATATGGACTTCGATTTTCTATAGAATAATACATTGAATTCAAATCATCATGTTTTAAGATTACAGGAACAACTTCATTAGTTAACTCATTTATCATTCGATTTCTTAATAATTCACTAGAATATTTTTTTTCTGTAAATTGCTTTTTTTTCTTTGAAATTGAATAATTCAATAAGTTAAAATTTTTTTCATAGACTAGCTCTCTATTATTTGGATCCTCAATATATAAAAATGGATTTTTTAAATAAGGATTTCTTATGTTGGGCAAAATATCATTTTTCCATGAATTGATGCTGTTTTTTAAATATTTAGTGTTATTAATTGCCTCAAAATGCAATAAATAGTGATCATAATAGCCAGTAAAAATTTCATCAGCACCCGTACCAGATATGGCAACTTTATAATTATTTTGAGATATACTTTCACTTAAATATGAATGAACATAATAAGATAATGTTGCAATCGGTCCGTCATGATAATTGGTAAGATCATTCAATCTGTTAAAAAAATTATTTTTTTGATTTTCAATACTTATTAAATTTGAGTTACAGTTTAGATCTTTTACAACACATTCAATATTGTAACTTTCGTTGTATCTATCATCATTATCAATTATGGAAAATGTAGAAATTTTTTTTTTTAATGTTTTTTTTGCATGAGATACTAAAATACCAGAGTCAATACCACCACTTAAACAAAATGCAACCGGTACATCAGACCTCATTCTTAGTTTTAAGCTATTTGTTAAATAATGATTAGCTCCTTCTGCTGCTTCTTGTGCATTCATATTTTTTTTAATATGAACTTTAGGTTCCCAGTATTTTTTTTTTAAAATATTTAAGTCTAAATCAATTGTTATATTAGTACCACTTTCAATTGTAAAAATATCCTTATAAAATGTGTTGTTATCTTTATTTAAAGACTTATAACCAAAAAAAATATTTTCATAAATCTTGTCTTTATTTATTTCAAATTTTTTTTTACATAATGATTTTATGAATTTTATTTCTGAACCAAAGAAAAAATTATTATGTCCTAAAGTATAATATAATGGTTTTTCTCCAAAAGGATCTCTAGATAAAAAAAGTTTTTTTTTTTTTAAATCCCAAATTGCAAACGACCACATACCAATAAAATGGTCAACACATTTTTCTCCATACTCTTGAAAAGTCTTTAGCAAAACTTCTGTATCAGAATTAGTATTAAAAATATAATTTTTTTTTTCTAAATCATTGCGTAGCTCCAGATAATTATAAATTTCACCATTAAAAACTAATACAAGATCATTATCATAAAAAGGTTGGTTGGATTGACTATTTAAATCAATAATATTTAGTCTGCTATGTAATAAAGCAAACTCTTTATTTTGATAACTTTTTTGAAAGAAATTTTGTGAGTCTGGACCCCTTCTTTTCATTATACTAAGGGTATTTTTAATATTATTATTTTCTAAAAAATTTTTATCACTAATATACCCACTAATTCCACACATAAATTTTAAATATCTATTTTAATCATTTTATCTTTTAAAAATTTTGTTTTTACTCTTTTTCCTAAGATTTTTTTTAAATTTAAAAAGTTTGTAGAAGATGCTGGTCTTAAAAAATTTGTATTTAAAAAACTCAATTTTTCTTTTGACTGTATATCTTTTTTTGCATATATGCCTCTTCTAACAATTTTAATTAATTTTTTTTCAGGTTTTTGAATTTCTTTATTCTTTTTCCCTAATTGCATTTCTAATCTTCTTATACTATCAACAATAGTTTTGAATTCTTTAAAATCTGATGATAGATAATGATCTCTGAAATGCGAAAAATTTTTATCTAACGTGAAATGCTTTTCTATTATATTTGCCCCCAAAACTACTGCTGCTAAAGAAGCCTGAATACCAAGAGTGTGATCTGAGTATCCTACAGTTAAATTAATTTTTTTCTTCATAAACTTTATTGAATTCAAATTTGCATACTTGTCTTCAACAGGATAACTTGTTACACAATGTAAAAAAGCTACTCTTTTAATTGCAGATTTTTTCCCTATTGCATTATATATATGCTTCTCTAAGCTTTTAATTTGATTAATATTCATCATTCCACATGAAATTATAATTTTTTTTTTAGTTTTTAAAATTTTATCAATTAATGGAAAAAAATTATTGTCCCCTGAAGAAATTTTTATTAAATCAGCATTAGCAATTAAAAAATTAGCACTCTCTAAATCTAATGGAGTAGATATAAATTTTAAATTATTTTTATGAGCTAAATCTCTCAATGATTTGAATTGATTATATGAAAGTTCAAATTTCTTTAGTTGATTAAATCTTTTTTTATCAATTTTTCTGATAAAATTTTCTGTTCTAAATGTTTGAAATTTTACTGCGTCAGCTCCGGCTTTAGCTGCAAGTTTAACCATTTTTTTAGCAATATTAAAATTACCTTCGTGATTATTGCCGATCTCAGCAATTATAAAAACTTTTTTTTTTAAGTCAAAATTTTTTAATTTCATTAAATTTTGAAAGTAGTTACTTTAAGTTATCCCAAAATTCTTTATACCAAGAAATATATTTAATATATCCTGTATCAATTGAGTTGACAGGTTGGTAATCAAGAAGTTTTTTTGCTTTTGAAACATCAAGCGTTCCTCTCTCTGGCATAAATTTTTCTCTTTCTTTATAAAAAATTTTAATTTTTGGAAATTCTTTTTTTAATATTTCTGTTAATTCATTAATTTTCCTTGATTTTCCATAAGTTAAATTAAAAGTTTCATTTAATGCCTTATCTTTTTCACAACATAATCCTATGCCTGTAATTAGGTCTTCAATATATGTAAAATCTAATTTTTCTTCGCCATCACCATTAATTGTAATATCAATTCCTTGGATTGCATTTTCAATAAATATTTGACCAACACGCCTACTTACACATCTTTCTCCATACAATGCTGATGGTCTTATTATCGTATAAGGTAAATCAAAAATTTGATTATACGCTTTGACTAACAATTCACCTGAATATTTTAATGTACCATATATCCCAATTGGTTTACAGGGTGACTCTTCATTTACATCTTGTGAATCAAAATTTCCATAAACCATACTTGAGGACATATAAATTGTATGTGTTTTATTTACTCTTGCGTAATCTAACGTGTTTTCTAAAGTCCTAAAACTATGATCAAAAGTACTATGAGGATCCTTATTTGATTTATTTGCATGAGAAACAGCTGCTAAGTGTATAATTATATCCGGTTTAATTTCGTTATAAATTTTAGAAACTGCATGATAATCTCTTGCATCTTGAATTATCAATTTAATTTGATTAGAGTTTAGTAATTCAATTCGATTATTTAAAATTGATGAATATAATTTTTTATTCTTAATTTCATTATCTGCAAATGAAAGAATATTATTTACTGCTAAGCTATCAATTATTACTGGAATTGCTCCCTTATTTTTTAGATGAATTGCTAGATTATGACCTATAAAACCACATCCACCTACAAGTAAAATTTTTTTATTTTTCATATTTAAACTAATTTAATTATAGTGTCACAAATTTTATCTACTTCATGAATTTTTAATTTTGGATACATTGGTAAGGATATGTTTTGTTTTCCGTAAATTGATGCAAATTTGAAATTTTTTATACTTAAATTATATTTTTTTTTATAAAATGTCATTTTAGGCAAAGGATTTGAATAATGTACGCTTACTCCAATTTTTTTTCTTTTCAGTTCTCTAAGTATCTTGTCTCTATTTTTGCAAAAAATCTGAAATACAAAATAAGAACTATCCTTAGAATAAGGCATAAATCTGATGTTATTTACTTTAGAGAAATTTTTAATATATCTTTTTGCAATTTTATGTCTTGTTGCTAAGTTTTTTTTATATTTTTTAACTTGGTTATAGCCTAATGCTGCTTGGAAATCTGTCATTCTATAATTGAAACCTAAAGACTTTACATCATAATCACCTTGTTTTTTTCTATCTTTAATATCTTTATCTATTCCAAAAGCTTTAAGTTTTCTTATTTTATCATAAAAATTTTTATTGTTAGTAATGACCACCCCTCCTTCACCTGTTGTAATTTGTTTTGTCGGATAAAAGGAAAAACTTCCTGAAACTCCAAAGTTACCTGCATGTACACCTTTATAGAAACTTCCCATGGCATGAGCACAGTCTTCTAATACTTGTATTTTGTTTTTTTTGCAAAAAGTCATAATTTTTTTCATGTCACATGGATATCCTGCCATATGCACAACTATTAAACCTTTAGTTTTTTTGGTAACTTTTCTTTTTAGATCAATTAAACTTATATTACCTGATGGATAATCAACATCAGAAAATATTGCTTTTGCGCCTGTATATTCTACAGCATGAGCTGTTGCGGTATGTGTTTGAGCTGGAATAATTACCTCGTCTCCTTTTTTGAAACCAGCAGCTAAACATGAAATATGTAAACCAGCAGTACAACTAGATACTGAGATTGCATATTTCGCTTTAGTAAATTTCTTTATTTCGTTTTCAAAAAGCGAAGTGTATTTTCCATGTGTCAACCAACCACTTTTAATTATTTTTCCTACGAGATTAATATCTTGCTTAAAAATGTTAGGAATTGAGAATTTAATTTCTTTCATAATTTATAAATAATCTATTTTTATTTTTTTATTCAGCTTGACTGATTTATCTACCGCAAAACAAATTGTCATTAAATCTATTTGTTCTTTTAATGAAATTAATGGTTTTGTATTTTTTATTTTAATTGTGTCAATAAAGTTTTGTATAAGTTTTTTTCTATTTTTTTTATCCGGATAATTAGCTTTTACTCTTGAAATTCCATCTTTATTTATAACATAAGAGCCCATTCTAGAATTGACTAATGTCTGATTTTTTAAAAAAATCTTTATTTCATGATAATGATCGTAAATTGCAGCTCCATTTGCGGTAACTTTTACCAAGATATTATTTGGAAAATTAAAAATCATAGTTATTAAACTATTTTTTTTAAATGAGGTATTTTTAGTTATTTTATCGTTTCCCACAGCATACACAGAAATAGGTTTTAATCCTGTTAACCAATTAATTAAATCAATAATATGAATACCAGCCCCTAGTGTTAAGGAATATTCTTTAATTTTAGATCTCCAACCAAATAATTTTTCTTTTCTACCCCAAATATAATCTCCCTCAATATAAAAAATTTTTTGTTTCTTAATTTTTTTTTTAAAGTCTTTAAATAAAGAATTTGTTCTTAAAACTAAATTTGAAGTTAACTTAATGTCTTTATTTTGTTTTGATAAAAGATATATCTTCTTTAATTGATTAGAATTTAAACATAACGGTTTTTCAACAATCATATTTTTTTTATATTTAAAACATTTTAAAATTTGATTAAAATGAAATTGATCATAACTAGCGATAGAAACCATGTTTATTTGTTTATCTAAAAAAATTGTATCTTCTTCAGATGTTATAATCTTGTTTGGATATTTTATTTTTAATTCTTTAATCTTACTCTTACTTTTCTCACAGATTATTTTTACACTTGAGTTTTTATAATTGTCTATGGCCTCTAAGTGTTTCTGACCTATTCCCATTCCAATAATTGCTGCTATAATTTTCATTATTTTCAAAAATTTTTTTTATTTATTTTACTTAGTATATTTTTTAAATCTTTTTTTGTATCAATTGATTGTTTAATTTTTTTTTTATTTCCCAAATATATAAAGTTTTTTATATAAAATTTTTCTGAATTATCATAAAAAAACTTCGTAACATGTTCTTTATCCAATTTATTAAATTTTTTAATATTTTTTTCAATTATTAATGTTTTAATGATTTCAACCGACTGACCCTGGGGGAAAGTTCTTGGAAATACATTTGTTACTAGATCATATTTATTTTTTGAGTTCTCAAATATTTTTATTGCTTTATTCAATATTCTATAATCAATAAGAGGACTATCACCACTTATTCTTACAAAAAAATTTTTTTTATATAATCTCGCAGTTTTGTATAATCTTAACGCAACATTATTTAGTTCACCCTTAAAATAATTAATTTTATTTTTTTTTAGATAATCAATTAATTTTTTGTCATCTTTATTTGATGATGTGGCAACCACTATATTTGATATTTTTTTTGATTTTTTTACTTTATTGACAACATGTTGAATTAAAGGGATTCCATAAATTGGATATAAAACCTTGTTTTTGAATCTTTTTGAACTAGTTCTTGCCTGAATAATTGCTAACAATCTCTAATACTTTCTTAAATTATTTATCTTAAAGTAGTTTATTAAATAAATTTTTTTAAAAAAAAACTATTTTTTTCCCAATCTGTAAGAAATTTTTTTATATTCTCAACTTTATCAATTTTTATTTTTGGTACATGTCTTTTTTTATCTTTTTTTTTAGCAATAACCACTAAATCATTTTCATCATAAAATCTATTTGAAGCTATTATCGAAAATCCACAAATCTCTAAAAGATTAGAAAGTGAATTATACGAGAAAAACCATGGATGTGTATTTTTCGCATGGTGACCAGATACAAAAAAATTATATATGGGTTTCTTGTAAGGCACCATAATTCTTGAGCTTTCAGAAATTAGTAACAGTCCATTTTTCTTTAATGAAGCATGAATAGTATTTAAAACATCAATGGGTTTAACGCAATTACATAGTGTCCACAATAAAGAGCATGCATCAAAATTTTTAAATTTTTCATTTTTTTTTGAATCTTCTATTGATCCATTAAATGATAAAAATTTTTTTTTATTAATATCTAAAATTTTTTTTTTTGTTTTTCTAAAAAGATGAGGACTATGTTCTGTAAAATTAAAATTAATTTTTTTGTTAATTCTTTTAAATTCAAAGGCCAAATTACCTTCTCCTGTTCCATAATCACAAAATTCAATATTTTTATTTTTCAAATAATTATTTAAAAACATAGCCGAATAATAATGTCTTGATCTCATAATAGGATTGTTTGAAGTATACTTTATTTTTTTTGTATCTATTTTTTTGGAATAAATCTTTTTTGACCAAATATCTAAACTTTCAATTGAGTTATTTGAAGGTGAATGAAAAAGAGTTCCAGTTTTTTTTGAAATATATAACTGAGATTTTGAAATATTATTTTTAAAATTAAATTTTATTGTTCTATTTAATGTAATTCCATTAAAATCTAATTTAATTTCTTCAACCAATTTATTTTTTTTAGTCACAATAAGCCAACAGTTAAAAATTATATTTAATAATTTATATTAATAAATTCACTAGCCTCTAACTACTTTTCTATCAATATTATATTTGCCTCTACAATCTATAATTTTTTTAGAATATTTTTTTATCATTTTGTAATCAAATATATCATGATCGGTCATTAATATTACTATATCATACCTTTTTATTAATGAGGGATGCAATTTACTAATTTTTTTTAAGTATTTATATTTTTTAGTACTTATTTGATTTTTTATATGTGGATCACAATAAGCTAAATTTTTAAAATTATTGTTATTTAAAATCTCTACTAATTTTAATGAGGCAGATTCTCTTATATCATCCATATTTTTTTTATAAGCAAATCCCAGAATTAAAATCTTTGTCTTGTTCTTTTTAATTTTTAAATCGCTTATTATTTTTAAAACTTTCTTTTTTATAAAATCTATAACTTTAGAATTTGTTTCAGCTGATAATTTTATAAAATTTGCAGATATGCCGGTTTTTTTTGCTTTCCAATATAAATAATGAGGATCAATCGGAATACAATGCCCACCGATTCCTGGGCCTGGATTAAAGGGTCTAAAACCGTAAGGTTTAGTGCTTGCTATTTTTATGATATCAAAAATATCAATACCCATCTTATCAGCTACGAATTTCATTTCATTTATAAAGCCAATGTTTACCGCTCTATATATATTTTCTAACAATTTAGAAAATTCAGCTATTTTAATGCTCCCTGCTTTGACAATTTTTAAAAATACCTTTTTATAAATTGATGATATTATTTCCAAGCATTCTGATGAATGGCCACTTACAACTTTAGGGATTAATGAAATTTTATTTTCATTTACTCCTGGATTAATTCTTTCTGAGGAAAAACCTACAAAAAAATCTTTTCCAATTATGAATTTATTTTTAATTTTTTTAATAACTTCTTGTTCTGTAGTCCCAGGATAACTTGTACTTTCCAACACAACAGTTTGTCCTTTTTTAATATACTTTGAAATATCTTTTACAGTTTTTCTAATGTAAGAAAGATCAGGAATATTTCTATTCTTCAAAGGAGTTGGAACACAAATTATTATAATATCACACTCAGAAATATTTTTATAATCACTAAAGCATTTATTTCCTTTTATATTTAAGAGTTTAATATTTTTATTTGAAATTCGTTCTATATATGAGCGGTTTTTATTTATAGAGTTAATTTTTTTATTATCATTATCAAATCCAAAGATTTTAAAACCTTTTTTTGCAAATAATAAAGCTAGCGGCAAACCTACATAGCCAAGACCAATTATACCAATTCTTACTTTTTTTTTTGAAATTAGTTCTAAAGTTCTTTTTTTAAATTCTGTAGTTTTAATCATCTTAAATAATTTTTTTGATGTTTAAGCGTGTCAATTAAAGTTCTTTGGATATAAGTGATATATATTTTGAATAATCATTTCTCTTTTAAAATTCATTTTTTTATACATTTTTTTTGCGCTTAAATTATGATCATATGTCCCTGCTACAAGTGAATTAAACTTATTTTTAAAGTAATTACTTGTAAAATTAATTAGAGTTTTAGCTACACCCTTTCTTTTAAATTTATTATTTACCAGTATCTGATCTATTCTCAAATCTTTTAACTCTTTTATTAAAAGTATAAAACCTACTAATATATTGTTTTTATGCGCAACAATTAAGTAATCTCCTCTTTTTTTTTTAAAAAAATTTTTTAACCATATGGATCTATATGTTTGTAAAAATTTTTTTCCTATTAATGGATCCTTTTCAAACCTTGAGCCGTATGGATTTTGCTTACATATATCTATAATATTTATTAGGTCTTTTTTTTTTGCAAATCTACAACCGTAATCTAATTTATTATTTTTAGTATTTTTTCTTTTAAAAGTTATCAATTTAGATTTCATTCTAATATAAAAATTTTTACAATCTTTTGAATTTAAAGACTTTGAAGTTTTTAAAACTAATAAAAAATTCCCTTTTTTTTTATCAAAATCATTAATTTCGTTTTTAGATTTAATATTATGGCAATCAAGTTTGAGTAACTTAGTTAGAAATTTATCAACTTTTTTAGTTCTCATGAATATTTTCTAAATTTTACAAAAAATTTAATAATATTTTTAAAAAAAGATTTAATTAAATAAAGAAATTTTATTGAGATAAAATCGAAAAAAGATAATGATAAAAAATTATATAAAGGAAATTTTTTTTCAAACTGATTAAGTAAACTAATTTGATATTTTGAAAAAGTGTTTACAGCACTATTTTTCTCTATACCAATCACGTTTTGGTTATCCTTAAAAGTGATTTTCTTTTTAAAATGTGTTGGTTCAGACAATATTTTTTCATAATCAATTCCAATAAAATTTGATATAATTTTCATCTCCTCAGTTGTATTTAAAATCAAATTTTTAAAATTACAAATATATACTCTTTCTTTAAAATTGTTTTTTAGTTTGGTAGCTTTTATGTAGCTATTTTTAATTTGAATAGGGAAATGTTGTTTTCTTACTAAAAAATTAAAATTGAAATTTTTATATCCTTCAGATTTATAATCAAGTTTACTTTCTTCTCTTTTTACTAATGAAGCGATTATATCTGGCATGCTTTTTTCAACGATTATTATTTTTGAGTTTTTAAAGGTATTTAAAAAAAATTCATGACAATAAAAACTATTATCCTCCATAATAACTTTTTTTTCTGTTGTTGGAAAATCTTCAAAATTATAATAAAATTTTATTATAGATGAATAAATGATATTAAGAATTTTTTCATTATCCCATTCTTTTTCCTGCTGTAATTTTTCAGTCCAATATTTTTCAAAGGCATAGAAATCAAAATTTATATTTTCCTTTTTTAAATCAGAGTCTGGGTAGCCATTTTTAGTTTCATGTTCTAAATTATAATAATAACTATCTACTAAATATTCTCGTATCAACCTTAAATCTTTATAATTAAAAAATTTTGATTTTTTATAATTCCTTTCAAATGAAGAAACGATAGACTCTTGTGAGGGGGAAACTTTTAATTCTGAGTGACCATCTAAAAGAGACCTTAATACTGTTTTTCCTGAACCCCAAAAACCATCAATTAAAATTAACATTTATAATTAGATTTTATATATTAGTAATTTGATTATAATGAATTAAACTATCTTAGTATAATAAAAACACTTAATATATCAAATGTCAGATGTAGCATTAATTTTAGCAAAAAAAGGTAGCAAGGGTTTACCGGGTAAAAATTTGATGATTTGGGGGAAAAAAACACTCTTAGAACATACTATAATTCATCTAAAACGATCAAAACTTTTTAAAAAAATATATGTTTCAACTAATTGTAACAGAATTAGTAAAATTGCAAAAAATTACGGATGCTCCATTATTTTAAGAAATGATGAACTTGCGAAGAATTCTGGTTATGTAAAATCAGTTAATCATGCCTGCAAGAAAATAAAAAAATTTAGCACAATGACAATTCCAATGGTTGTTCAACCTATTAGAAATTTTAACATTTTTAAAAAGATGTTAATTAAAGTTAAAAAATCACATTTAGATAGTGTTGTAACAGTTGATAACTTTGAAGCATCGACTGCATGGATATATAGAATAAAAAATGGCAAACTTAATAAAATAAAATCCATTAACTATGACTCTGAAATTGGAAGAAGAAAAGACTTAGTTTTAATAAATAATGCTGTTGTTTGTTTTAAATTTTCCAGTTGGGAAAAATCTGAAGGAATAACCCCATGGCCGTATTTGGGTAGCAAAATAGCTTTCATTAAACAAAAATTTTTAAATAAAAATTTAAAAGTTGATATTAACGACCTTGAGGATAAAAGATGGTTTTTCAAATTAACAAAAATATTTAAATGGAAAAAATTATATTAAAAAAATTTTTTAAATTAAAAAAAGTTATTAATTCTAGTATTTTATCAGATGAATTAGATAAACTAAATCTTAGAAATCAAGTTTTAACAAATTGGTCATGTAACAACAATAACACACTAATGGGTTTCATAAAAACAATGGAACTTAAGGACACTAAAACTGGAAATGAGAACATAAAAAAAGGATTGGGTTTTCTCGAAACTCTTGGCAAGGAAGATATTTTATTTGTAAAAGGGAGTAAAAAATTTGCTTATTTTGGTGAGTTAATGACACGACTTTCGATAAAAAGAAATCTAAAGGGAGCTATAATCTATGGCAAAACAAGGGATAGCGACTTTACAACAAAAATAAAAAAATTTATAATATTTTCAAAAGGCTACTCACCAGTTGATATTAAATTAAGAGGAAGAGTAGAAAAAATAAATTTAAATTTTAAAATAAATAAAACAAAGATAAGTAATAATGATCTAGTTTTTGCCGATAAAGAAGGAGTGGTTATAATTCCAAGAAAAATAATTAATACACTCTATCAAAAAGTTTGTATAGCTGTTGAAAATGAAAAAAAAAATAAGAAAAATGATAAACAAGAACGCGAGTGTAAAAGAAATTTTAAATAACTTTAAAGAATTTTGATGAAAAACTTTATAAAATTACCAAATATTTCATTTTCTATTTTGGCTGTAAAAAAAAATAAAAGAGCAAATTTTATTAAAATTAATAATCAAAATAAATTTGTTGATTTTCTTCATTTAGATATCAGTGACGATAAAAACTCTATAACCATTGATGAAGTAGAAAAATATAAAAAAATATCTAAGGTCCCGCTTGATATTCACATAGCAAAAAAATCACCAGAACAAATTTTAAAAAAAATAAAACTTAGGAAAAAAGATAATCTTTGTATTCATGTAGAGAATAATTTTAGTATAAACGCATTAAACAAATTAAATAAAAAGTTTAATTTAGGATTGGCAATCAATATTGATACACCCACATATAAAATCAAAAAATATTTAAATTATATTAATTATGTTTTGTTTATGGCGGCAACACCAGGAATATCGGGACTAGGCTTTAACGAGAAAGTTATTTTAAAAATAAAACACTTTAAAAAAAAAATAAATAAGAAAAATTTAAAAATACACGCAGATGGAGGAGTAAACAATATCAATTCTGCAGTTCTTAGGGAAGAGAAAGTTGACTTGATTGTTTCTGGTTCATATTTAATGAAAAATAATTCTATAAAAAATCAACTAAATCTTCTTATGGGCGAAAATTATTTCAAAAAAATTAGTGAATTTTCTGAAAAAAAAATACCAAAAATTCAGAAAGATAAAAAAATTATAGATGCTCTTAAGATAATTGATAAATATAAGCTTGGCATGGTAATGATTTATAATAAAAAAAAAATTTTTGGATTAATATCAGATGGCGATATTAGAAGGCATTTAATTAATAATGGTTCTGTTAATGATAACATTAACAAAATTGTAAATAAAAAATTTTTAAGCTTATACAACTTTTCTATGCTTAACTGTTTACGACAAATGAGAGAAATGAAAAAAATTTCTGCACTACCAATTATTGATAAAAAAGGAAACTGTGTGGCAATTTATAATGGAAATTTAAAATGATAATTGAAGAATCTAAAAATAAAAAAATTTTTAATAAGATAAAAAAATTTTTGATGGAAAAAAATGTTAGCTTTAAAGAAGTTAACTTGAATATTAATAACTATTTAATTACTAGTAGTAAAATTAAACAAAATATTTTTGATGATTTAAATGAAAAGCTAAATATTTTAAATTTTGATACAGAATATCAATTATGCACAAGGAAATTTAAATCAGAAAATACTGAAATTAAAATAAATGATGAATTAATCTTTGGTAAAGATAAAACAATAATGATGGCAGGGCCATGTTCTGTTGAAAGTAGAGATCAAGCATTCAAGACTGCCGAATTTTTAAAGAACAAACATAACATAAAAATATTTAGAGCAGGTGCTTTTAAACCAAGGACATCACCCTACACTTTTCAAGGATTAAAAAATAATGGTTTAAAAATATTAGATGAAGTTCGAGAAGAATTTGATTTAAAAATTATAACTGAAGTCAAAGATAGTACTCATTTAAATGAAGTTGCTTCGGTGGCAGACATTATACAAATCGGAACAAAGGCGATGTTTGACTTTAGTTTATTAGAGATGTGTGGAAAAATAAATAAACCAATTTTACTAAAAAGAGGTTTTATGGCTACTGTCAAAGAATTTTTACAATGTGCCGACTTCATTATGTCTAATGGAAATAATAAAATAATTCTATGTGAGAGAGGTGTAAGAACTTTTGAAACAATAACAAGGTTTTCACTTGATGTTTGTGCAGCAGCAATGCTTAAAAAAATTTCTCACTTACCGCTAGTACTTGACCCCTCTCATGCAATTGGATTAGCTGATCATGTGGGTGATATGGCAGTTTGTGCTGCTGCGCTTGGAATTGACGGTATGCTTGTAGAGACCCATCCAAATCCAGAAGTTGCATTATCAGATAAAGAACAAGCTCTTAGTTTTGAACAATTCTCTAGTTTATATGAGAGATCTAAAAATGTATGTCAGGCAGTAGATAGATCTCTTATTTAAATAATTATTAAAAAAATAATTTAAATGGATTCTCCCTAGTATAAAAATGCACACTTTCTCTCACCGAGTCTAATTTTGCATCACCACGCCTATGTAAACCATGGGTATTTACAAATACTAAAGTGTTTTTTTTAACTATCATTTTTTTTGATTGTTTGGATATTTTTTCTTGATCTTGTGCAATCAATCCATAGCCAAACCAAGTTTTTTTATCTCTTGATAAACTATAACTCAAAGATGTTATCCATTCATTGAACATTCTTTTAAAAGAAAACTTATGAGATTTTTCTATAATTTCTAAAGGTCCATTTTCCAATTCTACATCGTTCATATAAAGCCAAGCTTTAAAAGTATGAAAATAGGTATCATAGTGAAATGTTTTAACTTTATCTCTTTCACTTTTAGAAACTAATTTAATTCTCTCTATTTTTGCAACCAAGTTTATTTTTGTTTTTAATTCGTTTTTTTCAAATAAAGATAACAAGTTGTTGTTATTCAGCAAGGCACAAAGATTAGGATAATTACTTTTTAAATCATTATCAATTTTAACATGTGTTGCATTAACTCCCTTGCCATATTCTAGATATTTAAAACTATACTTAGGATCATTTACTGCTTTATGATACTCTAACTTTAATTCTTCAAAATCATTGATACTTAAAAAATTTTCTATAATCTTGTAGCCATCTTCTTTCATTGATTTATCTTTAAATGAAGAGGATATATACTTTAAATTATATAAAAATTTAGCAATTAAATATCTAAGAACTTGAAGACCAAAAAAATTAGCTATCAAATTTCCATTAAGTTGTTCAGCAGAAAAGATATTACCAAATACTTTTTTGTAAAAATTGTTCATCTATAAAAAATTTTTTTCAGTGCATAAATCAAGCCAATTGAGCTATTAGTACTGGTCAGCTGCACGCATTACTGCGCTTCCACATCCAGCCTATCAACGT